>Ga0222719_10000912_pt1 | contig 29300 bp, 26 predicted proteins | sample C33_34DmetaG_FD_165039 | JGI IMG/M metagenome (GOLD analysis project Ga0222719, IMG submission 165039) | Estuarine water microbial communities from San Francisco Bay, California, United States - C33_34D | ecosystem: Environmental > Aquatic > Marine > Unclassified | place: USA: California...
AACAATTTGATTTTGCAAGTGTTACGGCAATGTACATATCAGCAAGCTTATGTTTGATGGCTTGATAGGACCCAATTTGTCGTCCGAAAGCAAATCTCTCCATGGAATATGCTTTTGCCATATCCAATGCAGCTTGAGACCCTCCAACTTGTTCAAATGCAAATAATACTGCTGCTTGATCAAGTAGATGTTGGATGTATTGCCAACCCTTGCCTGATTCCCCAATTAATTTAGACTGGGTATTCTTAAACTCAACTTTAAAAAAGGCTCGAGAGGTATCAAGATTTTTTTGTGGAGTAACTGTTACTGAATGATCATTAAGGTCAACTAGCCTTAAATCCGTGCCAGCACTTGATTTAACCACTACAATCATCTGAGAGGCCATTCCGGCATCTGGGACAGCAATTTTTACGCCATTCATTTTTTCATCTTCTACTGACACGTTTAGATTAGACTCTGTAGCTTGATGCATATCCTCTGCTATGCCATATGTGCCAACAATCTCTCCCGAAACTAGTTTTGGTAACAGATCAGATTTTATTTCTTCGCTACCAAACTTAATTATGGCTTCAGTAAAAAAATATACAGACGATGAGAAGGGGACTGGTGCCAGAGATCTTCCTAGCTCTTCAGCAATTACACAAAGCTCTAAATGGCCCAAACCCAAGCCTTCATAGGCCTCAGGAATCCTAATGCCTGTCCAACCAAGCTCAACAATTTTTTTCCAAAGATTCGCATCACCCTCCAAGCTATCATCCATCACAGTGCGGGCGTTTGAAAGGCCGCCTTCTTTATCAAAGAATTTTTTGGCTTCGTCTTGGAGAAACTTTTGATCGTCTGAAAAATCTAAATTCATAATATTGTTAAATAGTTTTTATTAAGGCTTATAATTTAACTTCATATTAGAACACATAATTTAATACAATTTAACATTCACAAATATGTAAGCTATGGCAATAAAAATTTCAGCACAAAAAGACGGAGAATCAAACCTACAGCAAAACTCTCACGGCTTATTTTTAGGCATAGTTTTTGTGCTTTTATTGGTTGGTATTCTTGGCCTAACAATTTGGGTAAGTGAATTATCTAAATCTTCAGCCAAGGTTAATGAAACATTAGACTCAAGACTTCAAATATTAGAAGAGCAATTGCAATTAGCGGATTCAACTTCAACTGAGTTCCTGTCAGATGTAAATTCTCAATTACAATTTTTAGATAAGGAAATCAGAAAGTTGTGGGATTTAAGTAACAAGAGAAATAAGGTCAATATTTCTAAACTTACGAGTACAAGCAAAAAACATTCTGAAGCTCTAAAAGAAATGGCACTGACCCAAACCAATGATCAAAAGAATATCAATAATATTAAAAATCAATCAACGCAATTAAAAATTTTAATCGATGAAATTAGCTCTTCAGCCAAAGAAAATAAAGCTGTGCTAAATAAAGTAGCTGAACTCAATAAATCAATTTTACTTTTGGAGGAAACAGTTCAAGCCTTTGACGCCTACCGAAAACAGAACAATGAATTACTTCAAGAAATGCAGCTACAAATTTCAAACTTCAGGGCCGAAGAAAATATCGCAAATTAATTTTTTTACTTTTTGGTAAAAAGTTTGGGATTTGCTGAAAAAGCAGGTATATTTTCATAAACATTCTTTCATTTGGAGGGGGAAACCATGAAGAAATTATTTAGCCTTGTTACATTAATTGCATTTACTGCTTTGCCGACAGCTACTTTTGCTCAAGATTCTGAGTTAGTGCTTGAAGAGGTTGTTGTTACCGCAACAAAAAGAGAAGAAAATGTTCAGGACATAGCACAAACAGTTAACGCTGTTTCTGGCGCTCAACTCGATAACTATCAAATCAGAGATTTAGACGAGTTAGCTCAACTTGTTTCAGGAGTTCAATTTACTAAAATTGACCCAAGAAGACAGCAAATTACCATGAGAGGTCAAAAGTTAGACCCAGACGGAGGTAATGATTCCCCGATTCAAGGATATGTAGATGAGATTCCATTGAGGACTGGAGAAGTCTTCCTTCAAATGTACGATACCGAGAGAGTTGAAATCCTAAAAGGTGCTCAAGGCACTCTTCAGGGAGCAGTTAGCTCAGGTGGTGCGTTGCATATATATACTCGCTCTGCTCAAGTTGGTAGCGGTGAAAGAAATGGCTATGTAAAAACAACATGGGCAGACAATATGACTTCAATTGTTGAGGCTGCCAGTGATATGCATCTTTCTGATACTCTTTCATTGAGATTTGCTGGCGTTCAAAATAACAATGAAGGCACGCAAGTAAGAAATATCAGAACTTCTATTAATGAAGATCATAAATATGTATCTGGAAGGGTTAGTCTTTCATGGGAGCCTACAGATGCTTTATCTGTAAGATTTAAGTTTCAAAACATGGAGGTAGATTCTGTATACCCGCAGCCTGTTGCTGGAAGCAATGGAACACCTTCATACGCTCAAACTATTGATGGTTATGTTGCTCAGTTAGCTTTATTTGAGTCTTTGGGTTTTGCACCTCCAGGCACAGCCGCGCAAATGACTTTTTTAAACAGACCAAATTACAGCGATATTCCAAATGGTCTTAAGCCAGAAGACAGAGTCGCACTTCATTTCCAAACTCCAAAGCAAAATACTACAGCTGAATTTCATAATTTAATGATCGATTATGATATGGGCAGCCATGCTTTGGCGTTAAGATTTTCTGATTCACAGAGTGATGCTCAGGGTTTAATTGATCGAGATTATGCTGGGGCATACGTATATGGGTATCCTCAGGAAGTTAGAACAAACACTGGTATTGAAACTTTTGAGATGAGATTGTCAAATCAAGACAATGATAAGCTTGAGTACACCTTCGGTGTTTTTTCTAGAGACTCTCAAACATATACCACTGCTGATCTAGATCGATCATACTCTATTACTGAGGTAGCTCCTCATTTATACAAACCTCTTGCTGGCCCTGGTATGGCTTATAAATCACCAACGAATGTTTGTAATGCAATAAAAGAAAACCCATCAGCATTCTATGCAAGCATGAATGTGATAACTTGTATGGGCATTCCTGTTGATGCAAAAACAGAAGCTTACTTTGCAAATTTCAAATACAACATTTCTGAAAACACCTTTATCCAATTTGGTTTTAGGGAACAAGAGATCGACTTCTACACCCAACAGAATTTATATTTACCAAGAACTGCGCTGCTTGGTGTGGCTGACGGTGGAGGAATGACTATTCCATTTGTTGCAGCCGATCAAACAAGCCAAACTGCCGATTCAACAACTGGTGGATTTAAGGTTGGACATTATTTAAATGAGGATCTTCTATTATATGTTGCGTCTGAATCAGGTTATAGAAGACCATCTATCACGATAACAAGTACTGCCATGAACCCAGCGTTACTTCCTTTTGAAGAAGAAGAGTCTGATATGTTAGAAATAGGCATGAAAGGAACCTTCATGAATGGAAGACTAAGGTTAAATGCTGCTTACTATGATGTTACTTTTGATGGTTTCCAAACAAAATGGGATAACGTTATAGCAAGAGAATTTACTCGAAATGGACCAGGTGGCTTGACACAGGTTCAAGGGGGAATTTTCAATAACAATGACGCTTCTCTTTCAGGTATAGACATAGAATACGCATACGTTGTAAATTCTGACCTGACATTGGGTGGTAGCTACTCATCCACAGACAGTGAATATGATAATGGTTCAGTCAGATACACAAATGATGTTTCATATACTGGCATGTTAGCTCCAACTGCAGATATCAGTGGCCAGCGCCTTAATGATGATGCTGAGTCTTCTATGACATTTTATCTAGATCATTCAGTACCAGCTTTCTTTGGCGGCGAAAGATATACTCGATATAACATTAGCTGGAGAGATGAAAGAACAAATGCAATCAATCCTGATCTTAAGATTAAAGCTTTGGTTCTTGCTAATTTAATTGTTGGTTGGAGATCTGCTGATGATGTTTGGGATGCAAGTTTCTTTGTTAAAAATGCATTTGACAATGTAGATATCTCAGATATTCAAAGTTATTTCTCTGACTATTCTGTTCCTGGCGGCAATCCTTTGCCTTCTAAGTTCTATTCAGCGAACACTAACATGGGTAGACAGCTAGGATTTCAATTAGCATATAATTTTTAAGATATTTTCTTAATCTTATTGAAAACGGCAACTTTAAGTTGCCGTTTTTTATTTAATGAACAAAAAAAGAATTAATTTCATTCACTCATTCTTAATAGTGATTTCCTCTAGCTCACTGGCAGATGATATTCAGCATTACCCCAATGAAGACAGACTTCCCTGTAAAATTTTTGTAGAAGACAAAATGCCACTTTTTGGTGACTTACATGTTCATACAACATTATCATTAGATGCAAATACTCAAGGGACTTTAAATACTCCTGATGATGCTTATAGGTTTGCAAAAGGCAAACCTTTATTTTTGCAGCCTTATAATCAAGATGGCAGCAGTTCAAGAATATCAAAATTAAAAAGACCATTAGATTTTGCCGCTGTAACCGATCATGCTGAGCTGTTAGGAGAAGTTCGGATGTGCCTAGATTCTGAGAGTCCAAAATATAATGCTTTGATATGCAAGGCTTATAGAAGTTTTCCAAAAATTTCATATTTTTACATGAATGCAAAAGCCAGTTTGGGTAAATCATTTAATATGTGTGGAGAGTCTCGCAGTGCTTGCCTAGATATTGCTCAAGGGCCATGGCAAGAAACGATAGAGGCAGCTGAAAATCATTATGATCGATCAGAAAACTGCCTTTTTACATCCTTTGTAGGCTATGAATGGACCGGAGCAAAATATTCTGGGAATAATCTTCACAGAAATATAATTTTTGAAAATTCTAATGTTCCTTTTCAACCTATCAGCTTTTATGAAGCGCCGGTAAAAGAAGATTTGTGGAAGCAGCTTGACAGTGATTGCTCTAATGATTGCAATTATATAGTGATACCTCATAACTCAAATTTAAGTAATGGGTTTATGTTTGAAAAACCAAATCAAAATGAGCTTTATGTTCAAAGCATGAAGGAACCATTGATAGAAATCTTTCAACACAAAGGTAGTTCTGAATGCCAAGCAAATCCCTTGGATCCATTATGTAGTTTTGAGCAGTTACCTTATAAAGATTTTAGGTCAAAATTTCAAAATGATTTTTCACCAGCTCCAAAGTCTAGTTTTGCTCGTGATGCATTGGGCGAGGGAATGCTAATTAAAAATCAAACCAATATTAATCCATTTAAGTTTGGATTTATTGGAAGTACGGATACGCATTTGGGTACACCAGGAGCTGTTGATGAGGAGGTTTTTCAAGGTCATGGTGGCGCAGGAAAATCTTTTAGAGAATCTATCCCTGATGGATTACCAGATGATATTGAATTTAATCCTGGAGGTTTAGCGGTTGTGTGGTCTGAGGAAAATAGTAGAACCGCAATATTTAATGCGCTCAAACGAAAAGAGGTTTATGGAACTTCTGGCCCTAGATTTTTAGTTAGATTTTTTCTGGGTGACAATTTGGATGAAGATCTGTGCTCTCAATCAACTGCCATCTCAAGTTCTTATCAAAAGGGAGTGCCTATGGGTGGCACTCTTAATTCTAATGATATATCCAAGGCAACGCTCTTTGTTTCTGCCAAAGCCGACCAATTAATATTTGATCAGTTCATTGAGAAAATTCAAGTGGTCAAAGGTGTGTTGCGTGAAGATCAAATCATAACTTCTGTTCATGATATCCAAAGCCAATTTTCAACTGATTTGAATCCAGAAACATGCGAGGTGGTTGGTACGGGAGTTCGTTCAATGTGCGCTGTATGGAGTGACCCAAATTTTAAGCAGGGTGACGAAGCCTATTATTATGTCAGAGTTATCGCTAATAAATCTTGTCGGTGGTCTCAAAGTTTATGTATTCAAAATCCTGAGTATTGCGAAGATCAAAAAGAATTTGAAGTTCCTAAATTTATTCAAGAAAGAGCATGGACGTCACCAATATGGCTTGAAAAAAAACAGGATATTTGACACATGCTCAAAATTTATGTTCCATTAGGATATGAATAAATTAGCACTACAGTTATTTTTGGTTTTAGCTTTTATTCCTATAGCTATATTAATTAGCTCCATAATTATTACTTTAGCCCCTTTATACTGCTGGGGTCTTGCAATCAATGCATATCGATTTGGTAATACCAAAGAGCTATATTTCTGGTTAGCAATGGGCATAGTAGCTTTCTTCCTAGCATTATTTGTTCTGGGAGTGTTGTAGATGTTAAAAGCTTGTATAGTTTTTTCAGCGGCATGCTTATTTGTTATTGGCTGTTATGTAATGTTTAAGCCAGATTTAAGCGATTTAGGTTTCATACCTGTTCTAGCTACAAATCCAGAAACTGCCTCTGAGTTTAGGTCATTATTTGCAGGCTCATTCATTGCCTATGCATATCTCCTCCTTCGTTTTACTTTTTCATATAAAACTATCTCTGTAGCGATAAGTATTGCATACATCATGGGTTTTATAGCGTTTGGTAGGATTGTCAGTTTTTTTTATGAGGGCTTTAATTCATTTGGTTTAATTGTTTTTTTTGGAGAAATATTTTTAATGCTGATTCTTATTGTTGCTCATCGAAAGAGAAAAAATGAAATCCCTTATTTCTAGTATTTTCTGATTCAATAAAACTTCTTAACATTTCTTCATTCTGTAATATAATTCTTTTTCTTTCTGGGGATGTGGTGGAACTGGTAGACACGCTTGGCTTAGAACCAAGTGCCGAAAGGTGTGGGGGTTCGACTCCCTCCATCCCTACCAATTGATGTATATTTAGCTAGGCTTTGGTATATTGTGACTATGAAAAAATTAGTCATACCACTGCTTTCAATCATTCTTGTAACTTCCTGCTCAAAATCAGATTCATATTCTTTAAGAGCATTAAATGCAGACTCAGAAAATGAGTCCTGGTTATTACATGGAAGAACCTATGATGAATCTAGATTTAGCCCACTAAATGATATTAATGAAGCAAATGTTAAAGAGCTAGGATTGTCTTGGTCTTTTGAAACTGGAACAAATAGAGGTCATGAGACAACTCCAATTGTGGTTGATGGCATGATGTTCATTACTGCACCATGGAGTGTAGTTTTTGCTTTAGATGCAAAGACTGGTGAGCAAATTTGGTCATTTGATCCTGAGGCTGATAAGGCTTGGGCAAGAAATGCTTGTTGTGATGTTGTAAATAGAGGTGTTGCTGTTTGGGATGATCAAGTTGTTTTTGCCACCATTGATGGCCGTTTAATCTCACTTAATAAAGAATCTGGAGCTGTAAACTGGGATGTTTTAACAATAGATAAATCAAAGCCCTATACCATTACAGGAGCACCAAGAATCATAGACGGCAAAATTATTATAGGCAATGGCGGCGGTGAGTTTGGAGTAAGGGGCTATATTTCTGCATATGATATTGAGGATGGCTCGATGTTATGGAGGTTTTTTACTGTTCCTGGCAATCCTAATGAGCCTTTTGAGTCAGAAGCGTTAGCAAAAGCTGCTGAAACTTGGTCTGGGGGTAAGTGGTGGGAAATTGGTGGTGGAGGAACTGTATGGGACTCTATGGCTTATGATCCAGAATTAAATCTTTTGTATATAGGAACAGGAAATGGCTCTCCATGGAACAGGTATGTGCGCAGTCCTGGTGGCGGTGATAATTTGTATCTTTCATCAATCGTTGCAATTAATCCCGATAATGGAGAGTATGTTTGGCATTACCAAACTACTCCAGGAGATAGCTGGGACTATACTGCTACTCAGCACATGATTCTTGCTGACATGGATATTGATGGCGAGCAAAGAAAAGTCATTATGCAAGCACCTAAAAATGGCTTTTTCTACGTAATCGATAGAACATCAGGGGAGTTTATTTCAGCTAATAATTTTGTACCTACAAACTGGGCCTCTCATGTTGACCCAGAAACTGGAAGACCAGTAGAGATAAAGGAAACTAATCATGAATTACAACCAGCCCTAACAACACCTGGACCTTTAGGCGGCCACAATTGGCATCCAATGTCTTACAGCCCACAGACTGGATTAGTTTATATTCCAGCCCAAGAAACAATATTTATCTACTCCACAGACAATGAATTTGAATACAATCCAAATACATGGAATCTAGCCAATCAGATTGAAATGAGCTATCTACCAAAAGATCCGAATGAGTTAGCTATGGTAGATGCTGCCACGGTTGGTTATTTACTAGCTTGGGATCCGAAGGAGCAAAAAGAAGTTTGGCGAGCACAATACAAAAGACCATGGAGCGGAGGCGTTCTTTCGACTGATGGAAATCTAGTCTTTCAAGGAACCTCGGATGGGAGATTTATAGCCTATGCAGCAGATTCAGGTGATTTGCTCTGGAGTGTTGATACTGGTCAAGGGATTGTGGCGCCTCCAATCACTTACAAGATTGATGGTAAGCAATATATTGCTGTTCAAGTTGGCTATGGCGGAGCCTATGCGCTTACTGGAGGGCTAGAATCACCAAATGAAAACCCATCCCGGGATGGCAGAATGATGATTTTCGAAATCGGTGGAACTCAACTTGAGGAACCAATTGCAACAATAGCTCAATTAAATCCAACTGTCTTTGAATTAAATGCAGATGCTTTAGTTATTGCTCGTGGTGAATATGAGTATCATGAACATTGTCAATTTTGTCATGGAGCGGGTGTCATTGGTGGAGGAGTTTTGCCTGACCTAAGGATGCTTGATGCGCAAGGTCATGCTTCTTTTCTAGGAAGCGTATTGGGTGGAATTCATGGAAGTGGCATGGCTTCATTCAAGGATGTGTTAAATGTAGAGCAAGCCCAGCAAATTCACGAATACATTAAACAGCAGACTGTTTTAACTGGTATAGCAACTGCTGCAGAACAATAATATGTTTTTAAGGTACAGCCATATATGAAAGATTATGATTTTATTATTATAGGAGCTGGTTCAGCTGGCTGCGTTTTAGCCAACAGGCTTAGCAAAGATCCAAATACAACAGTTTGCTTAATTGAGGCTGGTTCAAAGGATAATGACCCAAGATTGCATGTACCTATTGGTTTTGCTTTCGGGATGACACAAAGTAAGTATAGTTGGTCTTTTGATACAGTTCCCCAAAAAGAATTTGAAAAAGTTTCAGTAACTGAACCTGAGTCGGTGGTAGTAGATTCTGCTGGCGGCACTCATAAAATGGCTAGCGCGATCGAAGAACATAGGAAGGGCTTTCAGCCCAGAGGTAAAACATTAGGTGGCTCAAGTTCAATCAATGCCATGTTATATGTTAGAGGCCATCGTTGGGATTATGATCACTGGTCCGAGCTTGGTAATGAGGGATGGTCATACGATGAGGTGTTGCCGTATTTCAAAAAAGCAGAGCACAATGAGATTCATAACAATGAATATCATGGTCAAAATGGCCCATTAAATGTATGCGATATCGCTCACCAGCCTGAATCATGCAAATCTTTTGTTGAGGCTGGATCAAAATTATTTAATTTCAACAATGATTTTAATGGAGCGGAGCAAGAAGGCTTTGGTTATTATCAAACCACTCAAATTAATGGAAAAAGGTGCAGTGCTGCTAAAGCTTACTTGGTTCCAATTCTAGACAGAGATAACCTTACAGTAATGACCGAAACTCAAGTAAATAAAATTGTGATTGAAGACAGTCATGCAAAAGGTGTTGAATGTATTGACAGTGATAATAATTCCTTCACATTGCATGCTTCAAAAGAAGTAATTCTTTCTTCGGGAGCATTTGGATCTCCTCAAATACTTTTACGATCAGGAGTGGGGCCAGCGAATGAAATCACTAGGCATGGTATTAATCATCTCGTAGACCTTCCAGGTGTTGGAAAAAATCTCCAAGATCACATTGACTACATTACGGTTCATAAGTACAACTCAATAAAATTAATCGGCTTTAGTTTAAAAAATATATTTTTTAAATATCCTTATGAGATTTTAAAATACCTATTTACGAAGACAGGTCTTTTTACTTCTACCATTGCAGAGGCAGGCGCTTTCATAAAAACACAGGATGAATTAGAGGCACCAAATATTCAATTTCATTATGCGCCTGCGATGATTGTTGATCATGGAAGAACGCTTCTCTGGGGCACAGGCATGAGTTGTCATTCATGCTTGCTTAGGCCTAAGTCTCATGGTGAGGTCACTCTTGCATCTGCAGATCCATTTGCAGACCCTCTAATCGATCCTAAATTTTTAAGCCATCCTGATGATATGAAGGATATGGTCGATGGCTATAAGATAATGATGAAAGTTCTCGGTAGTGAACCATTTAATAAATACATATCTGAACATACTCAAAGGCCCATAGACATCAATGATGATGAAGATATTGAACATGCCATGCGTGAAAGTGCAGACACCGTATATCACCCTGTAGGTACATGCAAAATGGGAAATGATGAAATGTCGGTTGTTGATAGCAGGCTTAAAGCACTTAAGATGCAAGGGTTAAGGGTGGTCGATGCGTCGATTATGCCAACAATCGTAGGAGGCAATACTAATGCTCCAACTATTATGATTGGAGAAAAAGCATCTGATATGATTCTCGAGGATTGGAATATCAATTAATCTGGTTCAAGTATCCTAAAATCACTTTATATCGCTGATTATCCTGATGGTTTATAATGATTTATGGATAATAAATATGATATAGCCAAAGATTGGCTTCCAAGATATACAGGAATGCCTGTAGACGACTTTGGAGATTACATTCTTCTAACTAACTTTCAAGATTACGTAGAGCAATTTGCTGATAGGTATAAATCTGATATCCAGGGTGAAAATAGGCCCATGTCTTCATGTACTAATGAAGCGGGTTTGAGCATTATCAATTTCGGTATTGGCTCACCTAATGCTGCAACAATTATGGATTTGTTGGTTGCTAGGAAGCCAAAGGGCGTTTTATTTTTAGGAAAATGTGGAGGTTTGAAGGAAACATCCGAGATCGGTAATTTAATTCTGCCTATTGCGGCTATCAGAGGTGACGGAACATCGAATGACTATTTTCCTCCTGAAGTCCCTGCATTGCCATCATTTAAATTGCATAAATTTGTGTCTGACAAAATATTAGACGCAAAAACTGATTATCGAACAGGAGTTATCTACACAACCAATAGAAGGGTTTGGGAGCATGATAAATCTTTTTTAAAAAAACTTAAAAAGACTACAGCCATTGGGATAGATATGGAGGTCGCTACTATATTTATAGTTGGTCATTACAATGAAATTCCCCGCGGGGCTTTGCTTTTGGTTTCAGATGTTCCTGTTACACCTGATGGAGTTAAAACTGAAAAATCAGATAAAGCTGTTACCTCAAAATGGGCAAAACAACACCTTGAAATTGGAATCAATGCTATGACAGATTTAAAAAATAGCAGAGATAAGATAAAGCATTTTCGCTATTAATAAGCCTCATTGATAAATTTTTGAAAGTAGTCAAATATATCCTGTGTTGATAGCTCCCTTGCTTTTCGCATAGTGTCGTTATCTTGTAAATTAATATTTCTACCTTTCCTGTCCATTATAAAAATTCTTGGAATTCCATCTCGAATATTTTTGTCAAAAACATTAAATAATTCAGTATTAATTTCATAATCACCAACATCGATATGTAAGATATTAGAATGCCTATCAAGATACTTTTTAATTAATTTAAGCTGCATCACTGCCTCAAGCAGCCTTGCATCTGGACACCAGTTAGCTCCAAAAATAATAATGGATTGCTTATTTTGCTTTACAGATAAATTAATAAATTTTTTTAAATCAGCATCAGCAATTAGCATGCCTAAATAGGGTTCAGGATGAGGGAAGATCAGTGATTCATCAGAATCCAACAGAATATTCATGCTTATTGACTCCTCTTAAATATTTAAATATTGAATAATTTAAGTGTATCCTAATAACTGAATGGAAAAGTTAATAAAATATTCACTAGTATTAGTTGGTATTTATACAGCAATGAGGACAATTATTGCTTTATTTTTTTATGATCAATCATCAATAGCATTTCTTGCTACAGAATTTAATCAAGATCAAATGGATGAATATAGGGCAAGAGTATTATTACCAGCCTTCTTTCTTACCCTGAATTATTTTATATATAGATATTTTATGGGTAAAAATCCAACCTCGGCTCTTTGGCCAATATATGTGATTAGCGTATCATTACTCATAACTCATATAATTGGCTTCATAACATTTATGCCTTTAACAAAAGATCCAATTATGATGTTCTTTATTTGTTTATTCGTCAGTTTTGTTGCAAGGGCAGGCCACAATAAAAGAAAGAACGAAATTTTTTAGGAAATGCAATGATTTGGATTATTAGAATTTTTTTATTGGCATACGCAATTTTATATTTTGGTATAGGTGCTTGGGCAATCATTGATCCTGTTAGGATGCTCTTGAGCTGAGTTATGAGATCCCCTCGTTCATGGATGCTGTTGGTTTAAAAGTTTCAGGAGAGATTGGTTACTCAGAAGTGGCTGGGTTGTATGGCGGGATTAACATGATTATTGGGCTTCTATGTTTCCTTGGTTTGTTTAGCAGGGGAATAGCTGCATATGCTTTATCTTTGCTTGCATTTCTTACTTTTAGTATTGCGCTTGGAAGATACTTATTTGCATTAATCCCATCAACTCCGACTTTCTACAATACTTTTTTTGTTTTTGAAGTAGTTACTTTTATTTTATCTTTATCTTTTTTCTTGTATATGAGGTATTTATATAACCCCAGAAAGAGTGGCAATGTAGAGGATGTATCCAGCGACTAGAATGACCCCTGCGGTCACATAAAAACCCCTTCTAAATTTTAATTTACTTAATGAAGTTGCCAGTAATATAAAAATCAGACTTAAGACTGCAAGGATGCTGAAGTCTCTTTGCATTATCAGCGGGCTAAGTTGAACAGTTCCAAAAAAACCAATAATTGGGATGACAAATACCAAATTTAGAACATTAGATCCAATAATATTTCCAACTACCATTTGGTGCCTGCCTTTTTTAAGCGCAGCAACTGTGGCAGCTAATTCAGGTAAACTTGTCCCCAAAGCAATAATCGTAAGGCCTATAATAAGTTCTGATATACCTAACAATATTGCAGTACTTTCTGCATAAACAATGGAGACATTGGCACCAGCCATCAAGCCAAAAAGTCCAACCATCGACAAAAACAAACTTTTTGTAAATTCAGATGTCTCTGATCCTTCCTCCTCTGGCACACCATCTGTTTTCATGAGGATGAACATGAATAGCATAAATAAACCAACAAACCCCATGCTTTCATCAAAAGAGATCGTGCCATCTACAAGAGTTAATCCAAGAAGCACAACGGTTAAACCAAAGGGAGCTAGATTCCATAAGTGAGTTTTAGACGCAGAATTAAAGTACAGGCATGAGACTCCAAAAATTAGAGCAATATTTGAAATATTCGAACCAATCGCAGTTCCAAGAGCAATAGCTTCATTTCCATTTAAAACGGCAGATATTCCCACAAAAACCTCAGGTGCAGAAGTTCCAGCCGCTATAAGTGTAAGACCAATAACAAGATCTCCTACACCCAGGTGTTTAGCTATAACTGAAGCATGATCAACAAATTTATTTGCTCCCCAAACAAGAATTGTAATTCCTGTAAGAAGCAGCATGAGATTTGTAGTTAATTCCATGACGGTATTTTAAAGCGAATGCTATTGAATTCATAATGATTTCAAGAGAACATAAGTATTTATTTAATTTAGCAAGGATAGTTATGAAAATAGCAGAGCTTTTTAATGTGTCTGGCAAGGTAGCAATTGTTACCGGAGGCTCAAGAGGGATTGGTGAAATGATAGCCGCAGGCTTTTTGGCCAATGGAGTCAAGGTATACATTACCGCAAGAAAAGAAGCCGCTTTGATAGAAAAGGCCAAAGAACTTTCTGAAATGTATGAGGGTGAGTGCATCCCTGTGCCTTGTGATTTGAGCACCATGGAGGGAATGGATGACTTTGTTAGTTTCGTTCAATCAAAAGAAGATCACATTAATTATTTAATTAATAATGCAGGTGCCTCGTGGGGAGAGCCATATGCAGAGTATTCAGAAAAAGGATGGGATAAAGTGATGGATTTGAATGTTAAAAGCATTTTTTATTTAACTCAAAAACTCACCCCCATGTTAGCCAAGCAAGCTTCTTTAGAAGATCCTTCACGCGTGATTAATATTGGATCGATAGATGGTTTAAATGTGCCTGCTTTAGAAAGCTACGCCTATGGCACTTCAAAAGCGGCTGTTCATCATTTAACAAGAGTGCAAGCCAAGAGATTGGTTGGAGAAAATATTCTGGTTAATGCAATCGCACCTGGTCCCTATGAATCGATGATGCTTGGTGCAGCTGTGAACCATGACTATTCATTGATAGAATCTAGAAATCCAAGAAAAAGGATTGGCTCTCCCGAAGATATGGCAGGGTTAGTAATTTTTCTATGCTCCAGAGCTGGAGCATATACAGTCGGAGCAATTATTCCATCAGATGGTGGACTTGTTGGCATAGCAGGGCACGACCTCAGTCAGTCATGAGCCTTTATGAAAAATATTTCTTGCCTAAGTTATTAGATTGTTGCTGTGGTATGGAGGGTTTTCAAAAAAAAAGAGCTCAGATTATCCCCAGGGCTTTCGGTAAAGTTTTGGAAATCGGTGTAGGTTCAGGTTTAAATTTTGATTTTTACGAATTTGACAAAGTCAGTGAAGTCATTGGGGTTGATCCTGCAGTAAGCTCAGTAGCTATTGCAAAATCAAGAGCATCCAACCTTCATTCTAAGATTTCTTTTATAGAAGCATCTGCAGAGTCAATTGATCTTGAATCTTCAACATTTGATTGTGTTGTTATAGGCTACAGTCTTTGCACTATCTCAGATCCAATGAAAGCATTGGCAGAGGCTCATAGGCTTCTTAAGCCAGAAGGCTCGTTATTTTTTATGGAGCATGGCTTAGCGCCTGAGCCTAATATACAAAAATGGCAAAATCGAATCACACCTCTTTGGAAAAAAATTGCAGGCGGCTGCAACTTAAACAGAAACATTGAAGAGCTTATTCTTTCCGGAGGCTTTGAATTTAAAGAATTAAAAAAGAAATATATTAAAGGCCCAAAGATAGCCTCTTTTTTATATTACGGCGAAGCGCCTAAGGTTTAAGCGAACTAACTTCTTTAAAAGATTCTATTATAAGATTTCTCATCCATATATGAGATCCGTCGTTATCATCGCTGTTGTGCCAAATTAAGTATTGCTCAAGAGGTGGGACATGGATGGGAATTTCAATGAAGCTTAGACCATGTTTCTTTGCAAAAGTCTCTGAGCATAGTAGGCACAGATCTGTTGATCTTACAATTTCAGGAGTTACTTGATAATGCTGCGATCTCAGGGCGATCTCTGGTTGTAATTGCATTTTTTGCATCTCCATCTCGACCACGGAAGCGCCTCTTTTTCTATTTGAGATATTTATATATTTTAGTTTTAGCATTTCATCCAGAGTCATTTCTGATAACTTTGAAACTGGATGATTGGCTCGATGGGCTACAACGAATCGATCAGAAAACACCTTCATTGAATTAGTATCTTTAGAATTAGGAATGAAAGGATCCACAGCAAAACTTAATTCATTTGTCGCTAGAGCATGAGGAACTTGATCTCTTGCAGAGTAATAGCATTCAAGTTTCACATTTGGAGCTTGGCTTTCCATTTTGCCCATGAGGATTGCTAGGATTCGGCCTTCATTAATATCACCTAGAGATATTCTAAAAGTTTTTTGGCTGGTTGCAGGGTTAAACTCATCTGGTTCATTCACACTCTTTTGCATGAGCTGAAGAGCATTTTGTATATCTTTAATAATATTCTCAGTTTTTTGAGTGGGCACCATACCACTCCCAGTTCTTACAAATAGCTCATCATCAAATTTTTCTCTTAATCTAGATAGCGCATTAGAGACAGCAGGCTGAGTTATGCCTACTACTTCAGCTGCTTTTGTAAGACTGCCTTCGGTATAAATGGAATTCATAATGACGAAAAGATTTAAATCAAAAGAACTTATTTTCATTTTTGCCTGATCCTGTAGCACTGCAACTTGTTTGCAGTTATCATTGTTTATAAGAGATATTAATCAACAATAATAAAGTTATTTTGTAATATTCACAATATTTATATCACAAATAACATTAACTAATAAAGGAAAACCATGAGAGATTTAAGACCAGAGGTTCAAACATTTCTTGATAGAGTTCAAGCATTTATTGATACTGAAATCAGACCTAACGAAGCAACATATGCTCAGCAAACTGAGGAAGGTGGAAGATGGTGCGTGCCACCAATTATGGAAGAAATGAAAGCTAAGGCTAAAGCTGAAGGCTTGTGGAATTTCTTTCTTCCTGGATATGAGGGTGAATTTGGAACAGGCTTAAGTAATTTTGAATACTCTCATCTGGCTGAAAAAATGGGAGCTGTTGGAATAGCTTCTGAAGTGTTTAATTGTTCTGCTCCAGACACTGGCAACATGGAAGTGCTCGAGCGATATGGCTCTGAGGAACAAAAAGAAGCTTGGTTAAAACCTTTATTAGCTGGAGAAATTAGATCTGCTTTTGGTATGACAGAGCCTGGAGTGGCCTCTTCAGATGCGACTAATATGGCTGCTACTGCAGTACTGGATGGTGATGAGTATGTTATTAATGGTGAGAAATGGTGGACATCTGGCGCAGGAGACCCCAGATGCAAAATAATTGTATTCATGTGTGTTACCGATCAAGATCCAGATTCTCCAAGGCATAAAAGGCACTCACAAATATTGGTTCCCATGGATTCAGAGGGCATTGAAGTAAGAAAAATGATGGAAGTATTTGGTTGGGATGATGCTCCTCATGGCCATGCCCATCTTAAATTTACCAATGTCAGAGTTCCAAAATCCAATATGATTCTTGGTGAGGGCAGAGGGTTTGAAATAGCTCAAGGCAGACTTGGACCAGGCAGGATTCATCATTGCATGCGAGCGGTTGGGTTGGGCGAAAGAGCATTACAAATGATGTGTGAAAGATCTCAAAGCAGAGTCGCTTTTGGTAAACCCTTGTCACAACTGGGTGGCAACATGGATATCATTGCAAACTCAAGAATTGAACTTAATATGGCAAGGCTTCTAACGCTTCAGGCAGCTCATATGATGGATACTGTTGGCAATAAAGTTGCTGCAAGTGAAATTGCTCAAATCAAAGTTATTGTCCCGAATATTGTATGTGATGTAATTGATCGTGCTATTCAAATGCATGGTGGAGCAGGAGTTTCTCAAGTTTTCCCACTTGCAAGAATGTACGCCGGAATGAGAACCTTACGACTGGCTGACGGGCCTGATGAAGTGCATCGAAGATCTGTTGCAAGATATGAACTAGGCAAGTATTCAGAATATGACAAGTCAAAGGTTGAGTCATCTAATGTTAGTAGATCCTAATAGATAGTTGATCAACAACTTAATTTTTTACGACACGGAAACAACTGGCTTAATCAAAGATTTTGCCCAAATTCTTCAGTGTGGCTCAATCCAGGCAAATCGAAGTTTAGAAATTCTAGATGAGCAAAACCTTGGTTGTGCTCCTTTGCCATGGGCCATCCCGCATCCTATGGCAATGGTTACAAACAAGAAAACGCATCTTTTTAATTCCAATGTTTCTCATTATGAAATGATGCGAGATTTAAATCGTCAATGGCGTCAGTGGACCATTGATGAACCGGCAGTTTTTATAACATTCAATGGGATGGCTTATGATGAAGAGTTGGTTCGAAGGCAATTTTACTGGAATTTATTTGAGTCATACCTTACTAATACTAATGGCAACAGTCGCCTTGATCTTTTGTTGATGATGAATAATGTTGCTGCCTTTTCTCCAGATCTACTTAACATTCCTCTTTTCAATGGTGGCCCAGCAATAAGTTTAAAGCAAGCGGATCTAGCAGAAGCGAATGGTATTGAGATCGGTGATGCGCATGATGCGATTGCTGATTGCAAATTAATGATCTCGCTTCTTGAAATTATCAATCAAAAAAAACCTGAACTGCTAGATTTTTTTCTAAGCACTTCATCTAAAGCAGGGGTTCAAGAGGCTGTTCAAAAACCAGGATTCTTATGCCTAGGAGAAGTCTTTAGGCGTGAAGTATTCAGATATCCAGTTGTCCCTTGCGGGAGTAAGGCTCCAAATGAGCTAATGTTTTTTGATTTAAGCTTTGAGCCTGAGGAAATATTTGATCTTGATACACAAGAGATTTATTCAATGGTCCAAAAACCAGGAAAATCAGGCCCCTTTAAAAAGTATGGTATAAATAAAACAATACCTATATGCCCTAGCTCAATGATTGACGACCAAAATGCCTTTGATATAGATTTTATTGTTTTAGAGGAGAGGGCCAAGCAGGTAAGAGAAAACATTGAGTTTCAAACATTAGTCAGCCAAGCCATGGCAGATAAAATCAACAACTGGAATAACGAGTATGATCACATTGAGCAAATGATTTATGCAGGAGGCTTTCCTTCCAAAGAAGATAAGGATTTAATGGCAGACTTTCATCGCATCGATTCGGCCGAGGAGAGAATAAAAATTTGTCGTAATATTAGCGATGATCGTCATAGACTATTTGCAGAAAGATTAATATGCCAGTTTTATCCTCAAGCCGCCCCAGAAGATATGATGAACCGCTACGAATCACTTATTACCCAAAGACTCAATGAAGAGGGACCCTGGGGCTCTATGAGTAAAGTTATGTCAGAGTTAGATCAACTCTTAGAAAAAGAAAGTTCTGCAGAAACCCAATCCATTCTAGAGGATACAAAACAGTTTCTTACTCAAAGATCTATCTCAATAGACTAAATTCTATATTTATCTTCCATTTACAAATCCAATATCGGTTTTATGATCAAATACATACAAATGCAGTTTTCATTAATGTGTTGATGCTATAAATGACAATTTATCACTTTTATGTATAATTATTGGTTCGTCTAAAATTTTTTAGTTTGAAAAGGAAATGCAATTAAATAAATTAAGAGTTGAGCCCTGCCTTAAATCTGCTCAAACCTGCAAGATCGGTAAGGTGTTTAAAGACAGAAGAGAGCTTTTATCACTTTCAGAATCTGAAGTTGCAGCTCAACTATTTATAAATGTAAATTACATTAAAGGCATAGAGCATGGTGACTATTCAATTTTCCCTGCAAGAGTATTTGCCGTGCAGTATTTTCGTAAATATGCCAAATTTCTAAAATTGAAATTAGACTTTTTTGATATTTATAATTCTCAACGAAACTCTTAAAACTTTTCTAATTCATTGCAGGCTTATCTTATTTTTTGTCTAGCTGTATAATACTTTGGTATTTTAGACCCGTAGCTCAGTTTTGGTTAGAGCGTCGCATTGACATTGCGAAGGTCGATGGTTCGAGTCCATTCGGGTCTACCACATCTAAAATTAAAATAACGACATCTTGCCAGCGTCATAATTTAAGTAGGTATAGTTAATGGATATTTTCAGTACATATTTTCATAACTTTGAATCAATAGATAAAACAAAAAAATCCATTCTTTTTATTGCAGGGGCCGGCATGGATCATCGCCTGGTCAGATCCACAAAATTGCTAGATTCTGAATACAATAGACCACTAATCATTGATCTTCCCGGTCATGGCCTCTCCAAAGGATCTTCAAGTAATAACATTGAAACATACAGCAAGTTTTTAATTGATTCCTTAAAAGCACATGATCTAAAAGAACTATCTATTTGCGGGCATAGTATGGGAGGATTGGTTGCGTTGGACATGGTCGCGAGACAAGGCTATGAGGCTAAATCATTGATTTTAGTTAATAGTATTTATCCCACAAGAGTGGCTGATGCATTACTTGCGAAAGCAAAAGCAGGTAATAGCCATGCAGCAGACTTTATTATTAAATATGGGCTTTACAGAAGACTGCTTGGTATAAAAAATGCTTTTTCGGAAAAAGATGATTTAGTTATGCTGGATGATTTAGAAGCATGTAATAACTATCAATTAGATTTAACTGAAATAAAAAGTCTAGGAATTCCTATTTCAATAATTCTTGGCAGTAAAGATAAGCTGGTTGATCTAAAAGCTGTAGATAGTTTTGCCAATGTTGTTCCTAGTAAAATCCATACTATAGATGAAGTAGGACATTTCCCTTTTTTTGAAGATCCTGGCGAATTAAGTAAATTAATTTCTTCCCTTGTATAAAGTATTTTATAGCAGTTAAGATACTCTTACTAAGACGATATAAACTTTATGAGAGGGCATTAAAAATGAGCAATTTTGACCTTTTAGACTGCGCACTTGGCTCAGAGCTAAAAAGAAAAGGTTTTGACTTGCCAGATTGGACAAGCTCTATTTGGTCTGCTCAGGCAATCATTGATGAGCCAGAGCTTATAGTAGAGATTCATAAAGAGAGCATTGAGGCAGGCAGCAGTGTTATTACTACTAGTAATTATTATGCAACTCCACTCATTCTTAAAGAAAAAGATTCTAGTTTAGATTTTAAAAAATTGAGCGAAACTGCTCTTGCTTTAGCTGAGGAGGCTATAAAAAGTAGCGGCAAAGATGTGATGATCGCAGGTTGTTTCCCGCCTATCAATGTTTCATTTAGGCCTGATCTTACACCTGCAGAAGATGAGGTAGAAGAATTTTATGAGGCTCTTTCAAGCATTTATAAAGATAGAGTGGATGTCATTTTATGTGAGACTATGGCTTCTATTTTTGAAGGAAATATTGCTGCTAAGGTTGCGACTAAAAATTTTGATAAGGTATGGCTAAGTTGGAATACGCGAGGACTTGATCCTGCAATTTTGCCTTCTGGAGATGAGTTAATTGAGGCAGCTAAAACGGTTGCAAAGTACCCACTAGATTGCCAACTCATAAATTGCTCACATGCAGACCTTATTACCCAATCACTTGAAATTATAAAATCATGCGCACCAAGCATAGGAGTCTATGCAAATTCCTCTATTTATAATGCTGAAAATTCAACTTTGGAAAGCTATGAAAATATTGCTGAGGTTCACTATCATCATGCAAAAGATATAACCCCAGAGGAATATGCAGATTTTGCTAAAAAATGGATTGCTATGGGGTGCAAAGTAATCGGCGGATGCTGTACAACAACACCAGAGCACATAAAACTTATTGCAGATCTTAGAACTTAAGTCCAGACAAATAAAATCATTGGAATAGAGATAGCTACTATTACGCACTCAAGTGGCAGTCCGAGGCGCCAATAATCTCCGAACTTATAATTTCCTGGAGCCATAACAAGGGTATTACATTGATGTCCTATTGGAGAAAGAAAAGCACAACTGGCCCCGACAGCAACTGCCATTAGAAAAGGCTCAACCGGCTGACCAACCTGAAGCGCAAGATTTGCTGCAATTGGTGCCATGATGACTGCTGTAGCTGCATTATTAACTATGTCTGAAACAAACATTGTAATAACTAAAACCATTAGTATTAGCCAGGGTAACGACATTCCTTCAGTAGTAGAGGATATAAAATTTGCTATATTCAAAGATATCCCAGAAGTTTCAAGAGCCTGACCAACAGGAATCATGGCTGCAAGCATTACTACAACAGGCCATTCAATATTTCTATATAAATTTCCGTTTAAGACTTTGATTGATATAAAAGCTATAACGCATAGTAAAAATGCAACCACAATATCTATTACATTAAAGGCGGTTAGACCAATTGCCAGACCAAAAAAGATTAAGCTTTTTAACAGCCTACTTCTGCTTGGAATAGTCTGTAAATCTCTTTCCATCAAAGGCATCAAACCCAAATGCTTAATTCTTTCTTTAACCCCCTCATCATCAATAGTTCTAACACCAAGCAGCAATACGTCACCTATTTTAAAGGCTTCTCTGGCTAATCTGGTTCTAAACTTTGCTCCCTGCCTCCATAACCCAAGCAATGCTAAATCATCTGAAGCAAGTCTTTTTAGGAATTCATGTTTCCTTCCAACTAGTCTAGAGCCTGCAGTTACCATGACCTCAATTTCTGCTAAGTCTGATTCCTTAACAGTGACAAGATCATCGGCTATCTCAAATCCAAGCGCCTCTTGAATAGAGGAAATATCATCTGGAGATGTTTTAATTACTAAGATCTGCCCAGGCTGGATCTTTTTGCTCATTGACACTCTAGAGACTCCTCCAGTTTCGTTAACCACTCCAAGAACCTCAGTTTCGGGCCCCGAAATCTTCTTAATTTCTGACAGCCTCATTCCAATGGCCTTGCTGTCATCTTTTACAGTCACCTCAAAAAGGTAGTTTTTTAAGTCAATCAGTCTTGTTGCATCATTTGCATTGGCACGAACTTTAACAAACCTAAAACCAATTAATGCAATAAATAGTACTCCTAGAATGCTCACTGCAAGTCCAACAAATGAGTAGTCAAAGAAATTAAAGGCATCCCCTGTATATTCTTGCCTGTACTGCGCAATGATGATGTTTGGTGGTGTTCCAATAACAGTGTTCATGCCACCAAGAATGCTAGCGAAAGCTAATGGCATAAGAAATTTTGAAGGATTCCATTCCATTTTTTGGCATAGAGATAAGGTGATAGGTAATAGCAAAGCCATGGCTCCGATATTGTTCATAAATGAAGATAAAAATGCCGCAACAACCATAATCATGATCATGTATTGGTTTTGTGAGAGAGTTAGACGAGAAATTAAGTTTCCAGCTAAACTGACCATCCCTGCTTCTTGTAAACCCCTGCTGATCAAAAGCACCAGTGCAACGGTGATAACGGCTGGATGCCCAAATCCTGAGAAGGCACTTTCAGCAGGAACCACTCCAAATAAAACTAGCGAAGCTAAACATACGAGTGTTACTCCGTCATAGCGCCACTTGCCCCAAATAAGCAAGCCCATTAGAACAGCCAAAGTGGTTGCAAGAATGGTTTGATCAGACATGCCTATTTTTACCCCTAAATTATTTGAATCAAACATTCATCCTATCAAATAAATGCTTTATTTAATTATTATTTTAAAGCTAAGTTTTTTCATATTAAAGACTCAAGCTATAATCACCAGATGAATAACGCACTTAATAGATTCAATAAGTTTTTTGGGGCAGTCATTGCTATCAATATTTTTCATCAAATCGTATCAAGTGCGGGCTACCTAGCAATTGATATACCTATTGTAAAAAACCTTTATTTAATATCGATTGTTATCTTTGGTGTTGAATTTCTTCTCAGAGCAATTGTTGATCGAAAACTATCATTTCTATTATTAATAGATGGAATGGTCTTAATTAATCAGGTATTTTTTTCCATCTATGATTTAAGAATGCTGCGATTATTCAGACTCTTTGATATTTTCAGTCAATCAAGGTTTTTATTGCCAACTAATACTCTTATTAAAACAATCATCAAGCAACGCAACGCCTTGCTTGGCTCGCAGATCATGGTGATTTCAATTTTGTTAGTCGTTTCAACATTTATCTATATCCTTGAATCATCTGTTCAACCAGATGTTTTTGGCAGTATTCCTTCTACCATGTGGTGGGGCATAGCAACCTTAACTACTGTTGGCTATGGAGATGTTGTGCCAATGACAGATCTTGGCAAGTTATTAGCTAGTTTTACCATGTTAGTTGGAATAGGGATGTTTGCGCTTCCCGCTGCTATTCTTGCCTCTGCTTACTATGAAGAGATTCAAAAAAAGAACTTCTTGGTAAGCTTTGAAGCTATTGCTTCTGTTCCATTATTTCAAGAACTTCCAATTGGAGCGGTTGGCAAGATCAATGAAAAGCTTGAGGTTTTATTGGTTAGCGAGCATGAAACTATTTTTTCTAAAGGTGACGAAGCTGACTCTATGTTTATCATTGAGTATGGCAAGGTCAAAGTTGAAATTGAAAATCCTGTTTATTTAGTTGCAGGCGACTACTTTGGAGAAATGGGTTTACTTGGCAACGCACCGAGAAATGCAACCATTACTGCAGCCGATGATACAAAATTGCTTGAATTGACTAAATCGGATTTAGCAGAGCTGTCTGAAGAACACCCAGGCTTATTTAAAGAATTAGAATTAAGCGTCTCTAAAAGAACTTCGGGCTAATCATCGCCTTTATCAGGCGCTGCTTCATGTGAAATATCCTTAGCCTTTAAACCTTCTGTGGAATAGTCTGCAACATTCAATGGATCTGTATTCTCAAAATATACAGAAGTTGAAGGGTAAGCAAATTCGGAGCCATTATTTCTAACAATCTTGATAATTTCAAAAATCAAATTTTGTTTAATCTTAGAAAAGTCAGTTAAACCCACTGGATCGGTGTAACACAGAACCCTTATATCAATTGAGCTTGAAGCGAGCTCGTCAGTTCTTGCAAATGATTCTTGGTTGGGATTGATTACAAAATCTTCAGAACTGGTAATGAAGTTTGTTATTTCTGTACAAATTTTTGCTAATTGCTCTTGAGTCGTTGAATAAATTAGATTGAGCGTCCAGCTAATTCTTCTGTATTCCATATTGCCGTGATTAATAACCTTTACATCTGATAGATCTTTATTTGGAACCAACATTGGAGCTGTATCAAACATTCTGATAAGCGTTGATCTAAAACCTATATCTTCTACCATGCCATGCAAGGAGCCAGGTACTTCAATCCGATCACCTGGTTGAAATCTATTTTCTCCAATAATCAATAAACCAGAAATAAGATTTTTAAATAAATCCTGAGCACCAAGAGCAACTGCTACAGAAAATAAACCAAGACCAGCAACCAATGGGCCTATCTGAATACCAAAGATATCTAAAATAATACCCAGTCCAATGATCCAAATAATTATTCTAGCCGCTCTTTCAAGCCACATCGTCATAGATTTTGTTAATACTGCGCTTGAGGTAAATGCTTGAAATATTGGAGCAATACTATTGGCAAGTGCGCTAAAAATAGTAAAAGCAATCATTGCTTTTACAAGATTAGTAGCAAATGTATCTGCCATGCCTGAAAGAGGGAGGTAAACGGCAATAAAGTATAGAGCAACCGTCATGGGTATGTATCCAAGAGGCTTCTTTAGTGACTCAAGCAGAACATCATCTATTTCAGAGTCTGTATGAGCAGTAAGCTTTTCCAGCCATTTAATAACTCTGCCAACAAAAAATGCTCTGCTAATAGCTCCAGCTATAAAAATGAGCATTGAGACTATGATCTCAGTTATTCCAATTCCTAGGAAACCTTCTTCCCAGACATTTGTAAAAATCTCTATGAATCCTTCCATAATTAATTTAAGTTGTATGAAAACATGGTTGATATAGATTCATCTGTTTTCTCAGCCAACATAGGTGGATCTGAGTCTTGAAAAGATGAGTACTGCATTGTTATCTTAAAATTTTTATTGACTTTAAAATCTATGGCTAAAATCATACTTGCTTTATAGTCATTCTCAAAGTTATCAATGCTTGGTTGAAAATATATGGTTGGCTTGAAATCAATATTTTCCACAATTTCAAAAGAATTATGTAGATAGAAACCCAGTCTTTCTGTGGTTTTGGATTGACCGCCAAGATCGGTTTCATCTTCGCTGAGCAAACCAGCACCTAAACGAGCTGATTTTGATAACTCGTATCTTAGGCCGCCTCCGACAACAGATCTTTTTTTATAGTTTCTGAAGGGATTTTCACTGTACTGCCCAAAAATTTCCCAGTTTATTTCTGCTTCGCCAACCCAGATGTATCTTCCATGCATAAAGGTTGATTCATCTATGAGCTTATCATTGGACTTTCTTTCGCTTTGTTGGAGGATTAAAAAAGACTCTGCATTAGTGGAGTTATTATCAAATCTTAATTGTGCAGAATAAAAATCTCTATCTCTGTTCCCTCGAGATGCATTCAAATTAGCACTAATACTGGTAAAAAAACCAACTTCGCCTTCGCGTCGCAAGTCTTCGATATTTACGATCGCTTGACCAAAAGCACTGAAAGAGCTTAAGCACATTGTTAAGGTTAGGAAATACTTTTTTCTATTTATTTGTAGCAACATAAACTCCGCCCCAATCAGCAGATGGTGGGTTTGTAATATATTCTTCAATTCTTGTTTGCATGTGTCTGTAGTATAGTTCAAGCTCATTTGAAGAGGATATTAATTCATCAATTAATAAGTTTGCTGCATTCCAGTTTTGAGCCCTATATTCTGCCAAGAATAATATGTGATTATCTAAAAATCCTTCCGGAAACTTTATGCCTGGTTTAAAACAGGTATAGATTGTTTCTGCAGTAGACTTTCCTTTGACTGCAATTTTATCAATTTCAATCATAGAAAAATCAGAATCATTCATGTAAGTATTTTCACCAACAATCATATGTAGGCCATAATTAGATGATTGACTCTCAAGTCTTGATGCTAAGTTCACAGCATCACCAAGAACGGTATAATCAAAGCGTTTATCCGAGCCCATGTTACCGACAATGCAATTTCCTGAATTAATACCGATGCCTATTTCTAGCTTAAAGTCTAAACTTCCCTCAGTGTTAAGATTAAATTCATCTAAAGCTTCATTCATTGAGTGGGCTGCTTGTATAGCTAATTGACGATGATCGGCTTGATCGGTGGGCGCATTCCAAAACGCCATAATGCAATCACCCATGTATTTATCGATGGTTCCGCTATGTTCCAAAATTGCATTTGATAACACAGTAAGCAACTCATTAATCAGCTGCGTTAAAGCCTCTGGGTCATCTTTATACTGCTCAGAGATTTTAGTGAAGCCTCTAATATCAGAGAATAAGAAAGTCATCTCTTTTCTTTCTCCACCAAGAACCAATGATTCGCTGGATTCGGCCAAGCGATTAACCATTTCTGGAGAAAGATATTGCGCAAAGGCACCTCTAACCCTGCTGCGTTCAAGCTCAGTAAATAGAAAGTTAAAAAAAGTGACTGCCACATAAACACTCAATGAAATTATCAATGGAGATATTGGGTCAACCAAAAAGAGTTTAGATTTAAAAAAATAATAACTTGACCCCATAATGCCACCAGACCCTAAAAGGAATATGCTTAATCCCCCAATGGGTCCTAAAGTCTGAATAGCCAGAGTAATCAATACTGCGAACAAAAGCCCAGCAAGAAACTCTGCACCAAATAGCCAGTCTGGTCTTTGTAAAAATTCATTCGCAAAGATTTGCTGAATGAACTGAGCGATGATTGTTACACCTGGAACATTTTTTTCTGTCGGTGTAGACCTTAGATCAAGCAAGCCAGCAGCAGATGTGCCAACAAGCGCAAGCTTACCCTCAAAAAATTCTGGTGGAATCACACCTGAGATTACATCAGCCGCAGAGACAGTAGAAATATTTCTGGAAGGAGCGAAGTACACCCATGCATTCCCTTCTGGGGTCGTTGGTATTGCCAGAGGCCCCAATTTAATGCTGTTAATACCAGTTTGAGCCCCATAAGCTTCCTCACTCGAGGCATTAGAGGATTTAATTTGAAATGTTGAGGCCCCAACTGCAACTCTTGTCATTTCCAGGGCAAGACTTGGAACCAATTGATCATCAACTCTTTCAAAGGTAGGTAATTGGCGAACAATTGCATCATTGTTACCAATACTCATTGACCCAACTCCTGCAGCAGAGCTTTCAAGCTGCTTAATATTATGTTGTATGCCCGAATAGTTTGTTATGAATTGCTTTGGATCATCACCTTGAGTGACTAAACCAAATTTCGCCTTAGAGGGTTTTATATTATTTTTATTATTTAAAGCCTGACCCAAGACCACGGTTCCGTGATCTTTAATAGCTTGTGCAAACAATTCATCATTGCTTGGAAGTGCCGAAAGTTCTTTTTTTAGTGACTCATTAAGAGGATAGGTGGAAATAAAATTCTGAGGGTTAGTCCTATCTGGTTCTGCAAAGACGATATCAAATCCTAGTGCAGCTGCAGCATAAGCTTGATTTGTAAGTTTTGCCAATTGATTTCTAGACCAGGGCCATTGCCCAATCTCTGCAAGAGAGCGGTCATCAATATCAATAATTACAACAGGATCCTCAGCATAAATCTCCCTTGGTAACAGTCTCTGGAGAGTATCGAAAGAATAATTTTGTAAATTACTAAAAATTTGTAATGGGTTTAATATCGGTAAAAAGCTAACCAAAATTGCAAAAATTAAAAGGCCGTATCGCGAGAATTGCTTTAAATTTTTTTTCACAGTAATTTGTTACTTACTTAATATGGTCAGCAACTTTTTTAAGATATTTTTTATGAGTTTTTCTTGGCAGATCTAGAAAATTAATTGAATTCATTAAATCCAAGTAGACATGAATTGATTTTCTGCCTCTAAGCAACTCTCGTAATGTATTTTGATAGGTCCAGTGCAAATAAGGTATAGCCATTTTAAAGTGTCTTAGATTTTCTTCATTGAGGCCCGGTTCTTCTTTTTGCTTGATTGCCTCTTGCAACCAGTTGAGGGTTTTGGGATCAGTTAGAATCCATGCTTTGTTAATGCTGGAAGGGTGATCAATGAGCCAGTTAGCTATATATGCATCTTTATACAAATCAATGGCAATGTACCAGCCATAATAAACCTTGAAAAGATTTGACTTTTCTTTTTCAAGTTTTTTATCAAGATCTTCAGCCACCCCTAATGCCACATCAATAATTGCAGCCTCATGGACCTCATCAAGATTATTGAAATATCTGTAAAAGCTGCCGTAAGCTGTTTTTGCCTCTTTTGCAATACTTGCCACAGAAATTTTTTTACCTTTATGGATAAGCGTTATTACTGCCTCAACAAGCTTGGCTTTTGTTTGTTCAGATTTTTTCATCAATCAATTATAACCTTAGACTCAACTTAGAATCCTTAATATTGCCTTTAAATGATAAAAAGTCATTTTTATGATTAAATACCCATCAAATAGGAGATATATAGGACAATATTTTTATATATACTCTTAAAAAACACCATGAAAACCAAAGCTTATTTTTTAATAATTTGCATTTTTTTATGCATGCATTCTTTCGCTCAAAATGTAGAGCCCACCATATCCGATCCTAAAGAGCTATCTATTGCTCAGCAACAAAAAGAAGAGGTGTTTAAACAACTTTTTAAAGATCCAACAAATTTATCATTACTTTTTAAGTACGCTAATTTATCAATTATGGTTGGAGATTTAGAGGCTGCCATTGGAGTCTTTGAGCAAATGCTTATTATGACTCAG
>Ga0222719_10000914_pt1 | contig 29294 bp, 23 predicted proteins | sample C33_34DmetaG_FD_165039 | JGI IMG/M metagenome (GOLD analysis project Ga0222719, IMG submission 165039) | Estuarine water microbial communities from San Francisco Bay, California, United States - C33_34D | ecosystem: Environmental > Aquatic > Marine > Unclassified | place: USA: California...
AGCAGTTATAAGTACAGAAGGACCAAATCTAATTGTTGCTGGCGCTGGTTCTGGAAAAACTAGAGTTTTAACTACAAGACTAATACATATTATAAATCAAAAAAAAGCATGGGCTAATCAAATATTGTGTGTAACTTTTACTAATAAGGCTGCAAAGGAAATGCAAAATAGAGTTATGCAATATATAAAAGGAAGCTCCAACGCTATCCCTTGGCTAGGAACATTTCACTCTATAAGTGTTAAATTTCTAAGGAGACATGCAGAAGCTTTAGGATACAAAAGTAATTTTACAATTCTAGATACAGATGATCAAAAAAAATTGATCAGAAATATTGTGAAAGGAGAAGATTTGGATGCTAAAAAATTTTCTCCTCAATTAATTATGTATCATATTGATCAATGGAAAAACAAAGGCCTTCTACCAAAAGATATAAAAATAGAGAAATCAGGCTCAATAATTAAATCTATATTAAAAGTTTATGAAATATATCAAGTTAAAACAAAAGATCTAAATGCATTTGACTTTGGAGATTTAATTTTATTTTGCGTTAAGCTTTTTGAAGAAAATAAAGACATAAGGGAAATATATCAAAAAAATTTTAAATATATTCTGGTAGATGAGTTTCAAGATACTAATTTTATTCAAAACAAATGGTTAAATTTACTGGTAAATGATAAAGAAAATATTTGTTGTGTTGGTGATGATGATCAATCAATCTATAGTTGGAGAGGAGCTGAAATTAAAAACTTCCTTACGTTTGATCAAATTTATAAAAACTGTAAGGTTTTCAAACTAGAGCAAAATTATAGATCTACAAAGAATATTTTAGATACTGCTTCTAACTTAATATCAAATAATACTAATAGAGTTGGTAAAAAATTGTGGTCTTCTGCAAATCAAGGAGAACTTGTAAAGCTTAACTGTTATAGGACCGGTAAAGAAGAAGCACAAGGTATAAGTGATATAATTGAGCAGAAAATTAAAAAAAAATACTCTTTAAATGATGTCTCAATATTGGTTAGAGCAATATATCAAACGCGAGAATTTGAAGAAAGATTTCTTCAAGTTGGGATTGGATACCGTGTTTTAGGAGGAATAAAGTTTTATGAGAGAGCGGAAATAAAAGATGCAGTTTCTTATCTAAGAATCATTAATCAAAAATTTGATGATTTAGCTCTAGAAAGAGTTATTGGTGCGCCTAAAAGAGGAGTCGGTGAAAGTACACTAAACCAAATTTATACTTTCGGTAAAGCTAATAAGCTATGCCTAGAAGACTCAATTATTAAGTTAATAGAAAACGCAAACCTTAAACCTAAGATAAAAACTACATTAAGTCAGTTAATAAATATGATCCAAAAATGGCGTAAGGAATCATTAAAAATTAAACATTTTGATTTATTAAAATTGGTATTAGATGAATCGGGTTATTCGTCAATGTTAAAAAATAAAAATGATTTAGAAAACGAAAATAGATTAGAAAATTTAAAAGAATTACTTAGAGCCATGCAAGATTATGATAACCTGCAGAGTTTTTTAGAACATGTAGCTTTAGCTACATCAATAGATCAGGAATGGGAAGGTGCAAAAATTAATTTAATGACTATGCATGCGGCAAAGGGTTTAGAATTTGATGTTGTGTTTCTTCCAGGATGGGAAGAAGGATTGTTTCCTCATCAAAAATCTTTAGAGGAAAAAGGAGATTTTGCTTTAGAGGAAGAAAGAAGACTGGCTTATGTGGGTATTACAAGAGCCAAAAAGGAAGCATATTTATCTTTCGCAATGAAACGAGCCTACCATGGAGATTGGATGGACGCTCTTCCTTCTAGATTTATAAATGAAATACCAGATGAAAGTGTAGAAAAAAATGAAATAAGCTTAAATCAAAATGATGATTTTGAATTCAATCAAGATAATTCAATTGAATTTAATGAAGAATACAGAAGTCCTGGATGGGATCGGTATAAAAAAAATAAAATACTTAAATGGAAAAAATAAATAAATTAAAAAAAATTTTTAAGAGAGAAAAAATTGATGGATATATTGTTCCTAAAAATGATGAATTTTTTAATGAATATATTTTAGATCACAACGACAGGCTAAATTTTATTTCTAATTTTTCTGGCTCTTATGGATTAGCTCTAATACTAAAGGAAAAAAATTATTTATTTGTTGACGGAAGGTATACTTTACAAGCAAATAATCAAAGCGGAAAATCTTATAAAATTGTTACAGTTCCAGGTAAAATGCCAAGCGATATTCTGAAAGAAAAAAAAATATCAATTGGTTTTGATCCTAATTTATTTACAAAAAAAACTTTAACTGTATTTTTTGAAAAAAATGAATGTGTATATAAACCAATTATTAATAATTTGATTGATGAAATTTGGCAAAGAAAAATAAAAAAAGATCAAAGTAAATTTTTTATACTGCCAAAAAGATCTGTGAGTGAAAAATATCAATCAAAAATTAGTCAAATAGCTTATTATTTAAAAAAAAAAAAATCTGATTATCTATTTATAACTGCAAGTGAAAATAATGCCTGGTTACTGAATATTAGAGGAAGTGATACAAATTATACTCCAATACCGTGTAGTTATATTTTGATTGATAAAAATAAAAATATCAAATTTTTTTGTAATTTAAAAAAAATATCGACATCACTAAGAAATTACTTTAGCAAAATTGAATTTTTAGATATCAAAATCTGCCCTGAAATACTTTCAGGAATAAAAAAGAAAAAGTTTATTATTGATAAAAATTCTTGTTCTTATTTTCTTGAAAACATTATCCAAAGAGACAATAAAATACTTAATTTTCAAGATCCTATCTATTTTTTAAAATCAATTAAGGGAAAAAAAGAAATAGAAAATATTAAAAAGGCACATATTTATGATGGAGTTGCTTTAACTAAATATTTATTTTGGCTTAAAAAAAATTTTAATAAAATTAATATTACTGAAATGAGTGCTTCACAAAAATTATTTAAATTAAGAAAAAAATGTAAAAAATTTAAATTTCTGAGTTTTCCAACTATTTCAGGAACAGGGCCAAATGGAGCTATTATACATTATAAAGCAACGAAAGAGACAAATAGAAAGTTAAAGAAGGGAGATATTTACCTAGTTGACTCTGGAGGTCAATATGAATTTGGTACAACGGATGTAACTCGTACTATTTCTTTACAAAATTCGAACAAAAGAATTAAAGATATTTTTACAAGAGTTCTTAAAGGACATATTGCCGTTGCAAATTTTAAACTTAAAAAAAATACCTCTGGTTCAGTAATAGATGGTAGCGCAAGAAAATATCTAAAGCAAATTGGTTTAAATTACGCACATGGAACTGGCCATGGTGTTGGGTATTTTTTAAATGTACATGAGGGTCTCCACGCAATATCAAAAAGAAATAAAATTAACTTCCAAGAGGGTATGGTAGTTTCAAATGAACCGGGTTATTATGAAAAAAACAAATTTGGTATCAGAATTGAAAACCTAATTTATGTAAAAAAAAATAGAGAGGGTGATATGATTTTTGAAAATTTAACAATGGCGCCTATTGATAAAAATTTGATCATTTCAGAGAGTCTCAATAAAAATCAAAAAAAATGGCTTAATGACTATCATAAAACTGTTTTTAAAAATTTAAGAAAATTTATGAATAAAATTGAAATATCGGAACTTCAAAAAGCTTGTTCAGCTATTTAATATTCTATTCCAATCCTTTTCTAAAATAATCTTAATGTTCAATTGTTTAGCCTGTTCAATTTTCTTTTTTGTAGGTTTGGACTCTCCTACAACTAAAAAATCAAGTTTTTTAGTAATAGATCCAAGAACTTTTCCTCCATTATTCTCGGTGATTGCTTTTGCTTCTGATCTGCTCATACTTTTAAGGCCGCCTGTAAACATCAATCTTTTATTTGAAAATTTTCCATCATTATTTTGAACGGTGTAATTCTTAATGCTAAGTTTATTGATTAAATCTTTTGTTATTTTAATATTAGTTGTAGAAGAGAAAAAACTATCTACAGACTGAATTTGTGTTTCACCTATTCCATCTAGATCTGCTAAATTAACTAAAATTTTTTTTCTATTTTTAAAGTCAAATAATTTTGTAAATTCTTTTATTGAACTAAAAAAGCTTGCTAATATTTTTGCGTTTTCTTGCCCTATATGTCTGATGCCTATTGAATAAATAAATTTATCTAAAGAAATTATCTTAGATTTTTCGATAGCTTTTTTTAAGTTATTAATGGAAAGTTCTCCCCATCCCTCCAATTTTTTAATCTTGTGATAGTTTAAGTCGAAAATATCTGATGGTTCTTTTATAAATTTTAATTCCCAAAATTTTTCGATTACCCTTTTTCCTAAACCGTCTATATTAAAGGCCTCTTTTGATACAATATGCTTAAGTTTTTCTCTTGCGGTAAAATCACAATTGTAGCCTTTTGTACATCTTCTAACTGCATCAAATTTTTTTGTGCTCTTACTTAATTCTTTTATAGTTTCAGAACCACATAAACATTTTTTTGGAAAGATAAATTTTCTACTATTTTCAACTCTTCTGGATTTATCTACTGATACTACTTGAGGAATAACATCTCCAGCTCTTTGAATTATTATTGTATCTCCTATACGAATATCTTTTCTTTCAATCTCCTCTTCATTGTGCAATGTTGCGTTTGATACTACTACTCCACCAACAGTAACTGGTGTTACTTTAGCTACTGGAGTAATAGCTCCAGTTCTTCCTACTTGTATAACTATATCTTTAATACTGGTTATAGCTTTTTCAGCAGAAAACTTATACGCTATAGCCCATCTAGGTGAGTTAGATGTATTTCCTAATCTTTTTTGTAATGAGATATCGTTAACCTTATAGACTACACCGTCGATGTCATAATCAAGTGATGCTCTTAATTGATCTAATTGAATATGTTTTTTTTCAATTTCATTAAAATTATGAACTTTTTCAGATAAAGGATTGGTTAAAAAATTCCAACTTGAGATTTTTTTTAAAAAATCAGATTGTGTCTTGAATACCATAGGTGAAACTGCTCCAAAGCCATAAGCAAAATATTTTAGTGGTATTTTTGAAGTTTCTTTTGGGTCTTTTTGTCTTAATGAACCTCCGGCGGCATTTCTTGGGTTGGCAAATTTATCTTTTTTAATTTGAGCAAAATCTTTTTTACCAATATAAACTTCACATCGTATTTCTAATAGTTTTGGAACATCTTTAGAAACAATCTTAATTGGTAACTTTTTAATAGTTTTTAAATTTTCTAATATATCTTCACCTATTTTTCCATCTCCTCTAGATAATCCTTTTGTTAAAGTTCCATCTTCATAAACTAATGTTGCAGAAATTCCGTCAATTTTAGGTTCGCTAAACATTTCAATCTCCTTGTCTTTCGAAGACAAAAAATTATTAATTTTTTTATTAAAATCTCTCATATCATCAAGATTGAAAGCATTGTTTAATGAGAGCATAGGTGATAGGTGCTGAATTTTTTTAAACTTATTTAGTGGTGTGGCTCCTACTATGCTTTGTGAGCTTCCGTATTTTTCTAAATAAGGGTATTGCTTCTCTAATTTTAAAATATCTGATTTAATTTTATCGTAATCTGAGTCACTAATTTTTGGATTATCATTTATAAAATAATTAATGTTATGTTTTTTTAGAATTACTAATAATTTTTTATGTTGATCTATAATATTTTTTTTTTCTTTCATTAAAAATTATTTAACCTTTTTTAATATTTTTTGTATAATATTATCCTTTTCCTTTTTGTTTATTTTGAATTCATAATTTTGATTTAAAATTTTGTACGATTGTTTAAACCATTCACTCGAATTATAATTGTATCCAAGTATCTTAGCATATTTTTTAGCATCTTTTTCTAAACCTAAATGATAATGAATCTCTACAAGTCGATGTAGAGCTTCTTCTATAAATATTGTTTCATCATATTTATTTACTATTATTTTTAATCTATTAATTGCTGGTGCCCACTTTTGCACAGAAGTATAGTATTTAGCGTTATACATTTCTTTTGCTGCTAATTGGTTTTGAATTAATTTTTTTTTAAATTGTAGGTCTATTGAATAATCTGTTTCAGGATATTTTTTTATAAAATAATCAATTTGTTTAGTTGCTTCTAAAAGAGGCTTTAAATCTTTTTTCTCATCACTCATCTGTTCAAAAAAGATTATCGCTTTTAGATATTCTAAATAAATTACATTTTTATTCGCTGGATAAGTTTTTAAATATCTTTCTATATTCTGCAAAGACTCATCGTAAAAATTAATTCCATAAAGAGAGAAACATGACATCATTGCAGCTTTAGCTGCAAATTCTATTTCTTTAAAATTAACTTCAGCTTCGGAAAATTTTTTATTAGCATTAAAAAAATCGTTAGACTCGAAAGATTTATATCCTTCTTTATAAAGCACATATGGATCAACTTTTTTGGTCGGTTCGTAAATCTTTTCTTTTTTAGAACAAGATAAAGGTAGAATAAAAATAAAAAATATAAGAAAAAATTTATGAAGCATAATTAGATTAATATCAAATTAATTCAAAATTAATAAGTTATAAATTGAGATTATGCGTTTACTGCTAATTTTACTGGAGACTCAGGTTTAAATCTTTTAATGGTCTCAGATTTTTTCTCTTCAATGATTATTGATTCTGTTTTTGAGACTAGCATTTTCTTCAGAAACATATTTGTTAATTCATGTCCACCTTGAAAACATTTTACTTTTCCTAAAATTCTGTGACCAGAAAGTAATAGATCTCCCACTAGATCTAAAATTTTATGATTAACAAATTCTTTTTTATTTCTTAATCCACCTTTATTTAATACTTTTTGATCGTCAACTACTACAGCGTTTTCTAAAGAGCCGCCTTTAGCAAGTCCAGATTTTTTGATTTTTTCTATATCATCAAATAAACAAAAAGTTCTTGAATTAGAAACATCATTCAAATTATCTTTAGTAAAATTTATTATATTTTTTTGTTTTCCAATTATTTGATTGTCATAATTTAATTGAAAATCTACTTCTAAAAACTCATCACTAGGTTCGATTGACATTTTTCTTTTTTCATCAATGAGTTCTACTTTTTCTAGAACCTTTAAATATTTTATTTTTTTTTGAAGCTTTTTTGTTTTTACTTTTTTTAAAACATCTAAAAATTCTTTTGCCGATCCATCCATTATAGGAACCTCATTACAATTAATCTCTACTGTAGCATTATCTATCCCAGATATATAAAAAGCAGCTAATAAATGCTCAACTGTTGAAACTTTAACTCCATGACTGTTTTCAAGTGTTGTGCATAATTTAGCAGAAGAAACGTTTTTATAATTAGCTTTAATCAAATTGTTGTTTTTTAAGTCAATTCTTTTAAAAACAATCCCTTGATCTTCAGTTCCAGGTAATATTGTTATTTTTGAAGTTTGACCTGTATGGAGACCTATTCCATCAAAAGTCAAAGGTTCAGCTAATGTTTTTTGATAATTATCTTGCATTGATAAAGCTTATAAAGAAGATGCTGTTTAAACTTAAAACAACTAATGTTTCTAAAAAAAACAATAATTAATTAAAAATAAGGTCAAAAAACCTTCTAATTAAAGTTTTTTGTTCAATCAAAACTGGTATTGCTTCTTTTTTCCAACCAAAATGGACAATTTTATTTGCTAAATTAAGAAATTTTTCGCTGGATAAGTCGCTTGTAAAATTTAGGTTAAAAATTTTATTCTTAGAAAAAGTATTTTTAAAAATTTCATTAAAATATTTGAAATTAGAATCATTTTTATCAAGCAAAAAAATATTTTTAGAAATCTTATTGTAATGTGATAAATTAATATTTTTAAAAATCATAATTTCGGACATTTCTATAATTCTAGCCAGAGCTATATCATATAATAGTTTTTTTTTAATTTTTCTGGATTCATAAGATGTGTATGGTTTTAAATCTATCAGTTCACTTTCTGATATCCCTTCTTTTAAATCAAAATTTTTTAATATTAATTTTATTGTTTCAACGTTTAATGAAGTTATTTTTGAAATATCCTTAAAAATAATGTCTGTTCCAAATTTAAAGTTTTGCTCAAATTTAAAAGAACTATTTTCAAAGAAAAAAATTTTAGAACTACTTTTATTTATCTCTATATAGAAAAAAGTATCAATATTTTTATTATTTTCACAAATATTTACTCCTCTAATAAAATTTTTTACTAAAATTTTTCTAATTTTTAATTTGCATCTATCAAAAATATTTTTTAAGTTTTTATGATCATTTGTATTAATTAGAGTAAAAGACAATTCATGCGAATAAAAATCTCCATATAGTCCTATAGGTATATTTGCGGTGTTATTATTATCTAAACTAAATTTTGAGTTAAAAATGTGTATAATACTTTTTTTCAACTCAATTTCTTCTAAACAAGATTTTAAAGTGTTTAAAATATAAATAATATTTTCTTTTAATATTTTAGAGCCATTCAATTTTTTATAGCCAGATAAATTAATAAATTTAGGATTAAAATTATCTAATATTATCACTATGTCTTTAAAGGTGTGATTAAAATTTTTTTCTATTAAATATAAATTTTCTTTAATGGAATTAAAAAATTGTTCTAAATTAGAAAATCTATTATTTTCGATACCAACTAATGGTATTTCTAATTTATAAATGAGTTCAAAGTTTTTTTGTTCATTATTTTTTCCAATAAAAAAGATATAGTTTGTATGATTAATTTCTAAATATAGCTCAAGTAAAGGTTTTTGCATTTTTATTTTAGAATTAACTGATTTTTAATTCTATAGTCATAAAGATTATATTTTTTAAATTCTTTTTTATTAATTAAATTTAAATAATGTTCTAAATTATCTTTATAATTTTTAGGTGATAGTTTGATTGTTTTATTATTCAAAGTTTCCAAATCCCATCTATTATTTTCATACAAAATATATTTTTTTACCAAATTGAATGGGAATTTAGTTTTTCTTAAATTATCATAAAATATTTTAAAATCATCTTTATTTCCTAAAACATAAGGAAGATTGTTATCAATATTAAGCATGTTATAATCTATCAAATCAATTTTTTCACTTATGTAAAATTTTTGTTTTTTGTCAAATAATATCGCAATTGGTTTTTTTTCAAATATTTCTATTTTTAAAGTATTAGGATACTTCTTTTTTATTTTAAAACTATCAATTAAACTATTTTGTAATAATATTTTTTTAATTTCTTTATTATTTAATTTAAGTAAGTTTTTACCATAAATAGGTTTCAAAGACTTTTTAATATCATTCTCTTTCAATAAATAATTATTTTCTATGGTTATTTTTTTTAAGGAAAATATTGAAAAGATTATTTTTTGGTCAGAGGTAATAGTGGTTAATGTTATTAATAGTATTAGTGCAATTATAATACGTTTTTTCATCTATTAGTACTTGCGTCTAATAAAATTTTTTTAACCAAATTATCAAAAGTTAGTCCTTTAAAATTAGCTATTTCAGGAACTAAAGATAAACTTGTCATACCTGGCTGTGTATTTAGTTCTAACAAATAAAATTTATTATTGTAGAATTTAAAGTCTGATCTTGTAACACCTTTACAGCCTAGAGCCCCATGTGTTTTTTTTGCAATATTTAAAACCTTGTTATAATTTATTTTAGATAAACGAGCAGGCATAATATGTAATGTCCTTGCTTGTTTTGTGTATTTGGCCTTGAAATCATAAAATGATCTCTTTGGAATAAGCTCAATTGCTCCAAGTGGATCACCATTAATGACTGCAACTTGAACTTCTTGTCCCCCAATATATTCTTCAAAAATTAATTCATCATATTTTTTAAATAATACGTCAGTTTTTTTTAATAATATTTTTTTATTTTTACAAATCTGAACACCTAAACTCGATCCTTCGTTTATCGGTTTAATAACTATTGGAAAATTAATTTTTTTAATTTTTATGATTTTATAAAAGATATTTTTTTTATATTCTGAATTTTTAATTGAAAAATATTTAGGAGTTAGAATATTGTTTTTAATAAATATTTCTTTGGAAATAACCTTATTCATGGCATTAAATGAACTTATTACTCCCGAATGGGTATAGGGAATTTTTAAATATTCAAAGTAACTTTGAGCTACACCATCTTCTCCGTCTTTTCCGTGTAAAGCGTTAAATATTACATCAGTTTTTTTTTTATCGATTAAGTTTAAATTTTTAAATTTAGGATCGAAAGTTGATACTTTGTAACCCATTTTTTTTAATGAATTAATGCATGCTTTTCCACTTTCCAAGCTAACAGTCCTTTCCCCTGAAGTCCCGCCTAAAATAACTAAAACATTTTTAAATTTTTTTTTAATCACCAATTATTTTAATCTCTAATTCAAGATTTACTCCTGTCTTTTCAAAAACTCTTTTTTTAACTTTTTCTATGAGTTTTTCAATATCTGAAGCTTTAGCGTTGCCATTATTGACAAAAAAATTACAGTGTTTTTTTGAAATTAGCGCATCTCCCTCTTTTAAATTTTCACAACCTGATTGCTTAATTAACATCCATGCTTTCTTTTCTTCGCTTATATTTTTGAAAGTGCTACCACATGTTTTTATTTGATTGGGCTGAGATAATTTTTTTTTTTTAATATAATTTGATTGTTTTTTTTCTATTTTATCTTTTTTTCCAACAATACATTTAAATTTTGCAGATATTATAATTAAATCATCAGATAAATTAGTGCCCCTATATGAAAAATTAATATCTTCTTTCTTTAGTTCAATTTCTGTTAATTTATTTTTATCTATAGCTTGAATAGATAATAAGACTTTAGAAATATCATTTTCATAACAGCCGCTGTTCATTATAATCGCTCCACCTATCGACCCAGGTATGCAGGATAGAAATTCTAAATTTTCTAAACTGTTTTCTTTAGCAAAGTCAGCAACTTTACGATCAAGTGTTGCTGCGCCTGCAACTACGATGTTTTTTTCTTGTAAATTGGTATATGAAAAACCATTTCCTAATTTTATAACAACTCCTTTAACGCCTTTATCTCTAAATAATATATTGGAACCAGCGCCCAATATCGTGGTTTTTAATTTTTTTTTTTTAGCCTCTATTAAAAATTTGAGCAGTTGGTTTTTATCTCTAGCTTTGTAGAAATATTCTGCATTTCCTCCCAAGTTAAACCAACTGTAATTTGAAAGTTTTACATTCATTCTAAAATTACCATCTAATTTTTTTATAAAATTGCTTTCTAAATTCATAATGAGTGTTTTAAACCTCTAATCCATTTTGATATCAATCCAGCTCCCATTCCAATAATAATTTCATTGTTGATCAAGTTTTTTTTCAAATATCTGCACAATTCAATTTGATTTTTAACAATTATTACTTGCGTGTTTGATTTTCTGGCAATTAAATTAGAGAATCTTATTATATCAAATTTAAAATTCTTTTTTTCGCCCGCGGCATATAAAGGACACATGATTACTAAATTAGATTTAGAGAAACATTTTGAAAATTCATTTTTTAATGATAAAACTCTAGAATATCTGTGCGGCTCAAAAATACTTATTATCTTTCTCTCTGAATTAACATTTCTTACTCCTTCTAGAATTGAACTAATTTCAGTTGGGTGATGAGCGTAATCGTCATAAAAATCGTTTTTATTTTTTGAAAAGACCTTAGTCATTCTTCTTTCTACGCCTGAAAAATTTTTCAATGATTTTTTAATAGTCTGTATATCGGCACCAAGATTTATACATACTATTAAAGCTGCAGTTGCGTTCAGAACGTTGTGTTTTCCTAAAAGCTTAACGTTTATATTGGCTATATTTTTAATTTTTTTATTTTTATCCTTGTATCTCAAATTAAATGTTGTGCTATCAAAGTTGTATTTTATTTTCTTTATTTGATAATTGGCTTCAATATTTTCTCCATAAGTTAATATATTTTTATTCTTAATTTTTTTTAAAATTTTTTTAATGTTTTTATTATCAATACAAATAATTGATTTACCAGTGGGTGGAGTTTTATTTATAAATTCTAAAAAAGATTTTTCTAAATTTTTATAATTTTTATAATAATCTAAGTGTTCATAATCTATATTAGTTACAATTGAATAATTAATTGGTAATTTTAAAAAACTGCCGTCTGACTCGTCTGCCTCTAAAATAGCCCAATCTCCCTTTCCAAGCTTTGCATTACTATTGAACGAATTAATCACCCCTCCATTTATAATAGTTGGGTCTAATTTTTGATCTGTTAAAATTTTTGCCACTAAAGAAGTGGTGGTAGTTTTTCCATGTGAGCCAGTAATTATTATATTTTTTTTTAAAGATACAACATCCGCTAATACTTCTGCCCTTGAATAAATTGGTAATTTATTTTTTTTTGCATATTTAATTTCTATATTTTTATTCTTAATAGCAGAAGATTTAACGATAATAGAAGCTTTTTTGACATTATTTGATGAGTGCCCAATGTATGTTTTAATTCCTAATTTTGTACAATTAATTATATTTTTATTTTTATTTTTATTTTGATCGCTTCCTTGGACACTGAAACCCATATTTTTCATTATTTGTGCTAAACCACTCATTCCTATTCCGCCAATACCGATGAAATGAATAATTTCTTTTTTTCCTAAATTAATTTTTTTCATTTAAAATTTTTTCTAATTGAGCTTGTATATTGTTAAAAATATCTTTATCTGAATATTTTTTTTGATTTAATAAAACATTTTCTAACAAATAATTATCATTAAACATTTGCTTAATTAAATTATACAATTTCTTCTTTATATCTTTTTCCTCAACTAAATACCCATAACCTTTTTTTAAATAAAACTCAGCGTTTTTATATTGATGATTTTCTGCTGATGCTGGTAAAGGTATAGATATAAAAGGAATATTATAATTAATTAATTCACCCAAAACAGAGGCTCCTGAGCGTGTTATGACTAAATTTGCTTTTGAGTAATAATTGCTTATTTTGTCTGAAAAATTAAATATTTCATGTTTTACCTTAGCTTTTTTATAATAATAAGAAAGTTTGTCATTCTGATTATTTTGACATTGTTGATATACTTTAATTGTCTCTCCATCATTTTTTAACTTCTCAAATATTTCAGGAAGCTGTTCTGCAAATATTTTGGCGGCTTGACTTCCTCCCAATACTAGGATTTCCATACTATCAAACTTATTTATTCGAACTGTGGAATTTGAGTTTATAATTTCTTCTCTTATAATATTGCCAATTTCATAAATCTTATTATTGTATTTTTCAGGTATACCCTCGAGTTGTTTATAGGAAACAAATATTTGATACGCAAATGGTAATAAATACTTATTAGCTTTACCTATAACTAAATTATTTTCATAAATAATAAATTTAATTCTTAAAATTGCTGCAGCTATGCATACTGGAAAAGAAGAATATCCTCCCATGCCAAAAATAATTGACGGTCTGTTCATCGATAAAAATACAAAAGACCTAATAATTGAATATATATTTGTAAAAATAGAAGTTAAAAACTTTAGAATTGTTTTTTTAATTAGTGGAGATGAGGGAATTTCAATAATATTAAGATTTTTATAGTCTTTTAAATATTTTAATCCTCTTATATCGGTAGTTAATTTTACATTAAAATTTTTATTGATTAGATAATTAGCCAAACTATAAGCGGGGAAAATATGACCACCAGTTCCACCAGTTGCAATTAAAATATTTTTTTTAGTCATATAAATAAGATTTATTTTTTGTATAGTTTAAGACTAATCCCGCTAAAATCGCACTACCAATTAAAGATGAGCCGCCATAACTTAAAAAAGGTAAAGTCATGCCTGTGGCCGGTAACAAGTTAATATTTACTCCAGCATGAATAAACGTTTGAAATATTAACAACGTTGCAAGCCCACTTAAAGAAATTTTTAAAAATTGATTATCTTGATTGAAACAATTTTTAATGATTCTAAATGAAATATATAAAAAAATAATTAGTATTAATATTGAAACTAATGAGCCATATTCCTCTGATATAACTGCTATAACATAGTCTGTGTGTGCTTCAGGAACACTTTCTTTTAAAATACCTTCACCCATTCCTTGGCCTGTGAGCCCTCCTAATTTTATTGCATCAAGAGCGGTGGAAGACTGAAATTTATCACCCTGATTTGGGTCAAAAAAAGCAACCAAGCGATTAATTACATAACCAAATTTCTCTGGTAAGAAAAAAAGAAGAGAGCTAAGTGATATTAAAAAAACTAATAAGAAAAAAAATATATAAATTAAACTCACGCCAGAAATAAAGACAATTGCAACCCAAGAACAGGTTAATAATATAGATTGACCCAAGTCTGGCTGATCAATTAATAAAATTATAACACAACACAACAATATAAAGCTTAACAAATACTTTATTTGGGAATTTTTAAATTTTTCAAAAGTTAATATTTTAACTGTCATTAGAATAAAAAAGGGCTTTAATATCTCAATTGGCTGTAGTCTGAAAAAATAAAAGTCTATCCAACGTTTAGCTCCTTTTACCTCAACTCCAATGATTGGGACTAAAGCTAAAAATAAAAAAGTTATAATAAATAAGGGTATAATTGATCTAATAAATATCTCTGTTTTAATAGCAGAAATTAAAATCATGATTGATATAGACATAATAGAGAAAACAAGATGTTTAGTAAAAAAAAAATAGTAATCTTGGTTGAGTCTCTCTCCAGCAAGAGATGACGTAGAGGAAAAAGAAAAAAATAAGCCTAAAAAAAATAAAATAAAAAAACAAAATAAAATTTTTTTGTCTATGCACCTCCAATAATTTGTGAGTTGATATTTAAATGAGTTTTCTAACATGTTTTTTACATAAAATTTTAAATTGTTCGCCTCTCTTTTCAAAATTTTCAAATTGATCAAATGAAGCGGCAGCTGGACTTAGTAATATGGTTTTACTTTTTTCTTTTCTTAGTTTGATATCCTTAAAAATTTGAACAATTGAATCATTAAGATTTTTAGTAATTGAAAAATTTATTTTATTTTTAATTTGATTTTTAAAAAAATTTATATTTTTGCCTATTAAATAGCATTTAATAATATTTTTTTTTAATTTTCCTAACTTTATTTTATCACCTATTTTTGGTAAACCTCCTAATATCCAGTAAACATTTTTAATACTTGATAAAGCAAATTGCGAAGCTTTATATGAAGTTGCTTTAGAGTCATTTATAAAAGTAATATCATTTTTTTTTAAAAAAAATTCAAATCTATGAGGTAAACCTTTAAAAGTATTAATTGAACGTATAAAAGATTTTTCCTTAATTTTTAATAATTTAGCAAAGGTATAAACAAAACTCATGTTTTCATTATTTATATTCAAGGCTAAATATTTATTATTAATTTTTAGTTTTAATTTTTCATAATCTTTAATGTTGGGAATAATTAATTTGCTTAGGAATTTTTTTTTTTTAAAAATTTTTTTAAATTTTTTATTTATTATTGCGATATTATTTTTTTTTTGTAAACTAAAAATTTTTAGCTTTGACTCAAGATATGCATTCCTATTTCCATGCCAATCTAGATGATCATTGCTTAAGTTGAGAAAAAAAGCATAATCTGGACAAATAAATTTAGAGTGAGAAAGCTGAAACGATGATGCCTCTACAACAACATAATTATTTTTAATATTTTTAACGTCTAAAATTGGAGTGCCGATATTTCCACCTATTGAAAATTGAAATTTATTTTTTTTTAAAAGATGGGCTAGTAATTTACAAGTTGTTGATTTACCGTTGGTGCCCGTAACTACTATGGTTTTAGATTTTTTTTTTGTTAAATAGAACAAATCAAGGTCTGTTATTATTTTATTTTTAAATTTTCTAAGTTTTTTATTCTTTGTCAAACTTATGCCAGGAGATAATATAATATAATCAACTTGATTTAGTGTTTGAATTATATTTTTTGCTTTATATTTTTTTAGAATATTTTTTTTATTATCGTCCCAAATCTTAAAATTTTTTATCTTATTTTTTTGAAAAAATTTAACTACTGAATGACCAGTTGAGCCAAGACCATAAACAAGGAACGAACGTTCTTTGAGTTCTTGAAATTGAAACATATTTTACCTTAATTTTAATGTTGCTAGTCCAATTAATGCTAGAATGATAGCAATTATCCAAAATCGAATTACGATTGTTGGCTCTGCCCAACCTTTTTTTTCAAAATGATGATGTATTGGCGCCATCTTAAAAATTCTTTTGCCGGTCAATCTATAGGATACCACTTGAATAATTACGGAAACTGTCTCCAAAACAAACAAGCCTCCAATAATAGCTAATACGATTTCATGTTTCACAATAATTGCTATAGCGGCCAGTGAGCCTCCTAGAGACAGTGATCCTGTATCTCCCATAAAAATTTTTGCGGGAGGAGCATTATACCAAAGAAAACCTAAACAGGCTCCGACAACAGAGCCACAAAAAATAGAAAGCTCACCTACATTAGGGATATATTGAATCTGCAAATATTCAGAAAAGATTGTATTGCCTACTACATAAGAAATTAAAGTAAAAGAAAGAGCCACTAACATCACTGGTACAGTTGCTAATCCATCTAAACCATCAGTCAAATTCACCGCATTGGATGCACCGATAATAACGAACAAGCCAAAGGGTATGAAAAATAAACCCATATGCCATATAAAATTCTTTAAAAAGGGAAAATAAAGATTGAATAAATATTCATGATCAGAATACTTAATCAAAAGATACAAAGTTATTGCACTAATTATAATTTGACCGAGAAATTTATATCTAGATTTAAGTCCACTAGAATTTTTAAACTTAATTTTTAATATATCGTCTAATAGTCCTAATCCACCTAGGGATAAGCAAACAAAAATTAAAATCCAGACATATATATTTCTTAAATCAGCCCATAAAAGTGTGCTAGATAGAATTCCAATAATTATAATTACTCCTCCCATAGTAGGTGTCCCTGATTTTTTTATAATATGGTCAATCGGTCCATCTTGTCGTATTGGTCCTGTTATCAAATTTTTTGAAAATAATTTAATTAATGGTCCGCCGATTATGAAGACAACAATTAATGAGGTAACAACAGATAATCCTGTTCTAAATGTAAGATATCTAAATACGTTTAAAAAAGAATATTGATCAATAAAAGAGGTTAATAAATTAAATAACATCCCTAAATCCCTTTTATCAATTTTTGGCTAAATTCATTAAGTCCTGTAGCGTTAGAACCTTTAATCATTAAATAATCATTATTTGATATCATTTTGTTTAAGCTAAAGTCTATATCTTCATTATTTTGAAAAATATTTCCTCTTTTTTCTTTATTAATATGTTTATAAGTAAAAAGAGTTTTTTTTCCTTTAATGAACACTTTGTCAATGTCAGATTTGTTAATAAATCTAGATAATTCTTCATGAAATTTTTTAGATTTAGGACCTAATTCAAGCATATCTCCAAGTATCAAATATTTCTTGAATTTTTCTTTTTTAATTAAGGTAAATTTTTTAATAGCATTTTTTACTGATGCTGGATTGGCATTATAACTCTCATCAACAAATTTAAATTTTTTATTATATCGAAAAATAGTATGTTTTTTTCCCCTTCCTTCAGATGAGCTAAAATTTTTAAATTGCTTTAATATCTTTAAAAAGTCTACTTTTAGTTCTTTTAAAATTGCTAGAGACGCTAATACATTATAAATATTAATATCTCCAATTTCACAATTTATCTTAAGGTTTCCAATCTTAATAAACACTTTTGTTTTTTCGCCTTGATTAATCAATTTTTCAATGCGTATATCTGAGTCTTTATGTTTTCCAAAAGTAGAGATATTTAATTTATATTTTTTTGCTTTTTTGTATAAATAATAAAAAAATTTATCATCCCTATTTAGTATAATTGTTCCTCCAGATTTAATATTTTCTATTATTTCTGATTTAGCTTTAGCTATACCATAAATATTTTTAAAATTTTCTATATGCGCTTCTCCAATATTTGTAATTATTCCTATTTGTGGTTTAATTAATTTAGTAAGATTTTTAATTTCTCCTAACTTACTCATGCCAACTTCAAAAATTCCAAACTTATCCTCATAACTTAAATTCGACAAGCTAATAGGAACTCCAAAATGATTGTTGTACGATTTTGGTGAAGCATAAGTTTTGCCAAAATGAATTAGAAGATCTTTAATTAAATTTTTTAAAGATGTTTTCCCGGCACTTCCCGTAATAGCTATTATATTAGCGTGAGTATATTCTCTTTTGTATTTAGCAAAGTTATTTAAGAATAAAATTGTATTTTTAACTTTAATTATTTTTTTTTTATTTTTTATTCCATAATCAGAAACAACACACCCAGCTCCTTTTTTTAGCGCTTCATTAGTGAATTTATTTCCATCATTATATTTTCCTTTGATTGCTAGAAATAAGTTTTCTTTTTTAATTGTTCTTGTGTCAATAGAAAGTCCATTAAATTTAAAAAATTTAGACTGTTTAGTGATTTTATTTAAAATCAAATTATTCTGTAAATAACATTGATGTTTCTTAGATATAATTTTATCTTTTAAATTTATTTTCTTTATAATTTTTTTATCTGAAATATTTAATATCTTATTTTTATAAATTTGTTTTTCTTCATGACCTTTTCCGGCAACTAATATTATTTCATCTTGTTGTGCATTTTGAATTGCTTTTTTTATAGCCAATTCTCTTTTGCCAATATTAAAAGTTTTATTTTTTAAAATATGTTTTAAAAGTTCAGCTCTTATTTTTTCAGGCTTTTCATTTCTTGGGTTGTCGTCTGTAATATAAATTTTTTGACAATTTATGTTTGCTATCTTTGCCATTAATGGTCTTTTTTTTTTATCTCTTTCTCCTCCACAACCAAATACTAGCGATATTTTATCTCCGTAATTTTGTTTTAAAGATTTTAAAGTTTGAAATAAGGCGTCTGGGGTGTGGGCATAATCTATAAAAACTTTAATATTGTTTTTAAATGTTTTAACAAGTTCAAGCCTACCATTTACATCTTTTATTTTGTTTAACGATTTAAATATAAACTTCTCTTTTAACCCAGATAATTTTGCTGCTTGAAATGCCATAGCTAAATTTTTTATTTTATAATTACTAGATGAACATTTCGTAATGTTGCTAATTTTTTCTAACTTCTTACTTATATCAACAACTTTCAAATTTTTTTTATTACCTATCAAATTAAGCTTTGAAAATGGATGAATTTCGCTATCTGATATAATTGTTGTTTTTTTGCTTAAAATTTCTTTAAATAAAATTAGTTTTGCATTTAAATATGACTGCATCGTTTTATGATAATCTAAGTGGTCTTGACTAAAATTAGTAAATATCCCTGCTTTAAATTTAATATGATGCATTCTTTTTTGATGTAGGCCGTGACTAGATGCTTCGATGGCAACGTTGTCAATTTTTTTCTTTTTTAAATAGTGTAGATTTTTATGAAGTGAAATTGTGTCTGGTGAGGTGAGATTTGTTTTTATAATTTTTCCTTTATATTTTATACCTAAAGTTCCAATTGTCGCTACAGGTATTTTATTAATTTCTAATATTTGATAAAAAATATCAGCTACTGATGTTTTTCCATTAGTGCCTGTTATAGCAAAAATATTTTTTGGCTTTAAAGGGTAAAATTTTGATGCCACTTCACTTAAAAAATTTCTTATTTTATTTGTCTTAATTATTAGAACTTGATTATTTTTAATGTTACAAGATCTTGAGCAAACTATAACTGCAGCCCCTTTTTGGATTGCTTGAAGTATAAATTTTTCACCATTTATTTTATTTCCTTTAATAGCAAAAAAAATATAATTTTTTTTAATTTCCTTACTGTTACTTGAAAGTCCAGAAATAAAAATGTTCTTTTTATTTTTAGAAATATTTTTAATTAAATTTTTCAACAACATTCTGATAAACAAACTCTTCGCTATTTATGGCTAAAATTGGCCCAATTTTTTCTATTATTTTGCCCGCAACATAAACAGAGTTCCATCCAGAAGTATTATAAGGAGCTGTAGTTTTGGTACCTCTATAATCATAGGTTAGATCTTTGTTAATCTTAGGATTTTCTAGCATTATAAATAAAGTATAATTAGGCTTATTTGAAGGAAATATAGAGATAAAAGTATTAATTCTATTTTTTTTATTACCATAGCTCTCTGCGGTACCAGTTTTTCCTCCCACATAATATCCATCTTTATCTGCTAAACTTGCTGTTCCTTCCTCGCTGCTAACAACTTTTCTTAGAATTTTTCGTAATTGATCACTTGTTTCTTTTGAAATTATTTTTTCTATTTTTTTAACTGGTCTATCTTGAATTATGCTTGGTGTAACTAACTTGCCACCATTTACCATTGCGGCATAAAGAGATGTGGCTTGGAGAGGTGTAGTTGTAATTCCATGCCCGAATGATACTGTTTCTAATTTACAACTATTCCAACTTAATCGGTGTGGAGCTCCAATCTCCTCTAATTCAATATTGGGATTTTCAGTTATTTTAGTTTTTTTAATAAAATCTTTATAATTTTGTTCGCCAATTTTTTTTGCAAGAATTACTGATCCTAAATTCGAAGATCTTATCAAAATATCTTCGACTGATAAATTTGAAGGGTGTTCTTTCATATCTTTAATTTCGTGAACAGAACATCTTATTTTTTTTGGGATATCTTTAATAATTGTTTTGGTTTCAACTAGTTTATGCTCAAGTGCTAAGGCTATAGTAAAAGTTTTAAAAATTGAACCAAGCTCGTAAACACCTTTTGTAATTTTATTTATATATTTATCATTTTTAATACTAACTCTTTGATTAATATCATAATTGGGTAATGAGACTAAGGATATTATGTCACCATTATTGACATCCATTAATAATGCTCCGGCACCAGTAGCTTTAAAAGTTTTAATTGCGTCTTCTAATTCATTATTAATTATGTATTGAATATTGCTGTCTAAAGATAATTTTAAAGGTTTTTCTAATAAATTTTTATTTTTTAACTCTCTATCAAAATATTTTTCTACACCAGAAATTCCATAATTATCATAATCCACCTGACCAATAATATGACTAAATAAATTTCCATGTGTATACATTCTTGCTTGAAAGGGTTCAAATTTTATCGCTTTTTCTCCAAGTGCCCAAAACTTATCTTTTTCAATACGATTAATTCTTTTTTTTATCCTAAAGTATTTTTTTTGGTTTATTTTTTCTTTAATTTCATCAATAGGAAGATCTGGGAAATTTAATCTTAATTTTATTAAAAAATTTTTTTTATCTTTGATATGTTTAGGATCTACTGCGGCATGGAAAGTATTAATGTTTCTAGAAATTATTATATTATTTCTATCAACAATATCTCTCCTTAGGAGGGAAAATTGATAATTTTGTTTTTTTAAATTAAAAATATCTTTTTTATTTATAGAAATATGAGTAATTTTGATCGAAAAAATTAATATTAGAGAGAGAAAAAAGAAAAATAGTAAGTAAATTCTATCTTGAAAATTATTTGACTTTTTTAATATTTTATTTTTTTTGTTTGTTTCTAGATAATCTTCAAAATAGAAGCTTGCTTGATTGATGTTATTATTTTTTTTGAATTTTTTTTTCATTAAAATTATTTAAATGTGAAAATTTATTTTGACTTAAAGAAAAGTCAGATATTTGTAAAAATATTTTTGAATAAGAAATTGGTCGATAATTATTGACCCCAATTGTATTTAATTTTTTTTCAATTTCAGCTGGTGATGAAAGATAATAAAAATCTAATTGGGCCTCATTAATATCCTTTTCTTTAGATATGATTTTAGTATTTAAATTTGTAATCTGTTTTTCTAATAACCTAGATTTATTTTTTATTAACGATGTAATTGTTAAAAAAGTTACAAATAATGTAGTGCAAATAATGTATTTTGATTTAAACATTTATAGCTTCTATATCTAAAAATTTTTTAAATTTTTTAAGTAGTTCTTCTGGTTGTTGAAATTTATTTTTACTTCTGACTGCAAATCTAAGTTTTGCAGATCGAGATCTATTATTTTTGCATAGTTCTTCTTTGGATGGTCTTATTATTCTATTTTTATAATTTTCGAATAAGGAATTTTCTATAATATTTTTTTCAGGAAAATATCGAGATGGTCTAGATTTATTTGTTGAAAAGTTTGTAAAAAAATATTTAACAATTCTGTCTTCTAATGAATGAAAGCTGATTACTAAAATTTTGCCTCCTGGTTTTAATTTCTTAGTAGCTTTAATGATCCCAATTATTAATTCTGTTATTTCTTTATTAACAAAAATCCTCAGTGCTTGAAAAGTTTTGGTGCAAGGGTTTATTTTATTAAAATAATTTTTTTTTTTACTTTTTTCAATAATTTTAACTAAATCAGTTGTATTCGTTATTTTTTTTTCACTTCGATATTTTATTAAATTTTTTGCTATTTTATATGCTTCCTTCTCCTCTCCTAGAATTTTGATTACTGTTCTTAAGTCATCTTCACTCAAATTATTAACTGCGTCTAGAGCTGAAATTTCATTAAGACCCATACGCATATTTAAATTTTTATTAGATTTAAATGAAAACCCTCTATTAAGATCATCTAGCTGAATAGAGGATAGGCCCAAATCAAATATTATTGTATCCACACATTCTTTTGAAATGCTTTCGAGTTGGCTGAATTTTTTTTGATAAAATTTAAATCTTTTAGGAAATTCTAATTCAATTTTTTTTGCTATTGGTAATACTTTTTTATCTCTATCAAATGCCTGGACAAATGTTTTTGAAAATTTAAGTATTTCTTTAGAGTAACCTCCACCGCCAAAAGTGCAGTCAATAAATCTTCCTCCTCTAGATGGTGAAGATATTTTTATAACCTCATTCAACATCACTGGAAAATGGGAAAGTTCCAGTGATGAGGTATGATTGTTCATGATTACAAAATCGAAGCATTAAAACTTTTGTTTTCTTAAAAATGCAGGAATTTCAAAATCTTCTTCCTCAATTAAATCTTGATTAAATAATTGTTCTGTATCCTCATTAATTTTTTGATCATTATTTTCAAAATTATGGACCTCTGGATGAGAACTTTGTTCTTCAGAAAATAATTTTGGCGTATACTCTTCTTCATTATTTTCATTCTTAGCGAAATTACGTTCGTCATCTCCTATATTGTTTTTTTCAATATAAGATGCGCTTTCAATTGAAACACCTGTTGGAATATTACTTAAATCTTGCTCTGTTTCTATTGAGGTACTAAGGATTTTTTCATTTTCTATATTATTTTCAAATTCACTTATTATACTACTTTGCTGCCCTTCCTGTAATTCGTAACTTTCGTCAAGCTTTAGAGCTGTAGCACCATAAATTGAATTTATCGTAGTATTTTCGTTTTTGGGATTGTGAGAAAATAAATTTTCAGAATATCCTGTATTTCTACTCTGAATTCTTGAAACCATATTTAGGACTGTTTTATTTTCAGCTTTATGTCCGTCGAGTGCTGTTGCAACTATAGATACTCTTATTTTGCCTGTCATGTCTTCATCTTTAATGGCTCCAAAAATTAATTCGGCTTCAGGGTCTACTTCTGCTCTAATTTTATTTACTGACTGATCGACTTCAAATAAAGTTAAATCATTTCCACCAGTAATATTTATTAATAAACCTCTTGCACCTTGTAGAGAATACTCATCAATTAAAGGATTATTAAGAGCCATTTCTGTAGCTGCCATCGCCCTATTTTCTCCCTCTGCTTCACCTGTTCCCATCATTGCTTTGCCCATTGAACTCATTACGGTTTCAACATCTGCAAAATCAAGATTGATCATTCCCGGTCTTACCATCAAATCTGTTACACTTTGTACTCCATGTTTTAAAACATTGTTTGATAAGTTGAACGACTCTTCAAAAGTAGTTGTCTCGCTAGCAATTTTAAAAAGATTTTGATTTGGTACAACTATGACTGTGTCTAAATGTTTTTTAAATTGTTCCAACCCTTCTACAGCTCTTCTCATTCTTTTAGGCCCTTCATAAGAAAAAGGTAGTGTGGTCACACCTACGGTCAAAATATTTAATTCCCTAGCAGCCTTTGCTATTACATGTGAGGCACCTGTACCTGTTCCGCCTCCCATACCTGATGTAATAAAAACCATATTTGCACCTTGCATAAAACTTGTAATCTCATTTAAAGATTCATCGGCTGCAGCTTGTCCAATATCGTGTTTTGCTCCAGCACCTAATCCTTTAGTTAAATTCATCCCAATTTGAATTTTTGCATGTGCCTTGCTCATTTTTAAATCTTGAGCATCTGTGTTTACTGCAACAAACTCTACTCCTTCCATACCAGCTTCAATCATTGCATTAATTGCGTTACCTCCAGCACCGCCTACACCCAAAACTAATATTCTGGGTTTTAATTCTTTTAACTCTCCGCCGCCTATATTTATGCTCATTATAGTTCTCCCTTTTGTTTGTTTTCCCATTTTAAATTAGATCTATTTTGAAATGCTTTTTTTCTAGCAACAACTTTAAATTTCTCAAAATTAATTGGCTCCCATATTTGAAAAGTTTTTCCAAGCCCAACAAACAAAACATTATTTTTAATTTTTGCATGATTAAGCAACTTCTCAGAAAAAGAGATACGTCCTTCAGTATCAAATTGTAGATTTTCACTTTCTGACAATATTGATGTCGCAAAAAAATCTCTTTTTTCTTCAAAAGGATTTAATGAGTCTATTGTGTTTGAAAGCTTTTCTATCCTATCAGGAGAACAAGCTTCTAATGCCGTGTGATTGAATGAGGGATAGCTTATAAAGCCGTTATGGCCCATTGAATTTAAGTGAGATCTAAATGTTGCTGGCACTGAAACACGTCCCTTCTTGTCTATTTTGTTTTCGTAACTTGATAAAAACATTTTTAATTAAAAACCTATTAGTATTTATATTTTTCAATCTACCCTCCATTATGGGATTATTTGGGATAGTATGGGTTTTAAAAAATTAGTCAATACTATAATATTTACAAAAAGTACAAAAGTAGAACATTATTTTAGGATTTTTTTTGCCAGACAATCTATAAGCCGGGTTCTGTCATTGAAGATGTTATTTCTCTAGGCTTAAATTCACATTTAAGCTCAAGCGGTTAACCCAGAAGACTAACGAAAGACCGTTTTTAGTGTTTCACACAATGTCTTCTCTATTTAACCTTGCTCCCAGTGGGGTTTGCCATGCGTTTTTTGTTACCAAAAAACCGGTGAGCTCTTACCTCGCCGTTTCACCCTTGCCTTGATAAGGCGGTTTATTTTCTGTGGCACTATCCCTGAAGTCACCCTCGCCAGTCATTAGCTGGCACTGTGTCTTTCTGGAGCCCGGACTTTCCTCTATTAGATTACTAATAGCAACAATCCAATTATCTGGCATAAAACTTCTAATTAAATATCAATCATTAATCAAGAGATTAAAAATTAATGAGTTAAAAAGTAGCTAATTTTATAGGTTTTTTTATCTAATTTTCCCGTTACATTGTTAGGTAAATAGTGTCGCTGAAAAGATGATATAATTTTCTTGTCCTCAGATTTTCTTTTATTCAAGCTAAAATATCTATATCCCAACGTTTTAAGATTTTTATAAAATAAGACTTCCATTTGTTTTTTATTTATTACAATTTCGTTCATTGTATTCTCATACCATTTTCCAATTTTGTGAATACTTAATTTTTTCCAAGGGAATTTTTCACCTGGATCCATTTTCCTTAGTGGGGCAATATCTGAGTGACCTAAAAAATTTTCTTTTTTAATTAAATATTTTTTTTTTAAATTTTTACATAGTTTGATTAAGCTATTTATTTGTTTGCTGCTAAAATTTTGATACCCGAACTTATGGCCTTTATTAACAAGTTCAATTCCAAGGGAAATATTATTGAGATTATTAATTTTTTTCCATTTGGATTTACCAGCGTGCCAGGCAGTATTCATGTCTTTGACCATTTGGATAATTTTACCCTCTCTATTTATTAGATAATGGCAACTAACTTTGCTCTTAGGATTATTTAGTCTTTTGATAGATTCAATTTCTGATTGCATTCCTGTATAATGAATAATTACAAATTTTATGTTTTTTTTAATTCGTTTTTCTTTTGAAAAATTTGGTGAATATTTGACAATTATTTTCATATTTTTAACTAATTTTAGGCTAAATTATTGATAGTATATAGTTTAAAATTCTATATATAGCCATTATGTGCATTTTAAAAAAATTTAAAATTATTATTTCTACTCTGGCATTATTTGTATTTATAACACTAAGTGCAAACTCTGCTGAAGAGTGTTTTGAAAAGACCAGTAGAGCTATATTCAAATTTAATATGGCTCTAGATGATATCGTTTTAGAACCTTTGGCAAAAGGATATAACAAATTACCATCACCATTAAAAACAGGTACAAGTAATTTCACTTCAAATATTGGAACTTTGCTTTCAATACCAAATAATCTTTTACAGGGTAATTTAAATCAATTAGGTCACTCGGTAGGAAGTTTTGCAATTAATTCAACCGTTGGTATCTTAGGTTTTTTAAATCCAGCAGAAAAAATTGGTCTCAAACCTCACAAAGAAGATGTTGGGCAAACTCTTGGTTCATATGGAATTGGGTCAGGGTGTTATTTTGTTCTTCCAATTTTTGGGCCAACAACGGTTAGAGATTCAGTGGGATTCATTGCTGATACATTTGTAGATCCATTTGCACACGTAACGATTAGAGAAAAAGAAATTTTGGGAGCTTCTGGAAATAATTTTGATTATTACTCAGTCAGGTCCGTAAGTGCAATTGATTTCAGAGCTGATAATGATAAAAACTTTGAAAGTTTAGAAAAAAACTCTATAGATTTATATTCTTCGCTCAAAAGTATATATTTGCAAGATAGAGAAAATAAAATTAAAAACTCTGTTGAAAATAAAGATGAATGGGGAAATTTAGATAACTAAATTTTAAAATGAGAAAACCAGTTATTCATCTAATTTTTCTGTTACTCTTTTTCCAAACTTCTTTATTAGCCTATAGCTCTGATCCAAAACAATTCATTAATGAACTAATTAATGATGCGATAAGCAACCTATCAAATAAGAATCTAACTCTAAATGAAAAAGAAGAATTTATAAAAAAAATATCACTTGAAAATGTTGATATAGATGCCCTTGGACTTTATACACTTGGAGAATTAAGAAAATCCTCTAACGAAAATGATATTTTAAAATATCAAAATACGTTTGAAAAATATTTTTTGAAAAACCTCACTTCAAGACTAAAGGATTATTCATCAAGTAAATTTGAAGTTATAGGTGAAGACAAAAAAAGCACTACCTATACAATCATAAGTTCAAAGATCTTTCCAATCGATGGTGGTCCAGAAATTAAAATTGATTGGAGAGTTTATACCAAAAATCCAGATAAACCTTTAATAAGAGATTTAATTGTTGAAGGTCTGAGTTTAGCAAGAACCCAAAAAGAAGAATTTGCTTCTATTCTAAGTTCTAATAATAACGATATAAAAATATTAATTAGTAAATTAGAAGAATTTATTAATAATTAGTTTGGTGGGCCCGCCAGGACTCGAACCTGGGACCAATACATTATGAGTGTACTGCTCTAACCAACTGAGCTACAGGCCCAAAATATTAATCTTTATATCACAATTAATTATTTTTCTAAGAAACTTTTTAATTGTTTTGATCTACTTGGATGTTTAAGTTTTCTCAAAGCTTTTGCTTCGATTTGTCTTATTCTTTCTCTGGTAACTGAAAATTGCAAGCCTACTTCTTCCAAAGTATGATCTGTATTCATTCCAATTCCAAAACGCATTCTTAACACTCTCTCTTCCCTAGGTGTTAACGATGCTAAAATTTTTGTTGTAGACTCGCTTAGATTAGATTGAATAGCTGTATCTAACGGTTGAAGAGCATTTTTATCTTCAATGAAATCTCCTAAACTACTGTCTTCCTCATCTCCAACTGGAGTTTCAAGCGACACGGGTTCTTTGGCAATTTTTAAAACTTTTCTAACTTTTTCTAAAGGCATTGCTAATTTTTTTGCTAATTCTTCTGGAGTTGGCTCCCTTCCAAATTCACTCATAATTTGCCTCTGTGTTCTTACAATTTTATTAATAGTCTCAATCATATGAACTGGTATTCTAATTGTTCTAGCTTGATCAGCAATCGATCTTGTTATTGCCTGTCTTATCCACCATGTTGCATAGGTTGAAAATTTATATCCCCTTCTATATTCAAATTTATCTACTGCTTTCATTAAACCTATATTTCCTTCTTGTATTAAATCTAAAAATTGAAGACCTCTATTAGTATATTTTTTTGCAATCGATATAACTAATCTTAAATTTGCTTCGACCATTTCTTTTTTGGCTATTCTCGACTCTCTCTCTCCTTTTTGAATTCTATTAACAAGTTTTTTGAACTCACCAACTGATAATCCTATCTTTTTACTAAATTCAACTAACCTTTCTCTGATTTCTGTAAAATCTTTTTTAAATTTTTTAAAAAATGCTTTCCAAGTTGGGTTTTCTTTTAAGAATGACTCGAATTTAGGATTTATTTCATTACCGACATAATATTTTAAAAACTCTTCTCGTGCTATTTTATTGTCCATTGCTAATCTTAATAGCACTCCTTCGAGAGAAACAATTTTTTTATTTTCTTTGTAATGTGCCTGAACTAACTCCTCAACTACATGCGGAGCTAATTGTAAATTTTTAAAATTATCGACTAAAGTTTCTTGTATTTTTTTAAAATTTTTATTTTTTGATACTGACAACTCTTTTGAAGCTAATAAACAATCTAATTTTTCAACTTGATATTTTTGAAGCTTTGAGTAATTTTTATTTAAAGAATCTAAAATATTTATAATCTTCGGTTTAATTTCCTCCTCCATTTTTGCAAGGGATACATTAAACTCGTCTTCATCATTAGTAGTGCTTTCCTCTTTTTTATCTGTGTTGCTAGCTTTTTCTTTATTTGATTTTGATTTTTTGTTAATTTTTAGATCATCATCATCATCCAAAGCATCAAAATCTTCGTAGGTAGAGTCAATGTCTATAATATCTCTAACTAACATTTCTTGACTCTCTATTTGATTCTTCCATTCAAATATTTTTTTTCCAACTATTGGACTTTGTGTTAACGCATTGATCATCACATCTTTTCCTGCTTCAATTCT
>Ga0222719_10000915_pt1 | contig 29286 bp, 38 predicted proteins | sample C33_34DmetaG_FD_165039 | JGI IMG/M metagenome (GOLD analysis project Ga0222719, IMG submission 165039) | Estuarine water microbial communities from San Francisco Bay, California, United States - C33_34D | ecosystem: Environmental > Aquatic > Marine > Unclassified | place: USA: California...
CTAAAAAAGGATTTACAATTATTGGAGATTATGATTATTCAGGTGTTATAGATCAGGGAAAATATCCTAATCCTCCTGTTAATGGGACTGGAAAAACAAGAGGTGGATATAGTACACAATCACCTAAAGGTATGACTGAACCTACGCTGAATATGATTAGAAAGAAAATTAAGAAATTTATAGGGAGACTATAATGGCTATACCAATAAAAGCCGCATTAACATTATCAAGTAAAGCATTTAATTTAGGAATGAAAGGTGCTAGTAAGGCTGTAGGCGGTCTTGTATTTGCATTTAAGGCTTTAGCACTAGCAATACCAGTAGCAACTGGATTGTTTACAGCCTTAATAGCCAGACAAACACAAATTATAGATCGTATTGGTAAGGTTTCTACAACTACAGGTGTAGCAACAAGTACATTACAAAAATTCGGTTTTGCAGCCGAAATCGCAGGTGTAAGTACAGATCAGGCCCAAGTTGCATTACGTAGATTTAGTAGAAGATTAGGTGAAGCTCAAAAAGGTACAGGAGAATTATTACCAGCACTTAAAAAGTTAGGAATAGAAACAAGAAAGAATGACGGCACATTTAAGAGTGCTGAAGAGGTTTTATTAGAATTTGCAGATGGTATTGCAAACACAGAAGGCGCAAGTGCCAAATTAGCATTAGCATTTAAGGCCTTCGATAGTGAAGGCGCCGAACTTGTAGGAGTACTTAATGAAGGTAGTGCCGCTATGCTGGAAATGTTCGGTAAAGCAGAGGCTTTAGGTGCTGTACTAAGCAGATCAGCAATTCAAGGTGTAGAAGATTTTAATGATTCTTTTACAGAACTACAAACATTATTAAATGGAGTTGCAAACCAACTGACAGCCGCATTAGCACCAGCATTAAAATTAGTTACAGATGAATTAATTGACTTTATAATGAAAGGTTCAAAAGAATTTGGCTCTTTTGAAAGTCTAGCAGAAGTAATGGCAGTAGGTATTGTAGATGCAGTAGAATTAATTGTGACAGCATTTATGAATTTAACACAATCTGTAGTAGATTTCGTAAATGATTTTAGATTTTATGCAAAATCTCTAGGATTTAGAGATTTGACAGCTGAAGCACAGTTGTTTCAAGATGTGTTAGATACCACAAATGAAGAACTTACAAAAATAGGTGGCGGCAAACCTTTAGATAGATTAATCAGTAAAACAGGTTTAGCATCAGCGGCATTCGAAATATTAGAAAGAGCCATGGCTAGTGGTAGTTCAGTTGGCATGGGTATGATAGCTGAAGATATAATAAGATTCGTTGAAAATTTTGAGAAAATTAACAAAGCAGTAAATGAAGTACAAGCCAGCGGAGAAAAAAATGCATTTAGACAAAATGTAGCATTAAAAGAAGCCAATAAATTAGTACAAGAAAACCTTGATATAGTAAGAGACGCCTTAGCATCACAAGTATATGCAAATGATCAAATTACATTTAGCAAAGATACATATAACGTTATTTTAGGCATCCTTAAGAAAATGAGAGATGCAATTATTAAGAAAAATGAAGATACTGATGACGGTAATGAAGATTTAGAAAAAGAACTATCTTTATATGAAAAAATATTAAATAAATTAAATCAAATTAATGGTGAAAAGATAGTAGATGATAATTTTGTTGAACGGTTAAAAGCAAGATTAGATCCAGTAGAAAGATTAGCAAAAACATTAGAAGACGGACTAGTAGGTGCAGTAAACAAATTTGAAGATGCATTAGCACAAGGATTAATAGATGGTAAAGCAGATTTTGCCGCATTTGGTGACTTTATTAAACAAACACTAGCAAAAGCATTCGTGCAAAGATTTGTCACAGGACCTATATTAGCCGCATTTGGATTAGCAAGTGGTGGACCAGCAAAAGCAGGGCAACCATATATCGTAGGAGAGGAAGGACCGGAGCTCTTTATACCTAAAAATTCAGGAACGGTTATTCCTAATGATGAAACAATGAGTATAATGGGTGCTAGAGGACAGGGTATGAATGGTGGTAGCACCACTGTAAATTATAATATACAGGCAGTTGACGCACCTTCGTTCCAGCAACTAGTTGCAAGAGACCCAGAATTTATATTTAACGTAAGCAGAGCAGGTGCTCGTAGAACACCTGGAGGGTAAGCAATGAGCATCCAGAGTCTTATAGATATTGCTAGTGAAATAGAAATAGATAGACGTGAGAATTATGCAGGTATTATAAGCAGAAGCGGAAAATACAAAACATCAGATACAAATATAAATGTATTTAGGTTTAACATATCTCCTTCACAGGGTTTAAAATACAGTGAAAATCAAGCTCTACTAGTAGATTGTGATCAAACAAATGTACTAACAACAAGTAATGTAAGTCTTAATAATAATACAGGAATGAATTATTTAACAGCAAACATGCACGGTCAAACAAACAATGCTATATCAGTAGTAGGCTTTAATGGCAGAGACATATACTTAGATACTACTGGTGCAACAGGATCAGGTCAGATATTTCAAGCAGGGGATTATTTACAACCGCTAGGAAACACAAACACTTATGCTTATACATATACAGTAAGACAAAGTGTTCCTTTTAGCAGTTCAGGCAGTAATGTATTAGTTCAATTACACAGACCTATACTAGAACAAGACGGTGTAACTATTATAGGCAGTGGATTAAGATTAGGTAATGATGTAAGATTTAATGTAAAATTAGCAAATCCTGTACGTTATACTGTAAATCCAGGCGATAATTTAGTTATAGATACTATAGAACTTGTGGAGGTAATCACATAATGGCAACATCACCAACAGGACTAATGAAGTTATTAACAAGACCAACTTATGTACAGTTCTATTTAAACAGGACGCCTGCTAAAACAACTTCAATGAGTGGACATTATAAAACAAAAGACAATACTGGAAACCCGGTTTATACCTTTAAATTTGCAACACATGAGGGATTTCAGTACAGTACAGAAACAGGATTAAGACCTTTTATAGAAGATTTATATGCCAGAACAGGTACTGAGAACGAAGAATTAATTGCATTATTTGACGATAATACAAGTACATATGATTTAACAACTTATAATGGTGCCTTAACTGAAGCACAACAAGCTCAATTAAGGGTAATTAATGTAGGAAATAGTTATTCTGTAAGCCTACCGCATCCATACGTTGAAGTAAATACGGACGGAGTTACAGGTTCTCCTAGTGGTTTATTGTTTAAAAAAGGAGACTTTATCCAACCTAGAGGTCCTATTGATACATATAGATATCCATATCAGGTTATTGAAGACATATCATACTCAGAAAATGCTAATATAGGAGTAATGGTTAATAGGCCTATAATATCACAAACAGGTATAACATTTGGTGGAGGTAGTGGTCCTTACTATAGTGGCGGATTATGGGCAGGAAAAAACGTAAGGTTTATCACAAAAGTAACAAAGTTACCTACATACAGTATTGTACCGCATGACAGAGTCAAATTTAATGGAGATTTTGAGATGATAGAGGTAATTCTATAATGGCTACAACAATAACACCAGTACAAGGTACACACATAAGCAGTTGTCTCTTGATTGAGTTAACATTAGATGCAACAACATACTATATCAGTAGTGCATATAAGCCTGTCACGTACGACAGCAACACTTATACTGAATTAGGCTCTTTAATACAAGTATCAGACATTGCAGAAGACGTTAGGACAACTAATGGTGATATAAGTGTTGTACTTAGTGGTATACCCAGCGAACAAGATTATTTAAGTCTTATATTAACTAGTAAAATTAAAGGTGGTGAAATAAAAATATACAGAGCATTTTATGATTTAATCACACACGAAATAGATACATCTGAAGTATATTTAAGATTTAGCGGAGTAATAACTAATTTTGCAATATCAGAAGAATTTACACCAGGCACAGAATTAAGTAATAGTGTTACAATAACGTGTGCAAGTATAAACAGCCTTTTAGAAAACAGAATAAGCGGACAACGAACAAACCCTGACGACAGAGCAAGATTGTTCCCTAATGATGCAGTATTTGACAGAGTACCTGAATTATATAACATATCCTTTGACTTTGGTAAAGAGTATCAATCAGGTGGTGGCGGATATGGTGGCGGCGGTGGCGGCGGTGGCCGTGGCGGTGGTGGAAATAAACGTGCCGTGATGAGAAGATAATGAAAGTCAGAAACGCAAAAATACAAGACTACGATGATATAAAGCGGTTAATGATAGATTTTGCTAACTTTAATCCAGTAGAAGATTTACAAAATCCACAATATGATTACAATTATGTAAATCAAGTTATAGACCATATCCTTAAAACAGGAATAGCTCTGGTATGTGAGCATAATGGTGCAGTAGTAGGTATGCTATTAGCAACTATACAGGGAGATTTGTGGTTACCACATGTTAAACGTATGACAGAAGTAGCATGGTGGGTAGAAGAACGATACAGAGGTACAAGTGCCGGAGCAAGATTACTTAACAGATACATAGCAATAGGCATAGAAGCAAAAGATAAAGGACACATAAGTTCCTTTACATTAACAACACTAGCAAGTACACCTGATCTTAAATTAGATCAAAGAGGCTGGGAAGCAATAGATTACAACTGGTGTTATAGAGGATAAACAATGGCAGTATTTACATACATAGCAACTACAATCGCAGGTGCATTAGGTGGCGGGTTTTTTGCTACATTGGCAGGTAGTATTATAGCAGGTGGTATAGCATATGGTACAGCAAGAGCATTAGGTGTATTTGAAGCACCTAAAATGGATAATAATGATCCAGGCACAAGTATTCAGTTACCCCCAGCAACAGACAACAAATTACCTATATTATATGGCCAAGCATTTACATCAGGACCTATATTTGATGCCGCTATAAGTAATGAAAACCAAACAATGACATACTGTATCGCATTGTCAGAAGAAACACAAACAGGTACATTTAGTTGTAGTCAAGTGTTTATGAATGACGTAGAACTTATATTCTCTGGTAATACTGTAATAAGTCACAGAGACCCTAACCAAAGTACAGCAACTACATATAATGGTAAAGTCAGAGTTAATATATATCAGGGTGGTAGTGCAGGATCAGATGTTATATTCCCAGTATCAGGCACAGGTAGTAGTACAGCCGCAAGTGCTATAGTACCGCATTGGGGAGTAAACCATACAGCCAATGCAATGGTATATGCTGTACTACAAATAGATTATGATGCTGAAAACGGATTAACTGGATTACCACAAATGACGTTTAAGATGAATAATAGTCTTAATAATCCAGGGGAAGTATTGCATGATTATTTAACATCAGATCGTTATGGTGCAGGTTTAAGTACAGCTCAATTAGATGTAAACACATTTACAGGCACAGCCAACACACAAATGAAAGGATACTGTAATGAACTAGTAAGTTATACAAATAATTCAAATGTAAGCACAACAAATGCCAGATATCAAATTAATGGTATGTTAAGTTCATTTAACGCAGTTAGCAATAATATAGATGAAATATGTCAGGCAAGTGCTACTTTCTTTACATTTAATCCTAAAAAAGGACAATTTGCCGCAATACCTAACAGAGCATTAAGTACTGCAGAATTAAATAATTGTTTAACATACAATGATGATAATATAGTAAGTAAAATAGATATTAGCAGTACAGAACTATATTCTTTATATAATGGTGTTGAGGTATCTTTTATGGATAACACCAGGAAAGACCAAACAAATACAATTAAAGTTACTACACCTGGAAGTGACAGGAACTCTAATGAACCAGATAATACATTAACATATACATTAAATATGATTAATGACAATATAAGAGCAGAAAGATTAGCCAATATTGATCTTAATCAGAGCAGAGTAGGAACAGTTATACAATTTAGTGCAGATTTTAGTGGTATGCAATCAGATGTAGGAGATGTTATAAAGCTCACTAATAGTCTATATGGATGGACCGATAAGTTATTTAGAATTATGAGAGTAACAGAAGTGCAAGGGGAATCTGGTATGATTTCAGCACAAATATCAGCATTAGAGTATAGTGCAGATTATTATACCAATCCTGTTAGTGTAGAAACGCCAGAATTAGGATTGGTAGATTTGCCCAGATTACCAATCATAGGGCCTATTTATATACCTGAAATGTATGGAGGCACATACTCTAATGTAAGCGCCTTGCCAGGCGGTGTATTTGGTAATGTTATAGTAAATGATGTTATGAAAACATTTGGTGCAGGTACTCAGTTAGCAGATAATCCTGCCAACAAAGCATTAGGTAACGCAGATAGTTCTTTTAATGTCCCACCTGCAAACATATTATTATCAGAAGAACTATATGATACAGATGGAGTAAATTTAGGAGATTATGAATTAACTGTGGTAGCACAACCAGGCGGAACAGCAAGTGGTCTTAGTTATAACTATGGGCTCAGAGGCAACGTAGATGTTGTATGGGCAAATGCTACAGCAACACATAATCAGAGTATATCAACAAGTATGGAATTTAATAGTATCCCAGACGGTAATCCGCCTACAAGTATAGGTTTAGCAAAAAAAATGACACTGACAAGAGATGGAGCTACTGGTGAGGGTAATCCACCTTTAGCAGATGATTACTTTCCTGCAAATGCCACAATTAAATTAGAAGGTTATAATGATTTAGATACAACTCCTGCAACAAGACAAATTGGTAATATGGGATATCAGTTCTTAAGAGTTACAAAAGGTGAGAAAGAATAATGTATAGAACCGTATACGAAAAAGCAACAGGTAGAATAATAATTTGCAGAACTATGAGCGACGAATTACTTGCTGAAAGATTATCAAGAAATACAGATCAGGGTGCTTTAAATGTATTTACAGAAGATGTAAATAATTTTAAAGTAGATTTAGATACATTAACAATAGTTGCAAACCCTATAACTGAAGATTTAAATCACTGGTTAAGAACTAAACGCAAAGCAGATTTAATGAGTTGCGATTGGACACAAACAACAGATGCACCTCTCACAGATAGTAAAAAAGCTGAATGGGCTACATATAGACAACAATTAAGAGATATGCCAGAGACATATCCAAATGTCACAGATAAAAATAATGTAACCTGGCCTAATAAACCTTCTTAAAAATTGTAGAAAAGGATAAATACTAGTACAAATTAAGGTTATATGCGAACACGCATATATCAAGTTCCAATAGGAGACGAGCATCATGAGTGGAAGACTACTATCATTCTCAAATTACGTGGGTGGGGCAGATAACGTACAAGTTATCGAATTATTCCCATCTACTCAGCAAACATTTACATACGATTTCAATACCAGTATATCAGGATATACATTTGCGGCAGATTATCAAACAATCATAGTTGACACTATGACATATAATACAACAGATGGGCAACCTAACTTTACAACAAGTGCTGTATTAGGAAGTTATGCAAATGCCGAAGTAGACGCCGCAAATATCAATGTTTTAGATGCTAGTCTAGGTACTGTTAATTTAACAATTCCTGCTCAAAGATATACAGGTAATATTATACCAGATGCTCGAACAAATGTACCAATCACGGTATTGTCTTTTAAATGGACCAATACAACACCTACACCTAATACAACAGAATCGCATAGATGGGCTATAATAGAACGATACGAACCAGATGTAGTTATAGGTGATCCAACATTAGGCGCAGGATTTACAGCAATACCAACTTCATAGGGGACTATAATGGCATTAAGCAATATCACAGTCACCTCAACAGAAGCAAACGTACAGGTTGACATAACAAATACTACTGTATCAGTAGGACAAACAATAAGCAATGTAAATGTAGGCATAGCGGCATTTGTCAGTAATGCAGATATAAGAAACGCTATAACATTTACCAATACATATGCCAGTAGCGGTTTAGATTATAACCAAAGCAATGGTGTTATAACATATAATTTAAGACCTAGCCTAGGTATAGATTTGCCTACTACAGGTGCTGGTTCAGATCAAGGAAATATAAGTGTAGACTTCTCCCCTGATTTATTCGTTGAATCTACTACAAGTCCAGGCACTATGAGTGTTTACACCACAGCAAGGGGTACTCAACTTGGCGATACTATTACTAGTTCGATTCCTGAAGGCACAACTACAAGAAATGGTAATGCATTCGTAGTAACAAATAGTCTAGGTAACGCTAATATCGTAGGTAATTTATTTGTTCAAGATGGTGGAATAGGTACAGAATATAATACTAGAAGTAATTTTGAAGGTGACCTTAATTTAATATATGAACCTGGCACACAAAGCACAGCCCGTTTTAGAACTGGTAAACACGTAGAACAAGCTCATAATCCTACTTATGCCGCAGATTGGGGTATTTCTATACCTCCTGCTAATACTAGCTTTGGTACTGGAACAGTTGCTATGGTTGTTGATGGTGGTAATTTAATACTTAATGATTCTATTCTTGAATTAACAGGCTCTGGACATATTGATACACCTTCTGTAACTACTGGAAGTATATATGCTGGTGGTTATTATGCTACTAGTGGTAATATAGACTTATTTGGTAATGTAGATGTAAAAACCACAGGCGGTTCTAAAAATTTAATTGTAGAGTATGGAAATTTAACTGTGGGAGGCTCAGGAACACCAGGTTTAAATAATGGCGGTAATGTTACTGCCAAAAATATTTTAGTTGAACAAACAACAATGGCAAATGGCTCACTGAGAGCAGGTAATGTTAGTGCTAATGTAGTTATAGCCAATTATTTATATGGTGATGGTAGTAATGTTACAGGTGTCAGTACATTAACAAACGCTCAAGCACAGACATTTATACAAGACAACGGACTAAACGGTAGTGGTGATATCACTATGACTGGTTTAGCACAATTTGGTAATAGTGCTACACAAACCCATACATTTACAGGTAATCTAGACGTAACAGGTAATCTAGAAGTAAGTGGTAACTTAAATTACAGAAATGTAGAGGATCTATATGTAAGAGATCAGAGTATCACACTTAACGCCAATGCGGCAACAGATGCTACAGTAAGTATCATAGCAAACAGACCAGTTGCAGGTAGTAATACTGTATTAAGATGGAACGAAACATCTGATGTATGGGAATTTACTAATGATGGTAGCACATACTATCCTATTCCTACATCAACAAGTGATTTAGCAGAAGGCACTAACCTATACTACACAGATGGCAGAGCAGACGCTAGAGTTAATTTACAAACAGGCACAAATCTAGACCTTAGCAATAAATCAACAACTGATTTATCTGAAGGCACAAATCAATATTATACAAATACTCGTAGCAGAGCCGCAGTAAGTGTAACACAGGCAAGTGCTAGTGGGTCAGGAACATTAAGTTATGATAATGGCACAGGTGTATTTACATATACACCACCAGATTTAACATCATTTGGTTTGACAAACGCTCAAGCACAGGCATTTATACAGACTAGCGGATTGGCAATGACAGCCAACGTTACAAGTAACAGTCTTATAAGCACAACAGGTAATTTACAAGTTAATCCAGATACCGTAGTAGGCGGACTTAAAGGGTTGACCTTTAATAGTGCAACTAACCGATTAGGTTTAGGAACCACAACACCAAGTGCAGGAATACACATGGTAAGTGATGACGATTATGATGCACAAATATACCTGGAAGAATACAAAGATGATTTCTATGGACCTGACTTAAGGTTCTATAAGGGCAGAGGAACATTATCATCGCCCACCACGTTGTTTGCAGGCGACAGAATGTCAGAGTATAGACCTTATGGCTATACAGGCTCAGGATATATCAACTCACTGGCAATGGTAACGGCAGTAGATAGCACTAGGATCGTTGATGCCAACACTATGCCAACAGTATATAGTTGGGAAGGTGTTAAAGACGGAGATATAACTACATCATATATGAGTCTTATGAAGTTGAGAGCAAATGGTGACTTCCAGATAGGTAATTTAGGATTTGGTGCTTCAAATAACGCACCTAATTTTGCTGTTACACACAGCGGAACAGTAGATGCTGTAGGTAATATTACTACAACAGCAAATATAAGCGGAAATTATATTTTAGGTGATGGATCACAATTAACTAATTTACCAGGTGGCGGTGGTGGTATATCCAACGCCCAAGCCCAGGCATTTATAGAAGCAAATGGATTAGATATGACAGCCGCTATAACTAGCGACAGCAACATAGAAACCACAGCATTCTTTGAAGGTGATCTTAATGGTGCTGTAACAATTGATGTTTACAACAATACAGGTGCACAATTAGATAAAGGTGATGCAGTATACTTAACAGGCGGTAATACAGGAGATAATCCTAATGTTGCACTAGCAGATGCTGATGATGTAACAAAAATGCCAGCATTAGGTATAGTCAGAGAAAATATAAGTGATGGTGCTATAGGTCAAGTAGTAACATCAGGCGAAATGAACTTCAGTTCACATGGCTTTACACTAGGCGCAGATTTATTTATAAGCACAACAGCAGGTGCTTTAACAGAAACAGCACCCACAGGTGAAACAGGCCTTATACAAAAAATAGGTAAAGTAGTAGGTGCAAATCACATACTGGTTCAGGGTGCATTCAGAACAAACGCAACACCTAACTTGGATGAAAATAAAATCTTTATAGGTAATGCGGCTAACAGAGCCACAACAGTAGCATTAGATAACCTAACAGCAAACATAAAAACAACTGGTAATCTACAAGTAAATCCAGACACAGTCGTAGGTGGACTTAAAGGATTGACATTTGATAGTGCAACTAACCGATTAGGATTAGGAACAACTACACCAAGTGCAGGATTACACATATACAGTGATGATGATTATGATGCACAGGTATACCTGGAAGAATACAAAACAGATTTCTATGGACCTGACTTAAGATTCTTTAAGGCCAGAGGAACTAGTTCATCACCCACAGCGGCTCAGGGTGGCGACAGAATGGCAGACTATAAACCTTATGGCCATACAGGTAATGTATCTGCACCTTTCTCTTATAATGGATTTATTAACACGTTGTCAATGGTAACAGCAGTAGATATTACAAATGCCGTAAATGACACTACTATGCCAACATTATATAGTTGGGAAGGTTATAAAGACGGAGATTATACAGGCGCCACACCATATAACAGCCTTATGAAGTTAAGAGCCAATGGTGACTTCCAGATAGGTAATCTGGGATTTAGTGCGTCAAATACAGCACCTAATTTTGCAGTAACAAACGGCGGTGATGTAACTATAACAGGTGACACAACATTCACAAATGCCAATGTTATAAATGGTGTAGTAACAACTTCAGCAAATATAAACATAAACACTAGAACAGATACGGTGGCTAGTAATGCCACAATAAGTGTAGCAGGTGTTCAGGCATATAACAACGGCCTTTTAACAGAAGATAGTATTGATTTTACTGGTGGACAAATATTTGATGACGGCACCGCAGTAACATACAGTGGCGCAACAAATGTAGATGTTACACCATTAAATGGATTAGTATTTTATCTTAAATGGAATAGTGGAGATGGCGGCAGATACGAATTATTTGATGATTCTGGATTCACAACAGGTTCAAGAAGAGTAACAGGCGGTCTGTTCTATAGCAGTGATTTGGGACAAATAGAGTATGTTAGTTCAACAGATGTAGCCGCAGGTGGTAATCTAAATGTAGGTGGCAGTAATGCTGTTATACAGAGTCTGGGTGGTAATATAACATCTGTTGGTAATATATCAGGTAGTTATATCCTGGGAGATGGTAGTCAACTAACAAATTTACCCACAGGTGGTGACTCATTTGGCACTATAACAGTTGCAGGACAAACAAATATACAAGCAACTCAGTCTAATGCTATACTTGATATAGCAAGTAGTGGTGCTATAACACTATCAACATCAGGTAACACACTAACAATTGGTGGCTCAGGTGGAACATATGGTAATTCAGATGTAGAAACCTTCCTGGGCAGTGACACTATGAGTGGTGATATAGTGTATACAGGTAATTTACAATTAAGTAGTGCAAACGTTACAACAGCAGTAACAAATTATCAGGGTAATGCATATACAGCCACTGGAGACAGAATTATAGTAGGCAGTGACCCAGGCTGGTTTAATGGACAATATGTAACATTTAGCGGCACAACAAATGGTAATTTAACATTCTTAAATGGTAATACATATCAGGTAGCAGGATCAGGAACCGCTTGGACCTTGTATACCAATTATCAAACATTTACTAAATTAGAAACAGCATTAAATGAGGAATCGCCCACAGGATTAACAACAAGTTATAGACAACCAGAAAATACTACAGCAAGAGTTCATGGTAATGTATTCGTAGAGCAAGGTGGCACAATGCATACTGATTCCTTGGTGGCATCTACGCCAGGAAAAGTAATAACATTAAATGCAATCAGAGCCACAGACTTTAAGGTTAATGATCCATTAGGTATATATTCTGTAGCAAATAGTTCAATAAGTGGATTGACACCATTCACAGGAAGTATAATATATGTCACAGGAGATAGGCATGGTGCCAGAGGAGCACCAGCATATTTTGACGGCACTGACTTTAGATATTTCTCGGATGACGCATTAGTAACAACATAATAAAAGGAGAACATTATGCCAATGGGTAAGGGACAAAGAGGCGGCAAAAAGAAAAAGAAGAAAGGTGGAAAAAGAGGCGGTAAATAACTGGCTACCATACTTTCAGAGTATCAGGAACAGTTGCCCCTGGAGTCTAAGAGCATATATGAGCGATAAAATACTATTCGTAGAAACAAACGCTAATTGCTTAAACACCTGGGCTAAATTGTTCCCATATACAAAACACGAGGCTTATGTGTATACTTGGCCTGGTAAAAGTGCAGAATGGCTCAGTACAATGAGCGAAGGATTGAATGACATATACCCAGATTCAGAATGGTTATGGAGTCATCCAGCAGAAGGAGGCGAATCAACGCCCGTCGGCTGTTTAATTCAACAGGATGCACACCAACTTAACACTATAAGGGAGAAAATAGGATATGTGGAACAAGATTAAAGGTCACTGTAGAGCATTATGTGACAAAATAAAAGAATTACTAGGAATGTAAAAATGGATACTTATGAAGAAATAAGAGCAGAATACGATAATGGCATTATCTCCAGAGAGGAATATGAAAGAAGATGTTCAGTAATAGGAGTAGATGCCTAAAATGGCTAAACGAATAACAACACAAGAACTCCATAGTGAGATTGAGCAGATCAAAAACAATCATTTGGCACACATAGAGAAGTCCATGGGTATTCTCGAAGACGATGTCAAAGACAACAGAAAATATTTTGAAACAAGATTAGATCGCCTAGACAATCGAATATGGGGTCTTGTGTTACTTACCATAAGTACACTGGGTGCAACAGTAGCCAGTATGATGATATAATGCCAGTAGCACCCGCAGATATCAGAAAAGTAGCCAGAGAGGCATTAGAAATACGCAGTACCTTACCTAAAAGTCGCCAAGCAGGTACTCTCGTAGGCTTGAGAAGAGCTAATCAATTAGCAAACGGTGACAATTTATCAGAACAAACCCTAATCAGAATGCGTAGTTATTTACTCCGTGCAAGAGAGGACTACAGAAACGCAAAGAGGCAGGGTTTAAACGCAAGTAATAGTCGCGCGATTCAGGCTTATATGCTCTGGGGCGGACCAAAAGCCCTGACCTGGGTAAACAGTCAATTAAGTTAAATTAACGGAGAAATACTGTCTCCGTAGTCTCCGTAGTCTGATCGATCTCCGTATATCCTGTTATTTACCTATTTCTTGCAAGAAAAGGGTTGACAAAGATAAATAAAAGTGTATAATAATATTATATCATTAGACATTATAGGAGAAAAAAATGGCAACACATAACGAACCACACACTTTAATTTTAACCAGAGAGAACCCTGAAGATGTTTTTGCATTATTAAATTATAATGGCAGAGATAGATGGGTTTTAAATGGTAAAATGACTACTCATTTAGCAAGATCATTAAAAAGACAGAGTAAAGGTAAAATTAAAATAACTGATTCAGGTAAAAAAATATACGCACTAGGTATAAAAGAATCTGATGTTGATTATATCACAGAAATTGAGAATAAACCTATGTTTAAAATAGCATCAGGTAAAGCAATACATATTTTAGGTAAAATTAACTATAAAGAATTAGGTGAATATATAAACGAGTCTAATACATTATGGAGAGATAAAAAATTAGACAGAAGTACAAAAACCCTTAAAGACGCAAGATCAATAGATACCTATGTTGATATATTGCAGGACGATATTAACCACAACACAAACAAATTAAATGTTAAGGTAGGAGATATTGTAGCATTTAATCATAATGGTAAATCACGCGGTGATAGTATGTTTAATTTAATTTCTGAAGGAGATAGACAAGGTGCAGGTAGAGTAGTAGGTATAACAAAAACAGGCATCACAATAAATGAATTTATAGCATTAAGTGAATATGGTGAAAGACATTATGGTATGAATACTGATGTATTAGCATTTACCATTAAAACAGAAAAAAGACACATAAAATTTACAAGAATATTAAGTAAAGAAAATGAAAATTATTTACCTAAAGACAAGTTCTTTACTTGGTTAGACACACCGTTAAATTTTAGTTAAGGAGAAATAAAATGACATTAATAAACGGAAAATGGATAAATGGTTCAGGCAAATACACTGAATACAGGTATAGACCAGAATCAGAAAAAAATTATACCACCAGACAACACAGTAACGCAACAATGAGTGAAAACCCAGAATCATTTTACAGTAAATGGGGTATTCATGCAGTAGACTTAGCAAAACAGGAAGGAGTTCATCCTGCTACTATTCATATGAGAGTGCAGAACTATGGCACACCCTTTCAGCGTAAAGCAAAACCCACACTATGCGAAAAAATACATAACAAAACAGATTATGAACTGGCTATAGAAACAAATCTACACCCACAAAGCATCAGACGTAAAGTAAACAAGTATAAAGATGCATATTATGAAAACCCACGTCAACAACATCCTCTGAGAGGCAAAGTAATCAGTGCCAAAGAAGATTGGAGAACACTGGTTAAAAAAACCAAGTTCTGGTTACATCCACTACATCCTGATTATCCACACGCTGACAGGGAGGGACTATGAGCGTATCATTTAAGGACATACCTTTACACTCAGATAAAGAACAATATATAGAAATACCATTTAGAGAAAAGATATTACAAAATAGCAAAGCAAGTAAATATATATACACACACGCTGAAACAAAAGACTATATAATAGAAGGTTTACTACGATTTAGTGCAGAAATACAACAAATGGATCAGGCATTCCCTGATATTACAAGTTATGTGTATAAAGAAGATTTAGATTTACCTCGTAGTGGCGAATTTAAACATCCTATGTCTGAAAAGAAAAAAGCAGGTAATAGTATAATGAGCTATATAGGCGGTATTATCAGCAATTACTATAGAACAGGTAAAACACAAGACTTCAGTAAAAGCCAAATTAAACACCTGGAAAACATCTGGAATTACACAATAGTACCAGCATTTAATGGTGATTGGAGTTCTATAAATCCTAAATTGTTTGAAAATGGCTTTGATTATAAAACAAATACACCTAACGATCCGATGAAACGGATCAGATTTAGACGGTATTGATAAATAAAAAGCGAAGTAGATGCGGCCAGATAGACATTGTGGTTGATTGAAATCAAAAACCCATCTGCTTCCACCCAGGCAACTCATTATGGCACAAGAAAAATTATATACAATAGAAGAATACTTAAATTCTCTTAAATCGCCTGCAGGCGGCTATAGTAAAGCAACATTAGATACATTAGGTGTTGCATGGCCTCCCAGAAAGGGCTGGAAACAAGAGATAATAGACAAATACTACATAAGGTTGACGGGCCAGAAATAAAATACCGTTGAGATCAAGGCTATATGAGACCCAGATAACTTGTATAGACTCATAAGGATTATAGTATTATCCGCAACACACTGGACATAAACAGTATAACAATAGGAACGAAGTTATACATGCATCAGCATACCGTAGCAGGTTGGAGATAGTTACAAGATCCTTTGTCCCATAGTGTTAAATACCTGCTCATCTAGGCTGTGACTACTCACATCAAGAGGATGGAACCAGAAGTGGTTCCGTCTGACTGAAACAATCTACATCAAGTCGAAATAAAAATACTTACCGAAGTCCGCAAGGACTGAGGTATCGGTAATTGCGTAGCAATTGCCAGAACATAGTTAAATATGTATATGGAAGTAACATCTGAGCAGAAAACACAGTTATTAAACACAAACAGAACAGCCGATCACTTGTTTAGATGGGTATATGATGTTATACATAGTGGCAATATATCAGTAAAACAATACAATATATTAATAAAAATACATGACATGCACCCACAAGAGCAATCAGGTTATATTATACACGAAGATGTGTTATGGCCAGTTCCTACTAAAGTAAAGAAGTATCAACTCACACCACATGGTTGGGAACAACGCAAGATATTCACACCCAAACGCAACAGACCCAAAACCTACAAAAAGGATAAATAGAGATACGCATACAGTAGCGACGATACTGATATACAGGAGGACAATATGTCAACTGAAATAGAAATAAAACAATTAGATATAGGCGATATAAAGCCATATCCTAATAATCCCAGAAAGAATGCTAAAGCAGTGGAAAAAGTTGCAGACAGTATAAGTCAATATGGATTCCAACAACCCATAGTGGTGGATAAAGATATGACCATAATAGTGGGTCATACCAGATATCAAGCATCCAGAAAGTTGGGACTAGAACAAGTACCAGTAGTGATAGCAGAACATCTCACAGAAAAACAAGCAGATAGTTATCGCATTATGGATAACAAGAGCGGAGAATGGGCAGAATGGGACGAAAAGATGCTGTATCAGGAGTTAGATCAACTTATACAAGACAGTAATCTACAAGAATTAAGTTACGAAACAGGATTTAGCGAAAACGAATTAAACAGGTTATTCGCACCACACGAAGATCCACTGGAAACATACGCACAAAGCACAAATTATCGTAGCAAAATAGGTGATTTATGGACAATGGACAAACATAAATTATTATGCGGAGATAGTGCAGACTCAGATCACTTAGACCTATTATTAGGTGCAGAAACAATAGATTGTGTATGGGAAGACCCACCATACGGTATAAGTTATCAAACAGCAAACAGTATTAATTATACTAAAGAAGAAAACGAAGTTAGAAACCATAAAATCCTTAATGACGAACTACAGGGCGACAAGTTAATAGAATTTCTGGATAAACATCTAAATATAGTAACAAACAAGTTAAAACCAGGCGGACCTCTGTACTGGTGTCATGATATAAGAACAACAACAGAATTTAAACAACTACTAACAGATAACAAAATACATGTATCAGATACTCTAATATGGAGTAAGTATAACGCAAGTAATTGGCTAGCCAATTACGCTAAATTTTACGAACCTATTCATTATGGTTGGAAAGAAGGGGCAGTACACCCTTGGTATGGTAAAGGAATGAACCCTAACGTACTAGAATTACACGAATTAGAAGAATTTAGCAAAGAAGATCTAATTAAAATAATTAAAGGTGCAGATAAAAACATACACAAATTTAATAGAGAAGAGCGTAAAATAGCATCTCTGCACCCTACAGTAAAACCAGCAAAGTTGATATTATACCATTTAATAAACAGTACTAGACCTAACGAGATAGTATATGATGGATTTGCAGGCTCAGGTAGTACTCTAATAGCATGTGAAAGAAGCGGCAGAAATGCTAGATGTATAGAAATAGAACCTAAATTTGTAGATATTATTATAAACAGATGGCAGGAAGAGACAGGATTAGAAGCAGTAAGACAAGATGGTGTCAAATGGAATGACGTTATAGGTCAAGAAATAGATGATCTACTAGATAGTGCATATCAGGAGGCTCTAGATGGATGATTATAACAGAAAAAATAAGAAATGGGGCAAAATGACCAAAGAAGGTTTAGTAGTAGGCAGAGGAGATAACAAAAAAGTAGTACCACCAGATGAAGTAATAAAATTAGCAAAATTATGGTGTAGTATGCAAGAAATAGCAGACTGGTTCGATATACCCAGAGAAACACTGAAATACAATTTTAGTGATTTAATTGCAAAAGGCCGATCAGAAACGAAACAGGCACTCAGAAGAGCACAAATAAAGAGTGCTCTTAGCGGAAACACCAGTATGATGATATGGTTAGGCAAGAATATCCTGGGTCAGAGCGATCAACCGATAAATACTAGTGAGGAGAAAATCCTCCCATGGTTAGAAGAATCTGGTGAATCCTAAATATGCATAGCAATATGCTGTTCTAATGATAGTTGCCAAACGTTCAATCACAGATTCTTTTATTAAGACAGGGCACCCTACCCCGGTGCCCGGTCACTTTTAGGGGTAAAGATGTGCAGTTAACAGATATACAATCAGAAATAATCAATTCAGATTCAAGATTTAAAATAGTAATCGCTGGAAGACGTGGCGGCAAGTCCTTTGCCAGTATAGCCTATCTGGCTAAACACGCCAGATACCCTGGTAAAAAGTGTATGTATGTAGCACCCACATTTGCAATGTGTAAACAAATTATCTGGGAAGATCTTAAGGATATGCTCAGAAACAGGAAATGGATTAAAAAAATTAACGAATCGGATTTAACTATAACACTGGTTAATGGCAGTACTATATTCTTGCGTAGTGCAGATACACCCGACCGTATCCGAGGCATAGGTATTGATGCCTGTGTTATAGATGAAGCGGCAGATATAAGTAAATTGCGGGAAGTATGGATGGCAATTATCCGACCTACTTTGTCAGACAGACAAGGAACAGCAATGATAATCAGCAGTCCTAAAGGTAAAGGATTCTTGTTTGATTTATATAATGACGCAAAGTATACAGAAGACTGGCAGAGCTGGCAGTATACCACAGAGCAAGGTGGTCTGGTACCATTAGAAGAATTAGATCAAGCAAAAAGAGATCTGGATGAAAGAACATACAAACAAGAGTATCAGGCAGAATTTGTGGATTTTGCAGGGGCAATCTATTATGCTTTTGGCGATCACAATATAGTACAAAAGCCAGTACCTTTACAATTAGGTACTCCTATACATATAGGCTGGGATTTTAACGTATCGCCACAATGTGTAGTTATAGCATATAAAACAATGGCTGACCTACATATATTTGATGAGATAGAGATATATGGATCAGATACACAAGAAATGTGTAATGAAATACGCCAGAGATACCCAGACCAACGATATATAGCCTATCCAGATGCTTCAGGTGCCAGAAGGCAGACCAGTAGCGGAGGACTAAGCGATCATATTATAATAAAAAATGCTGGATTTAAGTTGATCACAGGCAGTAAAAATCCTCCAGTAAAAGATCGTATAGCCAGTGTAAATAGTGTACTAAAACAGGACAATATTAGATTGACAATAGACCCTAAATGTGTTAAAGTTATAAATGGTTTAAGGAAACATACATATAAAGAAGGCACCAGACAACCAGAAAAGGATGGAGCAGTAGATTTCTCGCATTTTAATGATGCCGCTGGTTACTTAATTTATGCAAATTATCCAGTTAGACCAGAATTTAAGCAAACATATGGCAGAGTAAGTAGAACATTATAGGAGTAAAAAATGGCAAATGTACACTATGTAATAAAAGTAATAGAACCTGAACGCGAATACTTAAAAACATTTATAGATCAGAAATTAGATAATTGCAGACAATTAGCACAGGAATACTTGTGGAGTTGTCCAGCAGAAACAAAATACATTTATGTAGCAACCAGGATAAAGAATGCATAATCCAGTATATAAAGTATGGGATGAGCAAGGTAAATATATGACTCGTTATCAGGAACAGGAATGTTATAAAATAACAGTCAGGTACCCAGGCACAGGCAGAACATTAGAATTTATAGGTATGGATCGCGGCAGTTGTATACTACAAGCCGAAGTTGCAAAAGAAGAATCAGATACAGTTATGTTAATGGAATCAGAAGAAGCCGTGACATTATTAAAAAAGGAGAAAATATGAAATTACCAGAATATTTAAACAAAGAGAGTACGCACACAACTATAGGCGTAAACACAATGAGCCTGATAGGACTTAGCCTTATGTGGGGACATATGACAGATATGATATCACTATGGTTCTTACCGCTCACAATCATAACATTATTAGCAGGATTCGGTAACGAGATCCGTAAGAGGGATTAAGTATGGACGAATTTACAAGAAAGTCTACACAACATATGGATCAGAAGTTGGTAAAACAAGCAATTAAGGCTATAGATAAGTCTCCAGAACTTAAAAAGATCAGAAGTATCAAGGACGGTATGAGCTATAGTGAGATTAATTCAGGTGTAAACGACCAGCAATATAAAGATAACTATGATAATATAAAGTGGAATAAGGACAAACCTAAACCCAAGTTCAAAGTTCGTGTTAATGGCAAATTGATAAATCCAGATGAAGACTAAATGCAATACACTTTCCAAGACCTAAAGAACACAATTAATATACAAGATGTAGATTATAATACATTTAGAAAACAATTAAGTGTATTAGATATTTCAGATACAACAGGCACATTCAGCATAAAAAGTAATTTAGATACATTCCTCGATCGTGTAGCAACAAAAGACAATAGAAAGGAACTGGCAGAAGTATATTGTCAAAAAATGTACCAGATATTAGTTACAGATGCTGAAAGCAGTCTTAAAACATTCTATAACAGTAAAGGTGCCTTACCAAATCCTTTAGAATATTATTTCAATTTACCTACTGGTAACTGTTTAGACGGCGAAACCTTTATGGGTATCAGTAACAGCAAGTATGGTAGAGTGTGTAAAAATATTAACTTTAATGACTTCTATAATACTAAAAAGTTATATACAAACGATAGTCAGTATGTGTTTGGATTAATAAAAGTGATGTATGAGCAGTTCCATATACGCAATAGTCTAGTTGGTCCTGCTTTCTTTGACCATATTATTAACACAGAAGATGACTATAGTCAATTTTGGTTAGACTTTTGGATAGGAGCAAACAAGGCAAGTATATTTAATCCATATACATTTAAGAGTATATTGGATACAGAATTTACAGGAGATGTATTGTTTAGTCCTTGTATGGGTTGGAATGCATACCAACTAGGATTCTATAACAGTGAATTTAGTCATATGGTAGCAACAGATGTAATTCCTAATGTAGTAGACAATGCAAATAAATTACACAATAAATATGTAGTATGGAAAGAACAAGACTCTTTCCAACAATTCTTTGCAGAAGACAAAACCACTGACTTCTACTGTTGTCCTAGCGAACAATTAGATGCTCGTCATGACTTTATAGAAAAGTATGCTAACAAAGTAGATGCAGTATTGTTTTGTCCGCCTTATTTCGATTTAGAACTATATCCAGGAGCAGAACAAAGCACAGACTCGTTTCCTGACTATGCAGACTGGCTCGTAGGATATTGGGAAGAAACAGTAAAGTTATGCGTAAGTGTCATGAAGCCTGGTGCCAAATTTGGATTTATTATAAGTAACTATAGGAATAATAACAAAGTAGATACTACAATAAGTCAGGATATGAAACAAATAGTAGACAAACATTTAACATTTAACAAACATATGAAAGTTAAATGGAGTGGCTTAACAAGTAGCCGTCAAGCACATAAGCAAAGAGACGGTAACTATGAAGATTTATGGATATTTAACAATGAAGAAGAGTAACTGGCATGGTGGCAAAGGCTCAGCAAGACGCAATAGTAATGAACAAGCATATTCAGATAATTGGGAAACAATATTTGGTAAAAGCAGACCTAACATAAACACCAGAAACAAGGAAGTAAAAAATGGCAAAAACAAAACAGGAAACAGTACAGACAAATAACAGATATGGAGATATACCACAAGGTAGCCATATGGGTTTCTTCAAAACAGGTATAGCAGTAGCAGATGCACCAGTCACATACGGTTATAGTTACATTGTAGCACCCAGCAAAGAATACATGGATTTAGCAGTACTAAATTACATTACAAAGTATGGTATAAGAGAAATAGAATCAATAACACAGGAAGAATATGAAAGCAATACACAAATACAACAGTAAAACACCAGAAGGAGCAAGGAGAATTGCTCAGAGTATAGGGTATAAACACACAATATATGATGAACCTAAAATGATACAATTACTTGCTAGAGCAGGTATACATTTAGATGGTATAGACTATAGTAATAAAACAACATATGTTGACGATATGCCTTTTGAAAGTAATCCTGATTTAGTTGCAGATAGTACAGAAACAATTAAATTATAAAGTTGTAAGTCCTGTGTGCGTCTAAAAGAGGTGATTGCCATTACCTTAATTCCAGCACACAGGCAACCGATAAATATAGTTACATTATAATATAGACGACATAAAGGATAGTGTGTCCATTAACCGTCGTCGATAGTAAAGATGGGTCTTTACATTATAAATGTCTTTCTTAAAGCCAGATAAGTCAAACGATCTGGCTTCTTTATCAGTCAAAAAATACCCACATAGTGCGGGTATTTTACTATTACTTTCGGTAATAGGCAAGTTAGGACAAGCCAGTATTAGTTATAATATGCTTTAATGATTGTCAACAAAAGTGGCCTAAATGGCTAAAAAGGATAAATAGTAATACCATAAGGGCAACATAGCGACTGGAGATAACAATTGGCTAAACAAAATTATCACGAATTTATAACTAGCAGAAATCCACTATACACAAAATATTATGATGACTGGCAGTTAGCAGTTCGTAGTTATTATGGCGGACAAACATATCGCGATGGTAAATATCTAAAAGCATATGCTAGTGATTATAGTACTGGTGCTGAAACAATTAATACATATGATATAGATAGTGAAGGTAACACTATAGGCATCAGAAAAGCAGTAGCTCGTAATGTAAACACGCCACAAGAAGCAAACAACGGTGTTGATTTAAGTAACTATTATCAGGAAAAGTTAGCAAATGTTCCTGTATTCCCGTACACCAGATTATACATATCAGAATACAATGCAATGCTATTCAGAGTAGCACCACAAAGAACACTACCAGATACGCCAGAAGTAAACGCATTCTTAAACAATGCTGATGGTTCTCAAAATTCACTTAATGAATTTATGAGTCAGGTAGATACATTTACAAGTGCAATGGGAGTTGTATGGGTAAGTTGCATTAAGCCCACAGACAGCCAGTATCCTAAATGGAGAATGCATAAACCAACAGATGTAACTAACTGGAGTTACAAGTACACCACGAGCGGAGATCTTGTACTAGATAAGATCGTAATACGCATAGCAGAAGATTATAACGCAGAAATTTATCAAGTAATAACAGACGATTACATAGACACTATATTTGTCGCAGTAGACCCGGACGAAGATATAATGGTACCAGAAGGTGCTGAATATATAGAAGGAGACGATGATTATGATGGATATCACAGAATACGCCAACCTAATGAGTTAGGTACGGCCTCAATCGTAAGACCCGTGTATCAGAGCACGCCTATAGTACAAGGCATAGGGCATACGCCCATCTTTGATATCGCACAGATACAACGTAGTGTTTACAGTCTCGCTGGAGAGCAATATAGTGCCGTGTCATATGGCCTACATGGTGTAAACGTAGTTGATGAAGAAACGTTTAATCGAAATGGATCAAGCGTGGGTGCAGAGCCTGGATCACTAGTGATAGTGGGTAGCAGTCTCGACGGGCAACCCAATTATACATATGAATTTGCAACACCAGATTTAAGCAGTCTGTCAGAAATAAGAACCATAATGGATCAGCAAATTGATAAGATGAACCAGGTTGCAATGATCAGATCAGAAGACCTAATCAAAGCAAGTAGAAGTGGTGCACAAATAGAGATGTACGACAGCAAATTAGAAGCATTTATCCGTAAAAAAGCAACAAGCCTGGAAAATGCAGAATATAACTTATGGAATATCTGGTTCGCCTGGATGGGACAAACAATGCCAGAGGATTTTGCAGTAAGTTATAACAGATTATACAATCTGAAAGGATTGGAACACGAAATTAAAGAAATAGATACATTATTAAATGTATATGAAAGATACTCAGAAGTATTTGATGAAGAAGAATACACAATTAGAGACTATGAAACAGAAGCAGAAGCAGAGGCTGAAGCAAACAGATTAGGAGGCACAGGCACTCACAGTCATACCAGAGAAGATGGACTGGTAACATATATGCCTTTTGCTACACATGAAGAGTATGAATTAAGATTAGAAATGAGTACAGGTGTTGATATGACAGAAGCACCAGAATTTAAGAAAGATTTACAAGATAAGTTGAAGACCAGATTAAAACAATTGGTAGATTCAACTTATACTAATAATAGCCTGTAAAAAGGCAAGGTAGGGGGTAACCCCGTAAACGAAAATACGTTTACTTCTACGATTAAAGGAGATAATGATGGAAGCATCAAATGACACGGCAGTTCAGCCCGAAATAGTTGAACCAGTAACAGATTCTGCAAATCCTGTCGCTACTGAGCAATCAGTTGCAACTGAGACTAAATCTGATAATAACACAACACCCAGTGTTGAGGTCAAGGACGGAAAGACTTATGTTAATGGCATAAGACAATACAGCAGAGATGATGTAAATAAAATATCCGCTAATGCTAAAAACGAAGTTCAAAAGAATATTCTTAATGAGCTTAATGTAGATAGCATAGACCAAGTGAAACAAGTTGTTTCTACCCTTCAAGAGGTAAATCCTAATGAAGGTAGTAGCCTAAACGTTGACTCATTGAGAGATGCAGTTAAAAAACGTGAAGCCACAGTAGAAGAACTTAAATCACAAGTAAACAGTCTTAAGACTGACTTGATGTTGAAAGACCATATGGGTCAATTGCAAAATGCTATGCCAGGTAACTGGTCAGCACAACAGAAAGAATCTGTAATCAAATTAATGAAAGCAGATGGTATGTTAGCAGTAGAAGGTGATACATTTGCTATAAGAAACGGAAACGACTTCTTAACAACAGATGGAGAAACACCAGATTATGCTAAAGCAATTGAACTTGTAGGTAAGGATAAATTAGGTCTATCTTTTGGTAAAAAAGGTGTTGACGTACAGTACGGTGAAACAGGGTTAACTGATTCAGGACAAGGTCCTAAAGCATATAGCACTGATAAAGTAAACACTGATACTGAATACAGATCGGCGTATATGAGAATACGTCACAATCAGCCTGGTTTAGCAAAATCCAGTATAACCGACGCAATGGTTAAAAAGGAAATGCAAAGATAAGGCAGGATAACCGAATTAGATTAATCTAATTCAGACGATAAAATAAAAATACTTAAAACAATTTAAGTATCTACAGGAGAAATATTATGGCCTATTCAACAGGTTCAGATACAATTGCTCAAATGTATGCAGACATCGTTCAAGATTTAGTACCGTACTATCTTGACAAAACGTTACTACAGAACTCTGCTATCATCAGAATGCAATTAAACGTAGAAGGACAAGGCGGTGGACAAATTAGAATTCCAGTTGCTAACCTTCCTACAGGTGCGGCTACTGTGGCAGAAGGTGCTAGTATATTAGCGGCTTCAAACAGTAATTTAACACCAACAGCGGCAAATATCGTATTTGCTAAAAGAGGTTCTGCTTCAGACATAACACAAGAAGCAGTAGAAGATGGATTATTTGATAACGTAGTTGGTTCAACACTAGACAGACTGTCAGGTGTTTTAGCAACAAGCACAGATAGTGCTGGTACGGCTCAGATGAAAACATCTTTCACGAACAACGATGGTGTAACAGGTGCTAACGCAGACTTTACACAATCATTCATTATGTCACCAGACGCAATGGCATTCGGTTCAACTAGAACACCTACAGTCAACACATGGTTTAACCCTAACCTTGACCTACATGAGTTCAGAGCAACAACTAGAAATGGCTTTACAGTACTAGATGACAGATTTGGTAGAACAATTAAATCAGCAGTATTAGGCGGAACAGAAGCAGAAGCAAACGTACAAGCAGTAGCACAAAGTGTTGCACATTTACGTTCAGTTAATGCACCAGTTGGCGCAGACGGAAATTACGTTGGTGTAATTGATGCAGGGCTGGAGCTCTCCATTAATAAACAAATTTCTGGAGTTGGTGGAGCAACAATTGGAGCACTAAGTGATATCGGTAATAATGCATTGAGAAACGCATTTGCATCAGTATTAGCAGGATGTACTCTATATAGAAGTAATCTATTACCAGACGCATCTTAATTGAGGAGTAAATTGATATGGCATTTATAACAGACGGCGGAGGTAATGTAATCTCTTTTGCAGAATACACCGATGTAGTACAAAAAGACCAACGTATATTCGAGAGTAATAACCTTAAGATACCAGAGGAATCAGGTTTCGTGAGTGTACAAGACTATGTAGAAAATATGTTGCAAAAAAGTACTGATCGTATACTGTTAAAAATGAAAACATCAGCATGGTGGGCCACTTATAACAATTATACAGGTAATACCTTTGAATTTAACAACTTGCCTAGTGTAAACCCAAATCGTATAGATCCAGGTAACACATTAGGTAGACAGCAACAATTTACAGATATGACTGTTTACTATTGTATTAAGGAATACATCGCGCCACTGTTTGCCGAATTCGGTAATGACGAGTCACCAGAAGTAGCAAAAATAACATATTATGACGCAAAATTTAATGATATCTTTACAGAATTATTAAGTGTAGCAGATTTCTATGATGCGGATGGAGACGGCACCGTAGAAGCCGATGAGAAGTTAACTACTTTCGTGCGTACAAGACGTTCAAGATCTAAAAATACTATAGTGGTGGTTAGATAATGTCAGTAAGATCAGATTTAATAACTCAGATCACTACTAATTTATCTGGGCACTCAGATATTAACATATCACAAGAGTTACCGTTCGATTCGGGCGGTAACCCTTTATATGAAAAGAACCCGAACGTTGTGTATGTAGATGAGCAAGACATAGTCGTAGAACAGTTATACAGAACCCTGGATCAGGGCAATGTTAACCAGACTACTACTACTGTAAATGCTTATTTAAGTACAGATGCTAAAAATCAATTTACAGATATAAACACCGTTGTTTCTAATCTTCTTATAGCCAGAAACGTTGTCACAAATGTTACTGATAGTAATAGTGATTATGAGACTGATATAGAAGACGACACAATAACGTATACGTTCGCGTATACATTTACAACTACCATATAGGAGAAATACAATGGCAGTAATAAACGTAACAAACGGTACACAAGCAATCCTCACATTAGGGTATGATCTAGCAACCTCAGTTCCTGGAAACGCAGGCGGACTAGTAGTCCCTTTCGTACAGGATATCACAGTAAACGCAACACCTGGAACAGTAAGATATTCAACACTGGATTCTACAAGTTCTAGTGCATTTACAACAGTAAACGAAAATAGTATTTCACTCAACTTATTAGTTGATGAAACAGTCATGTTCGGTGATAGTAGCGGAAACGTTAACACCGTAATTGACAAAGGACTATTCGGTACAAGTACTTCTAAAGACGAAATATTCTTTAGTGTTTCTGTAACAGGAACAGGTAACTCTGGTGATATCTACATAGCAGGAAAAGGTTTTATTGGTGGATTGGCACCTACAGCATCTATTGACGGTGCAGTATGGCTATCCCCTTGCGAAATCATCGTTAATGGTGAATTGACAAAAACCGTAGAGTAATAACTTTATAACTATGACACCCTCATTATTTGGGGGTGTTATATTTTAGGAGAAAATATGGAACACAGATGGATGAAATTATTCGTAAATGGTGTATGGACCAGACCTGATAGAACTATTAAGGTTAATGGTGTAGAACACGATATGGATGAGTATGCAAAACAGCACGGTATTGAACTACCAGATGCTAAAAAAAGCAAAAAAACAATAAATACAGATGTAGAGGATAAACATGAAGATATGGAACGATCACACGACACCAGAAATACTGAAGTCGATGGAGATGGAGATAGCGAAGGCACAGAATGAAGTAAAGTGTGCCAAGCGAGATGTTGAAAAAGCATCAAACAGATTAGCATTCGTAAGTAGTGCTATACAACATTTAAACAATAGAGATATACAGGAGTAAGATATGAAATTATCAGAATTAGCGGCAAAACCCCAATTAAAAGAAATCCAAATAGATGACAAGGACATCGTAAAAGAATACGGTGATGTATTGTCATTCTTCGTTATGGATAGATTACCAATAGAAACATATACAAAATTAGCCAGTGTAAAGACTGAAGATCCTGGTGAAATGTATAATGTTATAAAAGATCTAATTTTAGACGAAGATGGTATGCCAGTTATGGCAGATGGTAATGTATTACCTATGGATGTAATGACAGCCGCAGTATTAAAAGTAACTGAATCGCTGGGAAAGTAACAGAAACGCCGTTTCTTGATAAAAGAGAAAGCCAGTTAATAGTAGTTATTAACGATATGGCTCAGGCATATGGTATGTTGCCTAGTGAAATACTAGAAAAAGCAACTACACAAGATTTAATGATATACAATAATGCTAATATGATTAAATATAGAGAAGATAAAAAGTCAAGAGGTGAAAGCATATCAGATACATTTAGCCAATCACAGTTAGATGATATTTGGAATAAAACAAAGGGACAAGATGGCCTTAAAAGTAAACGATAGAATATATAAACGTAAAATTAAAAAGTTAAGAAAATATATTGCTACTCGTTTGCCTAAAGAGACATTAGATGAATTTAAAAAGAACACTCCAGTAGATCGAGGAAATGCTAGAAGAAAGACTAAAATTAAAAATAAGTCTAAAAAAGGATTTACAATTATTGGAGATTATGATTATTCAGGTGTTATAGATCAGGGGAAATATCCTAATCCTCCTGTTAATGGGACTGGAAAAACAAGAGGTGGATATAGTACACAATCACCTAAAGGTATGACTGAACCTACGCTGAATATGATTAGAAAGAAAATTAAGAAATTTATAGGG
>Ga0222719_10000916_pt1 | contig 29280 bp, 44 predicted proteins | sample C33_34DmetaG_FD_165039 | JGI IMG/M metagenome (GOLD analysis project Ga0222719, IMG submission 165039) | Estuarine water microbial communities from San Francisco Bay, California, United States - C33_34D | ecosystem: Environmental > Aquatic > Marine > Unclassified | place: USA: California...
AACCGACCACTCATGGGTAAAAGTTTGAGTTCATTATCACCGAGAGCACTCGAAGATAATTTTTTGTAGACGAGTTCACATGGTCTATCTTTAAATTTACCCAAGTTGTAAAAATCTGGACCACACCCACAGAGAACGGCGCGTTTCATGATGTATTCCAAATCAAAACCAAAAATATTCCACCCTGTGATGACGTCGACATCGGCTTTACGAAGATATTTTTGAAACGCCTCGAGCAATGCCTTCTCGGTGTCAAAACTTTGAACTTTGACACCATCGGTCTGTTTGTAGCAGAGACACACCTCCTCGTAAGGTTCATCGGAACCAAAGCGACATAGGGTCAACGCAATCTGAAAACAGCAATCACCAGGAACGTCTGCATCTGGAAATTTACCCGTACTGCTGTTACACTCAATGTCAACAGATGCCACCACAAACGGCGCGATGTCATCACGTTTCACTGGGGTGAGTGTTGTCCAGTCATTACAGAAAAGGTCGATGTCCACGTGGGCCAGGTAGGAGCGCACGCACTTTGCTCCGGTGTCCAACCACCCCGTACTTTGGATACCCGTGCGATGCATCAGCCGAAGCATGGGATCCAAGTTGGCTTCGTAGGCGTGGAGTTTTGTCTTCCCCCTCACGAGTTGTATTCCATATTTGAGCGTGTTCGCGACGTACCGCCTTTTGGCAAGATTTGCGAAATCCAGGCGCATAAATGGAAACTCTTCATTATTCTGGAACCCCCACACATCTTTTGCCTTCTTTAAGCCATATCCAATTAAACACTCAGGACACCTTTTGTTGATCGCGTGATAAATTTCTTTCACCGTCGACGACTTTGCGTCAGGAAGCTTTATGTAAAAGTAAGGTGTAAATTCTGTCGTGACACAGACCGAGCGCCCATCCTCCGTCTTACCAAAGATGCTGATGAGGTGTCCATCTTCATCAGAATCCCTGGCTTCCCACGTCAATGCCTGAAATACCACCATGTGTAATAATGTCTCCAAAATTTTAATATAAGTTATATATAAACAAATGTCTGCGGCTTTGATTGAATTGGTCAGCCGAGGGGTCCAGGACACGTATACAACGTCTCAACCCGAGGTCAGTTTTTTTAGGCAAAACTACAAACGTTATACGAACTTTGCGATTAAGCCCGAACGTCTTGACTATATCGGCACTTTCGGCTCTAACAACGAGGTGACTATCCCTATTCGCAGCAAGGGTGACTTGTTATCCTACGTGTGGATCGAAGCGGCGGACATCGGTGATACGACTGGGGGGACTACCGGATTTTTTAGCAAAGGCGATGAACCGACGGAATTCTCCCTTTGGATTGGTGGTCAAGAGGTGTGCCGCCTCGATTCTTTGTACATCCAGGGTGTGCACAATTTGCTCTACCGCCCCGACGGTGCCAAGAGCAGCATGGCGGTGACGACGACCGACGTCAAGCCGAACGCCGTTGGATACTCTGGGTCCAAGGCGGGACACTACCTCATCCCGTTCTTCTTCTCTGAAGACTGGACCAAGTGCCTTCCATTGGTCGCCCTCGCGAACCACCAGGTGGAAATCCGCGTCAAGTGCCGCGCGAACTTCACCCCGAGTGAAACCCCGAAGGTGTACGCCAACTTCATCTTCTGCGACACGGAAGAGCGTGAATTCTTCGTGAAGAATGAGCAAAAGCTTCTCATTAACCAGGTGCAATACCAACCGATGAGCGCCACCGATACGGAAGTGGACCTCACCTATTTCAACCACCCGACCCGTGCGGTCCACGTGGTGTGCTCTAAGAACGATGGCGCCAACTGGGCGGCGAACTACAGCTTCGCCGAAAGCACGTTGTACATCAACGGCACCCCGTTGTTCGACGCTACATCGAATGTCTACCACCACACGATTGTCCCGGAAATGCACACGACATCTCTCCCGGATGACGTGTTGGACAGCGCCGCGTTGTACACGTGGCCGTTCGCTCTCACCCTAAACAAGACTCAAATGACGGGGAGCCTTAACTTTTCTCGCATCGATACCGCGCGTCTCAAGCTTAAGTCGCCGTCAGGTGGTGCGAGCTCTATTTTGCGCGCGTACGGTGTTAACATGAACGTGTTGCGCATCATGGATGGCATGGGTGGTGTCGCTTTTGGAAACTAATATCTTCATTATATATTAAAAAATGGTTATCATTCCATTTATTCTATTTGTGGTCATGATTTACAAAGATGTCATGAATAGAAATAAATACTTTTCAGAAATAAAAGAATACATTCCAAAGTTTACAAATGTTTTAGACTTTGGTGCGGGTCGTTGTGAACTCAGTACATACCTGAAAAATCGCAACTACGTCACGAGTGTAGACATTTATTCAGGGTGTAAAGATGCCGACGTCTACGATGGATATACCTTGCCGTATGAAGATGATTCATTTGATGTCGTCGTGTGTATGTTTGTACTCCATCACATACCACATCATAAAAAAATAATAGAAGAACTGAAACGTGTGTGTGCGAAAAGAATTATTATTATTGAAGACATGCCACAAACATTTTATCAGTATCTTATTTCAAAGTTGCACTATCTTTTTTTCCTCCAACCCATGAATACTATTGAAAATATGCACGACCCACAGACATGGTGTAATCTTCTAGAAGAGAGGGGGACGTGTACAATTAAACAATTGAAATCCAACTCATTTATAAATCCAACACCACATTTTCTTATTGTTAAGGATTTTCATATGAAGAAATGGTAAACGCGTCATTATTCGACATGCTGACGATCCGCATAGGTATCACCGACGATACGACCCCCGCCGACCTTGACAGCTACTTCACGCGTGTGTGGCACAACCAACGGCAGGTGGTGCTTGTCATAGACACGACGCAGTGCTCACGAATCACCCTAGGTAAAGCGCTCACCATGCGACGCGTGCTCAACAGGCACCGCGCGAACACGCGAAAGTTTGTAGATCATAGCGAGGTTTTGGTGAAGGGTGCCCTTGTGAAGCGTATACTCCAAATTGCGGTACGTATTATAAGAACAGATAGACCTGTTAAAATTTCAAGAGTGTAATGCCCATAAGAGGCGTTCGAGTCTAATTTCATCGCACGCGCACTCGTCCGAATACCCCTCATCCCTCTGAAGGTGGCACGTGTCGCAACGAATGTCCTCAACCTCATAATCGGGGAGAAAACCATCCTTCTTGAGGAGGTCAGCGAGGGCCACTTTGACGTGGACGTCCACCCCCTTGAGGAGGTCTTTCGCCGCCTTGGTGCACGTCTTCACGTATGGGTGTTTCACGAGCACGAACGCTTTCATGGTGTGTTTATTGTTTGGGCGGTCCATCGCCAGAAGTTCTTTCGTCCGCAGCTGTATCTTCATCTCCGTATCCATGAGTTCTTCGAGGCGGGCACACTTCCCCGTCTCTAAAAATTCATCTACGATGTCCACCGAACTCTGACCGACCCCTTGGAGATTCGCAATGTCAGCGCCACACGTGATTTTCTTCAGGGACTTGATGGAGTCAGCAACGCGTGCGAACGAGGCGGCGCGCCCTTCGTCGTCGTGCGCCGCGTAAGCCTCGCTGAGATTTTCAAAAAGTTGTACGATGTCCTTCATGATGATATGATGTGTGTCTGTGTATCTCATGTCTGGGGGGATTATTGTAAAAAAAATTATAGACTTTAATATAAGTATGACCCCCCTGTCAGACACCCAAATCATGGCAAAGGTCCGACAATTGCGCGTGCGTCACGGAAAGACCTACGCACCTTTGCGTTATTTCAGAGGTCTGACGACCCTTCGTGATGTCGAACGACGGTATCTCAAAATGTTAAAGAAAACCTACACCCCTTTCCCTACCGATAAGGGGAAGAAGGTGCGCACATCTTCATACACCAGAAAATTTAGAAAGATGTATGGAGATGATGTGAAAACATTACCTCAAATCGCAAAAGCTACGGGTATCCCACTAGGTACCTTACGAACAGTCTATAACAGAGGTCTCGCCGCGTGGCGCACGGGACACCGTCCAGGGGCCTCCCCTCAACAGTGGGCGTACGCGCGCGTACACAGCTATGCTACAAAGGGCAAGACGTGGTACACGGCTGACAAAAATCTACACACAAAGGCTCTTTAAGAAAATTAAATTCATGGACGTATTTGCTTGGTGAGTAATTTTTTTTGTTTATTCAGGTAATTATTAATTTGTTTGTTTCCCTCTCGAATCATGTTTTGAAGTTGTCGAAGTTTCGCGTTATTTTTTTGAGCAATTTCATTCATCAACTCTTTATCAGTCTTGTAGCGCCTGGACCTTTTTGTCTTCTTCACCGGAGTCGTCACACTGAGTCCAAGTTCTTTAGCCTTTTTACGCAAGTTCATTTATATATACGCGATAAAATAATGTGCGTAAAAATTAAGTGTACATGGCAACTTCATTATGGGACATCTTACCTCTCGAACTTCAGGAGATAATACTAGAAAAATCAGTAGAATTATGTCGTGAAGACTACATAAATGCTGGTATAGCAAAGCATAACCGGGCGAAAAAGAAACAGGGTCGGGGTCTGCTCACCACGGACATGATTCGCTACATACAATCCGGAACGGACGCGATGGAACTGATTAACTGGGCGTTCGAGACAGAGGTGCGCGAACTCGAACTCCTCGTAGACCCACCCGTGCACCTCCTGAACCGGGTCTATGATTACGATTACGCCGAATACTACGATGAATTTTTAAACAGAGCCATTGCGTACATAGAAAACCCAGAACACCGAGATGAATGGATTGTCCCAACGGAAGATTGCTGGTTGACCATGTTTACAAAGTTGAATGATTTTCATCGTAAACATGGACATCTGAACACACTCAATTATGACCCAAAATTGTACCTGTGGCTGGAACACCAAAAAGATAGAGATACCCACCTGTCGCGAGAACGACGACACTCTTTACAAACGCTCGGTGTAAGGTTGTCACCTGTGAGACGATGAAATCCAAACACCATTTTGGAGAGTCTTCAAAGCCCTGGGTGCGATTAGGTCGTGCATATTATAGATGATAATAATATATGCTATACAAACTTAAAATAGACAATTTCCCTAAAATGAACAGGGGGATGAGAGCGACGCAAGATATATTCCCAGGGGATGTTCTCGTAAAACTTCCACTCGACATGTGCATCGTAGTCGATGCATCTACCAAAAAACCTCAAGATGTGCGTGTAACTTATGAAAATTGGCAAAACATGGATTATTTTGAAAAAATTGCAACAATTATGATACTTGAATATGAACTTGGTCGAGAAAGTAAACACTATGTGTACCTACGAAGTTTTCAAAAAAATATGAATCTCATAGACACCTGGCAAAATGTAAGTGGTAAACTCCTGCGTTTGAAAAATAAACGTATCCATGAAAATATGGTTCGTCTCAAAAAGTTTTATTGGTGTGATAGAGACGTAGCACTTTATTTTTTAGACGTCGCTCGCTCTCGAGGTATATATAGCAAATATTCCTGTGCAATGTATCCAATGCTCGATCTTTTCAATCATGACGTCGAGAACACCAAAGAGTTTGATTACGATTTAAGGCGTGAAGGTGACGTATTAGTATTTAGGTCGACGAGGCGGGTGCCACGCGGTGAACAATTTTTTGTCTCATACGGAGCACTTAGTCCTGATGAACTTATATATAACTATGGTATCCAAACACCATCTTCCCACATTGATGACCATTTGTTTTGAAGTACAGGGTCTTGTAAGTGTGGATAATCTATGTTTACTAAAATTGTATGGTCATTCTTTGTGTTATTCTCAATATAGTGATACATCGCAGGTTCTAGAAGGAAACATTCACCCTCCTTTAAAGTGAATTTTTTATAAGGTATGCCACGTGTCTCGAGTACACCTATGAGACCAGACATTTTTTCATGCTGTACATCTTTTAAAAACTGCACTTCATCTCCACCCGGTTTGAATAACAGGAATTCTTTCTCACCCCTGAGCATCATGATATATCTCGGCATGCAGTCAAAGTGTGATAAAATTCTATGTGGCGTAGACGCCATCCTAAATATAAGTTTTTCACCCTCTTGATGTGGAATGTTATATTTATCCCTTATCTTCTGAACTTGCGCTCCATACTTTTTATGAAGATATGGGTCAAAAACACTCCTACATTGTAAGAAAATATCATCGTTTTTATTTTTTCGAATGTCTCTAAGTGTACCCATGTATTCCCTTACTGGAATGATTCGTGGTGCAGTTTCATGTGTTCTCGCACATAAATTAGAGAAGTGAAACTCCTGAATTTTCACCGGAGGCTCCTTTGAGGGCCATAAAATAAAAACGATGACGATGAGGAACAAAAGCCACAACATACTAGTATATAATTATATTTTTTAATGACGCCCAGTCGCATTTACCAGTTTTACATATTTGTAATTTTGGTGGGTAATTATTTACCCCGGACACCCCTAGGCTTAACGAATCTATGAGACTCAATGCCCAGAATCGAACGGGTGTGAGGGACAAGAGGGGACGTTACAAGGTACCTCCGTCTCAGTAGCCCATCTTTCAGCATTGACCGCTGTATCACATGCTACTCCACCACCTAGGCGAGGTATAATATGTCGGTATATCTGCTTTTTGTTTACAGAACACTTACAATTGTTATAAGTTGACGAAGGCGTAACCGAAAGCGTGGTTGCAACATTAGGCATATCCGACCAGCTACCAGAGCAATTCTGTGGACAATCATGGGTGTTGCAGTCGTACTCTTCTCTCAATTTACCACAAGCTGCACCGCCATCTTTACCTCTAGGTGTATCAATACCCCTTGTCTCAACGCGTTTCCCTCCACCAGGTGCACCCCCTGGGTATGACATACCAGGTGCCATATTAGATGTATTACACGCTGCGCTACACGTTTTAGCACCGGTAACGTCGTCCATGTATAGAGTTTCACCACTCTCACTCGTACCTATAACTGAAGTCCATGGCTCCATAATACAATCTTGTATATCAGGTTCGTCGGGTGGACAGCTTGGCATATAACAATCTGTGGTATCAGAAGTGTTACATGTACCACCGTGCGCTGCGGGTGTATATCCAGAGAGTTCTCTTGTTTTGACACCCATTTGACCACAGTCTTCTGTAGCGTCCAGAGCACGCCCATCAGACATGCACGGTCCCCACGCAGACCACGTGCCACCGGTGCAATCAGTAGCCGGGGGTGGTCCTTCATCTTCATCTTCTGATGGTGATGTTACTAATTCAGCTTCAGTCATAGATACAGGGTCGCCATGGGCGTTACACGTCTCACTGGAGTTGTTCGTGTCAAGAACTGCGATGACTTCATCACTAATTCTTTGTTCACCCGAATTTAACGGTGTGATGTAAAATTTTATGTTCTGTTCCGCCAACCACCCCGAAGGTGCATTATTAAAATTAAAGGCATTATTCTCACCCCCTGCCTGTAACGGAAATGCCCATTTAGTAAGGTGATTATCTTTTGATGATGACACAGCAATTCTGTAATACGTCGCGAGGTCTTTGCACGCTCTAGATTCATCACTGTCTGTCCATTCCCATCTCAAGCCAGCTAGCCCCCCATTAGCTGAGTAACACGTCGATATAGCCTCTGAAAATAGCCCCGTACACTCTGGTGGGGCATCTTCGGCAGGTGGAATGTTGTTTCCTCCGCCTCCGCCTCCGGGGGTGGTGGTGGAGGTGGGGGTGGTGTTGGAGGTGGAGGTGGACTTCTTTGGCCACTCTAAACACTTGTCCATATCAAAATCATCAGGATCAAAAGACCCGCCTGTGCATGTGTATCCCAGTCCAATGGATGACATCATACAGAAGACACCGGACATTACCATGACAAGAACAAGTCCAGAGTCACCACTACTCATTATTATTATCCCACGAGATTTAAATTCTACACTGGATGGCAAAGAATATAATCCACGCGACGAGCACGTCGATACTGTAGTGTTCACGCGTGGCGATAGTCACCAATGAAGCGATGATGGGATACACCGGATACAACACCTTCCCAACGAAATACGAGGTCACGATGTTATACGTGGTGTGACCACTAAACATGTAATCGTTGCAGAAGGACAAAGGTGGATTGGGTGTACACGTCCCGGGTTTAGCCGCAGGTAATTGGGTGACGATGTTCGTCATCGCGCGCGCGGCGTACATGAACGTGAGGGTGAGCATGTATCGACTCTTGACGGCGTCCGTCCACCCCCCTGGACGGAACCAGTTGTACACCAAAAACAAAGTCGGAATGAGTCCCGTGAGGTCGTGAAGGATTTCGTATTTACTAAGGTTGGGAAGTAGTTCAAAACCAATGTCCATCACCTTTCCACCATTCTTTTCACCGCGACGAGATGTGATGTAGTATCCGACGAGCCAGTTCGATGCAAGAGCTAAAATAAGTGCAATGTAAAGCCACATCTTCCTTATTACATGCCTAGAATTTTCTTTTTCTCTTCAAATTCCCTTTGTTCCCCTGGTGAAGGGATATCGTGTCCAGTGCGTAAGGCTTCAATCTCGGGTCCTGTGAGGAACATCCCATTGACACGGAAATCTCGGAACGCTTCCATCGTTATGGGCACAAGGGGTTCCACGAGTTCATAGATGGCGTTGGCGTAGTCGCGAATTTCCTTCTGTGCCCCCTGTTCCATGCGTAGCTGAAGGTAGTGCATCAAGTTGTGCAAGTTAATTTTCCAGTAGAATTCGGTAAAGGTGCTTTGTGGCAACACGCCGCGCGCTTGTTCGCGACAACATCCTCCATCAAGGAGCTCATCATATACCCCGAAAGCTTCGTTCATGTGACGAGAGACTCGCTGTCGCAGGGTGTCGTCGAGGTCAACGATACCTTCGGACCCTTGATGATTCACCACGGATTGTCCCCGTAAAACGTTGGGTTCGTAGAATTCTTTCGGGACGACGGAGTAGCGGGCGGAAAGTTCATTGATACTGGCGGTTCGGTGACGCATGTGTTGTCTTGCGATGTAGATGGGCATTTTGATGTGGAATTTGAATTCCACCATCTCGAAGGGCGTTGTATGCCAGTGTCTAAGCAAATATCGTATAAGCCCCCTATCTCCTCGTGTTGTTTTAGTCCCATCTCCATACGAGACTCTCGCTGACTGGACGATGGCGTTATCCAAGTCCTTTTGAGGCATGTGGTCCACGAGGCGAACAAATCCTTCACCCAGGACATCTTTTTGCGCCATTTATATATAAAAAAAGTAAAAACTTTAATTAATAAGGATGCACATCATCCTAAAACCAAGTCCATGTATTGCGCACAAATACCGTGTGATTCTCCCAAACCACCGATGGGTTGATTTCGGGACGAAAACTGAAAAAGACTACACCGACCACAAAAATCCGAGATTGATGCGTGCGCGTCTTCTGAGACATGGGGCGGTGGTGTCTCGGAAGGTGCGCGTAGAACGCGACCCAGCTGAAATTCATAGAGAAATGCTATACGTCACTACAAGTCGTACGGAAGATTGGGATGATATGTTTAGTGAAGAATACTGGAATCGTTGGCTTTTATTTACATACCCTACAGTGCACCAAGCGAAACTATTCATGACGATGCGACAAGGTGTGCTTTTCATGCCTGTGGCGGAAGATGGTTGGTACATTTGAAAATAATATTTTCATATTGTAATGAAGAAGTGTGCCGTTGATAGTGACCAAATTTTAATAAAAGAACAAGGCTGCACCAAGGTGAGCACCGACCTTTGTAAGTCTGGATACATGGCGAGGGGTGAAAATGTCGAGTTTCCAGTGAATGCAATCGACGTATGTTGTCGTTGCAAAGAGGGTGAAGCGTGTCCGTATTGTATTGATGAAGTCAGCTGTACAGAACACGAATTAGCTGAATTTGTTACAGGGGATGAGCAGTGCTTCGAAACACAATCTGAGTCGGAGTCGGAGTCGGAGCCAGAGCCGGAGCCGGAGTCGGAGCCGGAGTCGGAGTCGGAGCCAGAGCCGAAGCCAGAGCCAAAGCCGTTTAACATGCTGCTCATCTTGCCCATTGTTGCACTCTTACTTATATTAATACTTACATACCGGTAGACCCAAAGCCTCCATCACCGCGCTCGGTCTCTTTGATGGTTCCAACTTCTTCCACCTCTGGGGTTTCACACTTTTCGATGATGAGTTGGGCCATGCGGTCCCCCTTCTTGACTTCAAACACGTCATCTCCGTGATTGAAGAGAAGAACTTTGAGTTCACCGGTATAGTCGGGGTCGATGACGCCCGCACCAACCTGAATTCCGTGTTTTACCGCGAGACCGGAGCGAGGCGCGACGCGACCATAGGTGCCTACTGGCAAAACAACTGCGAGCCCCGTGCTGATAAGTGCGCGCGCGCCGCGAGGGATAGTAACATCTTCGCAAGAATATAAATCATATCCAACAGCACCAGCAGAACCACGAGTGGGAAGATGAACACCGTCATACAGACACTTCACTTTGAGAGGCATTTTATCTATAAAACGTACATTATTTTTATATAACTAATAATCAGATGATACCTGTGGTTAATCACGAACGCATGCAACGCCTGGCCCCAGAGCATGATGGAGGAATACAGTTTAACCTCAATACGGTTTCAATTTTTATTATAATAGCTGGTGTGTTATTATTATACAAACGCTACGTGGACGTTAATCGTAGTCGTCAACGATGGCATACTTAATGCACTCTTCAGGTGAAAGGTAAATATCTCTCTTCAGGAGTTTCTTCAACTTTTTTTCTGGAATTTTCGTCATAGATGTGTACGTGTTGCGAATCATATCCATAAATTTGGAACACGTCCGCATTTCATCCTTCATCTCTTCAAACTTCCCCCAAAACGCACCTGTGGAAAGCTGGTGAATGAGCACGTGTGCGTTACGACCTACCTTTCGTTCTTTACCACCGAGAAGCATGAACGTGGCCGCGGAACAGCAAGCACCTAAAGCGACGGTTATGGTGTGTACCCTACTCTTTTGAATGACATTCATCGCCGAGAAGCCCGAAAACAAGTCGCCGCCATCGCTCATGATGTTCACACGAATGGTCGGCACGTATCCTATGAGGTCACTGGACATTTTCAGCATCCAAGATTCCAACTTGCGAAATTTTTCAGTAAACTCCAAGATGTTTTCGGGTGTGATGTCTCCATAGTAGAAGATTTCGTTACCGATGACTTTTGTGACTTCAAGCACTTCTTCATCTTCTTCAGTTTCCTTGTTCAAGTAGGGCATTTTTCAGTTTCTTCTTAATTGTATTGACGTCCCTCGCTTTTAATTTATTTGTAAGACACAAATGATTCATGGTATCAAAATCTTGGGGTGTTATGTCATAACATAACATTTTATCATAGTACCCAAGACCTGCATATTTTTGTAATAAATTAAGTGCTTCTATGGAAATGTTATTATTACGTAGTTGAATGTTGTACAACTTTTTCGCGCGCATTTTATAATTTCCATGTTTTGTCCAACACGACCCAGGTCTGACTTTATCTTCACATAAAAGACCTTTCATGTGAAACCGAGGTATGGTAATGGCGCAGTGTGCAAAATATTGCATAAAGTTCCATTCGTTATTTGTGGAACTGTACATTATGTTATCAAAAATATCTGCATCTGAAAATGCCAGACTCGCACCGGCGGTATTCACATCTTTAGAGTCTGCGTAATTTTCTTGAAAAATTGACCACACGTGTCCGTGTTCATATAACTTTTCAGAATGAAATGTATATGTTGGGTCACACAATATTTTATATATAATATCCTTTGGGTTTTCAAAAACATCTTTCGTATCCGAACCCTCGAGATAGTGGAGATAGTCCCTAATGTTGCCACGACATCGCGTAGCCGCGCCTTCGTCATACCTGTTCAGACACACACGTCGGAGGATTTCTGGTCCGTGACGTGGGATTTCAATAAATGTAAACCCCGGATATAAACAAAAATGTGATGATAACACAACCAAAGACCCCTCGGTGAGACGTTCACCTTCAGCGACTCGCTCCACCGCAGCTTTAATAATTAAATTATCTGGTTCATAATCTTCAATAAAAAGGTGTTTCGTTGACCCTTGAATCAGTTGTGAAAACAAACTCTTCGCACGTAACAGTTCGGTCGTGAGCTCTATGCTATTCATTTCATCTAACACGCACTCTCGTAGATACGTCTTGCCCGTGCCACATGCACCGTATATGAAGACGTTGTTATTCTCGGTGAGACATTGTTTTAATTTTTCTATGCGGTCACCATGAATATTTGTGGCGTCAGGGGGTTTCTTTTTTTGTGGAGTAATTTTAATAAACTTATCCATGAGTGATGCTGATAAAGATTTAACAGACCAAGCCTTGGAAGTCTTAGATACAAAGGTAATTAGTCCTTTAAAAAAGAAAATGTTCCCATATCTATGCGCAGTTGGGATATTTAATATAGTGATTCTTCTATTACTTATTTATCTTGTGGTGGCTCTTCGACGGCAATTTCCATCAGTTCCGCCCTCTTCTTAAGTTCTTCCTCGAGTTGTTGATTCTTCTTTGAGACTTGTGTTTTCCCACGCAACTCCTCGAGCTCTTTCTTTGTTTCATCTTGTTGTCTTTGTGCGATGGTGTCCACCACTTTTTTGAAAAACTTTTTCGGTGGAGGAGCTTCGGTGCCTTGGATTTTTTGAAGGTCCGTCATAAGTTCTTCCTTAGTTTTATCACTCTTAATTAACCCTTTCATCTTAGAGATGACTGAATTTTCCAACACCGCACTGAATGTTTGAATTGGATTGATGTGAATAATTTCGGGTTTCGTAAGTCGTTCATCGGATGGAAACTCCTTCTCAAACATAGCCAACACAGGACCTGGGATGGATGGGCTTTGTTCAATCAGTGTGTCGTACTCACCTTTCATCAATTCAACCATGTCCGCACCATCCCTTGAACGGTCCGAAAGTGGTAACGCCAACTCCAAACGCACCACCCGAGAAAACTTACCAAACTGCATCGCCGCCACGCGATGCGCTTCCATTAACTCACTCACTTTGAGAAACTGAGAAATCGTCGCGATGAGACCAGCGATGAGGTTCAGGCCACCGATGCTCGGGGCCACGTAGGGTTGTAACCCCGGGGGAAACTGTTCTTGAGCAAAGTTTGCCGTACCCGTGATTGTTGATAGAACAATGACTGGTAATGTATAACGCATATTCGATTTTCTATATCTTAAAAAAGCTTGATAGTGCATCCACCGATAACACGCAGCACTCTCACCCCATCCCCTTAAAATACTTTCCTGTTGAGGATGCCAAATTTTGGGTAATTTTTTATCTTTTTCCATCTTAGAATAAGATGAATATAATTTTCACACTTCACGCACTATTGTTATTATTTCTCATCATCATCCCTTTCGTAAATGACGAACGCATGTTACAGATGTACTCCATACTGATTCCATTCATCTTCTATCATTGGAGTGTGAACGATGACACGTGTGCCATGACCCAACTGGAAACGTACATGACTGGTAAAAATAAAGATGAAACATTCTTCCATCGCCTGGTGTCCCCGGTGTACAAAATGGATGACACCGCTGCAAATAATTTATTGAAAAGTTTACTCTTCTTTCTCTGGATGTTTGTTCAGTACAGGTTGGAACGATTTAAAATAGTTCAAGATGACCTACGACGCATTATGGAGTCAAGAAGAACTAAGTAATTTCCAAACAGTGCAATATTTTTCAACACATCTTCAAGGTCCATTAATATATTCTTAGATTAGATTATAGTATGCCCCCTCGACGCGTGCGCACAAACAGGAACCAGTCGTCATACCGAAGCCCGACACCAAATATACCAGATGAAGACCCTTTCGTGATGAGTCCAGAGACGAAACGACAAAAAAAACTTCAAGAGGAATATACTCAGAAACAGAAGAATGCAAATGAAAGAGCAAAAAGATATGCAAAATCATTTGAAAAATTTTTAAAAAATAACACAACTGTTGAAAATAAACTTGCAAAGAATTTTAGAAATATTCAAAACAATAAAAATAAAAATCACTTACAAACAAATAATAAAAATTTCAAAAATAATGTACAACAGTTGAACAGACCGACATATTTATTGAGTGATGTCCTCAACAGTAACAATGGTAAAATTAGACACGTATATTCAAGAGACTATCTCAATAAAGTTTTTAAAAACAAAACCATCCATCGCGGACCACACACGGGGGTGCCCACCTCACCTGATATGATGCGCAACTACAATGGTGGGGTGAACATTAACAAAAAACGACACAGTAATTTTCAAACTCAAAAGACATTATTAATTCAAGTCTATGGAAGAGAAACATATTATGATACAAAACTTCAAACGAAACACATCACAGGTCAACTCCAAGACCATCACATAAAATTGGCATATTTCATGTCGGTGACGACGAGAGGTGGGACATTCTTTGATTTCACGAAAAAGTTTTTACGCATCGACGTAAGAACAATTCAGTCAAGAAGACTGTACTTTAAAAATTTACACAACATCACAGAAAAAGAAGTCAACCAGGTGATTAATATCATAAAATTGTTTGGACAACTGGAAGTCGACACTCCCGATATGTACATGCCATTCATTCACCAACTTCGTGTGATTTTTCTGGCCCGACAGTTTAACGCAGTTCCACAACAAATTCAAAAATTATTAAATAATCACAAACAATTCTATAATGAATTTAAAAACTTACTCAACTTTTAAAGACATATGCGCCAAATCCTCGCCATAGACATTGGGTATTTCAACATGGGTCTCGTTTTCGCCGAGTGTGAAAAGGAGGTGGTCCGTCCAGTGTTTATGAAAAAGGTAAGTCTCGGGGATTACAAATACATCTATAGTAATGATATCGTTGACCTAGTGCCGTTAATGGTGAATGAATACAGGGTGTGGTTTGACAACGCTGAACACATTCTCATAGAAAGACAACCCCCGGGTGGATTTCAAAATATAGAAGTTTTATTACATTACATGTTCAAAGACAAAGTGACGCTAGTGAACCCAGTGTCTTTGCACGTACACTTTGGTATCAGACACCTGACCTATGAGGAAAGAAAGGAGAGAACCACAAGTATCGCGGAAAAGTACCTACCAAAGGGTGAGGTCATACCCTATGAAAGGAAACACGATATTGGTGATGCCATGTGTATGATTGTGTATTTTAACTTTCGCACGACTGTGCACTTTTTTGACAATTTTCGTCACAAGAGTTAGACGAATCGCCAAGACGCGTTGTTTTTAGTCGTGTTAAATTTAGACATGCGTTCGAGCGCTTTGAGGAGTTGTTCAGGGTTCGCCGATTTATTGAGACGAGAGATGTTGACAAACTTTTTATTTTCTTCAGACAGACGGTCATATCTCTGTTTCACACGCTTCGCGAGCATGGCCTTCGCACGAACAGCAGCTTTGGCGAAGTTGGTTTGGCCCATAAACAACAATGCCTTGTTGGCATAGTTTTTTCTGTTTCGCGATTTGCCGAGTTCCTGTGCCATGTATGTTTGTGTGTACTTGAGTGTGTTCAACGGGTCCTTAATGACTGGTTGAGTCGGCTTCACACGCAACCTTTTCACTTTATTCATGGCGTTGAACAACTCTTTCGGTGACGAGTTAGCTGACACTGATAAGAAGATATTTCTTCCATTGCTGAAGATTTCTTCGGGAAGACGCGCCACGAGTTTCTGAAGGCGCTCGTACAAGATGGGTCGGGATTGACGCATGGCGTTCACGTAGTTGGGTTCTTTACGATTCGTGTAGATGGCTCGCAATCTTTGGTAATTGTAGAGTGTTTCCGCATTTCCAAACTTTTCAACCATGTTTTTAAACTCATTCTCCTGGGACATTTTCCGGAGGTTACCTGGTCGCACCATTATATATTACAAATAGCTTACATTTTATTTTTAATAGCCTGACAAAGTTGTGCCTTTTTCTTTTTGTCCGCGTTCACGTTCAACCCTCTCGCGATGTTTTGCATGTTCTTCTTCTTCATACGACACACGCGACGCTTCACATCGGCTTCCCACTCTCTGATGAGACGTTCAACCACAGACCATCGCCCATCCTGTCGCGCCTTTACAACTTTCCCTAAATATTTAAAATCAGTGGGAGTATATGTCGTTTGACGCATCACCTTTTCCAACATGCGTTTGTACATTTTTTCTGCGAGCACACCCTTTCCAATCATCGTACCGTAGGTATTGATTTCTCGCATCATAGCTCTTTGTTCAGCCGCCACCTTTGCGTTCTCCACTCTTTTTTTCTTCGCGCGGTGTGCTTCGAGTGCGATACGAGCGGCTTCGGCATTTCTCTTTCTTTTTAATCGCTCTTGTTCAAGTCGCTTTTCGGCTCGTCCTCGTTCCATGTCAGACAAAAGTTCCTGAAAGAATGTCGCTCGCTTTCTTTTCTCCGCCATATAGTATACATGAAGAATAAAAATAAAACTCGTCTCATGTATGCGACAATTGTTGTATTAGCGCTCGCTCTTCTTTACAAGTGGTACTACCCCACCACAGTGGCCGTGCCCGTGGAAGTTGAAGTGCCCGTTCCCGTGGAAGTGCCCGTCCCTGTGCGAGTGGACCCTCCGAGACGCGCCCCAGAGTACAGAGGACCACCTATCAAACAATACAAACCCGGACACATGCAGCAGATGGGTCTCTTGTTGGGTCCAAATAACGAAACACTCCCCCTCTATGGTAAAGAGGCGCGAGGGTACAGAGACCGATACAATTACTACACCACCACATCAGGGGAACAGATGTACCCCGTACCTGTGACACACGACGGGCGTGAATGCACCGAGGACATTGGATGCCCCGAGTTCTATGGCAATGAAAGCGTTTCCGTCACAGGGAAAGATGGTACGTACAACGTCAAGATGTACCGGACCGATGATTTTTTCTAATTCTATCAAATTCAAGTGCAGTGAGACTGGTGCTCTTTGCATAGCGCATTTTTATACATAAGAGTTCTTTAACATCCTCATCGTACAGGTTGCTAAAGAATTCCCTTTTTGCCTCCATATCACTGAGCTGTGCCCCATCTTCTTTCATCGCTTGGACGTAGGGCCAGGTGTGTTTACGAAGGTAATGGACCTCCTCCCTCAACTGAACGAGTTCAGGGAGTATGACATCTCGAACTATGTTTTGAAGTTCCTCAAGAGTTGCGGTGCGCCACATGACTATGTAATGCCCACCATCTTTAATCAGGGTGTGATAAACTTTATTTTAAACTTTTTAGATATAAACATTTTCGCATCGTCGAGAGATGGGTACGACCAGAGGAGCCACCGCGACCAGAACCCCGCGGTGCCTACACCCGCCGCGGTCCACAACTCCTTACGACTCGAGACCACGTCTAACATACCGCGCTGGATAGCTCCCCTTCTCTTCTCTTTCATGACAGATGGTGGTATGCGTCCACCGTGGCGTAAAACATAGAGACGCATGCGTTCGGGTGTTTTGTGTAGGGTGTAATCTGAGTATCCCTTTCCCCCAAAATCAACGTACCTACCAGTTCTAAAGATAACCCTAAATTTATGTTTATGACTGGGAGATTTTATGAGTCTGACCTCAATCATATATAATTAGTTTAGATTATTCATGCCGACTCCACTTGGAGGCATTAAACGAATGAACTGATGGGGAACCAGTACCTGGCTTCACGCCATAACAATTCACACCCTTTTTCAAGTCAGGTGCCGTTGGACCCTGTTCAACAAGTTTTGGCTCAAGCGAACAGCCTGAGCGAAGGCTTGTATTAATTGGGTACGAAATACCACCAACTTCGTGACCATATGAACACCAATCAGCGCCACTCTCCCATGCATCTTCCATCTGATCACGAGTGGCTAATGCAGCACCATATTTATCACACTCTGCCGGTGCGTCTGATGCGCGATAAAGGTATTGACCTATGTGGAACGCTTCCGATGGTCCAGCAGCTTTTGGTGTGTTTGATTTGAAAAATTGTTGTCCATTTAGGACGGGTGTTTCTGAGATACCATCTTTATGCAAGAGTTCACAGGCACCATCTTTATATCTAAAACCACCACACAATTGTGTATTTTTGCACTCTTCAGCACACTCGAGTAAATTCTTCGTTGTTTTACCCCATATCGTACCGTTGCGGTCTCCAATAGTTGAAACTTTGTACCCTTGTGGAACTTTAATAGACGTTGTATAGTTGTCATCATATGATTTATCATCCGTATTCGTAATTTTGTAACAAGCACCATCCTTATACGAGATGCCCATACACTCCATATCGGCGTCGCACTTTTGTTTGCACACCGCTAGATCACTAGACAATTTTTCACCTTTTTTTACTAATGTTTTTGCAAATGTTGTGTACCCCCCCGCCGAGTAATTAGCACCAGAGCCTCCAGAACCGCCGGAATTATTACTCGGATCAGACGGAGGGTCGTTCGCTGGTCCAGGTGTGAGGTCTTTGTCTTCTCCAATGCACTTATTGCCATAGTAATCCCATTGGCACGGCTCCTTGCAGTCCTCCTGGGTCTCGTAGTCTTTACATTTTTTTGAGTTCAACAAAAAGTATATCCCAACCCCCAATCCCGCGAGAAGAACAAGTACCACAATGATGATTGCTGCACTCATTTTTATGTTTTATATAATAATCTAATATTTTTTTACATCATACACTTGGAGCAGTACTTTTCAACCTTCTGGACTCGGCGGTAGGCATAGAGACCGACAAGAGCAGCCAAGGCGGCACCATAGGCCAACTTGTTCATTTGCTTACGCATGAAGAACAAGGCGAGAACGATGGCCAACATGATGAATTCTTCCATCGTCGGCACGAAGAAGCGCGCGTCGAGGTCCGGAGTTTCTTCCGTAGGTTCAGGGGCGGTGTACATGGAACGTCTGTATCCTGGCATTTTTAATATCTACGCAGAAATTAATGTGGTGGCTTGTGGCTCTTCCTGTGGCCCTCGTGAGTTGGGATTTTTGTAAACCCCCTATTGACACACTGTATTTTCAAAACCCATGGCGTCCACTGGTGGGCATGCGAAACACCCTGGTGGACATTCTATATGGCAAAAAAAACTACTACCCCTTTGACCTGTGGGAAATCGGGTATAACTTTGGAAAGATACGACAATACTTTTTTGCAAACGAGTACTTGGCGACGCGACACTATTTTCATGATATGGACCCCTGGTTTAGCAAAAACGACAAGTATTATTATTACAAAGTGAGCGACTTTCCCTATATACAATCTATTATTAACAACATCCCCTCTGTAGACAAAGACACGGGAGTTATCGCCGTCATTGAAGGACCCATGGTTATTCCACCACACAGGGCGGAATCTAATTTACAACTGAGATATCACATGACACTCCAGGGCGATGGCGACTGTACCCTTCACCTGTGGGACACCACACATATACATAAAACTGGTGAAGAGTTCATGTTTGACCATGCCAGGTATCATAGCGTAGAAAAGTCAGGTTCCTCGCGACGCGTGACGTTAATTTTGGATGTAAATCGCTTCTAATCGGTGCGGGTACCTCCAGGAACACACACTCACCGGCTTCATTCCACGCGGGGATTATCAGTGTCTCTTCAAACTGCACTGTCTCTACCACCTCTGGCTCACCAAACAAAAACCTAAACATACTTTTTACATACATTTTTAAGTGATGTATCTAAAAAGTACGGTATCTCCCCTCGTGGGTTTCGATCCCACTACCCCACAGTTAACAGCCGTGTGCTCTTCCAATTGAGCTAGAAGGGAATGTAATCCACTCACCTGGATTCGAACCAGGGACCCACTGATTTCAGCAGATGTTTCAGAACACGCGAGTGTTCTACAGTCAGTTGCTCTTCCAACTGAGCTATGAGTGGCTACATTTATATAACAACTTATTTCTTTAAGTATATTAATGATTAGTATAATACTTGTACTTTTGATAATTATATTTTTAATTCTCAGAAGACCAGTGGAAAAATACGCGTACAAATCATATCTCCTGACGATACCTTCAGCCCATGAACGTCGCGAAGTGTTTTTCCAGTACGCTACCCAACCCGTTGAAGTTGTGTATGGCAAAGACACGAGAGACGTAGCTACCGCTCGTACGTTTGAACACATGGTGCAACCAGAGTTTTTTAACAAGGCTGTGGAAATGCACTACGACAGTGATGTAGCTCGTCCTAATATGAGTTATTTTAACATGGGTGCAATTGGGTGTTATTTCGGACACATGGAGATTTTAAACAAAGCTGTGAATGACAAGGTGAAATACGCCCTCATTTTTGAAGACAACGCCGTCGTCAAATCACCGAAACTTTATGATGAAGTCCAAAAGGTCATCGATGCGCGAGGGGACAACTTTGAAGCGTGCTTCTTCCACTGTCTGTCCTACCTCCCAGCACCCGAGAACAAGGAGAAGGTGTTATGGATTTCAAGCACAAAGTGTTATCTCGTGCACGTCCCAAATATGAAAAAATACCTCCCCACCTTTATTCCCATGAACAACCACGTGGACCTAAAATTTGAAGACATCATCGCCAAAGGGGCGCGTGTCTACTACCGTGATATGCGCAAATATCTGGCGATAGACCGAGGTCATCAGTCAACTATAGGTCACAGAGGTGAAGAAGATGAAGAATTCTTTTCACGTCAGTACCCAAAGGTGCCGCGTTCTAAGCTTGTGAGCGGGTGGTAGAAAAATTACAAAATGTAGGGATGTTTCTTGCGTTCCTCCTTGTTCCGTAACAGCTGGGTGATGGCGAGGAACAACACGGAGACAAAAATGGTGTCTTCAAAGTCACGCACGGCGGCAAACGCCAGCAACAGGAGCACGAAAAACTTAACCATGGTGTTATTGATGACTTTATCAAGAACTTGGGGCTTTTCAGTTATGCCTGAAGCTCCGAAGACGCTGTGGAGGAGGATGATGATGCCGTAGACAAGTGGTCCATTGACAACATCTTCAGTTTTAGCAAAGTAGTCAAAGTTATTATGTACCACAAGACCACTGACTGCGAGTAAACCCAATAGGGATAAAACAAAAGGGCTCTGAAGATACATATATATTTACGTAACATTAAATTCTTACGAGAGAATTATTTACGGGGAAATGTGCGTACGGTATAATCTGTGTCCCACCTGAGCACACAAAATTGGAGTGTTCTTGGGCGTGGTCACATGCTTGGCGAGCGGCGCGCGATGCGGCAATGTTATCTGAAACACAAGGTTCCACGACACTGATGAGTTCCCCTGGTTTTATAATTTTGGTGCCAATGGTATAGAGACCCAGTGCGTCTATGATGTTGTTGTATTGAACACTTTCACTGACGAGAACGACGCAGTGACCATTCATGGCGAATTCATGTTGCACGTCGAAGAGGTAGTTTTCTTCACAATCTGGGGTGATGACCACATCCACCTCTGGGGAGGACATAGCGGTGTATCGCAGCAATTCCCCAGTTTTATCTGCAATTTCCAAAAACACCACGGCGTGTGCGCTATGCGCGAGGACGTGTGCCTTTTTGATGTACTGCATAATTTCCTGAACCTCTGATTGAAATCCAAAACCAGTGACGCCGACAATATTTGTATGGACGTCCAACGTCATCAAGTTTTTCGCCTGTATCTGCACATCTCTGTCTCCGATACAGTAGAGCACGTCAAACTTTTCGACATGCTTCTTTGCATATTTGAGTTGCAAAGGTTCACGTGACGTGTGAATAATAGTGCCTGGTTGACTGTGACTATCACATACCAGAAACTCTTCCATGAAACCATAGTTGAGCCCTTTCCACCCTTCGACGATGCCCCAGACTTTACTGTGCCTGTGTTTCTCCCGAAGTGCAATTTGATTAATGCACGTGTTCACTCCGGGACAAATTTTACCAGGGGTTATGATGCCGACGTTCATCATTACTTGATATAAGTACGACCACTATCTTTATGTGGTACACGATTTATCCGCAAATGATATATAAAACAGACCGAACAGCACGGCGATGATTGATGCGGTGACTGGAAATGGAAATAACATGAAAATAATAATGGGGATGTATACGTACAGATATTGAAGATATTCTATGATAGACCTGTATGCGCGTTTAAATCCTAAAGTTGCTGGATACGACACAAATATGGCATCTGATTTTTTACCATGATTTGTTGTGGCGATGTTTTCAAATAATTTTTGTTCTTCATCTATTTTTATAAAGTCGTAGGTGTTGCATATCATATCATTGAAATTCACCTGGTCATCCTGACACGTGCGTGATAATTCATCCTCTAAAATTATTTTCAAATACTTTGCATATCCCGCATACATCCCAGCGTTGGCGACGCCGTCAGCGCACGTGGGGAAAATTGTACGGGTGATGGCTTTTGAAAAAGATTCGGGGTCTTTTGAAAACAATACCTTACACCCATAGCTATCAAAAATCGTCTTGACATCTTTTGGTTCCTTGTTTATTTTAGAATCAAACCCATCCACAAATATAATGAGGTCGTCATCACTCTTACTTTCATTGATGTATTCCAATAACCCCTTTGATTTGTCCGAGTACCCATTCCAAGGTCTCCCCCATCCTAACACTTTTACTGGGACGTCAAACTCATTGTGTATGAGTTCTTCAAAGAGTCCGAAAGATTTATTCGCATAGGTGACAACTTCCACCATACTTAATATCACCTGAGAAATTATGTACACGATTTATCAGCCTTGAGTGCGTATAACAATAAACCAGTGAGGCCGATGTACACGGGTAACCACTTGTAGTCGTTCGGCAACACCGCAAACAAAATGATCATCGAGATGATAAACTGCCACTTGAAGAATTGCGAATACTCACGCAATGAACGAACGACACGTTCCATACTCAGTGAAGCTGGGTAAGACACAAACACAGCGTCTGATGTTCGTCGCGTCGTCAGGGGTGGGACGTTTTCAAAAATCTTCATATCCTCGTCAACCTTGATGAAATCGTACTTTCCACACAGGGCGTTTAAGTTGCGTTGGTCGTCTTCGCACGTCATGCGAAGTGCGTCTTCGAGGACTTGTAAGAGGTATTTCGCGTACCCCATGTACAAACCTGAATTGGCGATGGATTCCCCAACACACGCGTTGAATACTTTATGTGAAATGTATCCACCCAATGGTTCTGGGTCTTTAGATACCAACATCATACAATCACAGGCTTTGAACATTGACACGACATCTTTAGGGTCTTTATTTATTTTAGTATCAAAACCATCTAAGAAAATCACTATGTCATCATCTTTCTTTGACTTTAAATACTCAACCATACCCCTGTACTTATCCAAGAACCCATTCCACTTCGTGCCCCACCCTAACACTCGCACTGGGACATCATACTCGTTGTGTATGAGTTCCTCAAAGAGACCGTGCGATTTATTCGCGTACGTCACGACCTCCATGATTCTTAATGTACTCTGAGATTATTTCCACCATCACTGGGTCATCAGTCAGTGTGCGTGCGTCCGTCACCACCCCATCTGCCAACTTTATCACTAAATGATGCCACCCCTGGTCGCGCAGGAACTTCCTGAGTCCCATATTCCATGTCACTTCTCTCGTCGTCGTTCGCGTTCGCATTTCTTTTATAATAGTAATGCTCATCTTTATTTTATTCTATTCCGGGTGAAGTGTCAAGATGACAGCCATTAACGACAAATATGATAACAGGCGGGTGCATCTAAAACAAATTCTCGTGAGAGGCATGTCATGCACTTTCACGGGTGTGGCGGACATCACTAAAAATGGTCAAGGCGCTCCTGAATGGATTCAAAAGTTGTACAAATATTCACTCAAAGACGTGTGATTTCAACAGAAGGGGTCGCACTGAGGGTGTCTCTACTTTTACGACGTCGTAAATTGAACATGGTCGTCATCCAATTTTTCATAGCCCTTTCATGTTTCTCAACATCATCTGTTCCTAATATACTCAAACCATTACACACATCGGGCTTATTATCTTTTTCTGGAAAGTCTAGGTTAAACGCTATGATGGCATTGGCGGGGATGTCAGGGGCGTCATCCAGCAACCGGTCATACTCTTGTCTACACGTGTTTACGAATTCCACAACGTCTCCTCTATGTTCTGGTTCTAAAGACAATTCCATGTCTATGTTTCTATAAAATTTACTATACTGCACACACATCGCAGAGTGCGCTTCCGCGAGTTGCGAACTTTGTGAAAATTTAGAGATTGATGTGAGAATGCCACCCATGACATTGAGAAACGCAAACATGTACTGCACAATCATGATTTTAGATTTTGTCTCTTCGGACACGCCATCATTTCCACTTGGGTTCAATACGGCAAATCCACCAACACCTGTGATACTACTGATGACAATAGATGGATATGACAAATAGTTATCTACACGTTTAAAGTGCAATCTCGCGTGGTTGTGGAGCCAGCGATACCCCGCCGCCTTTTCAGCCCACCTAACGAGAAGCTGTTCTTGTTTCGGACACCAGGTCTGATGACCTTGGCTCATCCTGCTTATTTTACGCAAATATTTTTAGCCTGCGCTCGAGCGAGGGTGTCTACTTTTTCATTCATGGGATGTCCATTGTGTGCTTTGACCCATCGCCATTGGACATTTTTCATTCTATAAAGCAGGGCATCAATTTTCACCCAGATGTCTTTATTTTTCACATCCCCCCCACCAGCGGTTTTCCACCCATTTCGTTTCCACCCATGTATCCATAGTGTGATTCCATTTTTCACGTAGGTACTATCTGTCCATACGAATATATAAAACAACCCCATATCTAAACACTTCTGCAACGCGCGTTCCACGGCGGTGAGTTCCATCCTATTATTCGTCGTATGTTCTTCAGCACCTGAAATCACGAAATTGTCGCACGCCGCCGCCCACCCCCCAGGCCCTGGGTTTCCTAAACAACTTCCATCAGTATAGATGTTCATACTTATATAAATATATTTTCTCATGTTTAATTAATATCAGAATGGTTGACCGAAAGGTTATCATAGGCGTTGTCGCACTCGTCGCCATCGGCATCGCAGTTTATTATTTTTATCAACAACAATCATTGACATGTGAAACAATTGAAACACAAGAAGACTGTCAACTTCCGTGTAAATGGGATGAATATTATGAAGATGGGAAAGGGCGTTGTGTGAATAAAGAAACACCGTTGACACGTCTACAAGAAAAACAAGAAGACGACACCGCGATTCCGCCACCGGTCGATGCCAGCCCGCCGCCTTCCATTGATATCTCCACGGTGGAAGGTCTCACAGGTCGTTATACCGCGGAATCCTACAGCAAGTCTCAAAAGTTGTGGAAGGATGAAAGTGGTAAAACGAATGATGTCCGAGTTTCCGGAGACATGAACGTGTCTGACGACAAGACCTATGTTTACGGCGGTGTGTCTGAAAAGTTTACCCTCCCAGAACAACTCTTTGACCGACAATACACCATCTTCATTGTGTCCAAGTACAACGGTGACGCGAAGAGACGCATCTTAACCAGTACTGAAGGTGGGTGGTTCTCTGGTCATAATGCGGGTAAATCCGGTGTCGCGTACCACAACAACTGGATCACTCAAGATGCCGACAGTTACGGCGACAACTGGGTGCTCTCTACCGACCAACGCAACTTGTATAGAGCGAATGGGCGACGTTTGAGTGGTTACGGTTTCGATGAAAGTTTCCCGAAAGACGTTGGTGTTAACATCGTGTCTGGGCAAGAATCCGACTTTGCGATTGCTGAAATCATGGTGTATGACAGAGAATTGTCTGAAGACGAGTACCTTAAAGTTGAATCTTTCTTGATGGAAAAGTATTCCATGACTCAAACACGATTTATGAAGGCTGGTCTTTTCACCAACTACGACAACGACCTCTACCGAAAGCGTGTGGATTGTGGTCCAACATCCGGTCTCGCAGGTTTCCAGCTCGGTACGAGTGATAACAAATTCCGCTACGAATACAACTGTATGTTCAACTTGGACCAATCTGGGGATGTGGTTGAGCTCGCCACTGAATACAAGAGCAAGACTGACAACTTTTACGACGCCATCTTAGATGAAACTCTTGATTGTGGCACGCGCCCGATTGAATCTTACAAATTTGATGTGAAAAACAGTAATGAAACACGTGTGCAATACAGATGCTCGGATGCCGAAGTTGACGACAGTACGTGCCGTGATGTCACGTCATCCGACCAAGACATTAACAACCTCACAGCCCATGACATTCAGTGTGAAGATAACGAAGTGATGACATATCTTAAATTTGAAAAAGCTGAAAACGACCCCAATAAGACACGATATGTTTACAAATGTTGTAAACCAAATGGATATTAAATAATTTTTCTTACCGTATTGTAATAATGGACGTCAAAGTCATAGCCGTCATCCTAGTAGTCGTTGGTATTGCTGTATACATGTGGTACAGTCAACAGGAGAAAGAAGAAGAAAAACCAGCGGAACCGACTGCACCCAAAGAGTCGTCAACACCAACGGCACCAGCGGAATCGACGGAACCGACTGCTCCCACGGGGGATGCGGTGATTAAAATTGATGGTCTCGTCGCGTGGTACGATGGACCATCCTACGATGAAACGTCACGAACATGGAAAGACAAAAGTGAGAAAGGGCATGATATCACGGAAATCACAGGGATATTGAAAAAATCCAAAAATGGCGAAGAAGTTCAGGGCGACGTCGATTCCGTTGTGGCGTTTCCGGAGAAAATGCTTGAAGATGAAGAGGAGTATACGTTCATTAACGTCGCTAAATACAACGGTGGAGCAAAGGGTCGCATTTTCACGACAAAGGACGATTCAGGTGAAAACATCCTTTTTGGATTTCATTCGAATAAGGCTGGTGTCTACTATGGTGGTGCTAACGTGGGGTGGATAACTGAAAATAGAGACCGACACGGAGACGAATGGACTTTAAGTACAATTCAACCAAAGTTGTACAGGTCCAATGGGGCGTTGCGCACCGCTTTCCGCAACCCAGAGAATGAAGATATTGGAAATGTACCGACACGTATGTATATCAATGGTTGGTCGTCTGAAAAATCAGACTGGTCCGTGAAAGAAATCATCGTGTACAACCGACGACTCACCCAAAGTGAGTACCTCGCCATTGAAAAGGCGTTGACTGATAAATACGACATTAAACCCAATAGGTACGAATTGAGTGCATTCAAAGGTGATGCTAGTCGTGAAGAATGGCCCGAAATTATTCGTGACGTTCAATTTAAATGTGGTAAAGGTGAGGCACTCACCAAATTTGCAGTGAATGATAATAAACAGTCGGTGTACTCGTGCATGTCGGGGATTGATTTGGACGGTGATGAAGTTGAGGGTAAAACTATTTATGAAGACATCAGGGGAGGGTCTGAGTATTTTAAAAATCTGCAGAACAAGAAGATTGATTGTGGAGAAAGTCCGATTAACACACTCACACTCGCCTTGGACGAAGATGAAGAGAAGATTCGATACGAGTACGTGTGCAACAACTCAAAGGTCAAAAACACAACGTGTCAAACTGTTGTGAGTGATGACTACGCCACAGGAACGTCATTCGACAATATCTCTGGATTGACAAATACCGCGTGTCCGCAAGAGCACGTCATTACATCAGCAAAGCTCGTCGCAGATGGAGCTAATCAAAAGTGGGAGTTGACGTGCTGCAAACCAAAGGGTATCTAAAAAAAAATATGAACATAATATATAAAACAAGATATGAGTGCCATGATAATGATTGTGGTCTTACTCTTACTAGTCGGCCTCGGTGTCGGTATTTATTTTTTGGTCTCAGCCAAGAAATGTAAAGACTACGAGACCCAGGACGAGTGCAAGGAACCGTGCCAATGGGATACCTATGGCAACAAGTGCATTGGTGAAGACGATAACCTGACTCCGGCACCCCCAGCTCAGCCAGTCTCAGTGGAGCAAGAAGCGAACGAACAGGTTGCTCGTGTCGTTGAACCACAAGGCACCGAAACTACGGCAAACAAGTGGAAGTGCTACGCCGGACGTTATGGTGACGCATACGAGGAGTACTTGAAAAACACGAGTCTCGATGACGTCAAGGAACACTACGAAACCGTTGGTAAGGCCAAGGGGTGGAGTACGAGCTGCATACTCACCCCCGACGAGGCGGGATGTTACACGTTGCAAAATCCGGAAGTTTTTGAAAATTTTGGATACAATTTAGATTCGCGATACAACAAAAATCAACGAAAACACTACATGGACGTTGGTCGCGACAAGGTTGCGCGTTTCAACTGCCAAGGGGGGACGTTAGCGGCGAGCGAAATCCCAGAGAATGCGAGCATCTTGACTCCGCGGGAACTTGCGATTGATAGGCGTAACGGAAAATATACCAATTGGTTGAAATCGCCGAATGGTCTCTATACACTGCGCATATACTTTCAAAATCGCAGAGGTCGCATCATCGTGACAAAGGGCAACCAAAGCTACAGAGAAGTCACGCCCATTCTCGACTCTGCCTTGAGCCAGGCGGACTACAACGCGGGTTACAGGAAGCTCCGCGCGTGGTTAAATGGTAATGGTCTGTTGTATATGCGTTGGTACAAGGAAGATGGCCGCGGTGGGTACAAATCTGCTGTATACGCATCGTCGAATGTCCCTGAAAGCCAGAATACCCAAGTTAAACTAAATCAGCACGCCCTCGTCTTGACTGATTCTGGGAAGTTATACGTCGACCACGGATTAGGTTCAGAAGATGAGGTCGGTGTTCTGCGTCGAAGCGATGATGAATAATTTAATAACTAGATGATTTTCTTAAATTTTCTTCCGCAGGTAAAAGTTGAAGATTTGTATAATGAAAACATTCCCTTTGCTGTTCAACATTACTCATATCGAATGCCGCACGTGGTCGATATGAGCATTCTTGTGGTACTTTCTAAATGTTTTCTCAACGTCCCGTCACGCATGTCTATTCACCGAGTTCTTTGTTCACGTTGCACGTCTTCATTAAATATTAAAATAAATCAAAATTATTTATCTTAATATTTAAGTTTTTTTATATATTTAACACGAAATAAGCTTAGTTGGAGAAAGCGAGGCCACCCATACCGGATTGCACACGGAGAACGTTGTAGTTCGTCGCGAACAAGTGCATCGTCGTGGAAGAGGACGCCGAAGCCTTGAGCTTGATAGACACTTGCGCGTTATCAATGCGCGAGAAGT
>Ga0222719_10000917_pt1 | contig 29267 bp, 32 predicted proteins | sample C33_34DmetaG_FD_165039 | JGI IMG/M metagenome (GOLD analysis project Ga0222719, IMG submission 165039) | Estuarine water microbial communities from San Francisco Bay, California, United States - C33_34D | ecosystem: Environmental > Aquatic > Marine > Unclassified | place: USA: California...
TCGCGAATTCGATAGAGAGATCAATTCCTCCAATACCCCTTCTGCCTCGGCCTTCATAAAACCAATATCCTCATCGGAATAAGTGCCCGAAGATGCAGTGATCGCAAGATCCTTAAGTCGATACACGTAATCTTGAAAACTGGTAACTACAGACTCCTCGATGGTTAACCTATCTCGGACGTACGAGAGATTGGTTTCATATGCTGATTGGCGCTTAAGAACTGACTTAATACTCAGCCCTTCTAAAGAAGATTCAATATCGCTACTAGGAACTGCGGTTTTCTTGCCTGTAGCTAACTGAGTTTGAAGCTCGCCGATACTCTCTTGCTGTTTGGCAAGTTGCTTTGTAAGAACCTCATAATATTGGTTAGATGATATTTTCATATTCCTAGCTCAACCTATCGAGAGGCAGACAGTATTGAATCGAAAATGGTCGACGAGACCTTGATTACTTGGGCTGCTGCCTGAAATGATTGCTGAAAACGAATCAGATCCGCCGCTTCATCATCGAGGCTGACACCTGAGATAGAGGACTCCAGCGTGACGGCGTCCTCATAAACCACTTCAAGCGCCTCCTCTGAAATCTTCGCCAGACTGTTGACCGCACCTACTTTAGAGAGAGCTCTTTCGTAACCCTGCTGGAGGGTTGCCCCACTTAATTTTTGTGCGTCTTGTATGAGTGACAGACGCTGCAGGTTAGAATTATCTCCCGCGGAATTAAGATTCGCTGTTATCTTGAAAGAGTCCCCCTGTGCAGGCATCTTATCGAGGGCGATCTTCAGGTCATTAAAGATGATTTGCGAATCAAAATCGTAATCCCTTTCAGCGATTACTGTGTTCGTAGTTGTGTCAATTATTTGAAAACGCGTATCCGTTGTGAATTTGACTTCTAATGGATCCTCTATCTTTGGAATTGGATTAATAATCGATCCGCTGACAGAGATCTTTCCACTCAAAGAGAAACCGTCACTCCCAGAAATAGACACCGCCATATCTGAGAGGGCTGAGGAAGATCCACTCAATTTGGTCGTGAGACCCAACTTCGCCAGATCGGATGCCTTTCCCGCTCCTGCTGCATAATCAAAAAAAGAGAAATCAATGTTGGTACCAGAATAATGTACTTGCCCAGTGTATGTAGAGTTCGCCAATCCCAATGCATTTGTGGCTTGACCAACAACATTAGTTCCCAGGCTGATGTTCTCACCAGCAGTTGAACCGCGATTGTACAGAGATAATCCACCCTCCCCGTCCGCTCGCGCGAGAACATCAGTTTGATCCGCGAAGCTATTTATCTTGGCTGCTAGTTCAACAACATCCGCAAGCGCATTAATACCAGTTATCTCAACATTGTTAATTAACAGGGATTTTTCGAAGTCAATTTGACTAGGACCCACCTTTATGGTGTTTTCAGAACTCGCTGTGACGTTTGTGTTATTTGAGTGGGCGTTAACCCAAAGGGCAATATTTTTTGCTGACAAGGTCTCGCCTGCCGCCAAGTTCAATTGCCCAAGTGCAACCCCATTCAGAGTCAATTGATTTGCCGAAATTATAGTTGACCCGTTACCAGCCGAGTCAGTCTGTAGGGGTATTCTTGAGACCGTCAATTCATTTGCATTGTAGTTCCCAAGCTTGATTTCTTTATCCAGGAACGCACTATTTCCTGTTTTATTCAAATAATTACTGCCATACAAACTTGCGCTATTAAAAAATTTATTATTGTCGATGAAAGTTTTTTCTGCTGCTGTTAGCACCTTTCCCACTAAATGATTTTTCTCAGAAGTGATGACTTGAATTGAGAATTCATCGGATACTGATGCAGCTATCTCAATCTCGAAGTCATAGCCCCCCTGTGGAACTATTATGCCCGGAGCCATTGATCCAGCCTCAAAATCAACTTGACCAAAGCCTCCAAGAGGCTTGGAAAGATCAATGGCCTCCGATGGAATCACAGGACTTGATCTATAACCAAAGTCTATCTTAGCCAATGCCCCTGAGGTGTTCCCTGAGGATCCTTCAATTAACAGCCGATCAGCTGAAGCAATCTGATCTATATTTTGCACAGAAACCTTTACACTGTCGGCAGGCCTGCTGTTAGAAGAGATTAGGTATTCACGACCAGCTAGTGGCGGCTCCTTGAAAGTGACACTGAGATCCTTATATCTAAAAGAGTACTGGTCATTTAGATTTGAAGTTAATTCTGTTAGCTCACCCGCCTCCGATACGTTCCATGACCTCTTCCTCGCATCCCAAGTGATATTTAATGACCGCGTAGACTCCTGTTCTCCGTCAGCACTTATCTGAACTCCCGAGTTAACCGAACCATCTGGCTCTGTCATGGAGTAATTTGGTGAGAGTGTGAATAATTTCTGATTAATTTGACCTTCTCGTGTCAACCCGCCTTGATGGACGGAGTTGGCTTCACTGACAAACGTTGAAACTATGATGTCAACATCGGCGCGCAGTGGTTCAATGATATTGGAACGCAGATTGATAAGACCACCAAGAGAGCCGCCCTGCACTGTTCCGACATTCAGTGACTCACCGAATGGATCGAATACGATTCCGGTTTGGCCACTACTATCTTGAGCATACTGAACGCCGACCGCAGTAGACCCTAAGCGATCCACAAACACTGTATTCTTACTGCTACCTTCAAATCCAGCTGTGACGATACCTGCATCATCAATTACAAAATTAATTCTCGCGAGCTTCGACATTTCCAGCATTAGAAAATCACGCTGGTCAAGCAGCGCTGATGGTTGCTGTGCTTCCTTTGAATGCTTCGCCAAGCTCGTATTAAGTGCACCTAGCTTTTCGGCGTATTCGTTTAACTTATTGAGCTCCGACTCCAATTCACTTCTTACATCAATATCAACTTGACCTATTTCTGCGCTAGTCGCCGCAAATCGAGAGGCAACATATTCAGAGCTCGCCAAGAAATCCTGTTTAAGAGTTGCATTAGAAGGAGCAGCGCTCAAACGTGATAGTGAAGAGAAAAATTTGTCGAAGGCTGAGGAGAGGCTCGTATTCTCTGAGCCCAAATAGTTCAGTATTTTATTGGTATGCTTAATAATTGGTTCTTGGCTAGCAAGATTGCCTTGAGCAGTACGCAAGTTCGCTTCGGCAAACTGATCATACGCTCGACCAGTACGCTCCATCGTGGAACCGGTACCAAGATAGTAAACACCGCGCTTGGAGGGAGTATTTTCAGACGACTCAATGGTCTGCTTAGAATACCCCTCTGTATTCAGGTTAGCTATGTTGTTACTTACGGTAGCGAGCGCTTGCCTATAAAGTTGTGCCGCGCTAGCACCAATGCTCAGGATGTCTGTCATGACTCAACCCCACATCCTTAGACCGAAGTATCCACTGTAGAGGCAGCATCAGAGAGCCCCTCAATCGATTTCAGCCACTCAGCCACCCCAAGCCCATTTCGAGACGACATGTCTCGGCTTATTTCTGTGAACATCATCTCCTGAAACAGTTCGATATTCCTGTTATCTAATAGGCCGCTGTTCATTGTCTTTGTCGCTTCATTCATGGACTTCGCAATTAAATTAAAGAAAAGCGATTCAAATTCTTTAGCTATAGTTTCTATAGCCTCATTTTTTTGACTTTTGGTACCAGCAGCAAGACCCCTCAGACTTGAAATGCTCTGAACGTCAAATCCGCTTGTAATATAGCCCTGATCCGCCATTAGATAATCACCAGCTCTGCGTTAAGGCTTCCTGCTTTTTTAAGCGCATCTAGTATCGCGATTAAAGCAGAGGGGGAAGCCCCGACCTGATTCATCGCGTCTACAATGTCCTGTAGTTCCACCCCCGGCTCAAACACGAACATGTTAGAGTCATCTTCTGACACCTGAATATCAGCATTTGTTACTCCCACGGTCTGCCCTGCGCCGAATTGATTGGGCTGTGACACATCATTTAGGGCAGTTACCCTGACCATCAAAGTCCCATGTGAAACAGCAGCGGGCCCGACCCTTACGGAACTATTTATCACTGCAGTCCCAGTCCGGGAATTAATCACGATTCGTGCAACCGGTGCGCCAGGATCGACCTCTAATTTTTCGATCTCGCTGAGGAATGAAACTTTTTGATTAGAATCCTCAGGAGCAATAACCGCAATTGATACGCCATCGACGGATCGCGCCGTCCCGGGACCAAAAGTTTCATTGATGATATTAGTAATCGCCGTTGCTGTACTGAAATCCGAATTCCGAACGTTTAGAACAATTTGACTGGACTGTTGGAAGGACGACGGGATCAATCTTTCTAAGATCGCCCCACTAGGAATCCGGCCAGATGTTGGGACACCTATCTCTACACTTGATCCAGCTGCATCAACAGAAACTCCTGTCACAGTAAGCGCACCTTGTGCGAGCGCATAGACCTCTCCGTCAATACCCCTCAATTCTGTAAGAATAAGATTCCCTCCCCGAAGACTCTCTGCAGTTCCAACAGTTGACAGATTGACATCAAGTTTTTGTCCCGGCTTGGCAAAGGGTGGTACTTCAGCAGTAACTAGAACAGCCGCGAGGTTGTCGGTCTGTATAGGTTGTTGGACATTTTGAGTAGCCAGACTCACAAGACTGTCTCCGAGATCGAATTCTGATACGGGTCCATCAACACTTACACCGAGGCCTGACAAGAGTGATTGTAAGCTTTGACCAGTAATTCTTAGGTCCTGACCGTCACCCGTTCCTTGCAAACCAGCCACCAGACCATATCCAATTAGCTGATTGCTTCGAACGCCGGCGACATCAACGAGGTCCTTTATCCGCTCAGCAACTACAAACGGAGAGTAAATTGTTAATATGAAAACAAATAGATACTGTCTCATCAAAATCGCCTCAAAATGGCCAAATATCGAATAGCAACTTTGAACCCCAGCTAGTTCGAGTTGCCCTTCTTATCTCGCCATTGCCGCTATAGGAAAACTCGGCTGCTGCTAGCCTTCTGGATAAAACCGTATTGTTCGGCTGGATGTCATCAGGTCTTACTACTCCTCTTACGCTGATCACCTCAGAACCCTCGTTTAGTGCTAACCTTTTCTCACCAAAAACAATAAGGTTACCGTTAGGCATTACCTCTACAACGCTGGCAGAAATAAACCCATATAAGGAAGCCGACTGACCGGCGCTTCCTGTTCCATTACTGGAGATGACACCTCCATCAGTATCAATTCCGTTGAAGAACTGGCCCCCAGGAAATAAGCCCGCAGCCTGATTTGCGCCAATGAACCCATTTTCAGTTTCTCTCTCGGTGCTAAGTGCTGAAGACCTTGAAGCCTGCGCCGTCTCTTGCAGAATGATCGTAACAATATCTCCGACTTGATGATTCCCAGTGGAATAGGAACGGCCCGCAGGATATAACTTTGCGCCATTATCAAAAATCGAACCACTAATAACGTTCTGCTCAGGTGCTACAAGCGGATATGTGACGTCAATTCGGTCCTCAGTAAGAACTTCTTCCACAATTGTTGCAGCTCGACAACCACCAAGGGCGGCTAGTAAAACGCATAGGGTAATTTTATTACTCATTTAATATTCCTAGAGATTATTATTCAGAAATCTCAGCATGCCGTCCGTTGCAGAAATCGCTTTCGAATTGATTTCATACGCTCGCTGCGTCTCGATCATGTTCACCATTTCTTCAACAACATTCACGTTGGATGCTTCAAGGGCACCTTGAGTTATCATTCCTACGCCCTGCTGGCCAGGAACTCCAACAATCGGTTGGCCGCTAGCATTAGTCTGGATGAACAAGTTCCTTCCGTTTGGCATCAATCCAGAATTATTGACAAATCTAGTCAACTGGATTTGACCTATCTGAACAGCACCACCGCCACCAGCCAATTCAACAGAAATCGTACCGTCACGGCCAACAGTTACACTCGCTGCTTGTTGAGGAATATTGATTGCGGGAATCAAGGGCTCGCCAGACGGTGTCACCAACTGACCTGCGTTTGAAAGCTTAAACGATCCATCCCTAGTGTAGGCAATTGTTCCGTCTGCCTGCTGGACTTGGAAAAAGCCATCCCCGGCGATTGCCAGATCTAAAGCATTTTCAGTAGAAATCATATTGCCTTGACGGTGTATTTTCTCCGTGGAAACCACACGAGTACCCGTACCAAGCATTAATCCTGTTGGCGTCTCGTTCTGCTGATCGGCCTGAGATCCGGCTTGGACAATTCTTTGGTACAGCAAGTCTTCAAATTGAGCTCTGTCTTTTTTGAAGCCGACTGTATTGACGTTCGCCAAGTTGTTGGCGATAACTGTCATTCTTGTTGACTGCGCCGAAAGCCCAGTCTTAGCTACCCATAGGGCTGCGTCCATCTTCCTTCTCCTAGCTAACTTGCATCATTTGTGAGCCATTCTGATCGAGCTCTTCGATACTCTTGATGACCTTCATTTGAGTCTCGAAAGAGCGATAAAAGTCGAGCAGGTTGACCATAATATCAACAGCATTTGCGTCGCTACCTTCTAATGCGCCTGACTGAACCGAAGCCGGGTTAGGGCCTGTCGCAAAATCACCACCTTGTCCATTCGAACCCTCTGCCTCATAAAGTCCGTCCTGTCGTCGCACTAAATTGGTCTCACTCGCATCGCGCAGCCCCAATTGGCCGATGGCAACTGGAGCAACATCTGGCGTCTGAATGAGTGAACTAAAGACTTGCCCGTCAGATGCAATAGTAAGCAAAGAATCTGCGGGAGCGGTTATCGGGGCCCCTCCTTCCCCGAGAACCAGCAAACCATTTGAAAGTTCTAAGAAACCGTCTGGCGAGATTCGCATGTCACCCCTACGTGTGAAAGCCACATCGCCATTTGACGCTTGCACGCTCATCACCGTTTTATCATTCATTGCAACATGCAAGCTGTCGCCTGTCTCTTGAAACGGCCCGGTCCCTATCTCAACAAATTCCACTCTACTTTGAACTATAGGTTGAAAACGTGAAGGAAAACCCGGTCCATTTAAGAACGCCGAAGATGGTCGGGTCTGGCTCGCTCTCTTGTAGCCTACTGTGCTTAGATTAGCGAGGTCGTTAGTCAACTGCACACGCTGAAAGGTAGAGCTGGTCGCAGCTGCAAGTACCGTATATATCGACCTATCCATTTCCTGTTACCGTTCTATTAAGACCGTATGTTTACGATGGCCTGTGTCATCGCACTTGTTGTTTCAATTGCTTTAGCATTTGCTTGGAAATTTCTCTGAGCAGTGATCAAGTCAACCAGTTCAGCTGTCAGGTCCACGTTCGAGCGCTCACGAGAGCCCGCACGCAGCGTACCAAATCCGGCAGAACCGGCCTCGCCGAAGGAGGCCTCACCAGAATCTGAAGTTGCAAAGAAACTAGAGTCTCCGATTTGTCTCAAACCTTGAGGGCTACTAAAGTTAGCGATAATGATCTTGCCAAGAGACTTCTGGCTGCCATTTGAATAGCTCGCAACAACAAGACCATCATCTCCGATGTTTACACCAATCAGATCACCTTCTGGAGCACCGTTCTGATTTTGATTGAGAACCGCGAACGGACTGTTGTACTGTGTGCTACCGTTATAATTTACGTTGACAGTTGTACCAGTAATCGCAGCACTATTAAGAGCGTAAGCAGCAACTGGAGAGACTAGCGACCCGCTTGTATCAAAAGTGAGCTCGCCCTTATCTAAGAATATCGGCGACCAAAAAGGAATATCGTCTTCGTTGAAGTCACCCTTATCTGTTGTTTCGTCCCAGCTTCCATCCTGGTTCTGAACAACATAAACATCACTTGCCCCATCAGTATCTGGATCAAGGCTTACATAGGTGGATGTGCTGCCGAATGCTGCTGGTACATTTTCAAGACCCCAGTCCGAATGACCGTTGATTTGGATAAATGATTCAGTTCCTGTGGTAGAACCAGTGATCGTGATTGCGCTTTTCGCTTCGTCGAATCCGACAACCACACCGTTAACAGTTCGCCCAAGAGCGTCAGCCATCAGATTGATCTTCGTTTGCAGCGCCTTTGTAAACGTGCCTATCGAGTAGTTACCCTCATCAACATTTATCTGAGAAGATATGCCATCGACGATAACTGTTAGATTTTTATTCGCTGCAGTTACAGCAAAGTTTGTGCTTGGGTCAACACCCATCTGATTACCTGTAACCCTTGCAGGCTCAGAACCCTGCCCCCTCAGGGTAGGTAGGTTATTGACCGCCGAAGTTTGCGCTAAGACTTGACCAACAATCGGCCCTTCAGCTGTCGCCTCCATTCCCAAGAGAGTTTTTGCGAGTGCTGATGAAGCCGTGAGCGCAGCAGGATCGCCCGCGGCATTGAGCGATATTTCTATACTTGAAGCATCACCCGTTGTACCACTACTGAACAAAAAAGCTCCATCTTGGTACTCTACTTTCAACCCATATCTTTGATTTTTTGCACCGAGACTTGAACCATTTGGTTCGACATCCCGAAGCAGAAGCGTTTCTAAGTCTTGATCAGCGGGGGCAACATTAGTTCCGTAAACGCCATCACCATCACTGTAATTCCCAACATTGAAGATTGCTTGGGCATCAGCATCAGCGCTTCCAATATAAAGATTATATTGCTTGGCCGGATCGGTCTGTTCAAATCTGAACCCTCCCCTTACCGCATCGTATTCGACGGTAATATCTTTCCAACCTTCATTCTCTTCGATTGCTTTATTGATTGTATAAGCCACGGCCTCTGGCGTCGCTTCGTTGTTGGCATCTATTAAAGTAACGCCGTCTGCTGTTCCTTGCGTACCTAGGAGAGCTTTAACATCCAACGTAAGTTGGAGGTTAGGATCTAGTTTTTCTCCTGCTTCGTCTGTTCGCGTTAAGTTGATGGTCCCTGGAGCTGTGTCGCCAGTAAAATTGAATTTCGCATTATCACCAAACCGGGCATTGAGTTGATTTTGAAGCTCAAAAGCGATTTGCGTACCTGATAATTGGACATCTTTACCAGCTAGATGCTCCAAGCCTATTTGTACCGCATCTGACCCATCAACCTTGACTGAAAACATATCAGTGAGCTTCGAACGGGTGAAGACCAAAGCAGCTGGCTCACCTTCAGTAGCGCTAAAGTCAACGCCATCCTGATTGTTGGTCAGATTCAAGTTATCGATATAAGTTGAATCAGCCGCAATTTCAGTCGCTACCGTTGCACGCTTTGAAGCCGCAGGGGATGTAAGCTGGTCATACGAATATTTCTTGTAAATCGTCCCCGTTGTGATCAAGTACTGTGCGCTATTCTCGCTCGTACGCTGGAGCTCCCGTAATTCACTGGCGGTCTTAATTTCACCATATTTATTGACGAAGAATTGATCTCCTCCGGTGTCAGATGCCTGTACCAAAGCGGGAGCGACAGGCTGGTCATCAATATAGACATAGGTCTGCCACTTATTGGTTGGCGTATCAGCAGTAGCTGATGCGGTCTTTACGTAATATATCGTAGTCAGGTGAGAGGATCCTGAAGCCCCATAGACTGTGAATGAAGTCGTCTTGTGATAAGTTTCAGGCTTATTCGGATTAAACGCTGCGGTTATCGGATCAGCGGTCGATGGAAGATTAAGTCCTAGCTCAACTTCAGATGTTGGAGAAAACTCTGCCACTGTCGTGCGAGGAATAGCCATCGCCTTGAGCGGCTCACTAAAATCAGCTTTGTTGGTTGAGTCGACTGGCAGCGCCATGAGTGCTTGTCCTGCTGCATTCACCATCTGATTCTGCTCATTGAGCATAAATCCACCATTACGCGTGTATACATTTGCACCGTCTGTGGTTTTGAGTGCAAAGAAACCATCACCCGTGATAGCCAGATCCAGAGAGTTAGCGGAGAATTCGATATTGCCCTGACTAAATTCCTGTACTACCTCCTTCAGTGCAACGCCGGCACCTACAACACTCGATGCTTTTTGAAGTGGCGATGTCGCGAAAATATCGCCGAAATCAGCATTTGAGCGTTTGAATCCGGATGTCCCGGCGTTCGCGATATTGTTAGAAGTTACAGCAAGCTCAGTTGTCGCTGCATTCAATCCAGTTAGTGAGGTATAGAAAGACATGTATTTTCTCCGAACTTATATTTCAATAGTGCTGAGTTGATCGAGCGGCATTTCATCCCCTCCATCAAGCTTAATCTTTAATTTTTTGGAGTCAGCGTCCCAATTTACCGAGCTGATCACCTGCTGAGACACCAATGGGACAACAACTTTTTCATCGCCTTTGTTGGCAATCAACGAAAACCGATACGTCGCTTCTGGAAATGGTTGCCCATCACTATCTTGGCCGTCCCATTCCAACTCCACTTCACCAGCATTTAGCCTCGAAATTTCCCTCTCGTGAATAAGGCCGCCTGTTTCGGAGTCATACACTCTAAAGACAGCATCAGTTAGTGACGATTCAACAATTCCGCTCAGAGTGACAGCGTCACCACCTCCTGCAAGTACTCGCCCTCCTTCCAGACTCACTGTCTTTCCGAGAAGGTTGGCACCGAGCAGGAATTTATCTGACTTAGACTCATTCGCCATATCATCCATGGTCTGTTGCATTCCCTTCATCGACTCTAGACTCGAAAACTGAGCTAGCTGAGCGACAAACGCCTCGTTCTCTAGGGGATCAAGTGGGTTCTGGTTTTTGAGTTGAGTCGTGAACAAGATGAGAAAGTCATCCCGATCCAAATTTTCTTGCTTCTCAAATAAGGCTTTTGCCTGCTGCTCTTCGTACTGTGCAGTCGTAAGCAAACTAGACGGGAGTGATAGATCTTGTAATGACATTTTTACCTCGTCTTCAAAACTTCGAGCGTACTGCTAAGCAAATTACGCGTTGCGGTAACTACTTCAACATTATTTTGGTAGGCACGACTTGCGTCCAACATCTCAATTAATTCAGCAACTTCATTGACATTGGACGCGTACACATAGCCCTCTTCATCTGATGCCGGGTTATTAGGCTCAAAGACCCTCTTCGGCGATGAGCCATCGGATACAATCTCAGTCACACGCACTCCACCCTGCGCAGCGTCTCCGGAGATCGACGATAAGATAGCTTCAAAGACTGGTCTACGAGCCCTGAAGGCACCATCCTCAGTTGTTGAAACAACTCCGGCATTAGCCAGGTTTGAGGCAGTGGTGTTCATGCGCACAACCTGGGCGTTCATTCCCGAGCCAGCAATGTTTAAGATGTCAGACAAGGCCATTTCTTATTCCCCGCGTATTGCCTTAAATAGAGACGAAACCTTACCCTCAAAAAACTGCAAAGAGGCCTGATAGTCACTGGTTGCTTGACCGAACTTGGCCTGTTCCACCCCGATCTCTACAGTATTATTGTCAACACTCGGGCTTAAGGGTACGCGGTAAAAGGTCGAGGCTTGTATTTCCCTGGGAGATATTTTGGTATTACCAGTAGCATGGTCATTTAGTTCAGCCTGCTTTAACCTGTCTCCGAGTATTTTTCCAAAATTTATGTCCTTGGCTCGATAGTTTGGAGTAGAGGCATTAATAATATTTTCTGATATCACTTGCACTCTTCTCGCCTTGACATCCAATGCTGCCTGGCTAAACCCAAGATACGATTCATATTTACCTAGTATGCTCATTACGTTGCGTCTTAATAAAAATTATTATCTAGATGGTGATCAATTAATGACTACGGCGCTTTGTGTCGATTACTTTGCATGGGCCGTGCCAATTTTGAAAAAAGAACAGCAATGACTGAAAATCATTAGTCATTACTTGTAATTACAGGCCCGAGTAACAGATTACTGCCCTTCATGATTTGCTCCTAAGTACAGCTCCTAACGATTTTTCGATAATGTGGAAGCAAAGTGGCAATGACTAACCGCTTATTTTTCTTTGCGGCGCAATGTCCTTACCTTATCCTCCGCACATGGATAAACTCACTCGCTACACACTAGTGCTTCTCACGATAAATTTATCTGTGACACAAGCCGAGACGGTCGAAACGCGTCTAGATCACGAAGCTGATTTAGAGCATTCAGCCGTCCAATTTCTTGCAGCCAAGATCGGTGAATCAGAAAGTGAAATTAGTATAAAGATGAGTGATTCTAGGCTAAGGATCCCAACCTGCCCGAGCGAATGGATATTCGAGAAAGACAAACCCTCCCAGAATCTAGTCACTGTGGAGTGTCTAGATTCAAAATGGAGACTAGCCTTTAGATACGAGGTTGATGGATCTGCCGCCGATCATAGGAATACGCGTGAAATGATCCTCGGTAATGTTACAGCGTTATTAGCTGAAGACATTGATGCTGGGCATGAGTTACAGATCGAAGACTTCGCATTGGACGCAGATGGTTCTTTGCCGGAAGAACTTAGTACGCTAATAAAGTCAGGCGTATTTATGAAGGTTCCAGCAGCTGCTGGAGCGGTAGTCACCGCATCTATGCTGGAGCGCGGTCAGCTTGTTTGGATAGCACGCGAATATATTCCAATTGGAATGCCGGTTTCCGAGGTAAATTTTGAACAGACAACCGCGCCTTCCGTAGAGTCGGAAAATGCCCTGCCGGCAGACTATACTTTCGGAGAAAATACGAAAGCCTCTGTAACCATTGTCAAAGGAGAATTAGTCAGAAAAAACGCCATCGGGCGACCTATTAGAGTCCTGGTTGCAGAATCGCTAATCAGACCGGGAGAAACTCTCACTGACCGTAACACAGAACACCAAGAGATATTAACCGGCGTACCAGATGGCGCCGTGTCAGACCTCAGCGCTTTGGGTCGGAGCGTGGCAACTTCTCAAATACAACCTGGTAGTATCTTGCGATATATAGACGCAAGGCGTGAAGCAGACGTAAAAAAAGGTGAGGAAATCAGACTAACTGTGACACGAGAGTCATTTCAACTAGAAATGGACGTTGTCGCCCTCGAGTCAGCCTTTATCGGGGATTCGATAAAGTTAGCCAACCCTGAATCCGGAGCAACTATCACGGCAACGGTTTCAGGCAAAAATCGCGCAATGAAGTAAATTTTATTAATATTGAACGGTGATGTGTCGATTATCCCTATGAAGGAAGTAGCAGCAGCCTCTAATTGGTTGCATTGAGAATCATTATGGCAGACCCAATTTCAGGTAATTTTGATAAAAATCAATTACCTAGGTTCAACAAAACAATCAACTCCACAGATAGTGCATCTGAAGCAGCGAAAGCGAGCCAGTCAGATGCTGATCGTTCCGAGAAAAAAATCAGCCCTCAGTCGACTGTAAGTATCTCTTCCGAAGCGAGAAAAAACGCTGAAGAAGCAGTTTTTAACAGAGAAAAGGTCGAACAAATCAAAGAGGCAATCCGCAACAACTCATATCCATTGGATAATCAAAAGATGGCGGAGAGCTTCGTACCTCTTGAGAAACTGATTAATAACTAACTCAATGGTCAAAGGTGCAAGAAGTGGATACCCAAATTCCTAACAACTATCTTGAGCGGCTTCAGCTACTAGAAAGTTTACTGGAGCAGGAATTTTCGATGTTGTCAGCAAGATCATTCGAGCAACTACCTGAAATTCAGAAAAACAAGACAGATATACTACTTTCGCTCCAAAAGGCGAGCAGTTCCGATGCATCATTCACAGGAAAACTTTCAGAGCATAGCGAACTCGCTGAAAAATGCCGCACTCTGCAATTGAAGAACCAAATATTGGTCGTCAAGCAGTTACAGGCAGTTCAAGGGGCCCTTGACCATCTCATTTATCATGGCCGTCAAACTGCTTCTCATACATATGAGAATTTGCGATAGTCACTCTAGTAATCACTCTCAGTCTTATGGGTTTTTCACTGGAGACTTGGACTTAATCCAGTAAGCCCAGCTCAATACAACAGCAACCATTTCAAACAACTCTTCTGGCACTTCAGTGTCCTCAGGGAGAGCGCTCAGTGCTTCTACTAAGCCCGGACTCCTCACGACGGGGATTCCTATTTCCTTGGCGCTTTCGACCATAATTTCGGCATATTCGCCAGAGACAGATTTAATCAACTTCGGCGAATCAGGGCTATCGTACTTAATGCTTGCGGCTTTATTCAGCTTAATTTCAATGTTGTACACGCTCTACCCTTTACCTATGCTTCTAGATTTATATTACCTGACCGGTTGAGGCCCGATTGTTGCGCATAAACAGGTGGCTCTTTGTTATAGATGTTATAACCAAATAGGCTAAGATCCTGAGTTTTAAACCGTGACGCGAGAGACTCAACATTATTAGCAACAAGCTCAAAGAAATCGGCGTCTCCAGCCACCCACACATTGGCAAATATTAACTTCGAATTAGTGTTAACAGCGCAATCTACCAGCAAACTTTTCTCATGCCCAACACTCACCTGAACTTTAAAGTTATTAACAGTGCCAGCAAGGAAATCTTCAACATTTCGGCTACTCCTCCAACGCTTGGTCTGCTGATCGCTGCCGTCTGCGTCATCTCGGCCGGTCTCCGAATCGCTATCGCTACTACCTGAATCGTCAAAATCGGACGTATCATTGCTAAATAGCGTTGAAGAGTCGATGTAATCTGGACCCGTTTTAAGAGTCTGAGTATAGCTTTGCAAGTTCATGAATTGCGACAAATCTAACCCGTCACCTAAATCTATAGAAATAGTAGCCGGCGCCCCATCTAACAAGAATAAGGGAAAATTAATTTGACTCATCCCACCCTCATAACTTTGTGACAGCACGCTTAAGCCTGAAGACACAAAGTTCTTTAATAGAGTCGCTACATTATTTTCTGCGCTAGTTCCATTCCTGCTTATTGAAGCTAGCGTCTCATGAAATGCATTTAATCCGCTGCTTTCTGACCTTTTACCCATATTCGCAAAGCTCTTGAACTGGTCTAGCACCTGCTTTCCAGTAATCGTTTGAGCATCCAGACCGTTTGCGGATAAAAAGCTGGCCAGACTTTTCGTTTCAGCACGCAAATGCCCAACAGAAGAGTCAAAATGAGTGGACAGCCTGGCAGACAAATTCGCCCATAGAAATTTACTTCTAGCAAGCTTCGAAGCTTGTTTAGAATCTAATTTTGAAGTGATTTGCGCTGAAGATTTTGAGGCCCTATCTACACGATTGAGCTGAAAACCCCCAGGCCTCCTCACAGCGGTATAATCTACAAAAGGCAGATTAGCTGATAGCTGAGCAAACTGTTGCTGAGTAAATCCACCATTAGCCTTTAGTAATATCTCACCGTCTTTCAGAAACCCGCGTATAACCTGACCGTTCTGTAGGTTTAGGTCGTTCGCTTCAGTGAGATTGAGAGAGATAGACTGTGTAGCAGGCGAATCTGCGATCGATAATCGAACCGCAGACGTGTTCAAAGAATTTTCAACACCGACCAACATTGGCGCAATAGCTTATCATGTTGCCTAAAGGATCAACGAGAATATCTCACCCATCCAGCTGTGGCCGTGTCAAAGTTACTGACATCTCTGCCATAGTTGTTAAAAATGAGGTTCAGTAGATCTTCGGGGTCTAAGCTTTCTATCGTAGAACCCGCTAGCAAGCGATTTGGGTTCCCCCGCACGAAAGCACGAGGATTCTTATTAACGAGAGCTTGAATTATTGCGTCTCTGTTGAGTATTGAAGAAGTACCGTAGAACATATTCACGATCCCACCGAGCGTATCACCCGCTTGCACTACATAGGAATCGCCCTCGATAGAACTCGATGCCCTATCTGTAATGATAGAGATCCTTTCTTCAAAATTTGTGTCCTCAAATAGCAACTGCAATGCTTCCTCAATGGGTAGGCTTTGGGCAGATACTTTAGAGGATGCTAAAGAAATTAAAATAACATACCCGACAATTAGTCTCTTCATAATGGTACCACCGAATATCCCGTCAAATTAATTTTCTCTTCATCAGTCACTATAATTACTGTCTCATGCTCCTTCAAACTAAAAACCCTCGCAATTATGATATTGTCTAAGGTGTCAGAGTCTAGCGCATGAGCCTCATTGGGCAGCCCTGGGAGGAGTAGAAATTCGGTTTCTTGCGTTACGCCCGCACTGAGGCCGGATGGGACAATTAACTGGTTTGTCGTCACCAGTTTTGGTTTGTAGTATTCCAGTGCACATTTATCGAGTTCGGCGTAATCGAGGAATTTTCTACTTATAATGCCCCCCAAAAATTCTGCAAGCTCGAGGGCATTTCCAGAAAACCGCTGTGACTCTCTCGTTTCTCTAGTTGAATCAAAATCGGGCATAAATGTGACGGTGATATCCGCAGACAGCTCGCCACCACCAAATAGACTTGAAACTCCATCGGATAAGCTTTCAAAAACACCAAATGACATGTCGTATCCAGCGTATCTGGTCAGAGAATTCACAGAATTCTCGACATGATTGATAAGTAGGTTTCCGCCATCAGAAATACGCGGAGCGACTGATATGTGTATAGATGGGCCCGACCAAGTGTCAACAAAAACTACCGTACCACCTTGCCGAGTGTACAAGTCAGAAAGCGGAATCAACCCATTGCCAAACTCAGCAAAAGTATAAAGGCCCGATTTTTCTCGTGCTTCATTGGCACTTCCTTCAAATGCGGCGACGAAGCTCTCTGTATCAATCACGTCATATAATTGCGCACTTTTGCTATTAAGCCCCTTAAGATCTAAGTCCAGAGACGTTTTAAAGCTCCTTGGCAGCCTTCTGAACTGGCTGGTTATGTGACATGAATCGCCGTAAGCCTCAGCGTCAGATGCTGTTTTATCAATAGCTGCAGTTGAATATCGATCAGAAGAAAATTGACGTGTCGAATAGAACCTTGAATATTGTTTCAACTCACCGCTTCTATCTATTAAAGAAATCGTGGACACGCGAGTCTCAGAATCAAGCGATTCTGATATTAATCGGTTTTTAATCTCTTCAAGATCTGCTAGCTCAGCAGAATGCACTAATGAGAAGCTCGCTCCCGAGATTACCCAAGAAATAAAAAGATTTCTAATTAATTGGCCCATGGTGACATTAAAAACTTCTGATGTATTCTCTGCGTATGTTTTCGATTTGCTCGCGTGACAAAGCCACAGTTGTTGCGTATGTATCCTCGGAGACAGGCTCCACCCTGACTAGCTCAGCCCCCATGATGACGCCCTCGACTCGAGAGCTGAACTCATCTTCACCAACAATAAGACTCCCAACCGTAGTGTTAGAGTCGAGATAAATCCCATAGACATATTCCGCTGCCAGCCTATAGGCATCCAGTTTTGAAGCCCGCACAGCCATGAGCCTTTTGAGCGCAGCATCGCCCGATTGAGCCGCTATTGTGGCGTAGCCGGTGAATTCAAGTTCGTCGACCATTTCATCGACAGCATATGCGCCGGCTCCCAAAGGGATATCTAGTTCAACCGCACAAGAAACAAGAGTGAGATGTAGACAGGCCAGTATAATCAGCCGAGCTTTAGTATTGTTTCGCATTTTCGTCTCTGAAGAATCGTTTTAGGTATCAAATAGGGGTGTTTCTAAGACTAAACATCGACAGAATCGTTGATAAATATTAATTCATACACCATTCCGATGGCATGATCTTTGCTATATTAACTCAGCTCGCAACATGAGTACTCAGAAATAACTGTAACTTATTGAATTAAATAAAATTATATGACCGCAATAGTGTCACAAATACGTCAATTCCCGGTAAAAGCAGCTCTAAGCAGTGCGGGCTTACCCATAGCAGTGGTCGCCATTTTAGCAATGTTGGTAGTCCCTCTTCCCTCATTCGCCTTGGACATCCTGTTTACCTTCAACATAATGGCCGGCCTGATTGTGGTGATGATATGCATAAATATCACCCGACCGCTCGATTTCTCAGCATTCCCGATAGTGTTACTCCTCACAACAATGCTGCGGCTCAGCTTGAATGTTGCGTCTACCAGAGTCGTATTGGTGAGAGGGCATGAAGGTCCTGATGCAGCAGGTGCGGTGATTGAGGCATTCGGAGAGTTCGTAATAGGTGGAAATTATGTCGTGGGATTTATAATTTTTATAATCCTTATGATCATAAATTTTGTCGTAGTAACCAAAGGCGCGGGCAGGACTTCAGAGGTGATAGCACGTTTTACACTGGACGCGTTGCCGGGAAAGCAAATGGCCATTGACGCGGACTTAAACGCTGGGGTTATCGACCAAGAAACTGCGATGAATCGAAGGGCAGAAGTCGCACAAGAGTCCGACTTTTTTGGATCCATGGATGGAGCATCCAAATTCGTTCGCGGTGATGCTATTGCCGGAATCCTTATCTTGTTTATAAATATCTTCGGAGGCTTAGTTGTCGGGACAGCACAGAATGGCTTGAGCTTGGAAGCTGCGACAGAGATTTATGTTCTCCTCACTATCGGAGACGGTCTAGTAGCTCAAATCCCTGCACTTTTGCTTTCTTTATCTACTGCTATTGTAGTCACAAGGGTTACGACGACAGAATCAGTTGGCGAACAGGCAAAGTCGCAGCTTTCCCAGAGGATTCCATTGTTGGTGTCTGGAGCAATCCTTACTGGCTTAGGATTGATCCCAGGTATGCCTCATTTAGTGTTCCTAACGGCAGGCTTATCCCTCCTGCTGATTGGTTATTTTCAGCAGCCAGGCCAGCACAGCGCTTCCAAACAGAGCATTCAACACCGAGAGGAGAGCATCGAGGTGGCTGATGCAGAAGAAGTCCAATGGTCTGATATTGAGCCAATAGACCCAATCGGCTTGGAGTTAGGTTATGGGCTGATTCCGCTTGTCGATGGAGAAGACGGAGGCACCTTACTGACAAGAATCAAAGGGATCCGAAAGAAAATTTCAACAGAACTTGGTTTCCTCGTTCAACCGATCAGGATAAGAGATAATTTGGAGTTGGACCCATTCTCTTATCAAATAACAGTTAAAGGCTCTGTGAGGGGGGCGGGATTCGTCAAGATTGGGAAAGATCTGGCAATCAATTCAGGGGAAGCCTCTCTTGATTTAGATGAACCATCAGTTAAGGAGCCCGCGTTCGGCCTAGAGGCCTATTGGATCGAACCATCGATGGCAGATATGGCGCGTACAGCTGGGTATACGGTAGTTGACACCTCCACTGTGATTGCAACTCATGTTAATTCCATTCTCAAGTCTAATGCCAATGAGCTATTGGGGCACGATGAAGTCCAAGAAATCATTGATCGTGTAGCCGAGAAATCACCAAAGCTGATAGAGGAGTTGGTACCAAGCAAATTGAGTGCAACTGTGATAATGCAAGTTCTGAAGAATCTACTTACAGAAACAATTCCAATCAGAGATCTGGGAACTATTTTCGATGCGCTGTTAACTGAAAGCGCGAGAACCCAATCAGCAGACGATCTGACTGAAGCAATCAGACCAAGAATTTCAAGACAAATACTACAAAACCTCGTCAATCACTCTGAAAGATTAGATGTGCTAACGTTAGATCCATCATTAGAACAGATGATTGGTTCTGCCCTTGCAAAAGCCACAGAGCCGGGACAGATTATGCTCGACCCTACAGTCCTGGAAAACATGCTTAGTTCAATATCCTTAGCGAAGGAAGAAATAGAGAACCAAGGCAAGCCGGCCATACTGATTACTGCACCCAAAATTCGGCCGTGGCTTTCCCGAGTTGTGAGCATGAGAATGCAAAATTTCACCGTTCTCTCCTATACGGAGATACCTGAAGATCAAGATATTGCTGTAGTTTCAAAGATTTCAATTACGCCGAACGACACAGGAGGTGAGGCATAATGTTTATAGAGATTTTTGAGTCAAACTCACTGAGCGCTGTTCATAAGTTGGCGAGGGATCAGTACGGCGAAGACATTTTTGTCCTTAAATGTATTCAAGAAAAAGGAAGGTTTAAAATCTTAGTGGCTTGCGACAAACAATCCGATAACGCAGGTTATTCTCGCACTAATAACCCGATGAAGAGTAACTCCCTTTCAAACATTTCAGGGCAAGAAGATTTTATCCAATCCTTAGAACCAGAAGATACTATCCAGCCTCATGGGCCAAATAGGTTAGCCATATTAGAAACAATCCCCGCAGAGAAAAATGTAGATTTTCGAGAAAGTCGTATTATTTTCTTTGAGGATGAGAGGCAGCGAATTGATTTCAGTAGGGCTCTCCATCAAAGTGCCTCAGGCTTTGACTTTGTCCATTTAATGGGCGGGAAAAGCGCTGAAACGATTAAACTTGGTGCAGCAAACCCCAAAGATTATTCTATTGATTCAATGAAAGGATTGATCAAACACATCACCAGTCAGCCGCGAAATTCGATCGTCATTGGAACGGCCTTAGCCGATCAGCTAGGCAATGTTGTAGGCACGTTTGATTCTACAGAATTAAAGATAGCGGTTGCTATTTCAGAACCTTCTATAAATGAATTTACCGTGAATACAGATTATGGAGACATAGATGAAATCTTCATTACTGGCATAAATGAAGACGCCAACTATTTCAATATTGGTGCCCTATTCTCCAATTCAAAGATTTCACCGTCTTTAGGCTTAGTAAATGACCCATGCGGGCGCTTTGTCACTTTGAACAGAGACGTTATTATTTCACTGGCAAAAAAACAAATTGATGAAGAAACTCCGGACCCAGCTAGCGAATTAAAGTTCGCATTGGGTAGACTTTCAAGAAGTATGGAGGCTCCATATGAGAGCTATCACGACAGCCGTAGCTAGTGGTAAAGGAGGAAGTGGAAAGACGACTTTTTCCATTAACCTTGCTTGCTTACTGGCAAAAGCTGGCAAAAAAGTTCTAATTTTTGACGCTGATGTTGGTACCGCAAATGTTCATATTGCATTCAGAAAAAAAATTACTGGCACATTAATTGATGTCATCCAAGGTGCAGCAGAGATTCAGGAAACTGTTCAGGAACTTGCACCCAACATCGATTTAATTAGCGGAGGGTCTGGTTACACTGACTTCATCAATTTAGGGATTGATAAGATACATTTGACAATTCGGGCCTTCACAGCGCTCGAGGGGATTTACGACCACTTAATAGTTGATTTACCGGCTGGAATTTCTGAATTAGTGGTGGAAATCATGAAAGCAAGTGATAACAATTTCATAGTTGGTAATAATGACCCGTCCTCCGTGGCAGATGCTTTTGCCTTATTGAAGGTTTTGAAGTCACATCAGGAAAAGATCAATATCATCTTTACTCCCAACAAAGTTGAAACTCTTGCAGAATCTAAAACTCTTCATCAGAAAATTAACTCACTCTCAGAGAAGTACATCAATTTATCCTTGAGATACCTAGGCGGTATAACAGCTAGTAAAGACTACAATCTCAGTTGGGCTACTGGAATACCTTGCTGTTTGGGAGAGACAACATCCAAGGCTAGTAATGAATTTCGTTCAATCGCTAAAGATCTTGAAAAATCGGCCGAAAGCCCGATAACCGGTGTTAGGTTTGTTCTATAAAAACACCAAACTAATAAAATGAATCTCTACAGCGATCATCAGAGCTTGAATAAATCAGAGTTTCTAGAGCTTGGGTTTCCTCTTGTGACACGCATAGCTCACTATCTTCGCGGCAGGGTTCCCAATCATGTAAGTCTCGAAGACATGGTTCAAATCGGAACAATCGGTCTGATCGAGGCCGAGACTGCTTTTGACCAAAATGCAGGTGTTAAATTTGTTGATTTTGCGAAGCAGAGGATTCGAGGTGCGATACTGGATGAAGTCAGAAAACAGAGCAACATAAGCCGACTCGCCATAAAGAATAGGCAGGCGCACTCAGAAGCTGAGACTACATTACGGCAAACTCTAGGGCGAGAGCCAAGAAACTCTGAAATTGCAGAAGAGCTAGGCATTAGTATTGCAGAATTTGAAAAACAACGCGTTCACGCAGATAGATTTCAAGTAGACAATTATTTCCAAGGGTCCGCAGAGTTGGATGAGCTTGTTTCAGAGAGTTCAGAAAACCCATTCAATAATTTAGAAGATGAGGATTCTATAAAACTAGTAAGAGAAGCAATCGCAATGCTCCCTGAACGTGAGAGACTCATAGTCAATCTTTACTACGTCGAAGAAATGAACATGCGAGAAATCTCAGAGATAATCGGGGTAAATGAATCTCGAATTAGCCAGCTTCTGAAAGAGATAGTGCAAAGTCTGAGGGGCAATCTACTTGCCGAATAAATATGTTTGGGTTTTTCAATAAAAAGGAAGCTAAATCAAAAGCTAAAGCTGAGATGCTTTTTGAGAAGTATACTCAAAAAAACAATCACTCGTTTTCCAATAAATCAACAAGACTGATAATTGCCCATGCATTGCGGAAGCACATCGAGCAAGAGCTGTTCAATGGAGTGGAAGCAGGTCAAGAGTTCAAAGAAAAGAAACTCCTCGCAGTATTGCACTCCAATGTGGAAGAGCCGGAAAGGCCGTCTTCAAATAACCCCTACCAGCTTATAGTAACGAAATCTGGCCCAATGACATCTTTTTTACCGCCTGAAATAGGATCTGAAGTGTTCGAATTTGGGGTGTCTCTTTCAAATTCCGGCGCAGATCCGGTGTATGTAAAAGAGCAATTACAGATTATCATGAACGATTTGGCAGATCGCCTAGGGATTTCAGTCGAGATGGGGGTATTACTTGGAATAGATCTAGAAAACACCTGAGGGTTTCGGTAATCTTATATTAGATCTTGTCTTCAAGGGTATATATCTTCGAACAAATGAACACTTCAATATTTCTTTTAATCGTCCTGCTGTCCGTCATGATGGTGGTACTAATTGCCTTGACTGTTTACTTACTTGATAAACTAAAAGTTCTTGAAAATTCATTAAAATCCTTAACTAGTCTAAACCTGCGATCGGGTGGTAGTAACCAATCTCCGCAACCAGATCAAAACAGCTCGGTACAAGATCCTTACTTTTACGGGCTTACAGGTCAGAGGTTATGGCGAGTTCTTGAGACTAATTCTGACCCAGAATATAACCAAGTAGAAATAGAAGAAGTCAGGAGTCGTTTTATTGCAGTACTTTCCAGAGCCCTAACCATAATCAAGGATACGCTTCCAAACCAAATTCCCAATACGATAACAGAAGACTCCGAAGGGTGGGGTGTACACCTCCGAACACTTCGGGGGTCCATTACCATATGGTTACCGATTGAACTCGTGTCTCAAATTAGAAATTTGACCAATATAGCGATGTCATCGAACGAACGAGAATTAGTTACCGAATCAGACAGGATAGTAGAGGCTATTTTCCAGCGTGTAAATGCCGCTACTGCGCCTCAAGGCACCAAGACTACGATCGCCCAATCTTTAACCATTTAAGCAGGTTCCTAGAGCTCCGCTTCAGAACGAAAAAACCGAATCCCTTCGAAATCGTTAGACGAATCCTCGCTTGGAGCGAGATTCTCCAGTACCTCGAGGTATTTCTCCTGCTCTAAAACTAGAAGCGCCTGTACCACACTATTTAGCTCTCCAATTGACTCTGATGCGGTCGTAAGCTGTTGAACTTGCCTCTCGCTAGCAGTCATCTGACTCTCGAGATCACTTAAACGTCCAACAACCGACTGTATTGAGTCAGAAAGTCCAACTAGCGACTGATAATCATACTGGTTAGCCTCATTAATCGTATTAGCGAGCTGAGTAGATGATTCAGACTGCCTACTCGCACTATCCTGTAAGGCTTGGCTTAGTGCTTCAAGCCCCATCCTACTTTCAACTACCATTTCAGATACATTATTCTGAAGAGAAGCAATACTATCTTGAGTCAATTCTAGATACTCGACACCGGTATTGAGATCCGTTATCTGTGCCATCATCGCTTCACTTAGTGACATGAACTGCCGATTGAATCCTCCAATTGTAGTAGCGGCTATCACCACGATTATCGCTGAGATAATCAATCCCCCAACAGTTATGGCTGCACTCCCAAGGGCATACAGCCGTTGCTTCTCAACAGTTCTATTTGCCGCGCCAATAAGCAGTTCAATATTCGTATGGTGTTCATCGAGAAGCGCAATGCGTTCATCCAATTTCCGCAAAGAGGATGTTACGGATGCGGCGAACGATATGAACTGGGTCGAGTACTGAGAATCATCCGCGTTTTCCCCTGTAGCCGAGATTACTGATTCATCGAGTATAACGCTTTCAGAAGACAACTCCGCCGACTTATCAGGCTCTATCTCACCGATAGCTGGTTCCTTCCGAGGCTCTTCACTCTTTTTACTCTCAGCTTTTGTTGTTTCAGCTTTTTTCTTTGCCATATTGCAGCACCCTTGGCTCCAAACTATACGAAAATCAATGCTCTACCAAGATGGTATGTTAGCGTCAATCGACACAAGTATTAAAAATAATTAGCGCCCGACACCATGGAATAATTTTGGTTTTATTATCCGCACTCAACGGCACCTCTCCTGGTATCGCACGTAAATCAACGCTTGTAGCACAACAAAAAATAGTTGGTAACAGCTTTATAGTCCACTGCTTTTGGCTGCAGCAAAGTCCCATAGCGTTCTCCCACCCTTTCTAGGGAATTTAATGAAAAAGAAGTTTCACAGCGCGAAACTCAAAAGGCATATTCAGCACAAACCAAAATGCATTTGAACACATTATTGTTTGTCATTCCGCAGTTAGCACGCGCTTAATTTTTTAAGACAAAATAAAGAGCGACTAAGTTGAGTAAGAGAGGAGATTGGAATCTTACTATTTCTACATGACTACCGTCTAAACAACTTTCATTATAATAAACAAACTTCCCGTCGCGATCAGAACCCAGAGCAATGTGCCATGGAGCACTACCGCACCCCTAAAATTGAGCAAATTCGCTCGAGTGATCTCCGTACCAATTGAAAAGAGCGCTACCACTAGGAGAGCTTGACTTAGCCAACTGGACCAAGACAGAAGAAAATTGGGAATACTCAGCACCGTACCAAGACCTGCAGCGAAGATGAAGAAAATAATAAACCGTGGCACACTAACCTGGGAATGCTGACGGTTTTCAATTAAACCAGCAAGAATCAACAGGGGGATTAGCCACAGAGTTCGAAGCAACTTCAGTATGGTTTCGATCTGGGCGGAGTCGTCACCAAAGCGTGCTGCAGCCGCAATCACCGAAGAGGTATCATGGATGGCTACCGCGCACCAAACCCCGAACTGCTCTTGCGACATTCCCAGCCATCCACCGATCAACGGAAAGATGAACAACGCAATCACGTTTAGGCAAAAAATAAGAGTCAATACGACGCCGGTCTGCACCGGTCGCGCGCCGATCGTGGGCGACAGACTGACAACCGCGGTCCCACCACAAATCGCCGTCCCTGTACTCACTAAGAGATTGGTTTTACGGTTATCGTAAATCAGGCTACCTGATACGAAACCGATTACGAGCATCATTATCACGCAAGCAGTGACCAGGCCACTGTATTCAACACTGCTCTCAATGAGATGCCTGGCATCCAGATTGAGCCCAATCAAGACTATAGCCATTTGCAGCGCGCGCTGGCCGATCAGATGCGCCACGGGTGATCCCTGGCGATTGAGAAAAAGAGAAATCGCAGCACCAACAATAAGCGACACTGCGGGATTACCCAGATAAATCAGAAATGGGACTGGTTCAACTAACATCCAAACACCCGGAGGGATGGGAGAGCCCTCTTTCCTCTTTGGTAAATTACAAATATCGCACTACCCTCTTTCGGCTATGGATACTCCTAAAAATCCAATGGAAGTTATTGAATGGAATATTCTTGATGTCGCTAGTTGCCCCATAACAACTTATTTTATTTTTAGTTTCATTTCGAAAGGATAGTCACCAGAAGCTTCGTGCTCCCTTTTCATCTTTATCATATTCTCAAAGATTTCATCTGATATCTCTGCAGATTTTCTGACAGACATATCTATGTGGATTTCAACCGTTTCAACCAGGGCAGCCACTTCATCTGATGCTTTACAAATTGCGCATACAGAGTGATAGAGCTTTTTATTCACATTAAGCATTCTGAATCTGGGGGTAAGTTTTTCACCTTTCAAACATTCTTTCAGATACCTGATGTTTTGTTCAGCCGTAAAAGATGAAAACCCCTTCGCAATGTATTCCTCCCCAAAACCAAGGCTGTGATAGAAATTGTTATCATAATCCATGGGGATAGTTTGGTAGTGCCTGACATTCATGTGCCCATTCATATCGCACATGTCGTCAGACACAATCATAGAGGCACCTTCGATTGGAAATATTTTTTTCATAGTCGTATTTTTTGGTTGCCAGGATTAATTACAACCCACGCGAGCGGTGTTTTGTAAAGCTCTTTCGCTACCGCGTTTTAACCGAGGCAATCAGAGCGAATTTTTACCGCACTGCGCACAAATTACTTTTGATTCGCCGGTTTTCTCCAATACCAATCACACTGCGCATCCAACCGCACATTGTCCGACGAAAAGCTGAATCATTTCTCGGATTTCGCAATCACGAAGTGCTCGAGCTGGAATAATTTGATTTTCAGCGACAGCTCTTCCAACAGGAGCAAAGTATCTAGAGTTGAGATCTTTCAAAGTTACGTTTTCGTCTATTGTATAACCGTTCTGCGACAGAGCACCTTCAAATTCATCAGCACTGTAGAATGATATCCAAGGCTCGCCTGCTTTCTCTGATCCAAATGTTATTAAATTGGCTCTTTTTTCAGCGTTTGGATACCCTCTCCCAAAGCAAGCTACCGGATTTTTTTTGAAAAGCTCACTGACATAAGACCCAAATAAGATGGCATTGGCGTTTTGAGAAAGCGTGGCCACTTCTTTGATCGTTGAATTGAAAGCCTCTTTAGTAATGTACTGCGAGACGCCCTCTAGGGTAAATATGGTTGATCTGCTTTGATCAAAACCCTCATCCAGAAGTCGTTGAGATAACGACTGATCAGTGAAGTCAACTGGAACATAAGTGATATTTTCTGAGTCAGAGGCTTCTGCGGGAAGTTTAGACCGCTTTCTGGCCTGAACTTGAGATTGGTCCACTTCAAAAATTCTTATCCAAGATGGAAGGTCTAGCCGATGAGCCCGGCAGTCATATCCCGCTCCCAGAATGACATATTGCTCATACTCACTCGCCGTACTTTCTTGAATCAGATCATCGATGTAGCGCGTGCGCGAGATCAGATGTTCATGAAAGCCGGGCACAAGCTTTTGACCCAACCAGACATTAAATTTATGTCCCATAATTTTAATCAAGCTTGCACCTAATACGAACCTTTGTGCGCAAGGGTCGTTTATGATGCGGTCCTCAGGGGTGGCTAACGTTTCTATCAAACGTTGCTTGGCTACTCCCTGGGCTGTACCGTCTTTTCTAAAGATTGACTCACTGACCGCCACTTTTATTCCCACTCAATAGTCGACATGACTGAAACCCCAGTGTTTATAAGGGTTTGAGAGGTGGTTTTTACTAGTGTGTAGTAAGTGTGTAGTTACTAGGGTTAAAACTTCCCCTCTGTTATTTACCTTCTTTGTAGTCATATCAATATTTTATCACTTCCCTCACTACACACTGTGTAGTCCTCTAATGAGTTGATAGCAGCCTTCAACCAAAAGTTGTCATTTCTAAATATTCTTCTAAGTTATTCTCAATCCATTCAAGAGTTTCGGTTCGTTTTCCTTCCCATTTCGATTGCCTCAAAATTAGCACTATCCCATGAACAGATGCCCAAACATTGTATGCTTTTATCATGATGTCGTTATCTGACTCATCAGGCATAAACGCTTTCAGTCCTTCAACTATCCCACTAAAGGATGCATCGGACAGAGCTTCTAAATCAGGATAAAGAGACATATCTAAATCCGTATTCCCAAACATCAAATCGTAGATATGCGGGTAGTCCAATCCAAACCTTATGTAATGAGCTCCGTAACTTGAGAAATTATTAGTTAAATCCTTCATGCCTTCATTAAGGGTTTCGAAACCCCTCCGCATCAATTCTGCTTTAAGATCATTTTTGTCTTTAAAATGTCTATAAAAGGCATTATTTGAAACCCCAGCTTTCTGAGCAACCCTTCGCATATTAACTTTCTGCCAAGACTGTGCTTTGCAGATGTCCCATGCAATTGCAGCAAATTGCTCTTTCAGATTTTCTTTGTGATAGCTCATATAAGATCCATGTTGACTAAATATACATTTCCCTTTATTGTTAATGTTGACTTTGTCAACATAATAACAGGATTTGTAGATATAATGATGAAATATTTTGGTTGTCTTTCATTTATTTTGTGTTCTTTTCATTTAAGCGCAGCCACTTTGGATGTTGAAATCCAAGGCATCACAGAAGGAGGCGCACTTCATTTAGCAATCTATAGTTCGAAGGAAGTTTTCGAATCGGATCGAGGTGACAATCCTGGTTCACAACGTGGAATAGAGGCGGGTACTGTAGAAAATATTGGCAAAGGCGCTTATAGAGGTTCTTTTGAGATTCCTCCTGGCACCTATGCAATTGGCGTATATATTGACGAAAATGAAAATGGAAAGCTTGATACAAACTTTTTTGGCATACCTAAGGAACAGTACGGATTCTCTAATAATACTAAGGCTTTCGGTATTCCAAAATTTGAAGCTGCAGCCTTTGCCATTGATACATATAAAAAAGTTCAAATAGGCTTATAACCATGTCAATAATATATACACATGCTTTTTTCGCACTATCAGCAATCCCAGTTGGGATGTATATTTTCTTCACAAAAAAGGGAACTAAGCAGCATAGACTCATTGGACGTATTTGGGTTTCTTTAATGCTGATCATCGCTTTTTCAGCGTTATTTATTACTTCACCTATGACGGACAAATTATTTAATCCTGCGGAGTTTTCTTGGATACACCTATTGATTCCCTGGACAATCGGCTCATTGATACATTCGATTTGGAACATTCGGCAATTCAAGAAAACAAGATTGGAAAAGCATAGAAAAGCACACGTCCTCGGGATGGTAAGTACATATATTGGAGCACTTATAGTTGCTGGAGCATTCACCCTAATGCCCGGGAGATTAATGCATCAAATAGTATTTGGATAAAGGGCTCGCTCAAATGTTAAAGACTAATAGTGACTGCAGCTAGTTTGTAAGTATCTATTCCTTTTAATCAACACTTTGCGAGCTAGGAACTACTCCCACTCGATTGTGGCCGGCGGCTTGCTGGAAATATCATAGCTTACCCGCGAGACTTCCGGAATTTCATTCATGATGCGATTAGAGACCAGCTCAAGTAAATCGGGGTCGAGTCTAGCCCAGCGGGCGGTCATGAAATCCACGGTCTCCACGGCTCTCAGACTGATCACATAGGCATAGCGGCGAGCGTCCCCTACTACCCCTACC
>Ga0222719_10000918_pt1 | contig 29253 bp, 41 predicted proteins | sample C33_34DmetaG_FD_165039 | JGI IMG/M metagenome (GOLD analysis project Ga0222719, IMG submission 165039) | Estuarine water microbial communities from San Francisco Bay, California, United States - C33_34D | ecosystem: Environmental > Aquatic > Marine > Unclassified | place: USA: California...
AGGCGACTGCCGCTTCGCTCGTCCTCCTCCTCGTCCTCCCGGCCGAAGATCGCCGCCGCCTCGAACTCTAGGGAGATCCCGCAGAAGCGGCATCGCCGGTCGTAGTTCAGCACGTGTCCGTCGCGGCATGGCATCGGAGGTTACTTCGCGAGGTACTCCGCTGCGTCTTCTTCGCAGGCGCGGATCGCGAAGCGGTAGTCGTCGAAGTTCCGGCCCGGCTCGATCCGGTTGTAGATCGTCCGGCTCGTTCCAGGGATCGGCCGATACCGCTCGTCGACCGCCCGCTCGTAGGCGACCCATCCGAAGCGGTGAACCTTCTCGGCCTTCGCTCGTCCGTTCCGGAAGTAGCCGCGCTCGATCCGGTAGTCGAGTCGAACGACGACCTCGTAGCCAGGCCGGATCGACGGAGCCCGGTACTCGTTGGCCGGGTAGCCCTCGAACTTCTCCCATCCGAGTCGACGGCGCGGGAGTCGCCGACGCTTCTCCGTCTCGATCCGGACCGCCTCCTCCTGATCCTTCCGGACCCGCTCGACCTCCGCGACAGCGTCGTCGACGTCGGCGTAGTAGCCGAGCCCGTACCTCGAAGTCACCTCGCCGTCCTCCCGGACGAGGGTCGCCTCGTACCTCCTCGGCGCTGACTCGTACCCGAGGTAGAGGATCGTCGCCGTCCCGAACGGGAGGTCGTACTTCGCGATCGTCTCGATCTCGATCTCGTTCATCGGTCTTCCTCCTATCGCCCGCGTCGGGCGAGTCGCTTCTCCGTCTTCTCCTCCGACCTCGCCGGAGGGAAGACCTCGATCTCCTCGTACGGGATCCGCGACGTCTTCGCGGCGAGCCCGTACGCGCCTCCCGACTCGACCTCCGCGTAGCGGTAGCCGCTCGTCGAGAGAAGCCGCCCGAACCTGGCGGACCCATTCCCCTTCCTCGCCGTCTCGAAGTACCGGACGGTCGTCCCGGCGTCGAGCGAGCGTGCCTCGTCGCGCGTCATCGCTCGCCTCCCTTCTCGACCCACTCGACGGAGAGCGACGAGATCTCCGACCCGTACTTCCCCCGAGCGTCGTCGATCGCGGCGGGCCATTCCCCGCCGACCGTGTACGACTCCGTCGACGCCGGGTACTCGCCATCCGCCGCGTGCCGGACGTAGACGTGACAGAAGAACTCGCGGTTCCCCTCGTCGTAGTCCTGCTCGATCTCGACCCGGATCATCGGACGACCTCCTCGGCAGAGACCAGAGTCCCGTAATGAAGATCGAGGACGAGATCCTTCCGGCTGATCTCGTCTGCGGGAGACCAGACGATGATCTCCATTTCGCCGTCGCGCGACTCCCAGAGGTCGCCGTCGCGCGTAACCCTTTGACCGGCGAGGAGACCATCAAATACGCGATCCCCGATCGCCTTGACGTAGACCCTCCGAGTCGTTCCGTCGTCCTGACGAAACGCGACTCGCGCGTATCTTGCGACTCCGTACAGGTGCTTGTTCATCTCGGCCTCCGTGCCTCGATTGACTGATAGGGGAACCCTACTCCTATCGTCGGACGAATGTCTAGTCGATCCGCTTCCCGCCCGCGAGACGCGATACGAGGGAGGCGAGTTCCTCCCTTCCCTTCCTTTCGAGTTCGACCGCCGACTCCGACGACGATCCCCCCGAAGGGATCGGCGTCGTCGGAGTAACGCTCCCTTCGAGAAGTACCCCTTTAGGGGTACTTCGTTTCGTGGTGACCGTTACATCGTCCGGATTGCGACCGTTCGGCGACAGCCCTCCGGCTCTCTTCTTCGCCCGGTGTCGCCGTACCCGCTCCCTCGTCCGCTCCCTCTCCCGGTCCTTCGCGGCCTTCGAGTCAGCCGCCGTCGGCTGGTAGTCGAGGTAGTCGTGAACCTCGTAGCCGTCGGGAGTTTCCTCCCAGAGCCCGACCTCGACGAGCCGACGTACGAGCCGCTGCCTCCGGCGATCGAGAGCCCGCTTCGCCTTCCGCTCGTCGTCGGTAACGTCGCCGCCCTGTAACGGTGTAACGGTCTCTGAAACGCCGTTACGCGGCGACAGCCCGGCGACAGCCCGGCGACAGGGGTCGGGCCAGACTTCGAGGTCGACGAAGTCGGCGACGAGCGACGGGACGACGTCCTTCGGGATCGCGCCGTCGGTCAGGTGACTCGCCGCGTACCCGATCGAGCGGAGGTAGAGGAGCATCCCCGCTCCCTTGACCGCGACGAGTTTCGGATGAGATAGCGCCGTCGCCTCGACGCGGACCCAGGGCATCTACTCGTCTCCCCGGTCGAGGAGAGCGAGCGCCTCGTCGGCCGCGCGATGGCAGTCGCGGGTCAGTCGCCGTTCGAGTTCCTCGATCGCCCGGACCTCCTCCGCGGTTATCCGCTCGCCCCGGTCGACCTTCTCCCGGAGGAGGGTCAGCGCGGTCGGAGCCCGGACGGACGCCGCGCCGATCGATCCCGCGTCGTCGCTTACCACGACCGCGGGTTCCGCGCGACGAGTCCCTCGAAGCCGAGAGCACGGTAGAAGGAGAAGACGTCGGCGTACCCGGCCGACCGGAGGAACTCGCGGTTCGCCTCCGGCGTCGCCGGGTAGATCGACGGGTTCGCCTTCGACTCCGTGATGAACCCGGTCGACGTTCGGAACTTCTCGTATGCCGTCGTCGTGACCCGGTCGGCGAACGGGCTCGGCTCGACGATCTTCTCGACGAGGACGATGACGCCGTTCGGGTTCGTAATCCGGAAGAGGTCGCCGAAGAACGACGGCCGCTTCTCGACCGGAGTGTGATGAACCGCGAGGACGGCGAGCACGACGTCGTAGCGGATCGACGGACCGAGATCCCGATCGTTCGCCGCCCGCCTCGCGTGTGCTTCGGCGTAGTCGTTCACGACCGTGACGTTCGCGTAGCCGGAGAACCTCTCGCGAGCGGCGCGGTAGACGGGCTCGCGCTTCTCGATCGCGAAGACGTTGGCCCCGGCCGTCGCGAACGGAGCGACGGCGTCGCCTCGCCCGGTTCCGACGTCGAGGACGTACGCACCTCTTATCTCCTTGCCGGGCGGTAGCGCCGACGAGACGACGAGCGGGACGAGCGAGCGGAGAGACGAGAGCGCCGGGATCGACCGGGCGAGGATGTGCTTCTCCGTGTCTTCGAGAGCCTCGCGGTCCCTCGCGTTAGGGTTGATCATGACCCTGCCTCCGTTCTAGACCTTGACTGTTCGTGAAACCTATCGAGGAGCCCGCGCAGGTAATCGGACTCGACCGGACGTATCGCTTCGAGCCGGAGCCCGAACTCGTCGCGCTTCGGGAGCGAGTCGAGGTCGACGTCCTCCCGGAGTTCGAGCGGCGTCCGGAAGCGACCCCAGTCGACGACGTGCTGCGGCCTACCCCATCGCCACCCGGTCGTGACGATACCCGGCCAGACTCGTTCGAGGGAGCGGGCCATGCGCAGCCGACCGTCCTCGACGTAGAGTTCGTCGGAGTTCCCTCCCTTCATCGTCATCGTCGTCTTCTTGTCCACCATGAAGACGTTGACGAGGACCGTCGCGAACCCGTCGGCGAGTACCTGGAGGCAGAGGTCCGTGTCCTCGTTGTACCGGAGCCGCCAGCGGTGAGGCAGATCGTTCCGGATCAGCAGGCAGGAGTAGACGTGGACGTTCGTTCGGTAAGGCGGCGACGTCGGCGTCACGAACATCTGGTAGTTCATCCCGGCGATCGCGACGTTCGAGTAGCGGTCCGCGAACTCCTCGACCGCGCGGAACGCCGGACCGGAGTCGGACGGTATCCGCTCGCCTCCGTAGAGACGGCGGACTCCACCGATGTTGTCGTCGAGAATCCAATGCCGAGCCGCGCCGGACTCCTTCGCGTGCTCCCAGATCCAGTTCCGGGCGGGGAACGATCCCTTCCCCAGGTTCGAGAACGGGAGGACGAGGACGTTCTCGCGGCCGAACGCGCGGGAGTAGGCATCCTCCTCCTGCGGCTCGACGACGAGCCGGTAGGGAACGCCGTCCCGCGCGAGGAACTTCGCGGTCAGACCGTTGTCGGCTCGACCCTTCGAGACGATGTAGACCGGGTAGCGAGGCAGACTCACCGAGTCCCCCGATCCTCGACGAAGCCTCTCCTATGCTTCGGCCTCCACGAAGACCAGCATGCGGCGCAGAGACCCTTCCCTTCCGTTCGGATCGGCGAGCCGCAGCCGCAGCATTCGCGGCCTGCGAGCATCGGTGTGTACGTCTCGTCGGGCTCGTGTTCGATCTCGCGGATCCACGATCCGGCGCGTTCCCACCCTGACTTATCGAAGCGCGGAGAGATAACCGGGCGGAACCCGGAGTCCTCGATCTCCTCGACGATCCGCTCCGCTTCGCTCACCCAGTCGCGATCCGTAACCGGATGGAAGTCCAGGATGATTGCACGGAGTCCGGGCTGGACGATCGGATACTCGTACTCACCTCCCTCGACGTCGATCTTCACGATCGTCGCTCCGGCGACCGCTTCGGTATACGAGATAGCCGGAACCCGAACCGTCGTCTCTTTGCGGTAAGACGCGGTCGTGCTATTCGTCACGCCGATACCGGACGAGACGAATAGATCGACCTCGTAGCGATCGTCGCCGACGATAGCCGCCCGAACAGGCACGAGATTCGGAAGCGTCACGCTAGAGAGGATCTCGAACGTCGACGGCGTCGGCTCGTAGGCGGTAACTCGGCGCACCGGAAACCGAGCCGCCTTGATCGCGTACGTTCCGACGTACGCGCCTATGTCGACGACGACGTCCGTATACCGCAGCGCGATGCTATTGCACTCCCTCATCGGCGTGATGAACGGACGCGACTTCGACCCGTCGGACCGGATCTTCCCGATCACTCGATGACCTCCGGGAACTCCTCCGCCCTGAACATGCTCGACGTATGACCCAGCGCTCATGATCGCGACTCCTCGCGGTCGACGACGAACCGGAGCGAGGCGAGATCCTTCTTCGCCCGGTCGGGCCACCAGACGGAGAGCGTGCCGCGCGTCCCCTTGTGGATCGTCGCGATCCCGAGGACGTCGAAGAGAGCGTCGCGGTCCTCCTCCGTCTCGCAGGAGATGACGACCTTGTAGGACTCCGTTGCCGGGAGGAACTCCGGGAGCCCGACCCATTCGTGATCGGCGTCCTTCGACGCCGCGTTGATCTCGTCGATCTCCTCGTCGTCGGCCTCTCCCTTCCTGGCACCGAGAGCCTCGACGAGTTCCTTCGAGACTCCGCCGTCGGAGGGAGCGTCGAGGAACGTCATCTGATCCGCCGACTCGACGAGTTCCTCGGCGACCTTCAGCCGGACGGCGATGTGTGTCCAGCCGAGTTCGCGAGCGGCCGTCAGCAGGTGCTGACGAGCGACGACGTCGACTCCGTTCTCCGCGACGAGTACCGGCCGGACCTGGCCGCTCTCGACGAGCGCCTGCTTGATCCGAGCGGGATCGCCGCTCGCGCCTCCGGGACCATCGCGGAGGTCGCCGATCGAGACGAGATACGGCCGGAGGATCTCCGACCCTTGCCACTTGCCTGTCAGTTCCTTCATCGTCTACGGCCTCCGTGCCGTTGTAGTTACGAGATCGCCTCGACGTTCGCCCGGTAGGCGGCGTAGGCCATCAGGAGAGCGTCGAGCCCGTCCTGCCGGACCTCCTCTCCCTCCGGGTAGAGGTCGAGAGCGAGAGCCCGGACGTCGTCCTTCGAGGCGTTCCCCTTCAGACCCGAGCCCTTCTTCCATTCGCCCGGCGTCGGTCGCCAGAGCGGAGCGTCCGGCCAGAGGACGGTCGCGATACCGGCGACGATCCCCGCGGCGTCGGCGACCCGGAGCATCGACTGAATCCCCTTCCCCCCGCCGACTCGCTCGACGACGACCTGCGCGATCCGCCAGCCTCGCTCGACGACCCTCGCGTTCGAGAGCGCCGCGTGAGCGTTCGTCTCGTACCAGCCGTCGCGTTCGATCGCGGTCCACCCGGCGAGGAGCGCCTCGCCGTTCCGCGCGTCGAGCACGCCAAAGCCGATCCCCGGCATCTGCGCGTCGAGCCCGAGTATGACCGGCGTCTTCATCCGTTCCCTCCGATCCTATGACGCTCGGCCGGGGAGAAGCCCGACCAGCAGGGGTTGCAGTACCGTCCGCGGTTGTAGAGAGAGAGCCGGGCTCGGCAGACTACGCATCGGCGCGGAGCCGAGAGCGGGTCGTCCGGGTCTTCCGGGTAACGCTCCCCGCGGAGTCTCATCGAGCGTTGCCTCCTCCGTACTCGTGTCAGTTCGTCGGAGCATTCCGACGAGCAGGTCATCTTATTCGGACCGGGAGCGGGGATCGCCGCGCCGCAGATGATGCACTCGTCGTCGACGATCCCCATTCCGGCCTACCCGTAGAAGCAGCGGTGGGCACCCCACGCCGTGATCCCGAAGCGATCGCGGATCGCGTCGGCGACGAGGATCGTCTCCCACTTATCGCCGGACCAGAGCCGGTAGGGACTCCGGGCCGCGTACCAGGTCGAGCGGTAGATCCCGAGACCACCACCCCAGGTCGGGCCGGAGTGCGCCCATCGGACTCCGTCGCCGTACTTCGAGTAGCCCGGCTGCTCGCACCGGCCGAGCCGGACGAAGCCGCGCCAGTCCGGGACGCGCTTCGCGACGTCGCGCCGCGTCGGGTTCGGCGGGAACTTCATCGCGTCGCGCTGCCGCTTCGCCCAGTACGCGGAGAGGCAGAGAGCCTTCGCCTTCCCTTCGTGTAGGTAGCAGGGTCGCCTCTTCCCGGCTCCGTCCGCGCGGAAGGCGAATAGGAGGAGGAAGCCGACGATGATCGCTCCCCAGAAGAGGACCGCCGCTCGCCCGTTCATGCGAGACCCGTCGCGTCGGGATGCCGGACTCGGCGCATCGCGATGTAGAGAACGCCGTCGCCGATCTCCTGGACGACCTCGTTATCGAACCGCGAGGAGTCGACCCAGTCGAGCCACTCGCGGCGGTAGAGACGCTCGCCGTTCCGATAGCGGGCTTCGAGCATCTCGACGAACGCCGCCGTCCGTATGTCGGGCGAGCCGACGAGCCGGACGAGTTCGGCGTACGCCGGGGAGAGTTCGGCCCGGATCCGCGGCCAAGCGTCTTCGGTTGGCGCGATCGTGCTCATGCTTCCTCCTCGATCTCCGGAGCGTCGCCGAACGCCGACGTCGCTCGCTCGTACTCCTCGATCTTCGCGATCGCGGCCGGGAGATCCTCCGCGATCTTCTCGATCGACCGGAGGAGCCTATCGACCTCGTCTTCCCGGACGTCCTCGATCTTCGAGCCCGGCCGGTCGACGACGAGCGAGTAGATCCGCGGGAGGAGAGCGACGTCGACGCCGAGGGCTTCCGCCCGTTCGACGATCGGGCCGACGAGATCCTCGTCGCCGGGAACGAGGAGCGGCTCGTCGAGCCCGGAGCCGATCTCCTTCCGCGCCGGGCTCGCGATCGAGCGCGGCGGCGGGATCGGATCGCCGGACGAGATCGTCGCCGTAAAGTCTCCGGCCGTCTCCTGTATGTCGATGACCGGGACCGCGTACCGGCGAGTCCCCTCTCCCTTCTTCCGCGAGACCCTTTGCTCTAGCCGGAGGGTCGCCGGGACGAACGCTCCGTTCTTCGCCCCGAGCGCGAGGAGGTCGAGCATCGTCGGGACTTCGACGGCGGCGTTCCATCCGTGGGACTCGTATCGCCAGACTCCGAGGCCGGGGATCTTCGTCAGCATGACGGAGACCCGGAGCGTCGGCTTGCAGCGACGGTTCTCCGGGTCGCAGGAACAGGGAGCGTCGTTCAGCAGATCGCGTACGCCGTCGCAGCGATGGTCGGCTCCTCCTCCGGACCACGACTCGTACCAGAGCGAGTAGGGCTCGGCCGTCGGCGGGATGACCGCGTCGAGCGACGAGACCTCCGTGAAGAGTTCGTACTGCCCCGGCGTCGGCGCGTCGTCCCACGGCCGGACGACTCCGCCGTAGACCGCGGCGGCGGCTTCGAGCGCCGCCCGGTTCGCGGAGGTCAGTCGCCACGCTTCGAGTTTCTTCGGAGCGCCGCGGTCCGACTTCGCCCCGGCGCGGATCCTCCCGACCTCGTGGAACCTCCGCTGGATGTCAACGATGCCCATCAGATCTCCTCCCCGTCGAACTCGTCCTTGATCCGGTCGACCGCGCTCGCGGCCGGGACCGGGACCGCGTCGAGGATCGCCGTCTTCGAGGTCTCGCGCATCCAGCGGAAGCACTGCGAGACGTAGAGGAAGTAGCGGAAGATCTCCTCGTCGGCGCGGACCCGGATCAGCCGGTAGTCGTCCGGCGTGATGTGAAGGACCGCCGCGCCGTCGGTCGCCGGGATCTCCGCCTCGCTCCCGTCCGGGAGCCCGAGGAACTCCGCGTGTCGGTACGCCGCGAGTTGGAGCGCGTACTCCGGATAGACGGCCTTCGACGTCTTGACGTCGAGGAGGAGCGTCTCGTCCCCGATCTCGACGATCGCGTCGAGTGTCCCGGCGTAGCGGTACTTGCGCGAGAAGACCGCGGCCTCGGAGGCGAGCCACTTCGGGCGGTAGTCCGCGACGAAGCGATCGAAGTGCGCCATCCTCGGAGCGACGTCGGCCGGGTAGTCCGGCCTCGACTGCCCGAGGACCGCCGCCTCGATCGCGTCGTGAACCGCCGTCCCGAGGTTCCCCGCCGCGTCGCGCTTCTCCCACGGCGCTCCCTTTAGGAGCCGGACCGCTCCGGCCTTCGGCAGCGTCTGCCATTCGTCGCGGTACTCGACCGCGTACTCGGCGACCATCTTCGCGGCCCAGGCTCCGAGCCAGGGCTTGCCGAGCGCCGAGAGTTGACTCGTCACCGAGTAGAACGACTCGTCGCCCCAGGCGTACGTCCGCCCGTCGCGGGTCGTCTTCCGGAACTTCTCCGCGTCCGACGTGATCGGCTTCTTCGACTCGGTCATGGCAGGAGCCTCCCGAGTCCTTCGACGGTCGGGCCGACGTCCCCGGCGAGCCAACTCGCGAGGACGAGCCCGAGCATAAACCCGAGGAGCCCGCGCGACGCGCGGCTGCGATCTCGGTCGGTCTTCATTCGGTTTCCTTTCTCCGTACGACTTAGGTCCGGGCACCTTAGACGAGGAGCCGGACGGATGTCTAGCCCGGAACGACGACGGGCTCCCCGGAGGGAGCCCGTCGGCCCGGCTCGGTATCGGCTCGCGGCCTACCGCTCGCCGCCGTTGACCTCCTCGACCTTGACGGTCCTCCACTCGGTCACGCCCTTCGCGATCATGCGGTCTGCCGCCTTCGCCGCGAGCGCCGCGGTGCTGTGCCATGAGACGACGATGTACTGCTCGATCATCGCCTCGACCGCCGCGAGCCGCTTGCGCTCCTTTGCGATGCCCCGGTCGTACCACGCGTCGTCGTCGACCCGGTAGAGGTTGTAGCCGCGCGTGACGTAGAGGGTGCCGTTGTAGTCCTTCGCCTCGTCGGCGTGCTTCTTCGCGTAGGCGCGGTCGGCCTCGATGCGCTCGATCGAGCGAAGGATCGCGGCCCGCGCCTCGCCGCCTTCCTCGACGGTGTAGCGGCGGACGACGACGTGGGTGTACTCGCGCTCGGTCTTCCGGGTCTCGATCTTCCCGGTCTCCGTCTGGTGCTTGATGGTGGTCTTCATTTCGATCGTCCTCCGTGACGTCGTTTACTTGACGAGAGGAACCCTACTACAACCGTCGGACGGATGTCCAGCGGGCGGACCTAGTCGAGCCAGAGGAGGTACTCGCCGGTGACGATCCCGCGCTCGGGATGGATGAAGTGAAGTCGCTGCGCGGGCTTCCCGCGAGCGGCGACGAACTCCCGCGCGTATTCGGATCCGGACTCGGTCGACGGCGTTAGGAAGACGCGCCCGCCGTTCGGGAGGGTCAGCGTCATCGACTGATGGAAGTGCCCGAGGTAGCAGTCGACCCAGGGCTCGGTGACGCCGGACGACCACGCGGTCGCCTTCCGCGAGATCCCGAACGCCGGAGTGTTCCCGCCGAACGACTTGATCTGATCGCCGTGGACGAGCAGCGCCCGGTAGTTCCCGACCTCGACGATCTCGTACCACGACGAGGGCTCGCGCCAATCGAGCCGCGGCTGCGACGCGAGCCGGTCCCGCGCGATCTTCCCGACGACCCGGTCGAGATTATCCTCGCGCGGCGAGTCCCCTTTCCGACCGATCCGTCCGTGATTGCCCGCGACCTCGAAGACGGAGACCTCGCGGAAGTTCGCGAGGAGGGTCAGGACGACTTCCTCGACGACGCCGCTCGCCCGGAAGATCTGCGAGAACGCCGTCGAGTCAACCTCGTACGCCTGACCGGGGAAGATCGAGACGTTCTCGACGAGGTCGCCTCCCAGGAGGAGGACCGCCGCGTCGACCGGATGATCCGCTCGCTGGATTTCCGCGAGCCGGACCGTCTTCTCGACCGCGGCCCGGACCCGGTCGACGGCGACGTCGGAGTCGTACGACGACGTCTCCTTGCCAAGTTGCCAATCGGTCAGATGAAGGAGAGCGACCTCCGGGTCTCCCTTCTTCTTCCGGCGCGGCGGAACCGGGACGGGCTTCGGAGTGCCGACGACGGTCGCGGCGTCTTTCGCCGCGGCGAAGACCGCTTCGACGAGGTCCGACGTCTTCGCCTTCGCCGACGCGAGTTGCCGCTGAAGCCGGGTCGCCGTCGCTTCGAGTTCGGCGATCCGCTCCTCGTACTCGAACTCGTCAGCGAGCGCAGGCACAGACTCCCTTTCGATGCGACGAGATCCCCTTCGGATCAGCCTTGATCCCCCGACGCTTTAGCGCCCGAGAGATCGCCGCGTTCGTAATCGCCGAGTCGGCGATCGCCTTCTCGAAGTCCGCGTAGTCCTCGTCGGAGAGTTCCTCCCGGAGCCGACGGAAGACACAGCGGTTAGCGGTCGTCGCCTTCTGCTCCTCGGCGATCTCGTCGAAGAGACCCATCGCGGTCTAGTCGACGTCGTAGTCGTCGGGCTCGATCGGCTCCTCGTCGACGAGGTCGTCGATCTCGACGATCGGCTCCTCGGCGCGAACGGCCTGCCAGGATCGGAGGAGCGCCATCAGCGAGGTCAGCCCGGCCGCGAGCCCGGCGAGCCACGCCGGAGCGGTGCCGGTCTCGGCCCAGGCGACGACGAACGCGGTCGCCGCGGCGAGAGAGGCGACGATCATCGCGATCGTCGACGGTCCGATAGAGACTCGGTTCATTCGAGTTCCTTTCTAGGTCGTCTTCCCGAGCGACTCCGCTTTCGGAGCCGCCGTCTTCCGGAGGCGCGAGTACGGCCGGAGACGCCGACCGATCCGGTCCTCCAAGATCTTCTGTGCGCGGTCGCGAGAAGCCTTCGACGACCACGGCCCGTAGACGCGAGTCGGTCCGTCGTAGAACGCGAACCCGCCCTTCCAGCGAACGCGGCGAACGCGGCTCCGGCGATCGGCCGGGAGCCGGGAGATGATCCGCTCGCGCCACGACCGGATCTTCCACGGCCCGCGGAGGACGGGCTTCGCGCCGACGTCTTCGAGGTAGTAGTCGCGGCGCGGGCTCGTCGGGACGTAGCCGACCCGGACCTCGCGCGGCGCGACGAAGAAGACGCCGGAGCCCGGACCGTACGCACGGCGGCGATACGCGACGGAGTCGCTCGTATTCCCTTCGACGGTCAGGCAGACGCCGCCGCCGAGATCGCGGACGACGATCCCGACATGCTTCCCCGGCCAGAGGATCATCGCGCCGGGGATCGGCTTCGGGTAGATCGCGCCGAGCCGCTTCGCCCGCGAGTAGATCTCCGCCGTCGACGGGTGCGCGATCTGCTGGTCGTCGACTCCCGCCGTCGTATACATCGCGGCGGCGAACGCGCCGCACCACGGCCAGCCGTAGCCGAGTCCCCAGGGTGCCTGCCAGCGATCCGGGTAGGGGTTCCCCCGGTTTGAGCCGAGCGGGTTCTCCCGGACTCCGACGTACCTCTCGGCCGCTCTCGCGACTCGCTCTCCTGCGGTCATCCTCGTACCTCCCCTAGAGGATCGCTGCGACGACTCCAACGATAGACCCGATTGACGCCGATACCGCGGCGACGGCGAGGACGACTCGGCCGATACTCCCGCGCCCGTCCTCCTCGCCCTGGCGCTTCGCCTCCGAGAGTTCGAGAGCCTTTAGCCGCCCGTTCAGGTCGGCGCGGTATCCGACGACCTCGTCATGCAGCGCGGTCATGTCCCGGCGCTGCTCGCGGCGCAGTTCGTCGAGTAGCGCGTACACGCGGGTCACATCGGTGGAGGTCATGCCGGGCCGAACACCGCAAGGTAGGCGGGCGGCTGTGATGCGCCGCCCGTCCCGGCGTAAAGCGTCCCCGCCGCTGTTCCGTATGTCGCGCGTGCGTTGATCGTTACGCTGCCGGATGACGGTGTGTACCACCATCGTAATAGCGGGGCATCCCATGACACACCGGAGGTACCCCCGGTGAAACCGATAGCCGCGAGCGCGGTGCCTCCACCATCCGTGATGTAGTAGGTCATGAATCCGCCCGAACCGCTATCGGCGCGCGGCACGAACATCTCCACTAGGTACGCGGTGGTCCCGTCGGCGGTCCACGTTACGTCGCTGGCGAAGATGTCCGCCGCCGAAGCGATCGCCGTCTGATTGACCGCGTAGGCGGTCGTCCGCTCCACCCGCCCGATGACGTTTCCGTAGGCGGTCGCCGTCAGGTTCCCGCTGATGGCGTTCATGCTGGCGGCGGTCAGCGTCCGGCCAGCGGTGAAGGTTTCGGGATCGGTCCACGCCATTAGGACGCCTGCCCGATCCACGTTGCGGAGAACAGGCTTTGAGTCAGGCCGACGTTATAGTTGAGGCTGCCGCCTGACGCCTGATAGAAGTACGCTTCGATGTAGGTGCTGCCGGTGGACACGACGTTCGTGCTGCCGGACTTGTAGTTCGCTGTGGCCTGCCCGGCGTCGAGGAACAGGAACTGATAAGCGCCGCCGTCTTTGTAGATTGCTCCGGCGATCAGCCCCGTAGTGTTACCAAGGGACACCACAAACTTCACGTCGTAGACGCCCGCTGTGTTCAGTGTGATGCGGGTCGGACTACCGGCGTCCCACATGCTGTCGGTGTCGTACAACTCCGTGTCGTAGGTGTAAACCTGATAGGTGCCGGTCGCCGTATGCGACAGCGCAGCGGTCCGGTACACGGAGCACATCGGCGGCACGCGGTGATTGTTCAGGTTCTCCAGGACGAGGTTATGCGCGGCGGCGGTATAGACGTCACCGGTCGCAACGTCGGAGAACGGTCCGTTGTAGGTCTTCGCCATCTTTCCTTCCTAGTAGCCGAACGTCGCCTCGGCGTCTCCGAACTCGGAGATCCCGAAGAGGAACTGATCCCCGTCCGCGCCGCGGGCGGATAGGAGGAGCCTAGTCGAGAGGTAGTTACCACCCCCGGTAATCGAGTGCTCGATCTGCTCGACGTGATACGAGCCGATCGTCCCGCCGAAGAGCCCGGAGCCGAACTCGCTCCGGCCGAAGACGAATGCGTCGAACTCGACGGGAGCCTCGACCCGGTCGCCGAGATCGAGCGAGAGTTGCGTAACGATCCCGGTCGGGGAGTCGTTCTCTAGGAGGATCGACACCGGAGCCTGCGGAGTCGCGAGCCGAGCGATGAGGTACTTCGCGAGGTTCTCCGACGCGGAGAACGACGGGATGTACCGGGAGTCGAGCGAGAGGTCGGAGAGCCCGTACCTCGACTGACTCGTCGCGTCCTCCTCCGTCACCGTCGAGCCGCCCGTCCGCGTTACGCGCACCCGGTTGACGATCTTGTCGAGGTCGATCGACGAGCCGACGTCGACCTGCTCCTCCGCATTGAACGTCGCCGAGATCGTCGTTGTCTCGGCTCGCTCGTTCCGGTCACGATACGTCGCGGTCCCGGCCGGGTCGATGAAGAAGACGCCGCGCTCCGCGGCGAGGAGTTCCTCGACGATCCCGAGCGCCGACGTCGTCCCGTCCGGGTAGCCGAACGAGGCGAGCGTCGGGTCAACCTCGTCGCCTCCCGAGGAGTCGAGGTCGCGCCTCGTCGGATCGGTCCAGAGCGCCTCGTCGAGAACGAGCCCGATCGCCTCGGACGTATTCTCGACTCCGGCCGCGATCGCGTCGAGGATCGTGAACGACGGGTTCGTCCGGGAGAGCCAGAGGAAGAGATCGTTCGCGACGACTTTCGCGACGCGGGTATTCGAGTCCCAATCGATCGTCCGGATGAACCCGTAGAAGAGGTCGTACGTGACGTCGCCGGAGCCGGAGTCGTAGACCGCGCGGATCCGGACGGGCCTCATCGGAGCGAAGCCCGGCGACTCCAACGCGATCGGCGAGGTCAGCGAGTTCGGGTTGTAGAAGTCCGGGTCGCTCGGACGGGAGAGCGAGAACTCCGCCGTCCCGGCCTGCATCGTCGCGAGCCGGTCCGACCGGCCTCGACGTATCCGGACGTCGTCCGCGTCGGCGGAGACGTCGTCGTACGTCCCGGAGAAGTCCCCGACGCCGAGCCCGTCGAGTACGTCGAACGAGTCGAGCGAGGAGGAGTCGAGCGTGAAGATGTTCCCCGGCGTGTCGGTCCAGCCGACCTCGACCGTGATCGTCGGAGCGGGCATCGACTAGAACGCCGCCGAGACGATGCGGCCGAGTTCCGGCTCCAGGCGACGGGCGAACTCCCGCGCGTCGAACTGATTGCCGTCGACCGTGACGTTGACGACGACGCCGCCCGCCGCTCCTCGCCCGGACGGAAGAGCCGAGCCCGCGACGCGAGCCGACGACTTCGCGAGCCCGGCCGTATCGACCGACGAGAAGAGCGTCGAGGAGAACGGCGCGAACCACTCGTCGAGGTGCGAGAGTGGTCCCTTCTTCGCCGGGGAGCCGAGTCGGAGGTAGGGCTCGACCTTTGCGGCGAGGGCTCGCGCGACGACCGTATCGAGGTCGTTCAGGTTCTTCGTCAGGTACGAGAGGTAGTTCTTCCCGGCCTGATTACCGAAGACGGCGAACGCGCGGGAGAGTTTCCCGAGAGCGGTCGCGGCGGGCTTCTTCGCGCGAGCGAGGATTGCCGGGACTCGCGCCATCTGATTCTCTAGCCGCTTTAGGTCGCGCTCCGCGCCGAGACGGTCTTGCTCCCTCTCGGCATCGAGGAGGAGACGACGCGCCTCGAAGTCGTCCGCGATCCGTTGCCTCTCGGCCGCGGCGTTCGCCTGGTGAGTCGCGCGGAGCGCAGCGGCCGCGGCGTTCGCAGCCGCCCGCTCTCGCTCCGCTCGCTCCTGCTCCGCGACTCGCGCGGCCTCGGCGTTCGACTCGGCGTTCGTACGATCGACCTCGGCCTGAAGATCGCGGGCCGCTCTCTCGGCCTCGGCGGTCTTCCGAAGTTCCGCGATCTTCGCCTCGCGCTCGATCTTCGCGACCTCGGCCTGGGCATCCGCGATGAGTCGAGGGTCGCCGATCCTCTGCGCCTCGGCGAGTTTCGCTCCGGCCTCGGTTCGCCGCCCGGCGAGATCCTCGGCCGCTCCTGCCTCTTCGAGTCGGGCGAGTTCGGACTCCGCCGCCGTCGGTCCGAGGCGAACGCTCTCGATCTCGGCGAGACGACTCTTCAGCGTCGACTCGATCCCGTCGAGGTTCGCCTTCAGGGTTTGGTCGATCGACGAGAGACTCGACGAGAGCCCGGCGTCGACTCCGTTGAGCGCGGAAGAGAGACGTCCGTCGAGGTCGGCCATCGCTCCGTCGAGTTCACGGGAGAGCGCCGTAAAGCGTCCGACGATCAACTTCCCGTCGGCTCCGACTCGGTCGGCGTACGCGCCGAGTCCGGGCTTGTCCGTGAACTCCAGCGCGGAGATAACCGACTCTCGGAACTCCTGGAAAGCATCCTGCGCCGGACCGCTCGCGTAGTCCCGAACCTTCGACGGGTCGAGAGCGTTCTTCATCGTCAGGCGGATCTTCTTCCCGTCCTTCTCCGTCTCCCGGAGAACGTCGAGCATCCCGACGCCGACCTCGGCCTTCAGAGCCTTGAACCCGGCCTTCGTCAGGTCGACGATCGACGGCGATCCCTTCTCCCGCGGGTCGACCTTCTTCAGCGCGGCGCGGGTCTTGTCCGCCCACTTCTTCGCGGCGTTGTATCCGTCCGACCCTCCCTTCTCGATCGCCTCAACGTACGACGAGAACTCCGGCCGGACGTCGCCGATGTTCTTTAGGAGTTTCGCGATCGCGTCCTTCTGCGCCTGCGCCTTCGTCTTCCCGGACTTGACTCCCTTCTCGACGTCCGCGGCGAACGTCTTGAGTTGCCCGGCGTCCGCGTTCGCGAGCCCGAGAAGAGTCGCGCGGAGATCGTTCGCGACCGGCGTCGTTCCCTTGACCTTTGTCGCGAGTTCACCGGCCGCGGACTTAAGACCCTTCATCCTCGACTCCGTCGTCCCGCCCGACTTCGAGATCTCGACGAGTTCCTTCCGGAACTTCGAGTAAGCGTCCGGAGCCGCGGCCTTCATGAGCGGATGGAATGCCCGTTCGAGATCTCGGAGATCCTTCTCCGTATTCCCGGTCGTCGACGCGACCCGGACGAGCGCCGAGGCGAAGTTCGCCGACGCGGACGTAACGGCCCGCTGCGACTGCGCGACGTCCCGGTTCGCCATGTCCGACGCTCTCCGCGCCTGTGTAAGCGAGACCTCGGCGCGTTCTATAGCGAGGGTATCCCCGCCGCGTCGCGCCTCCGCGAGAGCCCTCTCCGCCTCTCGTACACCTATCGCCGCCGACCTCTGCTGGATCTGCGCGTCGACCATCCGGTCGGAAGCCTCGGAGAACCCGGCCTGCGCCGTCTTGCTTGCCGTCAGCGCGGTCGTGTAGTCGCGGGTCACGCTCGCGAGATGCTCAAGCGCCGCCGCGTTCGAGTCGGTTCGCCGGGCGAAGACGGCGAAGAGCCCGACGATCGCTCCGACTCCGGCGACGACCGCGCCGACGGGTCCGCCGACGAACGCGAGCATCGACGTCCCGAGCGTCGCGAGACTCCGCTTCGCGATCCCGCCCGCGGCGGAGAAGCGGGTCATCCCGGCACCGGCCGCGGTAAGTCCGGGAGCGAGCCCGACCGACGTCGCGGTCGCTCGCGAGAAGCCGGTCGCGAGGACGGTCATCGCGGTCGAGAGCCCGGTCATCGCGGTCGACGCCGCCTGGACCATCGTCAGGGCTCGGATCGAGGCGACGAGTCGCGTTAGCATCGAGAGGGTCTTGACGGCGACGAGAGCGCCGATCGCGGCCGAGAGTCCGGCGACGACCGGAGCCGCTCCGAGAGCGGCTCGTCCGACCGTTCCGATCGCTCCGGCGATCTTCCCGAGCGGCGGACCGATCGCCGAGACGATCTTCGAGAAGCCGGTGATCGCGTCGGTGACGGCGGGCATGATCTGGTCGCCGAACTCGATCAGCGCGACGTTCATCTTCGCAACGGCCCGGCTCATCTTCTGCGAGCCCGTATCGGCGACGGCGGCGTACGCGGAGTCGAGCATCCCGGTCGAGTTCGCGACCTCGTCCATCACCTTCTTGTTCGCCTCGAACCCGGCACCCATGAGGTCCATGACTCCGACGAGGGCTCGGACGTTGCCGAAGACGGCGGTCTGCGCCTCCTCGTTATCGCCGAAGGCATCGGTCAGGGTCGTCAGAGTCGAGAAGAGACCCTCCCGCCCGATCTGCTTCCGGAGTCCCGCGGCCGAGAGCCCGAGACTCGCGAGCGTCTCGTCGGCTTCGGTAGTCGGCTTCAGAAGCGAGACCATGATCTGCCGGAGTTGCGTCGCCGCCTCGTCCGCGTTCGTGCCCGTCTTCGACATAGCGGCCATCGCGCCGCCGACCTGGTCGAACGAGATCCCCATGTTCGCGGCGACCGGGATGACCTTGCCCATCGCCCCGGCGAGTTCCTCCGACTCCAACTTCCCCTGCTGGACGGCCTTCGCGAGAACGTCGGTTGCCTTCGCCGCCGAGATGTTGTCCGACCCGTACGCATTGACGACGGACGTCGCGAGGTCGGCTATGTCCTTGACCTCGCCGAGCCCGGACGCGGAACCCTTCAGCGAGGCTTCGAGGACTTCCATCGCCTCGGCTCCGCGGAGCCCGGCCGACGTAACGAAGAAGAGAGCGTCGGCCGCTTCGGGTGCCGACTTCCCGTACTGCATCGCGAGCCGCTTGACTCCTTCGCTCATCGAGTCGACCGACGACTGCGAGACGCCGACGAGTCCGACGATCTTCTGCATCGACGACTCGAACTCCGCCGCCGTCGTGACCGCCGACTTCGCCGCGATCGCGAGCCCGGCTCCGACTCCGATCGCGGCGACGCGGATCGCCCGGAACGCTCGCGACGACGCGAACGACGAACGCTGCGCCGCTCCCTGGAACCTCTGCGCCGACGCTCCCGCGACCCCGAACGCGCGAGCCGCTCCGGAAGCGTCGCCTCCGATTACGACCTCGACTCGCCTCGCTCTAGGTGCCACGGTTCCTCTTCTTCGCTTCGCGGTTCTCCCGCTTTACCATGTCCCCGAGGGAGATTAGTTCACGTTGCGTGAACCTCTCGAACTCCCACGGACGTATTCCCCAGCGTTCGAGGTACTCGGGACGCCAGAGGTCTCTCGCCCTTAGTCGTCCGTCGGCTCGGACTCCTTGCCGTCGCCGCTTCCGGACAAAGGGTCGTTCGGGTCGCCCTCCTCGTCGGCTCCCCACTTGACGGCGACGAACTTCTCCTTCCGCGCGTCGTCGAGCGTATAGCCGGGCTCGTCGCGTCGCTTGATCAGGTAGACGAGGTAGAGGGTCGCCCGAATCGAGCCGAGCGCCATCTCTCCGATCTCGACTCCCATGAACTCTTCGAGGCTTTCGAGTTCCCCGAGTTCGAGGTCGTCGAGGTCGTACGCCTTACCGTTGACGGAGATCTTTCCGATCTCGCTCATGCTGTTCCTCCGTTAGAGCCCATAGCGGTTGATGTAGTGCGAGATCGCGTTCGCGACGTCGCGGACGACCCGGTCCTGGGTCGCGTCGAGTGCCGGGTTCAGGTAGGCGCGGGGACCGTACTCGCGCATCCCTCGCCCGCCGTATTCGTAGACGGCACCGTATAGGAAACCCTTGCGTCGCTTATTCGCCCGGATCGCGACTCGCTTCTGGGAAGCGATCGCCCGGATCGAACCGCGGAGGGCTCCCGTATCGGTCGGCGCGAGAGTCTTCGCGAGGTTGACCGTCGGCTGCGCCGCTCTCTTCAGATCCTTCTGAAGTTGCGCGGCTATGCCGCGATCCACGGACCGGAGATCCTTCGTGAGTCTCGTCAGTCCGCGGACCGCGACGTAGCCGCGAGCCATTAGGACGCCGTGTCGTCCGTCTGGTAGTTGATCGTGATCGGACCGTTCGACCCGTCGTAGACGGCCTTGAACGACAACTCGTGGGTCAGCACGTCCGGCCCGCCGACGTTCGGAGTCGCGCCGTCGAACCGCGCGTTGTCGATCGAGACTTGGACGTACGGCGAGAAGCCCGACTCGATCTCGGTCGCGGCGGTCCACGTCGCGGAGACCGCGGCCTCGGTGCCGCTGACGAAGCGGTTGTAGTTCGTCAGCCCGTCGAACTCGACGGTCATCGTTCCCTCGATCGAGGTCATGTCCGCGATGATCGGCTCGGACATGGTCGACGCTCCGAGGAAGTAGCGGTCATCCTTCAGACCGTTGTTGATCGTGACCTCGAAGTCCGAGACGACGCCGACCGTCGACCCGGCGATCGAGATGACTCCCTGGGTCCAATTGAAGATCTGATTCCCGGTCGGGTACGACGCGGTCGCGAGCGACTCGCTCGTCGACTCGTTCTGCGCGACGAATCCGATCTCGGCGAGGAGGATCTCGTCGACCGAGTTCGAGAGGGTCAGTTCGGAGATCTTCGCCCCGGTGTACGAGAACGGCTGGACGGTCCCGGCCGTGTCCGGACGACCGACCTGCACGGTCATGCCGAGCCCGTACGGGTCGCCGAGCGTATGCGCGTGGAGACGAGCGTTAGTCGCGCCGGACGGAGTCGTGATCGAGACCGCTCCGAGAGCGTGCTTCGCGATCAGCCCGAATGCCTTAGTCGGAACCTCCATCGTCACGGAGCCCTCGACCCGCTTCTGGCCAGCGGCCCAGCGGTCGGTCCGGAGGACGCGGTTCCCGGCTCGAAGCCCGGCCGACTCGACCCTCTCGATCGAGAGAGCGAGATCCTCTTCATTGAACTCGTACCAGTGGTCGGGAGCAACGTACGTCCCCCACGTCGACTCGGCCGCGATACCGATCTGCGCCGCGAGCCCTGAACGGATAGCCATTAGCCCTTATCCTTTCCGGCCGTCTTCGCGGCCTGCTTCGGAGCGACGTCGGGCTTCGGCTCGCTCGCCTTCGCCCTCGACTCGCGCCACGTTGACTGTACGAGAAGCCCAGCGGCGACGGAGTCGTCGATCTCGACGGACTCGCCGCGACGGACGACGATCGCCGAACCGTCGCCGAGCGGAACCTCTACGGACTCGTGCGGTCCTCGATACTCGACCTTCACGGCGGGTTCTTCCTTTCCTAGATGCGCGCCTCGACCGAGACGCCGATGGTAAGTAAAGCGGATCTCGTGGTATCCGACGCCCCGACTTCGAGGTCGAACGGAGACGCGACCGATGCTACGCGGCATCGATCGCCGAGCGTCGGGTCATCCCGGAGAACGTCCTCGACGTTCGCCGCGATCGCGTACGCCCGCGCGACCGCTTCCTTCGTCTGCTGGCCCTCGCGAATCACGATGACGAGGACCGAGATCGTGTACTGCTCGTCCTTCGCGAGTTTCCCGAGCGAGGCCCAGATTTGCTCTCCCTCGACTCCGAGGACGTTGATCGACTCGCGACCGGGATCCGGGAGCGGCGGTCCGTAGTTGACCCGGACTCCCTGGAGTTGATGCGGGTCCGACGTCCTCGCTTCGAGAGCGTCGACGAGTGCGTCGGTAACGTCCGGGACCGTCGACGACGAACCGATGTGCGCCACTAGAACGCTCCGCCGCTTCGACGGTACGGAGCGAGGAAGCGCCGAGTCGCCGGGGGAAGAGCGTGCGTCGCCGGTCCCTCCGGAGCGATCGCCTGCGGCTCCTCTATCCCGGCGAGAGCGAGTTCGGTCAGGTCGCGCCGGAGCGCCGAAGTGACCGCGACGATCGCGGCCCGCTCGACGTCGTCCGGGACGGAGGCGAAGCCCCAGGAGCCCGCGACGTCGACGAGCGTGTAGCCGAAGTCGCGAGCGGTATCCGACGTGTGGAGGTTCGTCAGGTTCCCGGCGAACCGGATCGAGAGATACGTCCCGTCGCGCGGAGCGAGCGGGAGGAGTTGGTAATCCTCCGTGACGGTCAGCGTCGTCGAGGACGCCGACTCCGGGTTCAGGACGACGGAGGACGCCGTCCGGAGATCGTACGGAGAGAGGTCGAGGACGAGCGAGCCCGACGGAAGAGCGAACCTCCGGGTCGCCGACGCGGTCGCCGGAGCGAACTCGCGGTCGGCCTCCCGGATGATCGCGAGCGAGACGTCCGCGATCAGCGTCGAGATCAGCGCGTCGCGCGTCGTATCCGACGCGGGGAGTTCGAGGGTCTCGCGTACCGCCGCGAGCGTCGTCAGGTCGTACGCGGCCACGGAGCCTCGTTACCGGGTCTCGGGCTTCTTCTTCGTACGAGACGCGGCCGGTCGCTTCTCCGCGCGGGCCGACGGGATCTCTCCCTCGGCTCCGATGTTCCGGAGTTCGGCGTCGACGTCCTCGACTCGCTTGTCGAGACTGTTCGCGACGTACGCGGCCCTCTCTTCGAGGAGCGCCTTGATGTACCGCTTTCGCGCCTCTTCGGAGATCGCCATTCGAGTTTCCTTTCGTAGCGCCGCCTCCCGGAGCCCGGCGCGAACCGGGCTCCGGGGAGAGCGACTAGATCATCAGAACGCGGGAGTGACCAGCCCGGTCCCGTCGATCGCTGCGATGCCCTTCGCGTAACGCTCGGAGGCGAACGCGGAGTAACCGAACACCTGCAGGCGGACCTCCAGGGTGTCAGAGAGCGGCTGCTCCATGACGCGGGTCCGGATCTCGCCCTCCATCAGGACGAGGTCCGGCATGTGCACGACGTAGATCGTGTCCTGATTCGTACCGGCTCCGAGATTCGTCGGGATGTTCGCGTCGATGACGACGGGAAGCCCGGCGATCGTTCCGACGACGCCGCCGTTCTGCTCGCCCGCGGCCTGATTCAGGCCACCCTGCTGGAAGAGCGGGAACGTCGACGAGAGACCGGCTGCGAAGAACGCGGCGCGACGCGGGTGCATCACGATGTGCGTCGGGTACATGTACCGCGTCGAGGCGATCTTCTGGATCGCGTCATACACCTTTGGCAGCGCCTCTGCCGCGGTGGGAGAGGCATCGGTGTACGTCACGGTGTTGATCGAACCGACGTTCGCGAGACCGACGTGCTCGTTCGAGCCGGAGGCACCGACCAGCAACTGACGGTCGACCTCCGAGTCGTAGGCGTTCAGGAGGTCGCGGAAGACGACGGCGTCGAACGACGGGTCCGAGCGGTCGAGCAACTGCTGCGAGATGTCGACCTGACCGGCCACGGTCCGGACGTACGTCGTCACGGTCGAGGTCGTCGGGTCGGTCTCCTGAACCGAGCCGCCGTCGGTCTGAGCGGCGACGGCAGCCCCGGTCGCGACCTTCGGGAGCGTGAACGAAGTCCCGCTCGCCGGAAGGGCAGCCTTCGGGGTGACGTCGGCGAACGGCCGACCGGCGCGGGGAACCTCGACCATGTACTGCGAGAGGTACACGGGCGGGATGAACCCGTTCGACGCCGAAGAGACGTCACGGTTCTCGGTCTCGGCGCGGTGGCGCATAAGGCGGTCCATCGCGTCGCGGTCGTTCTTCGCCGTGATCAGATCGCGGAAGAACGAGGTCTTCCCGTCCGGGCGGTACGTCCGCTCCTCCGAGACGACCGCGACTCGCGGCTCCTCGGCGGGAGTCAGGACCGGAGCCGAAGAGCGAGCCTCTTCGATCTTCTCCAGCCGCTCGATGATCTTCTCGCGACGCTCGACCTCGGCCTCGGCCTTGCGGGCTCGCTCTTCGAGAGCGTCGAGGTCGGAGTTCTCGTCGGTGCTGCTAAGCGCGGCGACGGCGTCGGCCATCTCGTCAACGGCGGCGTCGTACGCGGCGCGGGCCTCGGTGAAGTCGCTCACCTGGGACCATCCTTTCGTAGATGCTTGCGGAGACGGGTCTCCCAGAGGGAGGCCCGGAGACGGACCTCTTCGGCCCGTCGGTTACTCCGACCGCCGTCGACCTCCTCGACCGACGCATCGGCGACGTCCGCGGGCTTCTCCCGCGCGGCGTCGTATTCGGCCTCTCCGGGAAGGAGACGACCAGACTCGATAGCGCGGTCGAAGACCGCGGCCTTCGTCTCCGGGTATGCCGGAAACGGAACTAGAGAGACTTCGTAGAGACGGGAGATCCCGTCCTCGCGGATCGTCCGGAGAGGAGTCCCTCCGGTCGAGTCCCAGGAGTCGCCGCCGTCCGCGAGGGAGAAGCGGAACGACATCTGCGACACCGAGCCCGCGTTCATCTTCCCGATGACGCGAGCCGTGTCCGGGTCGGACATGTCGACGCGAGCCCAGATGCGGAGACCGTTCTCGTCCTCGCGCAGTTCGAGAGTCCCGGCCGTCGTCCGAGCCATGATCGTTGCGTCGTCGTGGTTGTAGAGGAGAGCGACGTCGGCGTTCGCTTCGAGCGCCGCGCGGAACGCTCCGCGGTCGAGCGTCTCGACGAATCCTCCGAGGTCTTCGGAGCGGGCTCCCCAGATCGCGGCGTAGCCGCGGATCGTCCGGTAGTCCTTCCCGGCTCCGGACTCGCGCCACTCGACCCCGCCTCGGATCGTCGACCGCTCCGGGCTCGCGCTCTCTTCGCTGCTTGCCATACCGGGATCGTAACCCGAGTCGTCGTCCTCGGCGGTCTCCCCGGAGCCCTCGGCCGCGATCGAGAACTTACAGAACCCGCCCGGATCGATCTCGCCGTCAACGATCTCGCAGAGCCCGTCGCGGTAGAAGTAGCAGGCGGCGCAGTTCGTCTCGTATGGGTTCTCGCTCTCCGGGAGGTAGGAGCACCCGTCCGGGCCGGAGTCCTTCGAGAACTTCCCGAACGTCTCTGCGACCCACTCGTACTTCTCGTAGAGGATGCGTTGCCGCGGCGAGAGCCCGCTCTCCCCGGCGTCGTCGCCGGGCTCGTCGTCCTCGGCCCGCTCCTCGAAGCGGTAGCCCTCGCGTTCGAGTTCGGCGACTTTCCGCTCGGACCACGCGGCTCCGGCTCCGCTCGGGTCGAGCGGATCTCCGGCCCAGAGGAGCCAGGCGACCGCGCCGGGTCCGGGATAGTCGTCGTCGTCCGGGTTCGAGTTCTTCGGCGAGTCGAGGTCCGGGAGATGACGCGCGAACCACGCTCGCATCTTCACGACTTTCTCCGGGGAGACCGCGTCGCCGCGAGCGATCGCCCGCGCCTCGCGGACCGTCGCGTCGACGACGCCGTCACCAGCCTGCCCGTCTTCGTAGTACGCGACGCCGCGGGCGGCGAGGTCGCTCATCTCGGAGGTCGGAGTTAGGTCGACGTCGGCGACCGCCCGGTCCTCGTCCTCGCTCTCCGCGATCGCGAGCGCCGTGATCTGATCGACCGCCGACTCCTCCGTCTCGTGGCATCCGACTGACTCCCCGGTCTCGTCCTTGACGACGGCGTACCCGGAACAATCGGGATGATCTGTCTCTACGTGCCAGGGCATCTACTCCTCCGGGTTCGGCGCCCCGCCGACCGGCGTGATCTGTACGGACTCGCCGCCCTCGACGGGCGGGCGGTTCTCCATCTCGCGGATCTCGTTCGTCGAGAGCCACCCTCCCTGCTTCGCCGAGAGGTACGCCGCGTAGCGGGCGGCGGTATCCGGGCGGAGGAGAGAGTCGACGAGGAACTCCGGGAAGAGGTCCGTCCCGCCGAAGAGATCCGGGTCGGCGCGGAGAGCGAGTTCGATCCGGCGAAGCCGGGGAGCCAGGGAGAACTTCAGGAAGCGGTCGGCCTCCTCATGCGCCGACGAAGCGGTCGCCGCTCCCTCGGCCGCGAGGAGCGACGGCGGGACATTGAAGATCCTCGCGACCTCTCGGACCGAGAACTTCTGCGCCTCGACCGCGAGAGCGTCTTCGAGCGAGATCGGCACCTTGTCGAGTTCCGCGCCGGACGCGAGGACGGCCGGACGATGCGAGTTCGTTACGCCGCCGTGCGTCGCTTGCCAGACTTCGAGGATCTGCTTCGCCTGCTGCGACGTAACCGCTCCGGGGATCTTGATCGCGAGCCCCGGCGAAGCGTCGTTCGCGAAGTACCGGCCGACAAACTCCGACATCGCGACGGCGTTCCCGAGGGAGTTCCTGTGAAGTTGGATCGGCGAGAGCCCGAGGAGCCCGCCGCGGATCGTCATCCCCCGGATGTGGAGGATCTCCGACGAGGTCAGTCCGGTCGTCCTCTTCCCGTTGACGAGGACGTCGTACTTCCGGTCGAGCGTCTCCCGATCGCGGTAGACGTAGACGATCTCGGGATCGAGCGGGACGAGTTCGACGACTCGCCCGTTCTGCTTGACTTTCTGGACGTATGCGTTCCCGAATCCTTCGAGCGACGCCGTGACGTCGGAGAGGAAGTCGAACGACGACTGCTCCCGGTTCGGCGCGTCATGAAGAAGCCGGTACTGCTCCGACTCGTACGCTCTCCCGCGCGTCGGACCCGAGCCCTCGTAGACGAGGAGCGGGAGCGAGGCGATCGTCTCCGAGACGAGACGGATCGCGGCGGAGACGGCCGGGAGCCCGGCCGCGGCGTCCGGCGTCACGACCCGGTTCGTCGCCGAGATGTACGAGAGACCGGGGAGCGGGATCGCGGACGAACCCCACTCGGCCCGCTCCTCCGTCGGAGGCTGCTCGTTCGACTTCTGCCAGGGGAACCTAAACTCTGCCAACCGTTACCTCGCGGGCTCCGTCGAGTCTCGGAGACGAGCCGGAGCGGAGATCGAAGACGTCCTCGATGAGAGAGCCTAGACGAGATCTCCGTCTACGACGAAGGGCTCCCGGAGGAGCCCTTCTCGTACCGCGTACCGCTTCGGAGATCTAGCCGACCGGAGCCTCCGGCCACTTCACGAAGTCCGGGAGATCCATCCAGATCTCGTGCTCGCACTCGCGCAGCGTTGACGGGACGTTCGAGTAGACGTACGGCCCGGCGATCGCCGTCCGCGTTCCCTCGGAGTCGATCCGGTCGATCGAGTAGATGCGCTCGCCGGGTCGGCCGCTCGTCCATCCGCCTTCGCGGATTTCGTACACCAGGCCGCTACCTCGCGGCGCGGCGCGGTACTCGCGGTACCCCACCTTGCGGATGCTTACCTGACTCATGTCTCTGTCCTCCGTGCTCTCGGATTGACGGGCTAGTTGCTGCGACGTGCCCACTCGGGAGTGGCCCACTCGGTCAACGACGCGGGGTATGCGTCGGCCTTCGCGCGAGCCTTCGACTCCTCCTCGGAGTACCCCTCGGCGCGGTAGGCGCGGTATGCCTCCTGGTACTGCTGGCGGCGGTTACGTCCCGCTGTGTGAGCGGCGTCGGCGTGGCGGGCTCCGTTGCTCTGCATCTCTCTGTCCTCCGTGCTCTCGACTACCTGATAGGGGCACTCTATACGAACCGTCGGACGGATGTCCAGGGGTACGGGCTAGTCCCACCCGAGGACGTAGTCGGCAGGGTCGGAACGCTCCGCCCGGTAGAACGCCATGACGACGGCGACGGCCGCGTCGATCCGCTCGCGGCGCGGTCGGGAGATCTTCCATCCGCGTTCGGTCATCGTCCCCTGAACCGACTCGACGTGCCTCGCGAGGACCGGGTCGCCGTCGTGCGTTACCCGCTCCTCGACGACGCCGGTATAGAACCGGGAGTAAGCCTCCAGCATCCTCCGGGAAGCCTGATCGACCGGCGCGACCGTTAGCCCTTCGCTCGCAAGGATGTCGGCCGAGCGGTCGAAGAACCGCGGGTCGTAGACGATCTCGCGGATCGCGTACTTCTCCGCGATCGCCCGGATGTGATCCTCGATGATCCCGAGGTCGACGCGGCCTCCGGGGAGGACCGTATGAGCGACCGCGTCGTCGCGAGCGGCCCAGACCCGAGCGCGGACGACGACCCTCTCGTCGTCGAGCCGGTACGCGACGGCGACCGCCGTCGTATCCGAGACGAGCCCGACGTCGACGCCGACGTAGACCTCGGCTCCGTCCGGGATCTTCTCCTCGGAACGGAGCGACTCCCAGAGCCCGGCCGGGAACCACGACTCGCGGGTCTTCGTCCACTGATTCAGATGGAGCCGACGGAAGGAGAGTTCGTCGATCGTCGGCGACGCGAACTGCTCCGCGAGTACCTCGCGCGTGACCCAGGAAGCCGGGTTCGCGGCGAGCCAGAGGTCGGTATCGTCGGCGGGCTCGTCGTCGTCGAGCCCGTACCACCAGAGGAGGAACCCGGCCTCCGGGTCGCGGACGATCCGGAGGCCCGGTCGCTTCTCGATCCCCGGACGCCGGACGGCCTCGTCGTAGAGACGTCCGAGGATCGTCCCCTTCTCATACCCGGCCGTCGTGATGATGAACGTCAGCGGCTCCTCGCGAGCGTGCGACCCGGTCGTCAGCGCGGCGAAGAGTTCCTCCTGCCGGGGTGTCGTCCAGGCGTGGAGTTCGTCCGCGACGATCGCCGACGGGTTCAGCCCGTGCTGTAGTCGACCGTCCGCCGCGATCCGCTTGATCGTCGACCCGTCCGGCCCGAGGATGACGTAACGCTGCGGATCGCAGAAGTCGCCGAGCGCCGGGCTCGTCTCGACGAACGCGCGGGCCTGATCGAAGACGATCGAGGCTTGGTCCCGCGAGCCCGCCGCGACGATGACCTCCGCGCCGGGCTCGCCGTCGGCCGTCGCCATGTAGAGAGCGAGCGCCGACGCGAGGGTCGACTTCCCGTTCTTCCGTGGCAGCCCTGCGACGACCGTCTTATAGACGCGCCTCCCGGTCTTCGCGTCGAGCCGGAAGGCTTCGCGCATCAGGTCGACCTGGAACGGTTCGAGGACGACGGGCTCCCCGGCCCATCGCCCCTTAGTGTGCCGCAGGTACGCCTCCGCGAAGTCCGCGAAGTGATCTCCCTGCGTCTCGAACTCCGCGGCCTCTCGGACCGGCCGGGTCACTAGAACGGGATGTCCGCGTCGTCGAGAGCCGGGGGAAGGGTCTCGTCCCTCTCGGCGGTCTTCGGCTTCTCTACGGCCGGAGACGGCGTCGGAGAGTCCTTCCCGCGCGGCTTCGCGAGGAGTTGGATCCGGTCCGACGCGATCTCGTACGTCTGCCGCTTCTCCCCGGACTTCGTCTCGTACTCGCGCCAGACGAGGCGACCGCTAACCGCGATCTGGTCCCCGCGTTCGAGGATCTTCGAGAGCGCCTCCGCCGTCCGGGCGAACGCGACGACGTCGACGTAGTTCGGGACGTCCTCCCATCCGTCGTCGGTCTTCCGCGACGTCGAGTACGCGAGCCGGATCGAGAGGACCGACCCGGTCGATCCTCGGAGTTCCGGATCGCGCGTCAGCCTCCCGACGAGCGTGATCGTGTTTACGTCTGCCCCCATGCTTCCTCCTCGTTAGGTTCTCTCGCGCTCTCTCGCGCTATCTACGGGCCTTCGCCGCCGCCCGAGGGCTAGCGCCTATCCGGTCGCCTAGATCCTCGGAGAGCGAGCGAGAGCGAACGACGGCGATCCCGAGCCCGACCCGGTCCGACGGCGTCAGCCCGAAGCGGGTGGCCCAGGAACGGTACTCGGCCGCGGCCTTCTGCGAGACCGCGATCGCCGGGTGCGCTACCCGGTAGCCGTTCGGGCTCGCGACGAAGAGACCCTCGTCCCGGAGAACCTCCTCGGCTTCGCGCCATCGCGCGACGGAGATCGCGATCGCTTCGAGCGCCGGGACGTCGACCCGGTCGACGAGCCCGACGGAGAGCATCGGCGGGACGATCTCGTCCCAGGCTTCCCGCTCGCGGTCGGTCAGCGTCGAGGTCGGTTCGAGCGTCGCGGGCTTCCCGCCGATGACGACGACCTCGCCGTGCTCCGACTTCCGGTACGTCCCCTCCCGCTTCCGGATCTCCGCGGGCTTCGGTTTCGGACCTCTCGCGCCCATTATTCGATCCACCCGACGTCCGATACCTCCCCGGAGAAACCTGCCACTGTAGACGGAAGGG
>Ga0222719_10000919_pt1 | contig 29241 bp, 25 predicted proteins | sample C33_34DmetaG_FD_165039 | JGI IMG/M metagenome (GOLD analysis project Ga0222719, IMG submission 165039) | Estuarine water microbial communities from San Francisco Bay, California, United States - C33_34D | ecosystem: Environmental > Aquatic > Marine > Unclassified | place: USA: California...
ATTCTTTTTGGCTTGGGGTTTATCCTGGCTTAAGCACTGAAATGTTAGATTTTGTGATAAAGTCTACAAAACAATTTATTTCTCAGCATTAAAGTGCTTCGATAATTCTTTTTGATAATTAATTGGCAAAACACAAAAATCCATATTTGATTTCATAATTTTGTTTATAATCCTACCTTTATAAATTATTCTTGGTTTGTTTGGAATGGTTGAAAGAAAGATACCTACGTATTCTTTCAGCAAAATTCCATTTCCAAAAAAGTTAATCTTTGAATATCTTTTGAAATTAAAATTAGGAGCTAAGTCGGTTATAAAATAAATAACTTTTTTTATATAAATTGGAAATATAAGAGATTCACTATTTGAATTAAGAGTAATTTCACTGGCATATTGATTTTTAATTAAAAATTTATCAATTTTTTCTCTTGAATCATTATCTCCATACAAATCGCCTAGAAATATTCTTATATACTTATAATCAAATTTATAAGAAAAAACATAAAAAATTAGATTGTTTATTTTTTTAAAAACCACATATAAGTTAACTTGTTTGTTTAATAAAAATTGCCAATATGTATCCAGAAAAACCACTTTATCAATTTGAAAATTTAATAATATTTTTAGTGGAATAAGTACTGAAACATAAAAATTATTAATTAATGAATATTGCTTCGAAGCAGAACCAGCAAAATGAAAAAAATAATCAAACTTGATATCTTTATTGATTTTATGTAATTGAGAAATTACAAATAAATTAGTGTTATTTACATTTATTTCAGATTTAGAATTCTTATTAATAATACAAAAATAATTTGCATTTAGAGACTGTAACACTTTTTCACCTATATATGATGAAGATCCTGAAATTAAAATATTCATTATAAGTTAAAATAATTTTCTATCTGTCTTTTTGCTATATCAAAAACATTCGATGAGTCATTTTTTTCAATTTCAGAAACAAGTTTGGCCAAATTATTAATATTTATTTCTGCATTCCAATTTAAAACTTTTTTAGCTTTTGTTGAATCGATTTTTAAAATATCGGTTTCTGTTAATTCAGATTCTTTAGAGGTTGCTGTCTTTGTTTTTTTACAAAGTTCATCGTCGAATTTACTTAACAATTCAGACACTGTAGTTTGTTTTTTATCTGATGATAGATTAAATATTTCAGATACTTTATTTTCAAAACAATATTCACTACTAAGAAGGTAGCCATTTAGTGAATCAAATACATGTATCCACGGTCTGACTGAATTTGAATTACGTAAAATTAATTCTTTTTTGTTTTTAAAAGATTCGAAATAATCAGTAAGTATTCTATCCTGGCCCCTATCCCAAGCACCAAGAACATTGCCAGAACGAATTATATTTATGTTTTTATTTGAAGATAATTTGCTTAACTTGAAAAGCTGGATTAAATTTTCTTTCATATATTTACTAAAACTGTAAAACTCATTAAAACCAAGCATGTCTTCTTCTTTATTATTCTTTGATGGATTTTTATAAACTTTATCAGTAGTTGAGATTGTTAAAAGTTTTGCCGAAATTGAACTATTAAAAAAATCTAGTATTTTATAAGTACCCAAAATATTTGTTTTCATAGTTTCTTCAGGGAAGTTATATGCAACAGAAACTAGACTTTGAGCAGCAAAATGAAAAATTATTTCTATTTGAGATTTTTCTAATTCTTTTTTGATTTTTGTGGACTCTTCAGTACTTAAATCAATAAAGAATTCTTTTTTAAAAATATTTTTATCTTCAATAAATTGGTAAAAGTTAACATTTTTTTTATTTGAAAGTCCATAAACTTCAGCACCTAAAAAATAAAGAATTAAACTTAACCAACTTCCTTTAAAACCTGTATGGCCCGTAATAAGAACTTTTTTATTTTCCCAAAATTTTTTATTAGCTTTAATAGTCATTTTTTAAAAATTCTTCAAGTACTTCAAGATCTCTAATAGTATCAACTGGTTGCCAAAAACCAGTATGTTTATATGCAGATAAATTTGATGATTTTGCTAAATGCTCAAGAGGTTCTTTTTCAAAAAGAGTCATATCATTTTCGATTATTTCTTTTATCTCTCTTCTTATAGCAAAATACCCTCCGTTTATCCAAGTATCTTTATTATCGACTTTTTCGTTAAATTCAATTACGTCGTTTTCAGACAATTTTAAACTTCCAAATCTAGCTTTTGGCTGAACAGCTGTTACAGTTGCGAGTTTTTTAGTTTTATTAAAAAAAGCAAATAGATTATTTATATTAATATCAGAGATGCCATCACCATATGTTAAAAAAAATTCTGAGTCATAAAAATAATTTAAAGCAATTTTGATCCTCCCACCTGTCATGCTTTCCTGACCTGTGTCAAGTACGAGTACTTTTGATAAAGACTTTAGTTGAAACAAATTTTCATTATTTGATATTTTTTTAAAATTAAAATCTAGATATTCAATTAATTTTTCTTGCTTATATCCTCCCAACAAAACAAAGAAATTTACACCGTATTTTTCGTAATTCTTAATTATGTGCATAAATAGTGGGCTGCCGTTTGCTTCTATTAATGGCTTTGGTATGTTTTCGGTGTATTCTTTAATTCTTGTTCCTTTACCTCCAGCAAGAATTAAAGTTTTTAACATAAATTAATTATACCAATTAAGCATTCTTTTATGCATACGCAATTATGATGTAAAAATCTTCAGAGTAATTGTGTTTATTCTTATACGATTTTCATTAATTAAAACATAAAGTAATTAAATTGGAAAAATCTCTAAAATAAAACTATATCTAAGATTTCAAAAAAATATTTAAACCTCTTATGACCAGTTAGTTTCTTTTGCAAACTAACTTATATATAAGTTGAGATTAAAAATAGTGACTCTTTATTTACAACTAGTTCTAAAGGATAGTTATTAATATTATTAAAAAAATTATATTTCTTTTAATAATTGTTATTTATTTTAAAAAAGAATAAAAATATTACTAATCTTTAAAAGTATGAAGGTTACTCATTTAATTCCAGCTTCTGGAAGTGCAACTCGTTTAGGTGGCATACCTAAATTCTTGCTCCCAGTTCCTAAAGAGGACAATTTATTATCACATCATTTATCAATTTCTCAAAACAACATAGATATTAGTGAAGTAAGAATATCTACTAATACATCATTTTCTAAAATTTTATACAATATGAACCTTGAAGAAAGTTTTGATAAATTATCTAAAGTTGATACATACAACACTAATACAATGAATGAAACTTTATTAAATATGAGAAACTTCAATTCCGAAATGCACTTAGTTACAATGCCGGATACTTATATAACAGATCAAAAGCTAATCAAAGAAATGATAAAATTATTCAAAAATAACGATGAATTAGATGGCGTAATAGGACTATGGAATATCCTAGAAAAACAAAGAGAAAAGACAGGGCAGTGTCTTGTGGAAAAAAATTTAGTTACCGATGTAGTTGATAAAAATAAAAATATAAAATATGACTATCTTTGGGGAGTAGTTTTATTTAATAATAAGCTTTGGGAATTTATTAAAAAAGAAGAGCAGCATATTGGTTATAGCTTAGGACCAGCAATTAAAAATGATTTAAAATTTGGATGTGTAGTCGCAGGAGGTAGATATTTTGACTGTGGCACTATTGATGAATATTGGGAGTTAGTTAGTGAAATCAACAGTGCTTAACAAAAAAAATATCAGTATTGTTGTTCCTTTATTCAACGAATATGAAAATCTTGATTTATTTTTAAGAAAATTAGATAATGAGAATACTAATTTAAAAAAAATTTTTATCTTTGTAAATAATGGAAGTTCAGATGAAAAAGTGTCGAAGCTCCTCAGTGAAAAGCGAACTAATTTTGTTCAATTAAATAAAAACCTAGGGTTTGGTGGAGGAGTTAAATATGGTATAAAACATTCAAGTACAGATTTTGTATGCTGGATGCCATGCAATCTTAAAGTTGACCCTTTAGAAGCAATAGAACTGATTAATCAAATTGGAAATTTCGATAATAAAACTCTTTACAAATGTAAAAGATTAAAAAATTCAAAAATTGATAAATATAAAACATTAATTTTCAGTATTTTACAATCTGTTATATTAAAAACCAAAGTTTTTGATACCGGAGGAACCCCAACAATAGTTTCAAAAAATCTATTTAATAAAATGGAAAATTTTCCTAATGATTATACTTTTGAAACATATGTTTACTTAAAAGCAAAATCAGAAAATTTTATTATCCAAAGACCTTCAATAAACTATGGAAAAAGAAAATTTGGTACTTCTCACTGGCAAAATGGTATTTTGTCAGAAATAAAATTTATATTGAATATGTACAAACAATCTAAACTTTGGAAAATTTAACAAAGTAGTTTTAAAAAATAATATTTACTTTGACGCCCCATTTTTAGTGACTACTTGAAAAATATACATGTTTTGACCATCAAATCTCTTAATCACTTTTACTATAGTCAAGTTTTCCTGTATTTTAATAAGAGGTACTGACCTTAAGCTCATAAACCAACCTGAATTTCCTTCAAACGGATCAAAATTAACAAAAATTAAATCTATATTTTCTAGAATATACTTTTCTAAATTATTAAATTGATTAGCTTTTATAATCTCTTGATCTCCCACTAATCCTTCCAAATTCACTACAGGATTGCTAGAGTAGTACCCGATATGTCCTGCTGCCCATGTTCCAACCACAGATTCATCATATTCATCTAGAAAATCTACAGTTTCACTATAGATTTTCGACCAGTCTGATCTATCCGAGAATATGTAAATTGATGAGTTAATTAATATAAAAACCAAAAAAGCATATATTAAAGATTTATTAAAATTTTTAAAGACCTCCATTAATGTAATCATATATATGAAAATTACAAAATAATTATACCAATCATGCGTAAGGCTAAGATGAGACCTCAAAGATATGAGAGCTAAATGTGCAACTCCAATTAACCATAAACTAATTATTAAATCTTTTTCCAAATTAGTTTTTTTACTAAAGTAAAAAATTATTATGAAAATAATAATTAAACCAAATGAGAAAACCCTATTAACAGTTGTTTTATAACCTGAATTATATGCAATGGTAGGATCAAATAATGAAAATGAAAGCTTATTCACGTTTGCCATATATTTTGGTACAGTGTCTAATCTATCCTTTATAACAAATCCGTAACAGTTTATATTTTTTATTTCACATGAATTTATATGTTCAGAATAGTCTAATTGACTCCAAAGCTGCTTAACTGTACTGCTAGTAGAAAATGTATTGAAATCAAATCCTATAGAATAATTAAAAATTGATAAAAGTATTATAAAAATTATAAATATTAATGCAAAATGTTTTAAAACAGTGAATGTTTTGTTTTTAAAAGCAGAAAATAAACTAACTAGAAAAATTATTATCACAGAATCGTATCTAGCAAAAAAAATTACAAGAATAAGCCAAGTATTTTTTAGTTGTTTTTTATTGTATACAAAATCTAATAAGTAGATGTTAAGTAAAAAAATTGTCAAGCCAGTCTCCATACCATTAAAAAAATATGGTAAAAATAATAAATGAACTGAAATTACAATTAATTTATCAATTAGCGAAGTCGAGTAAATTTTATTCCATTTATTTATGCTTAAATAAAATATTATTAATTGAATTAGAAGTGATATTTGAGAAATGTCAAACATTGAATTTGTAAAAAACTTAAAAATTAATCCAAATACTATTAAGACAGATAACCATAGAAGATGGAACCCATTTGTTATACTTTTTCCATCAAAGGTAAAAATATAAGAATCAATAAAATTTTCTGCAATTTTAAAATAATAATATGAGTCATCATGAAATATTTTATGTGAAAGTATGGATGTGTCTAAAAACTTTAAAAAATAAAGTATTAGTAAAGCTACGCTACTTCCAATAATAATTTTTTTCTTAATAATAATTTTTTTCTTAATAATGGATAGTTTAACTCTTAAATAAATTATCTAAAGACCTTAAAAAATTTTCTAAATAGTTAAATCATAGTCAATTTGTAAGGTATAAATTATTAGCTTCGAAAGATATATTAAATATAAAAAATTACAAAATTTATCTAATAAATATTGCAATTGTTTTAAAAAGTAAATTCTTATTTCAATCAGAATTTTATTTATTTAAGTGTAATATTTTAACATATGAAATTAATTAAAAAATTATTACTAATTACTCTAAATTTAAAAATATCTCATGACGATTTAAATGAACTAATTAAGTGGCAAGAAATTTACAATTTTTCTGAACCATTTCCTACTTTTATTAAAAAAAAGGTTTTAAAAGAGTACAGCTCTTCTTCAACAATATGGGTTGAAACAGGGACATTAGTCGGAGACACGGCTAAATATCTATCAAAAATTGCAAAATTTGTATACACCATAGAACCAAGTGAAAAATACTACAAATTATCAGTAAAAAACCTAAAAAGCTATGAGAATATAAAAATTTACAACGATACTTCAGAAAACAAACTAAATGATATATTAGAAATTATTAAACCCAATTCTGATGTTTGTTTTTGGCTCGATGGTCATTGGTCTGGGGGAGATACCTTCAAAGGGGAAACGGACACCCCTATTTTAAGTGAATTAGATACAATAGAAAGATATCTAAATAATTTTTCTAAGCTAAATATATTGATTGATGATTTCAGAATTTTTGACATTGGAAACAATGTAGATACCTATCCTTCAAAAGAAGTATTAATTGAATATGCAGCAAAAAATAATTTAAAATGGAGAATTACTAGAGATATTTTTATCCTATCAAAAGAAGGTATTGTAGAAAATAACATATGATAGGGGTATCAATTTGATAAAAAAAATATATAGAAAAATTAAATCAAAATTTTTCAAAAAACCATTTGGTACGCAAAATGCTCAAAACAGGAACAACTGGTTAAAAAGTGCTTTAGATGACATTCCATCTGGATCAACAATTCTTGACGCTGGCGCTGGTAATGGAAATAAAAAAAAATACTGTAAAAACCTGAATTATATCAGCCAGGATATAGCTGAATATAAAGGTACATCTAAGAGAGAAGGATTACACACTGGCATTGTCGACTATTCAGAATTAGATATTGTTTCAGATATAGTTGATATACCTCTAGATGATGAATCTATAGATGCAATAATGTGTATAGAGGTTATTGAACATGTTGAAGATCCTCAATTAGTTTTTAAGGAGTTTTCAAGATTACTTAAAAAAGATGGCGTACTAATTCTTACTGCACCATTTAATTCACTTACACATTATTCTCCTTATCATTACGCTACTGGGTTCAGTAAGTTTTACTACCAAAAAAATTTGCCAAAATTTAATTTTGAAATTGTAAACATTGAACCTAATGGAAATTACTTTGAATACTTTGCTCAAGAAACTAGAAGAATTAATGAGGTTTCTAAAACATACAGCAACAAGACACTATACAGTCCTTTTTACTACTTAAGCAGAATATATATGTTAAATTTGCTTAGGAAATTAAGTAAAAAAGATAACGGTTCAAGCGAACTGCTGTGCTTTGGATATAATGTTATTGCAAAAAAAATTTAGAATTTACCAATGAGAAAAAATATAGCTATTAGAGCAATAAGATTTGCTTACTTCAATATTTTTAAAAAAATATTTTTCATTGACTATTTAACTCAAAATACTTTTAGAAGATTTTCTATTTTTCTTAATAGAGGGATAACATTAGTAATTAGGCCAGAATTTGAAGATGTCTCAGATTTTTTAGATTACTACTATAGAATAAATTGGTATTTTAAGCCTATAGAGAACAGAATCAAAAATATTTATTTTACGATAACATTTGATAAAATTGAATATACGCTTCCCAGCTATTTTAATTCTCAGATAAAAGAACACTTGATATCTAGAAATAAAATTTTATTCAATACTAAGGTAAAAAAATCTTTTTTACATAACCGGTATAATTTAATATATTTGGATTGCAAAGCCACTGACAAAAAACCATCTTTAGAAAAAAATGTTGTGAACATTAATTCTAGAAATGAAGGAACAGGTACCATCAACTCTTTAAAATTCGTTGCTAAAAATTTTGATAATACTAAATTTTTAAGAGATTCAAAAAAAAACATTATTTCATTAAAGAAATCTGTTAACTCTGATAATGTACTTTTAATCGGTTCAGGTCCAAATTCTAAACAATTAATTAAAATGGATACTAATTTCTCCGATGTGATGGTTTGTAATAGCGTTATTAAAGACACCAGTTTGATGAAAAAATTCAATCCCAAATATATAGTCTTTGGAGATCCAGCATGGCACTCAGGGCCTTCAAAGTATGTTCAGGAGTTTAAAAATACTTTATGTCATACATTAGACAAATATGATTCTACAGTTATCACAGTTGAAAGAGATGCACACATTATTAAAGAATATATGCCCGAAAGCTTTCACAAAAATTTCATTTTTATTCCATTTGTAAAAACTAATAAAAAAACAAATTTAAATTACAACTTAAATAAGAATTTTTATGTTGCTGGTACGAATAATATTTTAACACTACTCATGCTGCCCGTATCATTTTACCTGTATAAAAATATTTTTTTTGCAGGTTTTGATGGAAATCCGGATGAAAATAAAACATATTTTTGGAAACACAACCCTTCCCAACAGTTTGGAAACGAATTTACCAGCCAGGAACAGACTCATCCTCATATTTTTGATAAAGAGAATATGGATTATGGGTTTATATACGAAAGCCATTTAGACAAACTTAGTCAATGGTTTTCAGATGAAAATACAAAAAATCATAATTTAAAAAATCTTACAGACTCTCACATGGAGCCATTCATTAAAATTTCATAAGGTTTTAGGGTTTACTAATTTAGTAACAATTTCTAAGTCTTCCTCATCATCTATGTCGAAGCTTTCAAGTTTTGAAACCTCAAAAATTTTCGATTTTTCATTTATTCTATTTTTTTTCTCCAAAAATTGCTTTTTTGAAAATATATAAAAATTGGAATTTTCCTCATAAAGGGGAGATAATTTTTGTGTTGGAAGTAATTTTTCAAGTGAGTGATTTAGTGGTTTTAAATTATGACTATAGAATCGCGATTGATATTTAGAGACTGAGAAAATAGGTTCATTAATATCCAAAAAAGACATTAAGGCACTACTTATCGTCTCACGTTTTAATAATGGATTTGTTACATGTGTTTGTATAATATTTTCATTCTTGAAGTTTCCTATGTTGGAATAAATTAAATTATTTAAAGACTCATAAGGGTCTAAAAGGCTATCTTTTCGTTTTACAAATTTTATATTTTTGAAATACTTTTCTACTTCAGCTACAACTTTTTGATTGTCAAAATCGACTACAATCTCATCAATCAAATCTACATTTGTTAAAGTATTCAATATATAAAAAAATAGAGGTTTGTCTGAGATCAACCGAAAATTTTTATTAGGAACCCTTTCAGAAGTTAATTTTATAGGTAAAAAAGCTGTGAATTTTTGCTTTTCATTCATGTGTAATAATAGTGGTTCACTAGTTTATTTTTTTCTTCTATTTTAATGTCTATATTAAATTCTATTATTTCAGGCTTACTAAGATACTGTCCAAAATTTTTTGCAATTCTGTATTTGCATATTTGTAAAAAATTAGACCGTGGGTAATTTTGTTTTTTTCGGAAATTTAAATCAGATTTTATCTCAAAATAAATAGATTTAAGTGCTTGAAATAAAAATAATTTGTGCTCGAATAAAGACTTAATCAATTTCGATTCTCTCTTAAATCTGTTGTAAATTAATTTAAAATCTTCATAGTGAAAGTGTGTAACTATTGCATTTGGTTCATATAAAGTTTTTTTGCCTTGATCAAATAATTTAAGTGAGAATAATATATCTTCGCACCCTGTTATTTCTTCATCAAAAAGTATTTTTTCCCAATCTTTGTACTTAAATGCACTTGAACCATTATTACAAAATAAATTACTTTGAAAATTATTATTACTTGGAAACCATTGACTTAAGTGATTCACCTCGGACAATGGAGATCTAGTATCTCCTATCTGTCTTCCGTAAACTAAACCAATATCTTCTTTAATAAAGTGCCTTGTCATATTTAAAAGATACTTGTCATTTATTGGAAAACAGTGTGCAGAAATAGAAACGATAATATCTTTGTAACTAGACAATTCAATAGCCTTATTAAGAGCTTTTCCAAATGAAAATTCTTCTTTAGCTATCTCTGTAAAATAAAATGGAAATTTAAATTCATACTCACTCAACATTTCAACTGTACCATCAGTACTACCAGAGTCTATCACAACTAGTTCAAAATTAATTTTCGTCTGGGTTTCTAATAAGTTTATTAATTGGTATAAATTCTCTTTTTCATTTAAAGCACGAACTACTACTGTACATTTCATGTTATGCATACTTCATAATAAGTTTCAACGCTCATAGGTCCTTTTTTATATTCATCATAATAAATTGCATCCTTAAATAATTTTTTCCCATTTGATGCTGGTTCTAAAACTAGGACATTATGACCCATCCATCCACCTTGAGATTGAAAAATCCATAAATAATTTAAAAATTCCTTGTCATAAGTTAACTTTAGAGAGTTATTTTCTTGGTGTAAGCTTAAATGGTTACCCTCATTTTCAACATAACCAAAATCAAAAAATTTCGAATTATTTTCAAGATTTAAAAAATGTGTTATATCTTCAGTATCAAGAATATTACCAAACGAATCCTCAACCTTTTTTATTTTACTGAAATTTCCTTTAATATTACATCTAGAATAAATAGGAATTGCTAAGTGAAGCTTAAATAAAAAAATGTCTTTAAAAGATACTCTTAAACAATATTCAACCCTTAATTTATTTCCATTTAGTGAATAAGTTTTACAAATTTTACTTCCAGAGTCTAAATTACTTGTTTCTAAAATAATTTTTTTATTTGATGACTCGTTTACCTTCCAAGCATGCGACCAGGTCTCTCCGTGATCATAACCAGTACCCCAGGAAAACTTTTCAATAGCATCATTAGGAAACAACTCTTCCCACCCTCCTTGCCAATTATCATCATAGTTTGTACCTTTTGGAACTATACCCTCAATTAAGTTTTTATTATTCCAGACCCATTCAAATTCTTTCTTTTTATTAAAAAGACTCAGAACTCTTCCTCCAAGTTCGGGTGAAATTATTATTTTCAAATCAGAGTTTTCAAGTGTTAATTTTTTATACATAATTATGTAAATCTATTGGTAATAACTATGATAATCTCATTAGCCTATTATTCGAGTTATTTATTATATCTAAATTCAAGACGAATTAAATTTTATTAATTAATATAAAAATGATGTTAATTGTATCAACAACTCCCAGAACAAATCTAAACCTTGATGATTTTAAAAAAATTGTTGAATCAACCAATTATTCTTACTTACAACTTAATCCAAACAGTCAGCAGTTTGATTCAAATGAAATGAAAAAAATTTTAGCAGATTGCCAAATTGCAATAATAGGCGATGATGAAATAGATAGTAAAGCAATTCAAGATGCAGTTAACTTAAAACATATTATTAAATGGGGATCGGGTACAGATTCTATAGATTTTGAAGCAACATCAAATAAAAACATTTCTGTTACAAACACTCCAGGGGTTTTAGGTAAATACGTTGCCGAATATGTACTCGGAATAATTATTTCTACAAATAGAAATCTGTTTGAGTACAATTACACCTTTAAAACGAACAAGTTATGGAATAAAAATCCTGGATCTTCACTTTACGGAAAAACTGTAGGATTAATAGGTTATGGGAATATTGGCAAAGAGATTGCTAACTTGTTATCGATATTTAATTGCAAGACTATATTTTATGATCCTTATGTTCAAACTGACGATAATGCAAAAAAAGTTGAGTTAAGTACTATTTTTAAGAGTTCAGATATTTTAATTGTTTCTGCAAAATTAAGCCCAGAAAATTTAAACATAATTGATAAAAATGCAATTGATAAGCTAAAGGAAAATTGTTTACTCATCAATATTGCAAGAGGTCCACTGTTGAATGAAAATGATGTATTTAATGCTGTAAAAAATAAGAAATTAAAGTACCTTTTTTTAGATGTTTTTAATTCTGAACCACCTAATTTAAATGACTACTATATTAATAACCACCACATTAATTTTAGTCAACATAATGCATCTAATTCTTTTGATGCTATTGAGGAAGTGAATAAGAGGATACTAGAAATATTAAAAGGATTAATCTTATGAACATAATTTTTGGTTCTGCTTCAGGTATTGGACAAAGTTTATATCAAGAGTATTTAATAAACGAAAGGGAGGTATTTGGAATTGACATCATTGAAAGCCCCACAACAAACTACATATACAACTTGGAGAACTTAGAAAATATTTCTGATCTTGTATACCATTTTAAAGAATCAAACATAGAGTCGATTACCTTTTGTGCTTCCAACCAAAATCAAGGAGATTTTATAGAAAATATATTTAAAACCAATGTATTAACTTTTATAGAATTTATTAATTTGATATATCCAAAATTGGATGGATGCATCATTAGTGCTATTTCAAGTGTTCATTCAATTTCATCGAACCCAAGTAATCTGTACTATTCTTCATCAAAAGCTGCTTTAGAGGCTGCAATCAGAAATTTAGCAATAAGGAAATCAAATAATTCATTTTATGTAATAAGGCTTGGCGCTACTGATACAAAAAAACTTAGAGAAAATATTGATGACATAGAGTTACTCTCCACCCTCTTACCCAGCGGAAATGTTTTTGATAAAAAAGAAGTTTCAAATTTCATTTATACACTTAATACCAAATTTAAAAATTTGCTTAATGGGGCAGTAATCCAAATTGACAATGGAGTATTGTCGATGTTGAAAACAAATTAAAAAGCATATATAGAGATAAAACAAACTATTTGTTTTTTTAATTATGATTTAAAAAAGATATAGTAATTATCTTAAAAAATTTTTTTTAGCAACTTAAAAAAGTTATCATTTAGGTATGTATTTTATAAATATATTTGCATTTAATTTATTGATTAACAATTATTTATTAAATTTTTTATTTACGAATAATGATCTAGTAGCTATTGGTAGTCTAAACAACTTAAAAGAGGACTTTGTAAGAATTGCATTTCCTTACAATTTAGAAATTAACGCCATGTTAATATCTAATTTACTATCTTTATTAATTTCAATATTAGTTGTATCTACCTTGCAAAAAAGCAATAAATTTTCTGATCTGATTTTAATTATTAGAGAGTTTGGAAAACTAGTTTTTATATATATTGGAGTTTATTCGACAATACTTTATATGTTGAGAATCTATAATTTGTCTCGAGGGTTATTGCTAGTTGGATTCATTGTCTTCCCATTGCTTTCGTATTTATTTATTATATTTTTAAGATCAAATATTTTTCTAAAAATTCAACCTTCAGTAAAAATTAGTACACAGTTATTAATTATTTTTTTAATAGCATCAGTTTTTGTCACAACAAAAGAAAATAACGAATTTCAAGTATCTATTGATCTAAGCGATAACAATGCCAGCTCAGATGAATTTTCTACCTATGTCGAAACAGTTTATGAAGGTTGTAGCCCCTGGCTTGGGAGCTCTAACTTCAATGGATGTATTACTGGGGTCCAAGTCAAAAAAGGCTACAGATACTCAGAGAGCTTAAATAATATAATTGTCTTTGACAGTGATTTTTATGTGCTGGATGTTTTTGGAAAAGTTTTCAAAAATAATGTGACTAACATATATCTTGATATTTCAGAAAAAGTTAAAAATAGAATTGATGGATCGGGGGATCAAGGTTTATTTAGTCTTGCATTTCACCCTTCGGGTTCCTATTTATTAATTAGCTATTCAGACCTTGAAAACAATTTAGTTATTGAAAAGTATAAAATAGGTGATAATAATTCCCCATTAAAAGATAACCCAGAAATATTATTGAAAATTCCAAATTCTCAATGTTGCCATTTTTCTGGAAATATAATTTGGTCAAATTATTTCGATGACTTTTTAATTAGTATCGGAGACATGGAGTCCAATGCTTCATTTGAAGGAAAACCGGTTTCGTTATTCAATTCAGAACCACTTGATACTACTTCACCTAGAGGAAAGATTATTTTTCTTAATAAGAGGTTAACTAATCCAGATCTTTTAGCAGTTGAAAATGTATACGAATCCAAAAAAAATATTTTAGCTTATGGACTTCGGAATCCCTGGAAAACTTATGAGTATAATAATTATTTATTCGTACCAGATATTGGCCATGTAAGTGAAGAAGAACTAAACATTTTAAATTTAGATGATCTTAGAGTAGAAAATAAACCTTATTTACTTGGATGGCCACATTATGAAGGGACAATAGATAATCAAATAAATTTTAATGAAATTTTTCTTCATGAAAATAATACAAAAACTAGCATAAATTCTTATGTTAAAGACAAATCATTAATGCCAAAAGTCTTTTACTCACATGTTGCACCAGAAAATTACAGAGCAGCAATAATTGGGGGCGCTGTTATAGAAGATTCAAAAAGTAAGTATTTTGAACACTATTTCTTTGCTGATTATTTAAGTGCGGAAATATTCAGTTATGATTTTAAAAATGACAGCTTAAAAATAATCCCTCTTGGTTCAATAGAGACTTTTATAACCTCGCTAAATGTTCATCCTCAAAAAGCTGATATTCTTTTAATTACTACGGGCGATGGAGAATTACTAGAAGTGAAACTTCCATAGGTTGATATTTTTTAACAGCTTAAAGAATTTGTGAAATACTTTTTTCAACTCAGTAATTACTATTAGTTTAATGAGAAATATTAAATTAGGATCTAAAGTTTTTATTGCAGTAATTATTTTCTTAGTTATTTTTATATCAATTTTCTATAATTTTTTTCAAAATGAACAAGTAAATTCCTTAGAGAGCTTAGAGGACAACCTTTGCAAGTATCACAACATATCCTTGAATTCTGAAGAGTTTTCTGATGAGATTACTATTTTAAGTGTAGAAACAAAAACAACTGCTTTATCAATTTATCCAGAATTAGAAAATCTAATATGTCTTGGTAAAATTGTAGATTTTGAAATTACCTTTTACGAACAAGTAGCAAACTCAGTTTTTATTGAGGTAACTTTATATAAATTTACCGATGAAAAGTTAGTAAATATTATAAAAATTATTCTTCTAATTTCAATTCTACTTTTAAATAAAATAAAACTTTTTTATGAATATATTTCAAAAAATCTCATTTTACTATCCATATTTCTAGTTATTTATTACATTAATTTAATTTTTACAATTAAATTTAATATTTTCAATTTTATTATTGAGTCAATTTTCTACTCACTTATTTTTATAGTTTTAAGCACTAATAGTAAAAAAATTCTAATAATTAATAGAAATCACAACCTCTCAATAGACAGTTTGAGAGCAGTTGCTGTTTTGGCCGTAATTTTCAACCATCTAGGTACAAATATATTTTATTCTGGATACCTAGGAGTCGATCTTTTTTTTGTTATATCTGGATATGTGATTACAAATAAATACATTACTTTAGATCCAAAGAACTTAAAGACTTTTTATTATGACTTTCTTTTCTTTAGAGTTAAAAGAATTCTCCCGGTCCTTTTATTTTTTGTGTCAGTTACATCTATTTTTGTCTACCTTGTTGACTACAACTATAAAGAAACACTGAAAGTTGCTATATTCTCAACATTCGCTTTATCTAATGCATACCTCTACACAAATTCTTTAGATTACTTCTCAGAAGACTCCTCTTTGAACTCCTTTACTCACACCTGGTCACTTGGAATTGAGGAGCAGTTCTATCTTATATTTCCATTTTTAATTTATGCATTAATAAAGAATAAGATAAGTAGTTATTTTATTGCACTTCTAACAACCTTATCACTGATTTTTTTCCTATTCAACCAAGCATCAAACCCAGATGGTACCTACTATTTATTACAGTATAGATTTTGGCAAATGGCTTTAGGCTGCTTGATTGTTATTTATAGAGAAGAGCTTAAATATATTGGAAAGAAACTTCCTCTAAATTTACTGCTTTTAATATCACTAATTTCATTTACTATCAATACTCCGTATTCTAGTTTACTAACTACACTGTCAACTTTTTCATTCTTCATGCTATTGATATCAATAGATAATAGAGAAAAAACAAATAAATTTTTAATAAGTAAAAAATTAGCTACGATTGGAACTTTATCTTACTCTATATATTTATGGCACTGGCCAGTTATAGCTTTGTCAAGAATGAAAAACTATGAGTTTATAAATGTAGAATTTCAAATTATGTTGATGGTTATTTTTGCAACATTATCATTTAAACTAATTGAGCAACCATTTAGAAATATTTCAATAATTCATAGAAAAAATTATTTCAAAATTATTATTTCTATAACTCTTTTAGTTGTTTTAATGATATTGCTTATTATAAATTTCTCGGATAGAAACAATAGCTTAACTGGAAGCAACCCCTTTTTATTTTCAGAAAAAGATTATAAAAATATTGTTAATGAAATTGATTGCTACCACCCATTAGATATTGAAAATGCATTTGATAGTTGTATTAGACACAATCCAGAAAAAAAGAACGTTTATTTAATTGGAGATAGTCACTCTACTAATCACTATCTAAGCTTAGAAAGAAATTTTTCGAAAGAAGAACTTTACTCTTTCCACCATCTTGTAGATTGGGGTTTTATAAGGGGCATTCAAGGAGTTGAAGGTTGTGCTACTGGCCAAAAATGTATAGATAGCAGTTTTGAAAAACATTTATCATTTTACCGTGAAAACTTAACAGAAAACGATTTTGTAATATTTTCCTTTTCAAGGGACTGGTTCAAAATAGATGGTGAGATTCCACGACAAAATATTGAACTAAAGTTAAAAATGTTTGAAACAAATTTTAATAGGCTAGTTTCAACAATAAAATTGTCTGGCGCAAACCTGATTCTAATTGATGATATTCCAAAAACATGCGGTTCCAAAGTGAACTACTTTAATGACATAATTGTAAAAGGAAATGTAGAAATCTGCACTATTGAAGAGACTCTCTCTTTAAAGGATAGAGAAATATTGACTAATATATACAACAAAGCAAGTTGGGAAAATGTTAAGTACCTTGATCCGCATGACTATTTTTGCTATGAAAGTAAATGCTCAATAATTGACCTACAAAGTGGAAGACTTTTATTTTCTGATTTATCTCCTCATATATCAAATAATGGACTCAAAATATTAGATCTTTTTTGGGAAGACAATTTCGAAAAAATAAAATAAATTGAGTAAAATTATTTCTATGAATGTTTTAAAAGGTAATGAATTGGCAACCTACAAAGGTTTAAATAATAAAACAGTGATACAAACCTGGCATACTAAAGAGTTCCATAAAAAAATAAAAAAAATTAATATGGAAATGAAATTAAAAAATCCTCAGCTCGAATTTTTACTATACAACAATGACGAAATGGACAATTCTGTAGAGGATAATTTTGATAGGGATATTGTAAAAACTTATTTTAAGTTTTTGCATTATGTCCCAAGAGCAGACTTCTGGAGGTATTTAATGGTTGAAAAGTTTGGATGTATTTATTTAGATATAGATTCAATAATAATTTCTAATATAGATGAGATCATAAAAAGAAAAAAATCTATATTGACTTTAGAGCCAAGAAAAACAGCTTTTATACAATGGGTAATGATTTTTAATCAGAATGACCCAGGTTTAGAAACAGCAATAGAAATGATTATTGATAATGTAAAATCTAATTTATACAAATACAATGTAGATGAGTTAACTGGACCAAGACTACTAACAAAGGCTATATTAAAAAAAATTGAATTCCAAGTAGGTAGTAATGTTTTGGACTATAGTAATGCAGACCTAAATTTGAAATTAAGAAAGAATGATTATAAATTATTAAAAAATACAATTCATGACAACCATTTTTTATTTAAACACCAATACAACCACCTACTTCGAAACAGAAGGAAAAAAATATTTCGAAAACCCAATAATGAAGATATGAATCACTTTATTAATTTTCAAAAAAGTAACCCTTTATATTAATTCTCTGACTACTGAATCAGACTTAATATATTCAATCATGTATAAAACTTTTGTAAGTAGTCAATGATTTTAGTTAATTTAGAATTTATTTGAAAAGATAATTTACCCGAAAAAGACTTATTTTCAAAATGTTTTTTTGAATAAATTCTTACTATTTTTTTTGAGTTTTTAGGTAATAGTAATTTACTTTCTACAATCTCATCAATTCTGTAAATTAAGTTAAATTTATTCAAAACAATTTTTCTTGCATTTTTCAAAACTTTAACTTTTTTATCGTAAGGATCATTTTCAAGTATGTGTTCAATCTTTTGTATAGATCCAGTAAAATCATTGAGATCTAATTTAGTAAAACTTTCTTTAGGAAAAAAATCTTCTAAATTACTTCCACCAGAATATAACGGATAAGACAGTCCTAAATAGCTATCGAAAATCTTTTCTGAAATAATATTTTTATAAATATTATTTTCTATCACAATGTGGTATTTATAATTTAGGATACCTTTTTCTTTAGTTGCAGTTTTCTTAATATCTCTTCCAAAGAAATCTATATCTCCATCAAACCTATTTTGAAGGATATTTAAAAAATTTATTCTTAATTTTTGATGTTCTGTGATATCTTTTAAAGATGAGTAAACACTCATTAACTTATTTTTAATTGGAAAAAGATTTTCATAATATTCAATATCGGATTCTGGGTATTTTTTTTCAAAAGCACCTCCTCTTAATTTCCATGGTAAAAAAGGTGGAGTATTTTCTGACTGATTTAAATAGATAGGTTTTGGTGAGAAAATTGAATCAAACTGGTTCAAATAATTTATTTTTGTATTTTTTAAAAAGTAGTCTTCATCATAAATAGTTTCACTCCCTAAAAAAATTATATTTTTTTTATCAATTTTAACTTCTTCATAATTTTTTTTATAAAGATTTTCATTTATAAACCAAAAATCTGGAGAGTCAACATAAGTATTTATGTAATACTTTTTATTGTTAAAAATATTATCACTTGTATTAGTAAAGTTAAAAATGTTGGGGTATTTTATTTTGCCCGGGATAGTTATTTTAACTTTTATCATTCCCTATTTATCTTATTACAGTAATAAGTTTTCGTTTCAATTATTAATTAGTATTTATAAACTTTTTGTTATTTTGAAAATGTAAATACCATGCGTACGTCTTCTTAAAAAGTAAAAACACACTTAAATTAAAAACAAGATAAAAACTCACATGATTTACAACTACATATAAAAATGGGAAAATGTTTGAAATACTCAGATCATAAATATTTGTGCGTATGTAATACGGGGAAACACAAGTTATTAAAAAAATCATCATAGGTTTTGTAAATATTACTAAATTTTGACTTTTTAATAATTGTGGAATTATAAATATAAATATAGAAAGCCTGTAGTCAAAATTATAGTAAAGACTACAGAGAACAAAAACTAATAGATATATATAGCTATCAAGATTTAGAGTTTTATTATTATTCTGCAACTTAAAAAAGTTTAACTTTTTTAAGAGTGCATAAGTCAGTATTTGTAATAAAAATAAATAAATCAATGTATCACTAAAGGTTATTTGAAATAAATTTATATAATTTTCAATATGTGATAAAAAACCAAAAGTCCATTCAATACCTGTTGGGTTCGGAATATCAGAATATGTCATTTTTACAGAAAATAACATTAAACTTACCAAATTTGTAAAAAATACAAATAAATAAATTGAAAATATTCTATATTTTTTATTAAAAAAGAGATTTATTAAAAATCCCAAAAAGAAAAAAAGAGGATATATTTTTAATTGTGAAACGAGAGATAAAATAATTAATGAAGAAAAATGGTCATTTTTTTTAAATCTGAAAATAGCCAAATAGATGAATGTGTAGACCAGGATATCAACATTCATAGTTTCTATAACAAACGTTACAGGAGGAGACAAAAATAATAGAAACAGCACAAAAGAATTGTTATTATTTCTAAAAACTTTATTTATATATATAATCAAAAATAGAATTTGTAGCCCGCCGATAATTATAACAAAAGGAAATGCGTTTATAGTAGGCCAACCCATATCCAACAGAGGACCATATACATTTTTGCATTCATTAGATAATGACTTACAGTTGATATACGTAAAAATATAGTTTAAGTCCCCGAATACTGGATCACCTGAGAATAAGTTTATTGAAAGTCTCTGCCAAAAGTCATTAAAAAGGTTTATGAATGATGAAAGAAATCTTAATAAATAATAAATAAATAATGTTATTTTAAGAGACCTTAATTGATTTTCATTAATACGGTATTTGTTTTGATATATTAGAAAAACGAAAAAAAGTATAATTGACAATTTTGCAAACATGTCATAGTAGAAAATTGAAGTATAGGTAACTGTAAAAAAAAATAAATTTTGTACTAGATAATTGAAGCTGTTCTTTTGCACGTCATTAATTAGGTAAAAAATTAAAGCTGAAAATAAGATACTAAGTAAGAAAGAGTTGATAACTAAGCTTTTGTAAAAAATTAACATGAGAAAGAAATAGTTTATTAAGTTAGCTAACAGAAACGTAATTAACCCAGATTTTTTAGCCTTCGTGAATAATAAGAAATTACAAATAAGAAATGCAAAATTTAGCAATTCAAAAATTTTAGATGAAGTAGTAGTAATATTTATTCTCAGCCCATCTTCATCAATTAGTTCATAACCAATACATCTAAGCCCCTCCAATTTATTAGGAAACAAATCTAGTTCAATGAAATTCGAATTCTTCAAAGTATTGTTTTCGTATACAGTTTTATTAGAAGTATTAAAATCATAAACATAATCATTACAATCAAGAGAAGTAACGTAATGGTTGCTAACAACAAACAAAAATGCATTTGTTAAAATAATTAATACAATGAACAGTATATATAAATTATTTTTTGTTTTGTTATTTACCTTCACAATAATAAAATGATACTAAATAAAAATAATGAATAATAAAGAACTCATAAATATAATCATACCCTGTCTTAACGAGCAAGAGAATGTAATAAACCTTGCTGAGCAAATAGTAGATAAAACCAAAGGTCTAAATTATAATTTCCATATTATTTTTGTAGATGATGGTTCAACAGACAACACTTGGCAAAATATTCAAAACTTACCATTTGACAATATTTCTGGGATAAAGCTATCAAGAAATTTTGGACATCAAGCTGCGATTTCAGCAGGTATTAATTCAACTATTGATGGGAATGTAATTTTAATGGATGCCGATCTTCAGGATGATCCAATTTACATTCCAAGATTTATAAAAAAATGGGAAGAAGGTTCAAAAATTATAATTGCAAAAAGGACAAGTCGACAAGAGAACTTATTTAGACGAGTAGTCTTTGCGTTATTCTTTTACATCCAGAGTAAGTTAACTAGTATTGATATTCCAAAAAATACTGGTCACTTCTCATTTTTAGATAAGGAGGTAGTAAAGCAATTACAAAATTTTTCTGAAAGTACAAAGTACATAAGTGGAAATAGAGCATATGTAGGATATAAAACTGATTTTATTGATGTTGTTAAAAAAGAGAGAATGTTTGGGAAACCTAAAATGTCATTTTTAAAACTATTTAATCTAGGCATTAATGCTATTTTCAACTTCTCAGCCAAACCGCTAGCACTTATTGGATTTTTGGGGTTTCTAGTATCTTTTGGAAGTATTTTATTTTCTATTTTCGCATTATATTATAAAATAAATTTTGGAAGAACTCTTCTAGGTTGGAATTTCGGGCTTTCTTCAATCTACTTTTTATCAGGAATTCAGCTTTTATCATTAAGTATTATTGGTAAATATGTCAATACTATATTCCAAGAAGTAAAAAAAAGACCAGAGTATATAATTGAATCTAAAATTTAACTTTTAAATTAATAATAAAAAATAATTTTGATATCTTTAAATTTACAACTAATACAATTAACAGATATAAGTGTTTAGAAAGTAGTGTTTTATATGATTTCAAAAATTAAAGATTTAGCTAGTAAGGTGCTTTATGTATCAAAACTAACAAATGTAAAAAGTAAAAAATTTAAAATATTTGTATCTATTTTTTTGGCAAACTTTGGGGTAGCTTTAGACATTCTTATTATTGTAAACTTTGCTTACCTTATCACTGGTGATATTACTTATACTAATGAAATAATCAATAATATTGTCTCTGCAATCTCAACAAGTTCTTTTTTATTTCCTCTTATCGTCTTATTAAGATTTTTATCACTTTTTACTGAAAGACTAAATTTAGAATTATTAAGTCTGGATGTTGGTAAGAATTTAAGAAATTATTTAATGCAAGAAGTTTATAAATTAGGAAATATGTCAATTTCAGATATTTATTTCTATGTTAATCAGGTAGGGTCACACGTAGGATCATTTTATAAATCATTTTCTCATTTCTTTAATAGCGCATTACAAATCATAGGATATAGTTTGTTTCTAATTTATACAGATTTTGATACATTTTTAATTTTTGGTTTAGGAGCTATCTTAATTGCCTTTCCTTCGACATATTTATTAAAAAAGGGAAAATATTTCCAACACAAGGTTTTCAATGAAGGAAAAAATCTAAATTCTACAATTCAGAGAATTGTTGAGAATGTATTTCTAATTAAGATTTTAGGTACTTTTAAAAAAGAGTTTACTAGGTTAAATGAAAGTCTTGAAAATTTCAGGTTTAACCAAAGACAAAATACAATCTATGGAAGTATAAATAGCATAATGCCAAGTTTTTTTACAATTTTGACACTTTCTATAATTTTCGTAAATTTCAATATATCCAAAGTTATATCTCTAGAATTTATAGCAATACTTACAAGATTATTTCAATCAATTGGAAATTTGAACAACGGATTAGGACTCGTTGTCAACTCAGGAGTAAATGTCGAGGAATTGTATAAACTTGAAAAGAACAAACCACAAATTTACACAAATAATTATGTTGTTGCACCGAACATCGAGAAGGCTGTAGAGATACAGGGTGCTACTTTTAAATATTTAAACTCTGATACGCCGATATTTGAAAATATAAATATTGATATACATAAACATTCCCATACAGTAATAACTGGTCCAAATGGATCAGGAAAAAGTACACTTCTTGGAATGATTGCTGGATTATATTTACCAGAAACTGGAAAAACAAAAACTTATTCAAAACATATTGGTTATGTAGGTGTCACACCACTAGTTTTTGAAGGAAGTTTAAAAGAAAATCTTCTGTATGGAAACAATAAAGTAGTAGATGATTTAAAAATTTATGATCTTCTTGAGGAGTTTCAGTTTTTCAACGATGAAAAGTTTGAATTAACTAAATTAATTTCAAACAAAACTCTTTCATCAGGTCAGCTTCAGAAAATTTCTTTCATTAGGTCACTATTAAATGACTCTGATATATTATTGCTGGATGAATCTACTTCCAACCTAGACGAAAAATCTAAAAAATTTATATTTAGTATTCTAAACAAAAAAAAACTTACGATTATTAATTCAACACATAATTTTCAAGATTTTAGCTTCGACCACCACCTAAAACTTACTGTTTCTGATGGTATTCGCAAAATAGAGAAGTTCTAAAAAATATCAATTTAAAGCAAATGCTTATGTTTATTAAGGACTAAATTAATTAATTCCTCATTTTCCTTGTATGGTCTAGGCATGTGAAAACTTGTGAAAGTCTCATCTTGATGTAACAGTTTTTCTAGATGTTCATCAATTCTATTTCTATTAAATCTATTAAAACCAGTTTCAAAGTCATTAAGTTTTATAACTCTGTCACTATTTTTTTTATAAAACTTTGATAAATATTTTTGAAGTTTGATTTGATCTGTATACCAACCTGATCCTTGAAATGAATAATTATTCCTATACCAACGGTTTAGTTTTTTATATATATCTTTTTCAGCCTCTATACGAAAAATCTCTTTCCAAGTAGAGCTATTCGCAGCATTCCACATCATAGAAATCATATTTTTTGGAACTCCAGCATCTGGACGATAAATTACAAAAGCATCATCAGAGATTTTATTGATTGAATTAACAAAGTAATCTCTAGACAGAGGAAGAGAGTCTATATCTGAGACAATACAGTTCTTATTCTCCAACAAGCCAGGAAATAGTATCCTTATATTTTGGGCTACAAAAGCAGAATCTAGTTGGTGACCTTCAAAATTAATGACATTTCCTTCTAGATGTAATTTTTTATTTCCGGTATAAATCAATATAGGTTCAACACCCATTTCAAGCCATGCTGATGAAACTACTGGCCAAAAATCTATATAGTTTGGATTTTCATTACTAGCTAAGATCACAGTATCTAATTTCACATTCTTATGATAAATAGACTTACCTCGTACTAATAACATTATTAATAATTTATTTCATCGAGTAATTACCTTTGTCAAAATGATATACAATAAATTAATGAAAAAAATATATAGTTTATTAGATACTAAAAAAATTGAGAGAATTTCCTTCAGGAGTGATATCAACGGCTTAAGGGCTGTTGCGGTTCTCTCGGTGATGCTTCATCATGCTGAATTTAAATTCATTTCAGGAGGCTGGCTAGGGGTGGATATATTTTTTGTTATATCAGGTTTTCTAATTTCAAATATAATCATCTCTGAGTTAAACGAAGGAAATTTTTCTTTTAAAGAGTTCTACACAAGAAGAATAAAAAGAATAATACCTGGATTATTTTCGACACTATTAATAACCATTCCTTTCTCCTATTGGTTACTAATCCCTAAAACACTAAAAGAATATGCAGATTCATTAGTTTCATCAATTTTCTTCTATGCAAATTATTATTTTCGAGACTTAGATTTTTACAATGCTTCAGGTACAAAAGTCATGCCACTTCTCCATACATGGAGCTTAGCAATAGAAGAACAATTTTATATAATTTTCCCTTTAGTATGTTGGTTTATATTCAGATATCTAAGAAATTTTATATTTTATATCTTATCTTTTATTTTCTTAATATCTATTTATTTGAACTCAACAACTAATTATTTAGTAAAGTTCTACGAAATACAATTTAGAGCATGGGAGTTACTATTTGGTGCATTAATTATGATTCTTTACAGAAAAGTAAACATTAAACATATTGAGAAAATTGGTTTAGTGTTTTTAGTATTTAGTATATTTTACTTTGATGACAAAATGCTTACATTGAACTCAATAGAGCCAAAATTAATTGCAACAACAGGTACTGGTTTAATACTTCTCAGTAATAAATCAGAGTTACCCTTTAGGATACTTAACAATAACTTTTTTATGTTTATGGGAAACATTTCATTTTCTGCCTACTTACTACACCAGCCTATTTTTGCATTTTCAAGAGTTGCAATTAAGAGAAACATATTGACCAATCATGAATACCTTTATGAGTTTTTAATTCTAGTTGTAGTCTTAGTCGCGTATGTAAATTGGAAATATGTTGAGAAAACTTTTCAAAATACGAGTATCAGAAATCTTATTATATTTATTTTTTCATCTATGCTTGTATTGCTGAGTTTTATTTTTGCATCCTCTCAAACTAATTATTTCTCCGATAGGTTTGACTATGTTCCCGAAGAGGTTCTTTATTATTCAACTTATTCAAATATTTACCCATTAACATATGACAACTCTGATTATAAGTACTCAAAATCAAATTGTGATAATAAATTAATGAGTAAAAGATATTGTACTTTTTATAATACCAATTCAAAAAATAGGGTCATCTTAGTAGGAGATTCACATGCTAATGCATTATCAGTATCATTTTTAATTGAATTAGAATCATTAAAATCCGACTATAACTTATTGTTCTTTCCTGCGACAACAGGAAGGTGTATATTATCACAACAAAGTGATACTTTAGGATATGTTGAAGAATGTTCAGAGCAATTTTATGATGAGTTCATAAACTTACTAGATAAAGATAATGATATAGTTGTTACTTTTGGTCGATATAATACATGGATTTCTAAAAAAGGAGAAATAGAATCAAAATGTGAAGATTGTGATTATATTAATGTTATTGAGAATAGATTTTCTACAATATCAAGAAATTCAAAACACTTGATCATCATTGAGCCGATACCCACTTACAGCACTCCTGTAGCAGAGAGCTACTTAAATAAAGTGAATGTTTGGGGAACTCCTGTTACAAAAAATTTAACCGATTGGAAAATTGAAATTAAAGAAACAGATATGTTATTTAACAAGTTTAACGGTAGAAATATTGAATTAATCTCAACAATCGATTTGTTCTGTAACCTTAAGAGTGAAAGCAAGTGTTATGCGTCGACAGAAAATGATCTATATTATTCAGATACAAATCATCTCACTCTTAAAGGGGCTAACTTAATAACCAATAAAGTCGAAGAATTAATAAATATCCAAAAATAATTACTTCTTATTTTTTTGTATTTTCTAAAAAAAATGTAATTACAATTGATACGAAAATCTGTACTGATATAAAGAAAGACATTAAAAATAATAAAAATAAAGGATTTTGGATTACGTATCTATCTAGTGAATATTTTTGATACAGAGATAATATCAAGAAAATTGTTGAGAGTGTCAAAAATATAAAAGAAATTTTACCAAGAACGTATCTAGAGCTTTTTTGAAATCCGTTTGTTAGATAAATTAAAACAGCATCAACAATGACTGGAAGTATTCTTCTGTAAGAATAATTGGTTTCTCCAAATTTTCGAGGAAAATGTTCCACCCCTATTTCTTTTACACTAAGACCATTTTTATAGAGAAGTATGTTAAATACTCTGTGAATATCTCCTGAAAGTTGAAAGTAGTTTGAATCCACCTTTTTAAAAATTTTAAGGCTACATCCTAGGTCCTTAAATTTTGTTCGAGTTATTTTACCAACAATAAAGTTACCTGTTTTTGACAATATTTTTCTTGAAAGTTTGTCTTGTCTATTTTTTCTATAGCCCACAACAGCATCTGTACTATTGAAATTATCGTTAAAGTAATTTAAGAGTTTTAATATTTCTTTTGGAGGGTTTTGACCATCTCCATCTAGAGTGCAAATAAATCTATATTTCGAATTCTCTATTCCAATTTGTATTGATTTTGTTTGACCTAAGTTAACATCATTTCTTATAACTTTTATGTTTTTCGATTCTTCAATAACATCCTCAAGTTTATTTTCACTAAAATCATCAATAATTATTACTTCATATTTAATTTTTGATAAAGATAATGATGACTGAATTTCAGACAACAAATTAGGAATATTCTTTTCCTCATTTAGTGAGGGTATAATTATAGAAAGTTCATTTATCAATATATAAGATTATAAAGTAGAGACTTAATAATTGTAAAGTTTTATTTGTTAACAGTAAAAAAAATAAGTTGATGAACTTCTGTAAATTGTTGAGTGTTAATTGTAAAATTAATTATGGTAAAAAATATATTAGTTCTGTCGTCAACGTTTCCTCTGACAGATACTGATAAAACTCCTACTTTTGTTAAAGATCAAGTAATTAGCTTGAAAAAACAACAACCAGAGTTTAATTTTTACGTTATCAGTGCATCAAATAAAAATTATGACTTTGAATCAAATAGGCATTTTACACAATTTCGATATAGATATTTCTACAGAAAGTTTGAGAAATTTGGTACAGACGGAATTATGCCAACTTTAAAAAGAAATCTTATGTATTACTTTATACTCCCATTTTATGTGATAGCTCAAATCTTTTATAGCTTGTTTTTTGTAAAAAAAAATAATATTGACATGGTTTATGCTCATTGGGTTATGCCACAAGCAATAACCGCATTAATTATTAAAAAAGTATTCAAAATTCCTTTTGTTTTTACTTCTCATAGAAGTGACTCAGAAATTTTTCTTAAGATGCCTTTTTTTGGAAAGAAGTTACTAGATTCAATTATCTTAAATGCCTATAAATTTACTACAGTATCAGAGGAAACCTTTTCAAAACTTTGTGTCTCAACAAATCAACTAGAAGAAGCGAAAAAAAAGAATCTAATACTTCCAATGGGAATAAGAGATGAATTGTTCGACAAAATAATATCTAAAAAACCAGGTGTCTTTCAAGAAAATCAAAAGTTAAAAATTTCTTTCATAGGAAGGTTTGTCCAGGAAAAAGGGGTTGAAAATTTCATTAATGAAATAGCAAATACTCCTAAGAATTTAGAAAATGTGGAAGTATTACTTTGTGGTTCAGGTGTTTTAAAGGAAAGATATGAAACTTTAATAAAAAAATGTGAATTTGAAAATAAAATTTTTATATCAGATGATTTTTTAAAAATTGATGAACTTAAGTATATTTATCTAAACTCAGATTTTATAGTTATTCCATCTTTTTCCGAAGGACTGCCTCTGGTTTTACTTGAATCATTATATTTCTCTAAGATAGTAATTGCTTCAAACAAGAGCAATGCTGGCGATGTAATCACTCATGGTAAAGATGGATTTATTTATAATCCTTCAATTGAAAATGACTTTAATAAACTTTTTTCAGAAATTCTTAGAAATAAATATGATTTAGATTCTATTTCCAAAAATGCTCATGAAATTGGTAAGACATTTAAATCAATAAATACTTCTAATAAACTATATGAACACTTCTTTTTAAACAAATAACCTAAAAAGTAACATTGGCATTCAATATTAAAAATTTAATTTAATAGACGTTGATGAATCAAAGTTATGATGAAAAAAGAATAGCTTAAGGAATAAAATTGCGAACACCAGAAGCTTAATTTTGAAATTTTTTATTTATGAATATTGATGAATAATTAAAGTCTTTATAGAAAAAATAGTCTTCACTTTTACAATAAGTTTCATAAAAGTCTTTAAAATTTAATCCACATATCAACACATCTGGCTTTGTCTTAATAATAAGATCTATAGAATCTGCATTATTAGCATACTGTTGTAAGTTCTCAACAAGCTCGGGTTTATCAAAATATAGGGGTGTAAAAGCAACATAGTTAACAGCTATTAAATTTGTAAAGTTGCTCATGATAATATTTTTATTTGCAAAAATCGTTTCTACTTCT
>Ga0222719_10000921_pt1 | contig 29232 bp, 36 predicted proteins | sample C33_34DmetaG_FD_165039 | JGI IMG/M metagenome (GOLD analysis project Ga0222719, IMG submission 165039) | Estuarine water microbial communities from San Francisco Bay, California, United States - C33_34D | ecosystem: Environmental > Aquatic > Marine > Unclassified | place: USA: California...
CTGTGTATGACATTTTTACACCCTTATGGAATATCTGTGTTACCTGGGTATAAGCTCCTCTATTTCGACCAAGGTATTCAGTTGGCGCTCCGCCTTCTGTACCTTCTGTTGGTGCTGATGAAATAGTAGCGTTATCGGCTGTTTGGAATTGGAAGAAAGTTGATTGTATCACTTTTCCGCCACCAGTTAAGCCTCCCATAGCAGATAAGAAAGGTGTTCTTTGTCCTCCGACTTTAAACAATTCTCCTTGAAAATTATTAATGTCTGAGGCGTAGATTGGGTCTGGGGTTGTTATTGCTCCCATATTTATCTTCTCCTAAATTATTACTATTACTATTACTTTGAAGAAGATTCAGAAAACTTATCTTAGTTTATCTTTACCTTCTTCTAAGACAGAAAGTTTTGCTGCTATTGAGTTTCTAACACTTCCAGTTTTTTCTATTTCACGAATCTGTGAAGTCACATCTGTGTTGAAGTTATCAACTACTGAGTTCTGTTGTATGTTATTTAGGCGCTCTTGTGATTGCTCTGTACTTTGTACAGCTTCTTGTAATCTGTCTTGTTGCCCAAATTCTACTCCGAACTCTTCTGATGCGTACCCTTGGATTCCCTCTACAGTTAAATCACCTTCGTACATCATCTCAACAGCTTTGCCGACACCTTTTGCAGTGTCTAACCCTGCTTGTTGAAAAACATTTTGTCTTTCTTTAGCTTCAAATTCAGCAACTTTACTTTTAAGAAACTCGTTTTGCTCTCTCATCTCTTTCCAGTTTTTATCACTGCTTGTAGCTTGTTCTGAGTTATTCAGTTCTTCTGTCATATTCTTTTGTCCATTCTTCACACGCTTTTTTTACAAGTGGTGTATGAGTAGCCACTGCTTTTAGTCTACGCTACTGTTTTTAATTTGACAGGTCTTGTCAGTAGGCATCAAGACCGATTACAATTCTAGGTCTATTTTTTATTTCGGACCTTAGTACAAAATTAGCTAAGGCTAGTATACCATATATAGTGGTTGTGCAAGTTGTTTAAACAGGTTTATGCTTCTGTAAGTCCTGTAACTGCACCTGCTTGTGTAGTAACAGCACCTAGTTGTGCAGCACTTCTTGATTCTGTTTGACGCATTATATTAATTACTTGTTGTAGTTCTTCTTGTTGACCGAGTTGAGTACCTTCCATAATATCTTGAACTGATGGTACATCTCTACCTTGTGCTAGTGCTTGTTGCTGTATACCTCTTACTTGTTGAAATCCTCGTCTTGCATTTTCAACACTAAGACCTAGACTTCTTAACTCTTCAGCAACTTCAAAACTTATATCTGTTCCTGCTAACAATGCCTCTGCACCTATCTGTGCTGTCTGTATTGTTTGTCCTACGACATCTCTAGAAGTAATAGTGCCAGAAACAATATCTTTACCTATGTTAGGGTCTATTGCAGATAATAATATTTCTTCATCTGTGAGAACTCTACTAAAGTTTCTTAAATAAAACTCTTTGACTTCTGGTATTGATTCCAAAATATTAGTTCTTACAGCTCCTATTCTTGTACCTAACTCATCAGGTGAAACAACATTCTCTATAAGTTGTGCTTTTCTTTCAGGAGTTAATACAATATCTGGATTTATATTTATAGATTCAAACTGTCTTCTGTAACCATCTTGTATCTGTGCATACTCTGTTTCTGTGTATTTAACTGTTGCACCATCTGGGTTTAGGTTACCTGCAAAAGATACTTTATACTCTGGAGTTTGTCTTACTGCTGCTATAGCAGAAGATTCATCATTACCATTGTCAATGTATGCTTCTACCCATGTATCTAACAATGGTTGAGAAAGTAAATTACCAAATTTTAATTGACCTTTTTCTACAATTTTATTTTTTGCTTCTTGTGTAAGTGTTGTAGAGTTACTAACTTTATTAGCTTCTTCTCCTATAGAACCTGCGTAGTTAACTCCACCTAATGTAGAAGATGCTGCTAATGCTTCTTCATAAGATTCTGTATAACCTGCACCTGCAATTAATTCGTCAGCTCTTGTCCTGTTTACTTGAAAACCTGTTAGGTCATCTTTTCTATATAAAGTTACTTGTGCCATTATGTTGCAAATCCTCTCGATACACCTGTTGCACTAATACCCAATGAACTTGCTATATCATCAGTTGTTGTACCAAATACTTTTGCATTGTCATTGTTTAAACCATATATAGTAACTAGCTTACTAGCTTCTGTTTGGTCATTAGATTGTAATATTTTCAACCAAACATCAGAAGTTTCACTCATTCTTTCTCCTAATTTAGTGAAGGTAAAGTTTCTCCAAGGTGTTGCTATCTCTTCATAAGTAAGATTCTCGTCATACATACTTGTAGGAAAAATACCTTTTCTCATAGCTTTAAATTTATCATTAAGCATTTGTGTACCAACTTGCTGGGATTCTGCATTTCTAAAATCTGCAGCTAAAGAAGACTGTGTAGCTGTATCAAGTTGTCCATATAAAGGACCTAGCCATTTGTATGCTGTATTTTGTACAGTTGCATAACCTGATTTAGTCTGTGATAGTTTGCCTTTACCTTCTAACCAATCAGTTACATTACTATCTACCTCTATACTTGATTCATCATCTGCAATAGCTAGTACCTGAAACTCTGCGTAATTCTTTGTAAATTGACCAGTAGTAACCATATCTCCAAACCACTGTCCAAATGTTTTACCTGTGTTCTCATCAAAAATACTATCTGCATTTTGTACACCTGATGTCTTTAACTTCTGTGTATAAATTAATCTGTTCTCATCTCTAAGAGCCACAGCATCTGCAGGTAAGTTTTCATCATCAATACCTCTTGCTTTTGATAATGTTAACCAATCTATTACTTCTTCTGTTGCATTTTCAAACCAGTCAGTTGCTCCCCACTCTTCAGCAGTAATATCTCTATCTTCTACTAAACCTTGAATCCACAGATTACGAAGTTCTTCATCTGTTTCTAACCATGGTCTTGCATCTATTGCAGCATCCATAAGTTCTGTAAATCCTTTGAAAGGTGATGTACCTTGCAAAATAACATTAGGTGGCAACTCTGCTAAAGAGTCACCAAAGAATACTGAAGATGTCCATGTATCATCATCAACTGTTATTTCTTGTGGTTTAGGTCTTCCACTAAAAAATTGTCTTATCTCTTCATCAGTAGAGGCATATCGCATAAAGAATGGTTGACCAGGTACTTGCCAAACAACATATTTGACTCCATCTCTTACCCATATTTGTGTATTCTGAAATGCTTCGTTAGAAGTTGCTACTGTTGTTCCAACTGTTGACTCTCCATTGTCTACAATCTCTTCTGTCACAACTTCATCTTCTTCTACTGGTTCTAATAAATAGTTCCAATACACTTCGTTTAAATCTGTTTCTTGAAATTCCTCTAGTGTAAAAGGTCCGAAACTAGAGTATAAATTACTAGCGTAGTTTTTATACGCATCATAATCTAAATTCTTTCCTGATGCTGCTCCATTAACTGTTATGTAGTCGTTTAATGTTTTTATAAAAATTTCAAATTCTGTCATGTTATTCAAGACCTTCTTGTCTTAACTCTTGTACCTTTTTTCGTGCTTGAAGACTTTTAATATACTGTTTATTTCTTTCTTTGTATTCAAATGGTGATAAACCTAATGGTTCTCTTATTTTATTAACATAAGAAGCCATCATTTTTACGAACAACTCTGCACTCAATTTGTCTTCAGGCATAAACATAGGTGGAACACCAAACTGATTAGTAATACCTTCACTTCTAGATTCTGTATCTACTTCTCTAGGTGGTGTACCCATACTTCTTGTAGTAGTATCTATGTCAGAAGTTTCAGGAACTGTTGTGCTTGGTACAGGACCTGGTTCAAATCCATCTTCAGGCACTGGTATACCTCTATCATCTGGGGTATTTTGATACTCTACTACTTGGTTTTCTAAATCTTTTTTTAATGCTTGTGCGTCTTCATTGTCTAAGTCCATAAACTTTTTAGTTGTTAATACATACATAACATCCATAGCTTCTTTATCATCATTAGTCTTTAAATCTTTTTTCTTTTGCTCTAAAATATATTTAAACACTAATGCGTTGTCGTTTAGATTAGCTCTTTTAGCAAACCAGTCAGCAACAAATGCTTTTTGATTATCTGTAAAATTTAATAATGATTCTTGACCAGGTTGTGCAACATTAGAGATTAGTACTTTATCTTGTGCATCAGAAACTTCAGGAATAATAACTCCTAATTCTTTCATAGCTTTGTATATGCCTGGAGCCATACTATCTATGTTGGCTTGGAATATTCCCCATGATGGAGATACTTTATCTAAAGCATCTCTTACAAAAGGCACACCATCAACTCTTGATTCGTAACCTGCAATAGGTACTACATATTCAATAACCTCTTCTACAATACCAACACTTCTAAGTGCTTCTATAACTTCTGGTACTGAGTAACTGTCTTGTTCCATTATCCTGTTCCTCTAGGTGCAGACTTTCTTTCTACTGCTGCTAATCCTTGTAAGTTTCTTGTCATCCTAGCAAATGTCTTATCTTCTTCTCCTGAAGCTACAGCTAGTTCTTCTCTAGGTGCAAATATCTCATCAAGTATTTCATCTGTTTCTTCAGACAACACATCTTCAACATCTGGTTCTTGTGCTTCTACACCAGGAATAAATGCGGTTGTACCTGATAGTGGGTCATAAGATAACTGGTCTTGTGTACCAACTTGTACTTCTCCTAGTTGACCTTCTACTTCTTCTATAGCACCACCAAGTTTCTTGTTGATAATACCAAGTTCGTATGAAGATAACTTAGCACCTTTTCTAGCTTCTGCTCCTGCTATAACACTGTCTGCAAAATCACTAAGGTCTTCTTCTGAAAATTCGTATTTACCTGTTGCGTAAGCTCTTTGTGCTTGTGCTGATTCGTTCATCATCTTTGCTGATGACAACCAAGACATTTTACCACCATTGTTCATACTGAAATCCAATACTAACTTCATACCTTTTAATGTTTCTGCATCTAGATAAGTTCCATAAGTTTTGTCTAAATTAATTAAACCTGCATTTGCAAGAAGGTTTTTAGTTTGTACTCTTGTAGCAGGAGGAAGGTTGTTAAACTGTGCTGCTATATCTTTTTGATAATAGATAAACTTAAACGACTCACCACTACCAAACAACTTGCTTCTTTCTTCTTGATAGTCATCACTCCTTAAAAATATCTCTGCAGGAACATCTTTAGTTTTAGGAAGACCTGATTCTGGGTCAGTTCCTCCTACTTCTACTTTGTATACTTTTTGAAAGTTCTTTCCTAATGGTTTATTAGGGTCTGTACTTGTTCCCTGTATTAAGTCCATAAACTCTTCTACACTAAATGTTGTTTGACTATTAACATTTGGACCTAAAACACCTGGTGCTTCAGCTATTTGTCCTGGTGAAACAACTCCTGTATCCTCTGGTTCATCAGGCATAAGAAAAGATGTACCTTCTGGTACTACATTTTCTACTGGTTCTGTTTCTACATGTCCTGGTATATGTGGCATTAGTTGGTGACTCCAAATCTGTTTAGCTCGTAACTAAATACTTCATCAAATACTACCATAAAAAGTGGTTCTTTTGCTATAATCTCGTAGGCTTTATCATATAATCTCATTCTTACTTCTTGTGCCTCTGTACTAGGGTCTGTAATAATCCAGTTAATTGCACTACTTTCATTAGGATAATTTCTTATTTTCTGCACTGCACTGATTGCATTTTGTCTAGTATTGACATAATCTTTCAATGATGGTGTTATATCAAACTCATCAAACCTAGAATCTTTAGTTGTTCGTACTAGATAATCTACAAGAACATCATTAGATAATCTTTCGGGTAATTCTCCACCTAATACTTTATTCATTTGTTCTGACTTTCCATAAGCCATAGGAAACCAGTTACCTACTTGTGCATCAATAGCAGCGTTAGCTGCTTGTATATTGGCATTTGTATCTGTACCTGTTGCTATAAGACTTTGTAGTTTATTATCTTTTGCAGCTCTAGATACCATAGATGCTAAATATCTTTGTACTTCTAGATACATCTCATCACCATTCTTAGGTGTAATTAATCCTAAGTATTTAACAGACTGATAACCACTGAAATCAATTTTTCCTTCGTCTATTTCTCTAGAGAAGTATGTGAGAACAGGACCAAAGTCTTCTGCTAACTCTGGATGAGAGTTAACAAATTCATATTCTTTTGTTGTTCTAGGAACTCTACCTGCTTCAGATACTGTCTTACCTCTTACTTGCAGTCCTGCAGATGTTAATTGTTCTGTAATATTGTATTTATCTAAACCTAATAGTCTTACTACTTCTAACAATGCGTAGTACTCACCTTGTTTAGGACCAAGAACTGTTACCCATTGTTTTCTTTGGTCTTGATAAAAACCATGTATAGCTGATAGTTCAACCATGTTGTTGTAAGCTACACCTGCTTCATATCCTTCTTTGTCATACCATTCTTCAAAGTTTTGTTGGTTACCTTCAATCTTGTACAAAACATTTAACTTAGGTGCAAATGGGCTTACAAATCTATCCCATGTTCTAATTGTGTACAAGTTTTCTCTAACTAATGCTCCTACTTCCTGTAAAGCATCTACATCTCCTGTGAGTTCAGGATGTAACTGTGCTGCAATTTGCATACCATTTGTAGTTGCTGCTAACCATAAATCTTCATCTAATCCTTCTAAACCTACATTGTCCCCTACTGCCATAATCCAGTTCTGAGCAACAGAAGGTGTAGACATTTTAAATAACTCTGAAGGTATCTCTTTTAAAGATAGAGGCTCATTTGTAAAAGGTAATGGAAAACCCGCCATAATGTTTTTCTCTACCCATTTTTTTCCTGAAGGTTTATCTCTTAAAACAAATCCTAAAGGAAAAGTAATTCCATCACCTAATGATGGTAAGTAACCTACGCCACCAACACCTAATGATTTTAGAGGAAACCCTCTCTTTATATACACTCTGCTGTCTTCATTAGATACATCTTCTGTAGCACTGCCACCTAAATCTGATTTAGTGTGTACCTGTAAAGGTGTACCTGCAGTAGGCATAAACAAATACAAATCTCCAAATCTATCTTCTACTATAACATTTTCTTCTATACCTCTTCTTGTACCTTGACCTATCTGCACAGCAGCTTTTGGATTGTTTGCAATAAGCAACATATACCTACCTACATATTCACGATATGCTTCAAAGAAAGCAAAACCACTTCTGTATGCTTGTGCAAAGTATCCTCGTTCAGTTAAGTTGTACAGCAAGTTAGCGTTAGCTTCCATAGCGGCTTCTAAAGCTCTTTCATGTATGTCCATAGCACTAAGGTTTCTTGTAATATCTGCTCTAACATCATTCATGTCTAATACTGATGTGTACTGCCACTCAGTAGTGTTTTGCATTATGCTGTTTGTTCTTGGATTAAATACTTCTAGTTGTTTGTTTTTCCTATCAAAAATACCTTTGATGAAAGATTGTTCAAATATACTATCAGGTACAAATGCTTTTTCATCAATCTCTACACCTTGTCTGCTTTGTAAATAATTCTTTCCTCTAACAATTACATCATCACCTAAAGCCTTAACTTGTTTCTCATTAAGTAATTTCTTACCTTTAGTTCTTAGTAAGTTATAAACTGCAGAGTTGTGTATAAGCTCATGTGTATCATCATACTTAAATATTAAATCTCCATTTTTAGCAAGGTATGTTTCTCCAAAAGATAACTGGTCAGCAGCTAAACCAAGGTACTTAACCTTGTTATAAGCAGCAACACTAGCTACTTCTCTTGTATCTTTAACACCTCTGTTAAGTTTTACAGAAACATCTAAGTACCACTCACCTCTTGCTTCATCCCATCTTCCACCTAAGACATGGTCTACAAGTCTTAGCTTATCCTGATTATCTCTGACAAACATAGAAACAGCATCTTTAGTTAGCGAGTCTTTTCCTGCAAGAACTAACTGTCTTGTTTTGTATGGTGATACAAATAAACTTACTTCTTTACCCCATGATTCAGGGTTACCTAAATCTAAACTAAAACCATCTTTATTATTTTGTGTAAACCTATACACATCATCAACAAGTTCATCTGTAATATCTTGTTTCTTTACAGCTACAGTTATTTTTTTACCTAAAGATTTTTCTATAGTCTTTCTTCCTACATCAAAAGTTATCTCACCTGTATATCTGTTAGGTTGTGATTTACCTTTAGTAGAAGATTGAAATTTAGCTCTCATCTCTGTTAGGTTTATTTGCTTATTAGATAAACCAAGGATGTTTTCTAATCCTTCTCTTGTAGCACCAGGTTTAGATAGGTATTCTTCAGCTTCTTTTAAGATAATGTCTATATCAGAATCTGCATATCCAGTGTCATAATTATTTTTAAGAACCTCTTTTAATTGTTGTTTGTTAGGTAATTGACCATTGTAAATTACTTCATCTTTTTTAAAGTTTGTAACAAATGTTCCTACTTTAGAGTCATCAAATCCTAATCTACCTTCTGCTATTGCATCTGCTGATTTATAAACAGCTTCCTCTGCTCTTTGTAAATCAGTAGTAAAAGTAATACTGTTTTTATTTAAAGGATTCTTAGCTAGATAGTTAACACTTCTGTTTCCACCTTGTTCTGTAAATACAGTAGCGGTAAATGTTGTTTCCCCTTTGTAGGTATTTTGTACAACTTTCGGCTTAATAACTTTTGACAAAACTTCGTCATACTCATCTAAAGTAGATGATGCTTTATTTGCTTGTGCTTCTAAAGTTTTAATAACATCATCTGAAAAATTAATAACGCTGTCAGGGTCGTTATGTATTTTTATTAATTCTTCTAATTCTGATTTTCTTCCAAATACTGCAAACGCTTGTACATATTCATCATAGGCTTGTTTTAGTGTAGGAATACGAATAAAACTACCTTCACCTTGTGTAGTTGCGAAATACAAAGATTGTATTAGATTTCTAAAACCATCTTTACTTAAATTAATTTCATTTTTAGTGTCTATCTTTGGATAAGGTATTTCAAATGGTAAGTTGTCTACATTTTTGTTATATAGCGTAGTAATTCTTCTTTCAGCTTTTATAGCAATATCTGTATTAAGTGAAGAAAAATCTCTAAGGTTTATATTACCTATTTTTGCATCAGCAATAACATTTAATAAATCAGCAGAACCACCTGTGTAATTGTCTATAGATTGACTGTAGTGTTTCGCTAATCTTACAAAATCTTCTGATGTTTCTACAAGACCAACTTCTAAGTTTCTTTCTTTAGGTCCTCGTATCCGAATAGCGTTGTTAGATTCTTCTACAATTTTTATAAATGCAGGTTCTGTTTCTAAAGTTTTTCCCATTTGCTCTACTGTATAACCTTGTCTTTTCATACCTGCTATAGAAGGTGCAAGTTCATCATCAACATACTTATACAAAAAATATACATAAGCCTTTACATGGTCTGCGTTACCTTTATTGATTAACTCGTGACCTGTATTTGTTACATGACGATTGTTTACAAACTTTACATCAGCAGAAAACAACTGACCTATTTCAGAAACACCGAAATTTTGTGAGTCAGAAAGAACACCTAAAGACTTTCTTACGCTTTGGGGTAAGACTTTATCTAGACCTTTAATTTCTACTGGCACAGTAGTTCTATATGGTCCAGTAATCATAGTCGTTGGTTTTATATTAAGTGCTTTAGCTAACATTCCTTCAGAGTCATTAAGCATTAACCTTAAATAATCAACAGGGTTTTTAAGTATGTTTCTCATACCAAAAATATTCTGCTTAATAGTTCCATCTAACATAAGTTTTAAGGGATAAGACAATCTTCCTAATAAGAAAGCAGGATACCTAAATGTTCTCATAAAACCGAACATTATATTGTCGTATGTTTGTACTCCTTTTTCAAATGCTTGAAATAATATATTAGGGTCATCAAATTCTTCGTAGACATCATCAATAGCTTCTTTTAGTGGGCTACCCTCTTTCCAGAAATCTATTTCTACTCCTTCATCTTGTGCTTTTCTGACAATCTCAAACATTTCTTCTTCGCCTTCTTTGTTAATAAACTTCCTTCTAAATCTTCTTTTGTTAGAAGTAGCTCTTAACAATCCTTGTATGTCAGGTCCATGTATATCAAGATTCTTTAATTGTCCATATAACTCTATAGATTGTTTTGTTAGATGTACCATATCTTGTTGTGAAGCAACAGAGTTAAACATTCTATCAGTAATAATATCTACTTCCATAGGGTCGTAAAAATCTGGATTACGAGATGGTGACATTGGCTTAAAGATAGTATCATCAAAACCTTGTTTATCATTTAGATAATACTTATCAAAAAACTTTCCTATTTCATTATCAGAAAGACCATAAGTATTTTTTAACTGTAATCCTACTTCTCCATAAATAAGTTTTTGTTTAAATATTTCTTTTGCTTGAAAATACTGACCATTACTTATTGCAATATAAAACTCTTCTGCTAAGTCTTCTATTCTACTTTCTGGAACTTTAGCTGCATAAGCATAACGAGTAAAATACTCCATAGCTTCTTTTGTATTATTAAGTTCTGCAGGTTTTAACTTTGGTAATTTAATATCCCTAGCTAAAACAGTATCTCTAAAGCCATTACCTCTTTTATACGCTGCATTAATACTATCGTCTAATACTTTACTGAGTAATGCTTCTAAATTACTTTCATACAATACTTTAGATTGCAAGTATTTGTTTTTACCTCTGCCTGTAAAGTTCCCTCCAGAATACATATCTACTAAATAGCCATTCTCTATACCATCTTCTAATGTTTTAATTACATCATCTCTAGTAGTACTTGCTGCTTTTACACGATAAGCAAAGTCAGGATGAAATCCTTCGTTAATTAAAAATGTAGCAATAGGTCTTCCCTCATCTTTTGCCTGAACTATTATGTCAGCAACACTATTAAATATTTCTTTGTTCTCGTCATACACTTGTCTAAGTGTCATACCCTCATCTAGTTTTTCTGGTAAGGCTTTACCAAACGAAGTAAGAACTTCATCAAATTGTTTAGGTGTTTTTTTAAGTACACCAGAACCAGGGACAATATAGTTAAAAGGGTCTAGCGCTATATACTTAGCAACATTGATTAAACCTGCAAAGAACCCTGCCATACTTCTAGTTTTTTCGTAACCTATATCTTGTATAGCATTTTGTTTATCTAGTTCTGCTTGGTCTAGAATATTAAAATATTGTTCTCCGCTTATTGTTCCTGCATCCAAAGCATCTTGTGCTTCTTGTTCTTTTCTATCATATTCATCATCTAAGAACTGTGTAACATAGTTTGCATAACCATAGTTTGTAGATAGGTTACCTGTTAAACCAAATACAATTCCATCACCTAAACCTACAGGTATAGCTTGACCAAAAAAAGTTTCATTAAGTTGTTGTTGTCTATCAAATTGTGGACTCATAGTTAATAAACCTGCTAAACCTGGTTGGTCGGTTTCTGGGTCTATTAATTCATCTACTGCTTCTAAGTACAGTCCTGCTTTTTCTACAAAAGATAACTCTCTTCCTTTACCTTCTTTTTCTACATTTATCTTTTCTCCTACTATGTCAGGAAATATCTCTGTAAATATATCTAGGTCTGTTTTAGTTATAAGAGGGTTACCTTCTTCATCTACTATCCCTCTAGCTTTCAAAAAGTTTTGTGCTGTTTGTGAAGGTGTGTAATATAAATCATTGTTCTTTAGTCTTGCTTCACTTTGTTTTCTAAAACGACTGTACGCTTTAGCATGTGCCATGACACCAACAATAAAGGGCAATTCATTATCTTGTAAATTTTCGTAACCTGCTATCTGTACAACATCAGAGAGTGTTTTACCTTCTTTGTTTAATTCTTCTTCTAATGTAGCTTGATACTCAACCATGTAGTTCCTAACACCTTTATCTACATTTTGTATAACTGCATCTCCTGCTATACGAAGTGTTCCGAATACATAAGATGCAAATGTATCTAAAGCTCTTTTAGCACCTTCTTTTGTAGCAGTACCTAGATTTTCAAAAAAATCTCCTGTAAGTTTCATCATTAAAGCAGGTCCTAAACTGTAGGATTGTTTTACTTTTTGTTCTGCTGTGTAACCTCTGTTGTTTGTATAAACAGTAGGAGGTGTTGTTGTTTGTTTATGTAAATCTATAAACTGTTGGTCAGTTAAGTTCATGTCTGCTGCTGCAGCAATAAACTCTGGGTCTTCATTTGGTGCGAGTGATTCTAGTTCCTCGTATTTGTTTACAAGTTTTTCTACATCTGGTCCTAAGTCAGCTTCTGTTTTGTCTAACTCGTAGTCATACAACTTTTGTTGTTTAAGTTGTTTACTCCAGTTCTCGCTCCAATCTGTCCATAATGACATTATCCAGGAAACCTTCTACGAACCATATACCCATAATTATTTTGTATGATGTCTAGCAATATCTGTGTGTTACTACCTGAAGGTAATGATTCTGTTTGTTTACTAGAATCTGCAAATATAGATTCATTTTCATTTTCTGTAGGTTTACCTAAAACATCTTCTGGTGTGTACTGTGGCAAATTACCTAATGTAGGCATTCCACTAGTTTGTTGTACTTCTCTTTGTATAGCATCTATTTGTGCTTCTTGTTGAGTTCTACCACCATACTCATCATCAGGTATAGCTTTTAAGTCTGCATAAGCGCCATCTAGTTTTGTATCAGTTGCTTGTTTTAGCTTTGATGGTTTTCTTCCTCTCATTAGAAATCTCCTGGGTCTTCTACATCTAGTCCTATGTTAAGTCTAATCCACACTCCAGGTATAGGAGTCGGTACAATAACTTGTCCCACAGGAAAATCTCCAGGCATTTCTCCATCTGCAAAAAGTGTTGTTTCTATTGTTGGGTCAAGTTCTTCTGTAGATAGCTCATCCCAATCTTCTTGGTTTACTATATTATAAAATTCTTGATTCATTTTAGACAACTGGACCTCCTTGTGCAGGTACGCCACCTGCTAATCCTGCAAGTACAGATGCTATATCTGGTTCACCTTGCGGAACTTGTGGTTGACCTAGCAACTGTGGCTCTTGACCAATTAAAGATTCTTCTTCTGGTGTAGGTTCTTCACCTTCTGGTGTGTAAAACTTATCAAGAACTTCTGTCATACTTTGTGGATTCTTTCTTATCTCTATAGCTGCCATAGTAGCTTTAGGATTACCTTGTGCTGCTTGTGCCATAAGAGATTCAAACAATACTGTTTCTGCTTTTTCTGCATTAATACGACTTTGTATCTTAGATATATTATCTAGTCCATCCATATTTTCTTGTAATGTCTGTGTATCAATGATGCCCTGTTGTTTTAATTGCAACCCTGTAATTATTTTTTGTGGCTCATCAAATCCTGCCATTACTCCATACACTCTTCGTGTATCATACATTTCAGAAATGTCAGAAGATGGTGTATAAGTTTCTTTAAAAGCTGTTCCATTGTGCATACCTGCAATAGGTTTACGAACATCAGCAAACAATGACTCATCATATTCTAATCTTTTAGCATCTAGTTCTTCTATAGCTTCTTTTAGTACGCTTTGATATTCTCGTACATGTAACGAAGCTGATTGACCTAGTTCTTCTAATCCTCTACCTGTGACAAATGCGTTAGGTGATTGTCCATCATCAGATACTGGATAAGCTGCACCAAGTCTAAGGTGTCTTTCTAATCTATCTACTTGTTGAAATAATTGATATGGTAAGTTGTTAACTGGTTTTGATACAGTTGAACCAGGAGCAAAGTAGTTTACAGCTCCTCTACCTTTTCTGTATTTTCCAGACTCTATCTCTCCTGTAATGTTTGTTTCTGTAAACACTGCATCTTCCATAGCAATAGTTCCAAGTATGTTAATCTTTGCCATGTTCGCCATAAGTCCTGTAATGTGTTGGAACTGACTTTGCATTTGGTCAAACGAATATCGTTTAGCTACAACAAAACAAGGTCCTGATTTCAACATATTAGGCATAAAATCTATAATCTTATTATTTCTGGTAGGAACACATAAGTTCCCTCTTTATCTCTAAACTCAACAACAACTTTTCCTTGACCAGTTGAGTTAGCCCAACTGCCTTGTCGTTCAGTTGTTTCTATAAGAACTGAGTATGCACTTTCTTGTGCTGTTTCGTTTTGTGCATAAATGTACTGTTTAGCTTCAGGATATTGTTCTGCAAGTATGCCATGAGGTACTCTACGAATAATTGCTAACTCACTAGGGTTTTGGTCATTACCAAAGTTTCCTGGATAACAATTAAAAGAATCTTCTAGTTCTGCATAAGGATATGGATTTCCATCTCTATCTCTTCTATGTTTTATAGTCCAAACAACAAAACCATAACCAGGTAACCATCTAGCTGCTTGTGGCAACTGTCTGTCTAGTTTATTAAATTTGTCATAAGAAGTAACAATGCGTTCTAGTTTTTCAGATTTTTTCTTTGCTCTCTCTGAGTCTTTATCATTAATTAAATCTACTTTTAAGTCAGGCGCTCTACCTAATTTCTGTGCAAATCTTTCTAGTGCTGTTAAAAATAAGTTAGGTGCAGGTAGTTGATTATATTCAACTTTCATTTTGTCACCAAGTAATGCTTTTACTGCTGCTTCTCCACCATTCATAATGTCACGAATCCTAGACCTGTCTAACATTCCCTCTTGATTTATAGCTCGTAAGTAATCTACTTTTTGTGCTAATTGTTCGCTATTTAAAGGCATTTATCTCCAATTATCTATATCTATACTACTAGGTTCGTACCCAGAAAAGCTAGGATTATAATCATATCCTAACTCAGCAAATCGTTCTTTTTGCATACGCCTAATGGATTTCATAGGAAACCAACTAGCCATAACAATATCAGTTTTAGTACCTACAGTTTTACTTTTATTTCTAGCTGAACTGAAATATACTAACTGACTTGTATATAAGTTTACCTTTTCTTGCGCTTCAAATCCAAGATATGGCAAAGAAATTTTTTGTTCTTGAAACATTGGACGCATAGCAGTAACACCATAAATAGGGTCAAATTTATTTTTATGTGTTTCATGTCCCTCTAAAAATATTGCATGTCCAGAAGCAAACTCTCTTATACTCTTGTCTTGTCGTATTGCTTTCTGAAAACCATTCTCTTCAATCACCCAGTGTGATAAATTGTATTTCATCCACCACTCTTTGATAATTTCTAATGCTTGTGGAATACCTCCACCTAAACTGTTATTCATATCAACCATGTGTAATGTATTTTCTGCAGAGTCATAAGCCCACAAAAATGCAGCTTGATAACCTGTAGAGGCAGGGTCTAACCCTGCTATTAGTCTTGTACCTGGAGGTACTTGACCAATATCTCTTTTTTGATTACGACAGGCTTCTATCTCTTCACGACTAAATAAACTTAGACCATCAGGCATAGCAACATTGAGATAAACCATTTCAAATATAGCTCTACCACCTGTAGTTTCTGCTGCTCGTTTTCTATCCATTAACCATTTGTAAGTTCTTTTTCCTGCCCACAACATACAGTCAACATGTTCTTCCTCATTCCAATCAGGTAATGTACATCCACTGTCATGTGCTTCTTCTACTAAAGTTTTCCAAGATTCGTTATCTACAAGATGAGAATACAAATCGTCATAGTGCTGTCGTGAACCAATTACAATCATAGCAGTATGTTCCTCTTTACGACTAGAGAGTGTTGTTGTCCACCAGTTCCTTGTGTTCTCTCTAGAAGCAGGTTGCATTGTAGAACTGTGGTCCTCAATGTCATCAGCAATAATTATGTCACAGTCACGAGATAGAATCTTACCACCACGACCTATACCCACCATTGTCGGTGACTTAATACCAGTAACTGTTCTTGTACCTACTGTAAACTCTGTTGATGACCACGCTTTACCACTTCTGTTTTGTGGTTTAAATTTTGGTCCTGGTCCACATATCTCTTCTATTAATAATTCATTATTTTCTAGTTGGTCCATTACAGAAGATACTGAGTTTTTTGCTATGTCTTCATTACCACCAACCCACAATATTCTTACATTAGGATTTTGTGTAATTAACCATACTGTAAAGTGTATAAGTAAATCAGTCTTACCATGTCGAGGTGGGGATAATATCATGTGCTGTTGACCTTTTTCTATAGACTCCAATATAGACTCAATCCATCTTGTGTGGAACTTAGGTGTGTCATAAGGTTTACCTTGTTCTGTCTGAAAGTATCTAGCTCTAAATTCTTTAAAATGTTCTATGGTTTGTTCAGACTCAACAGGTGTCCAGTTTTCTTGTTGCATCTCTGTATCTAAATCTTCTAAGTATGCGTTGTACGCCATAGACACAGAAGCTACAGAAGTTTCTAATACTTTTGCTACATCTGATAAAGTCATTTTTTTTACAAGTATCTCGTTACCTAAACCAGATTCTTTTAGGTCATCATAAACTTTACCTCTACGACTTTGTACATTTTTTCTTTGGCTAGGTATAACTAAAGTATCTTCTTCTTGTGACCACACCTCACCTTTTTTCTTAGCTCTTTTCTTTTGTGTGTTTATTCTGTTACGACATTTCTCACTACAAAACTTTCTAGCTTTTGGTGGTAAAACTTTGTGACAACCTGCAGCGTAACATAATTTTTTATCTGCCATACTTATCACATTCTTTATTCTTACACTTCATGTCGTCCTTTGGTAGCAACACCTCTCCACAACTTGGACAGGGGATTATAATACTCAATTATTTTTTCTTACGAGTTGTTTTCTTTTTATTCTTAGGAAATCCTGCCTTCATGTTAGCATACGCTTTAGGACTAATTGTAGAGTTCTTTTTAGACCTACTTGTCCCTGCTTTTTTCCTTTTGTTCATATTATGATACAAACCTTTTTTAGCTGCCATTTACAACACCTTTCCATTTAGCGCACCATGCAAATGATTGCACTGTTGCTTTCCATAGTGTACAGTAACCTGAAGGTTCATAGAAACCACAGTTACTACATTTCTGATTAGCTTTAGGTGCTAGTTGATACTTCTTAGGTAAATTACTAGATAACTGTTCTTGGTTATTTATAGCCATAACTTACCAAGCTCTGCAAGACCAATACCTTGCTGTAGTTTCGTCAGTAGCTGTGTCACATTTCATCCTTGCTCTAAAACTTTTACGAGCTTCAGGATTATTTTTTCGTATTTTCATGTTAGGGTCACCAAACATTACCTTAATAACTTTGTCACCTTTTTTAACATAAACTTTAGATTTTTTACGACCATACCCTGGCTCACCTTTTTTAATTGATGAAGGTGACCTTAACTTAACCGACTTACCCTGGTATGTAGCCATTAGTAACCTTTTTTCTTTTTCTTTCCTTTGGAAACTTTTTTCTTTTTTACTTTATATTTCATAGTGTCACTATATCACAAAACCTCCCCGAAGGGAGGTTCTGTCGTACAGTCTGTCCATTTACTGTAATGAAAAATATGAAATCCACAAAACTATCACATCTCTTTACATCAGTACACCATATACTTTTGTTACTTAAAGATGAAAAGTTTTCTTTCTTTTCATAAATTGAATTGTATCCTCATACAATTGCCTGGATTTTCCAGGTATAAACACTATAGTACAGGCGCGATTATATCGTTGAGAAAAATTTTTTTATTTTGACACTTGTCACATAAACCATCAGTAAGTTGGTCCGCCCAAAAAGGTTGTAAACACTTGTCGCAATCTTCTACTGGTATATCCATACTGTTACTATAGCAAAGCCTCACTTGCGTGAGGCTAGTACTATACAAACAAAGAAAGGAGGGCTATATATTAATCCAGAAGGATTGATTTATATTGCCTTTCTCTGCTTTTAGTATAACATACATTACCACTATGCAAGTAAAAGGTGTGGGGTTTCTGTGGTTGGGCGTAAGCGAAAGGAGGAAACTCTTACTAAACAAAAACCCCATAATAAATACTACCACTAAAAACAAAGCATGGTATAGTAAAGAAACAAGCAAAGGTTTCTTCCTGCTTTTAGAAAAGGAATCTTGACAATATACAGTCAATAAAGTGGCACAGCAGGTCCATGGTAACTAGGGTTAAAGCCTATTACTTCACATATTTATTTGTTACTATTTTTAGTTCATTCTGGTTTTGGGAGGGAGTGACACAGGGTTAGAAGTACTGACCACTACAGTAAAGTAATATATTTATTTTTCACAATACTTACACTTAGTGATTTTTATTTCACAAATTACCCTTATTGTGTACATACTACATCTAGTACCACAATATATAGTACCACCTTTAACAGCATATCTTTTCAGGGTACAATACAATACAATAGGGGTACACACATTAAACCCCCCCTAATTTGTCCTATAATATACATTATGTTGCATTCGGTTATATATAGTAATTAGGTTTCTTTTGGATAAGTCTATAAACACTATGATTCAATATAGGGTGACAATGTACCTAGTTTAAACAGTTACAAGAGAGGGTATGCCTGTTAATACTCTCTAACCTTATCTAAAGAGTGGTAAAAAAAAACTAAGAAATCTAAAAGAAATACTTTGTTTAAACTGAGTATGTTGTATACTTCTATTAACAAACAAACAAAGGAAAAAAAATGAAACAACTACAAGCAACAAACAAAAGACACATGAGCCACTTGAAAGCAAGTGACTTAAAGCCAGAAGAATACCTTACAAAATTCGCTGAGTACTGTGTCGAGTTGGCTATTCAATCTGGTTGGGGCAGTCGTGAAAACCTAGGCACTGGGTTAACTGTTCACATCTCGGATACACGAGGAAGAAAAACCTCGGCTAATGCTAACCTAGGCCATGCAGTCGGAATCTGTTGGCACTCAATAACTTCGGAGGGTAATCACCGAAGAATTGAAATAGACCGAGAAACATCCGATACCATGAAAGCGTTGGAGATAGTGGCTCACGAGGTAAGCCATGCAGTAACCCCAGAAGATACAGGGCATAAAGGGGCATTTGTGGAATTGGTGTTTGGCGTGTTTAAACTGGGAGGAATACCAACAGCAACAGCACCAACAGAGGAATTTCAACAACTAATATGGAATTGGTTAGAGCAAAATGGTACTTACCCACATATTAGATTTGTGGATAAAAGACCTAAGCAAACAACAAGAATGGTGAAGTTAGCATGTGCAGATATAAACTGTGCAGGAGCAACAGAAAAGAGCGTGAGGAATGGAGAGGGTACAATTTGGAGAATGTCTTCGGCAGTAGTTTTGAAAACTGTTGACCTTTTACAATGCCCAGTATGTCAAGGGTGGGATATTATCCTCCCCGAAGATATGCCCCAATCAATATATAAATAACTAACTAACCCCCCTAACAACAAGCCCCCTTTATTAAGGGGGTTTTGTTTACCCCTATTTACACGATAGAGCCTATTTAAGAGCCTCTTATTGATTAGGCTACTGTCTACCACTCTTGACACAGAAACCCCTTAGAAACGATTTAAACCTATACCATATATAGTATGTACGAAAATAATGTGAGCTTGTTTAAACAGGGGTAGACAGGTCAACAACTAAATTATTATTTCTTTGTAAATAGTTGTTGTATAAATCATAGATGTAGTAAGGTTAGTAGTAACAAACAAAGTAGGAGAATATGAAAAGCGAACACAAAACAGAAATTAAAAAGAGCTTAGGGGTTTCAATCTCTAAGGTGTGTGAATGGGATGGAAGTGACATTCTTGACATCATGCAAATAGCATTGGAAGATTCAAACTTCCATGATGTAAATAGAGCAATAGAAAAAGTTAGAGCTGACCTAAGTCTTATCTCTAATATGAGTTACTGCTTAGGAATTGGTGGAGAATCTCCAGAAGAAAAAGCATTTGAACAATGGCAAAATAAGTAAAGGAGGATGTTTAAACAATGATAGACGAACAAATTATAAAACAACAATTAGAACATATTAAAACAACACAGGCACATTTAGAGAGGTGGCTTGACCTTGACAGAGTGGAGGAGATTACTGCTGAGATAATGACTTCGTTCAAAGGGTTGACCGACCATGTAATTAAGAGAGATATAAATATTATTTCAAGAGAGATTCTTGGGGGTAGTGTTGAAGACTTAATGAAAGGGGATGTTTAAACAATGACAGGCGAAAGAGGAATAGATTTCAGTAACTGTTATTACGCTAACTTCTGGGCGTTCAAAGAGATGGACAAGGAGGAACAGAAAGAATATGTTTTGGTTCATGCAGTCAGAGAAATGGCGCATGAATGGTGGGGTGGTCATGCTTTCCTACTTAACAAAAAGACTAATAAGATTTTGGATTTCTCTAATGGTAAAAGATTAGAGGGAACAAAAGAGGAGATGTTTAAACAGTGGAACATTCAAGAGGATGGATTAAGAATGTATTACGAATATACATTTAAAGAATCTGTTATCCAATGTGCTAAGACTGGTACTTATGGAGCTTGGGATTTACTGTTTGAAGACTGGAAGAACGAAGAATGGGGTAGCTATATGAATAACTATTTCATTCCAACATTCCAACCAGACCTATACCAATTACGACAAACAAAGAAAGGGGTTGTTTAAACATGAAAGAATATTATTTTGATGATAAGAATTATATGAATCATTTTAAACGAGCATTTAAAACTGGACTGTTTAAGGAGAACGAACCTTATATGTACATGGGAGAAGATAAAGAGAAAGTTTATTTTAAACATGGACTAACAAGACAGTACAAACATTTAATAAAAGAAAGGGAGGTTGTTTAAACATGTACAACAAAGAACTAAAACAAACAATAACAAAAGGACAGGCAGTTGAGATTGCAGACGCAGAAATTTTCAACAGTCAAGTAAAGCCAGTAAGACTAGATGGAAGTGGCAACAGGCACAGAAGTCAGGGGTACAAGCCTAAGAAAGAGGTACTAGACAGGACAGAGTTAGACCTAACGATTAGTTGTGACTCAATTTATAATGCCGACCATACCAATCTATTTATAGATGGCGACAGGTATGGAGATGGAATCAGAGTTGTTGGGTATGCAAAAGAAAAAGGTAAAGATTACAGAGATGACAAGACAAATGGATTCTCTATCTACTTAGACAATGAGGAGCAGATAATTCAATTTGCTCAGCAGTGCTTAGATGTACTAGCAATTAAGAAAGAGAAAGGGTATTTGTTTAAACAGTATGAAGACAAACATCCAGAACTACTTAATCACTTTCCTAATCTAAAGGAAAGAACTATGTGCGAAACTGGATTGTACTACTGGGATGGTAGTTTAAACAAGGTAGTAGAAATTACAGAAGAAACAGATGGCGACCTGTTAGCAGACCATCCAACATACGATACAGATGAAGATGGGAACTTTGAGCCAGACTACTGGAACGAAAAAGCCATGAAGAAACTACAAGGAATCATAGAGGGCGAGAAGTGTGGATGGTCAGGAGATACATACATGGACATCAACATAGGAGAGTTGCAAGTCGGTGGTACTTACCGAGATGGCTACCATGCTAGGAAAGTACGCACAGAAGAAGACAAAAGAAAAAAGAAATGGATTACTACATTCTTATACAAAGATGGAAGACAAAGAACTCTTGATGGTAAGTGGGAAGTAACAGACTATGGAACTCTATATAGAGATACATGGGGAGAAAACTAAGACAGTGTTTAAACACATAGCACATAGTCAACAACCATCTATAAATAATATTGTAAATGGTTGTTGCTAAGTGTCAATGTGTGGTAACATGGTAACAACAAACAAAGGAGAACAAACAATGGCTAACGAAATAAAATCATTTCAAGGATATGTAAACCAATCTTTGATGGACGCAGGTAAACACAAGACAGAAGATTACTTAGAGATAATGACTGGGTTGTTTGAACAAGGACATCTAAACATACATCAAGTATTTCTGTTTATGCAGACCTTAATAGTTAAGGCAGAGGATAAGAAAGTAAGAAGTTACTTAGAACTTAACCCAACTATTGCTAATAATGTGCAAGACACAATAGACTATGGATTCGTAACAGAGGATGGAGAGTTAACTCAACACTGTATTGACACTCTAACTAAAGAGGGTTACGAAGTAGAAACAAAGGAGGTTGTTTAAACATGGCTAAGAACATTCAATATAAAGTAGATTTCTACCAAACAGTTTATCTTGGTAGTCAATTAGTTGAAGCCGAAGACAGGAAACAAGCTATAAGTGACGCAGAAGATATGAATTGGAAAGCAGGTATCGGTCTAAAGTGGGCAGATGATTGGGAAGCAGAGATTGATACAGACCACGACTATCTTTTTATATGCACTTCTCATTCTAAACAAGAGTGTGAAGATGATGAGTGTAACGAAGAATATTGGAAAATAATGGAGGAAGAATAATGGTTTGGGAAGTAATACAACTAAGTGAATGCAGAAATAAATTTCCTAGCAACGCACAAGATAATGTTGTTAATGGTAGTTGTACAAACACAGAGATATATGGAACACATCATTTAGATTTTGGTAATGGACTAGAAGCTATTGAAATGTGTAAAGAATGTTATGAAGATTGGGATATGGGAGGATATTAATGTCAGTATATATAGAGTGTTGTTCAGTCAGCACACCTTATCCACCATACATACAAGCAATAGATTGTGACTGTAAGGAGAAAGAATAATGTTCGCAGTAACAACTAAAGAATGTATACATTGTAGGCAGACAGGTACAGTTATGGTTGATAGGAGAGCTTATAAAGAGTTTACCCAAACACCACGACACCTACGCAGATTAATACAAGATATATTTCCAGAACATAGCAGAGCTGAGCGAGAGCAACTGATGACAGGTGTTCATCCAGAATGTTTTGAAGAAATGTTTAGAGGAGAAGGAGAATAATGGCTGAGTTAAAACAACTCTATCGTTTAAAAGATAAAGAGAAGAAAAACTATAAGAAACTTAATAAAATACACAAGGAAAATTATTGTTTACATTGTGGTTACTTAGGTGGGGATAGTGAAGAACAAAGACAATGGGAATTAAATTACATTAAACAAGAGGGCGTTTGTAGTGCTTGTGATAATGAAGATTTAATACAAGATATAGCACAGAGAGAGGGAACAGAATAATGGCTCATACATTAATGACTATGATTGAAAATATACATTCACAAATTCAAGAAGTGCTTAACGATAATGTAAACAAACTTGATATACAGAATGCACTATATCAATTAGAAGAAGTAAGAGATATTGTAGATATTATGGGAGCAGAATAATGTTTAAACAGGTAGTAGGGTTTCCCTTTGTTTCCCTACTACCTACACCTCTAAGTAATATTTATAAAAGACTATACATATAGACAATAAGGACACTATAATTAAACATATATTGACATAGGAGAACTATGAAGTACTTAGTAAGAAGTCTATCCATGTTCGGTGGTAGTGAAACATGGAAGTTTGATGACAAGCACGAGGCTATGTGCAAGGTTAGAGAACTTAAAGACACAGGTGGAATGTTCTTAGTAAGAGTTATAGAACTAGAACCTGCTAACTAAATAAACAAACAAAAGAATATGAGGATAAGGAGGAACAAATGCCTAACATATTTAATGAGCCGAAAGAACTAAAGAAGTGGGCTATCAAATTAGCTAATGCTTGTGGAGGACAACGAGTAGAAAAGACTTTAGTTATGACTAAGGTTAACCCCCAACGCATAACTGAATTGATGGATGAGTTTGTTACAGACCACAATGAGAACACAATTAAGATAGCTAAACAAATGGAGGAGGAATAATGGATTGGTGGATACCGATACTGATAGCAGTGTTACTAATATCTTTAGTGATGTTAGCCATGACACTGGTTGCAGTATGCTTATGGATTTATAACAACATACCTTTTAAATACATAAGACTTAATAAAGACGCAGTAAATTTCATAGACGAATTACAAAAAGATATCTATAAGGAGGATATATAAATGGGAATACAAGAGGAACAGTTGTTTAAACAACTTGATAGAATACAAAAAGATATTGAGTTACAAAAGAAAATACTTGATGAGAAACTAGAGCAGAGAAAAACTGTCGTCAGGTTTTGTTACAATACTAAAAAAGTATCTGCAATAAAAATAGCACAGGCTCTTAACATGACCAGACAAAGAGTCTATGTACTTATAGAGGACAAGAAAGACGAGGAGGAATAATGGATAAAGAAACATATAAGAAGTTGACTAAAGACTTTCCTAAAAGTGTTGTTAAGAAAGCGCCACAAGGTAAGTTTGGCGACTATGTACCCCATCATATCTACACACAGAGATTAGTAGATGTTATTGGTGGAGGTTATGACTTTACTTTTGAAGAAACCAGAGATAAAACTGGAGCAATCATAGGTGCTAAGTGCAGACTATACATTAAGTCATCAGACCAAACAATAGAAGAAGTTGGGGATGTTGATATGAATGCAGTAAAAAGAAACATAACTGAATCAGAGATATTAAAACTTGCAGTATCAGATGGTATTAAAAGATGTTGTATGAGATTAGGTATTGGCTTGGAGCTATGGACAGGCGGGGTTACAGAGGAAGAACACTATTCAACGCCACAAGTAGAGGTATCTAAACCTAAGATGACTAAGGACAAAGAGGACATTGAGTCATTAGAGAAAGCAAAGAAAGAGTTTGCTGAATCTATACAGGAAAAACCAGTCAAGAAAGCAGAGGGAAAAAATGCTAAACAACTTAACTCTGTAATATCTGGATTTGGTTTACCAGAAGATGTAGTTAAGGTGTACAAAGCCACTGCGTTTAAACAGTCAGGACTTTCAAATGATGTTGAGTCTTGGTCTAATGACGACATGAGTAAATTCTTAGACTTGTTTGAGGAGCAGACAAAGAAAGAAGTTAGCCCAATAGAAGAAGTATTTGGAGAAGTTGCAGACATATCTAAGTACTGCCCAGATTGTGGGAAGACAGAGTACATAGAAGACAACAGAGAAAAGAAGCAATCAGACCCTAAGTTTGCCAACATACCTAGTTGGACTTGTAGCAACTACAAGGAAAAAAATGGTTGTGGTTGGACTGCTTGGGGAGATACTGACTGCCCAACAGAGTGGCTTTAGAACAGACAGGTGGCGTAAGTTTAGACAACTTAATTAATAGGATAAAAGAAAAATATCCTAATCATAATTTTGATGTGCCACCTGAACCAGATACTAAATGTAAAAGTCAGTTTCAATGTAATGGTTTACGCAACATAACCTATTACGACAAAGACAACAATATCTTTTGTGGCAGAAGATATAAATTACAAGACGACAAGAACCCTAACTCGTGGGAATACCGAGAATGTCATGCCCTATTACAAAAAGGACAGCAAGGACAAGAACCCACAGAGTTACCATTTTAAGGAGGAATAATGAAAACATTAGATAATGTATTAGAAGAATTTACAGGTAACTGGAGAGGTTATAGTTACTATTACGATAAAAAATTAAGCGATAAAAGAAGAACAAAAGATACTAGAAGAAAGTATCTTATAGAACAAGCTAATTATAGAAGAACTAATTTTGTTTTTCGTAATTGGCAGGGTAAATTCTATTATGGAGAATACATTCCTACTGATGAAGAATTATTTTATAGTAATAATAGTTGGTCTGAAAAAATTATAAATTTTATTTGTCATTATGAATACGATTTTTTGTATAAGAATTTTTCAGATAGACAAAGTAAAACTTTGAAATGGCTTTTCCAATATCATATAGAAAGAGCAAACGATATTAAACAAAAGAAAGTTAAAAAAGATAAATTAGAACTTGCATTAAGTCAATTACATAAAGAAGATTTAGTACAACTTTTAATGTTAAAAGATAAACATTTACAAGATATGACCGCGAAATTTCAAAAATTTGAAACTAATTATGTTGAAAATGAACAAAAAACTATAAAAGCAAAACAAAAAATGAGAGCCTATAGAGGTCTTGCTTGTGTAGTTTTAGATATGGATGTACAAACTGTAAATAAAATATTAGATAATGTTAGAAAAAACAAAGTTACTTTACAAAAAGCATTAGGAAAATAATTAGAGGAGGAATAATGGATAAGTATGACAATACTTTTGAAGAGAGAAACAAGAAAAACAAATACGATATGGCAGACGAGTGTATGCAGAAGTATTTAAAATCAGAGGGACTAATAGAAAATAAGGACTGGATGAAAATTGGTACTGACCCTAAGACTAATGACATGAAGTTGATGTGGTTAGCTATACAGATTCTATTGATACCAGATTATATCTTTGTTATGAAAGACAAGTTATATCTAGCAGAGGTAAAAGGTACACTTAGGTTTAAAGAAAGTGATTACCTACATTTAAAAGAGATGTATGAAAGGTCAGAACCTTATGAGAATGTACGAGTAGGCATAACTTACTTTGCACATCCAGATGCCAAGCCTGTTTGGTTATCCTTTACTAAGATAAATGCACAGTGGAATGACGATAGAATACCTATTCAGTACTACCCAGAGTTAGACTTTCAAGGAAACAAGAAAGCATATAAGATGTTATTGAATAACTAAAAGCCTATAAACACTGAAGATTTGCTCCTCTTAGGATTCGTTTTAAGAGGAGTATTTTTATTAGTGGCACTATGTACCACAAGATTGTACAGTTTTTATACGATTACCTTAGTTGTTTAAACTGGGTAGTAATTATCCCATCCTTTATCGCTAATTGTAAAAGTGAGAACACCTGGGTGCGACCAAAGTCCAGTACTAGCAGTAAAGTCTATGCTCTTATCTATTGATGGTGCTTGAAACCAAGTCCTGTCACCTTGTTGTTTCATTCTTAGGTGATGGTAATGAGCAGTTACTAGAATCTCCGAGTCACCACTAGGTAGAAATCCAAACATCTGTCCTTTCCACCATGCTTCTATCTTTGCCTCTGGGTTTCCTCCACGATTACCACTCATGTGTCCATGAGTAAAGCTACAAGACTTACCCTTAATCATTAATGTCTGGTGAAATCCCTCTGGTATGTTTACTTCTACCTTGCCATACCTATCTGGGTTAGCAGACATTATCTCTCTACATATCTGTAGGTGCATAGTATCAGAGTTATCTAATCTTGATGTAGCTACCTGACCTTTACTTGTTCTAGACATTTCTCCATGGTTTCCTGGTACTCCTGCGAGTACTAGCTTAGGTGCATGAGGTAGGAATGTGTCAATCGTTTTCATAATCATTGACCTAGCTAATGCGTATTGCTCAATCAGTGAGAGAGAAACATTGTGTGGTTGGCTTTCGTAAAAATGTGGTGTACAGTTTTCTGTGAGGTCACCTAAACCTACCATATAGATTTCATCTATCTGTACTCCAAGTTTACGCAGGTCTTTAATCCTGTTTACTCCATCTTGTAATGCCCTATCGTATCTCTTGATAGTGTTCTCAACTCCATAATCTTTTTTTCCGAGTTGCCAGTCACTCATAAACCACATGAACGCTGTGTCACCTGCATTGTATTTCTTTTTTATGGGTGGTTTTTTCTTAGCGTGTTTAAACAACTCTTGAAAATATCTATCGTGTCCAGGTTTTTTCTTACGAACAATACCTTTAAACGCATAAAAGGTTTCTACTGTTCCACCTTTAAGCTGTGTATTCCAAGATGAAGCTCTTACACTACCTTCAATTTCGTAGTGTTTGGGGTCGAATCCCCATTCTTTTAATATAGAATCGAATTTATTTCTGTAGTTTGGGTCTGTTCCTACATGAGTAATCTCACCTAGACCAGTCTGTTCATTGACTTCTAGTCCTGGTTGCCAACCAGTCTTGTAGAAATTATTACCCCATTCCTCTGGTATGTTAGGCATACTACCTCCTTGTCGCCCTGTTAGGCATAGTATAGAGGATTTATTTAATTATTTTGGTGTTTACTTAGAAACTGTTTTACTGTTTTTAGGACCAATTTGTTTTTTAGCGAACTCTTTTACAACAACTAAAGCTGCTGCTCCACCTGATAAGGCGGCAAGTTGGACTGCATTAGCGTCAACACCAACTAATGGTGCAACAGTTAACGCAGAAATAAACGCTTCAACAAAAGTCCAAACTGTTTTACTAAGAACATCTTTATATTCTTGGCTCATTTTGTAACTCCATGCTTCATTCCAAGGCGTCCACACTACATCCTTTTTGAATGTACCATCAGAATTTCTTTTTCTTTTAAATTTTTCAAACATTAGCTTATTACTCTACCTTTAATCTTAGCATTTAAAGCTATGACCCCACCATTAATCTCTTGTAATTTTTCATATACGCTATCAGCTAGTATCATGTGGTCTTTAGCTTTATTATCCACTTCAGGTTTTTGTTCTAGTAACTTAGTTATAGTTGTATATTCTATAGAAACTTTCTTTCCTTGAAGTAATTGACCTGCAACTTTTGCATACATTTTTTTGTAAGCTTTTGTACTTGAACCAATAAAACCATCATTAGATACATCTAAATCTTGCTGTGTTTCACCGACAATAAGACATCCACTGGTATGCTCATCTGTGTTGCCTGTGTGTATAAGGATATAAGTAAAGTTAGGTACATCTTGTATGTGCAACATACCATAATGTGCATTTTGGTATCTCTCTGAATACTTAGCATGAAATCCACCTGTTTTTCTAAATTGTATATCGTATGTTCCTTCAGGTATGCAGGTTTCGTGCATGACTTTAACTGCTTGGTATTGGTCCTCTAGTGTATAACACTCAAATAAACCATCTATAAACAACATTCCATTCGTTGCATCTTTGCCGAACTGTGTTCTAACAACTTGTAATTTCATTACTATTCCTTTCTAAAACTAATGGTCAGCAACCATATAGCTAAAGTAATTACAGTAGCTAGTCCTGTCACCTGTTGTGCAGAACCAGTCAATGTTAATGTAGCAATAACAAGACCCACTAAAGTCCAACTAAGGTTTAGTGTTTCTTTAATTACAGTTACTAACCATGACCATAACTTCTTTATCATAAACTTCTCCTAAATACGAAAGCTGCCATACTAGCTATTCTAGTCAGAATAACTGGCACTACAACTTCTTGTGCTTTTTCTCTTTGGTCTTGTGTCATGTCATCACCTATGTTTGATAGTGTGACATCTTCAAAATCTAAATCAACAAATGTTTCTATTGGGTTCTCTAAAAA
>Ga0222719_10000922_pt1 | contig 29214 bp, 35 predicted proteins | sample C33_34DmetaG_FD_165039 | JGI IMG/M metagenome (GOLD analysis project Ga0222719, IMG submission 165039) | Estuarine water microbial communities from San Francisco Bay, California, United States - C33_34D | ecosystem: Environmental > Aquatic > Marine > Unclassified | place: USA: California...
GCTTATAGAAACACCCTACCATCAAGTTCTTATGCGGTTCTTGATAGTGGTTGGAAATATCAATACGACAAATATAACGATACATACCGCTATGTTCCATTAAATGGCGATACAGCAGGTCTCATGGTTCAAACCGATCTTACTCGTGATCCATGGTACTCACCAGCTGGATTTAATCGTGGTAACGTAAAAAATGTTATCAAACTAGCGTATAATCCAAACAAAGCAGAACGTGACTTGCTTTATAAGAATGGCGTCAACCCAGTTGTCACATTCCCTGGTCAAGGAACGGTTCTATTTGGCGACAAAACATTACTTGCTCAGCCAAGTGCGTTTGACCGCATCAATGTTCGCCGCTTGTTCATCGTGCTTGAAAAAGCCATTAGCACTGCTGCTAAGTTTACTCTTTTCGAGTTTAACGATGACTTTACTCGCTCGCAATTTAAAAATCTAGTGGAACCATTCCTTCGTGACGTACAAGGTCGTAGAGGTATCACAGACTTCCAAGTTGTTTGCGACGGAACAAATAACACTGGCGAAGTAATCGACCGTAACGAGTTCATCGGTGACATCTATATCAAACCAGCCAGAAGCATCAACTTTATTCAGTTGAACTTCGTAGCTGTGAGAACTGGTGTTGACTTTAATGAAGTCGTAGGGCAATTCGGCTAATAAATAAGAGAGACAGGAGAAAACAAAATGGCTTTCAATATTAACGAGTTTGCTGGTGCCCTAAGTCAAGGTGGTGCAAGACCGTCACTTTTCCAAGTTAGTATCACTAACCCAATCAATGGAGTTGCTGACGTTCAAGTACCTTTCCTCTGCAAAGCTGCTCAGATTCCTGCTTCAACTGTATCAGCGATCGATGTACCATACTTCGGTCGTCAGTTGAAGGTTGCTGGAACTAGAACGTTTGCTGAATGGTCGCCAACAATTATCAACGATGAAAACTTTGCGATTCGTAACGCAATGGAACAGTGGTCAAATGCGATCAACTCTTTCCAAGGAAACATCAACACAGCTGGTGGCTCGAGCCCAAGTTTGTATAAAGCAAACGCTCAAGTTACTCAGTATGGCAAGTCGGGCGAAATTCTTCGTGTATATGACTTCGTTGGTTTATTTCCTACGGAAGTTGGTACGATTGATCTTGGCTGGGAAAACGGCGATGCAATCGAAGAGTACACAGTAACGTTCGTTTATGATTACTGGCAAGTTGTTGGTGGAAACACTGGCAATGCTGGCGGTATCTAATACAAATACATTATTTTAAGGGTAATAGGGGGCGCATAAATAGTTATGCGATGCCCCCTATTATTTTATTGAGGAAACGAAATGGCAGTAGAACTATTTGGCTTTAAAATCGGCAGAGCCGATGAAGAAGAAAAGAAATTAGAAAATGTAAAATCATTTGCGCCACCGTCAAATGATGATGGTTCAGTTGTAGTAAGTGAAGGTGGTGTATTCGGGACAACAGTAGATCTTGAAAATACCGTAAAGAATGAATCTGCTCTTATTTCCAAATATCGTGATATGTCTCAACAGCCTGAAGCTGAAAGAGCAATTGACGATATCGTAAACGAAGCTATTGTTGTTGATGAAAGTCAAGCATCAGTAGAGCTAAATCTCGACAATGCCGAGCTATCAGAAAACATCAAACAAACAATTCGTGACGAATTTTACGAAATTTTATCGCTTATGAAATTCAATTACAAAGGTTATGACATTTTTCGTAATTGGTATATTGATGGTCGTATGTATTATCACATTATGATTGATGAAAAAAATCCAAGAGCAGGTATTCAAGAGCTTCGTTACATTGATCCAAGAAAAATTAAAAAGGTTCGTGAACCTAAAAAAAGAGATGCTGCCACAGCGCAACAACAAGCTGGTATCAAGGCATCAGAAGTTTTCAATAAAAAATATAATGAATATTATCTCTATCATCCAAAAGGCGTTGGTAGACAAAATCAAGGCATTAAGATTGCTCCAGATTCTATAGCATATATTCATTCAGGTCTAATGGACGTTGGTAATGCAACGGTTTTAAGCCATCTTCATAAAGCATTAAAGCCACTTAATCAGCTTCGTATGCTTGAAGACGCAACAGTAATTTATCGCCTCGCACGTGCACCCGAGCGTCGTATTTTCTATATCGACGTTGGTAACTTGCCGAAAGCAAAAGCTGAACAGTATCTTCGTGATATGATGATCAAACATAAGAACAAACTTGTGTATGATGCTAACACTGGCGAAGTAAGAGACGATCGCAAATTCCTTACAATGCTTGAAGACTATTGGCTTCCAAGACGTGAAGGCGGAAAAAGCACAGAGATCACCACGCTTCCAGGGGGACAAAACCTTGGAGAGTTAGATGACGTTATGTATTTCCGCAGAAAACTTTACGAAGCATTGAATGTTCCTGTCACAAGAATGGAATCAGAAGGGCAGTTTAATCTTGGTCGTGCTTCTGAAATTACTCGTGACGAATTAAAATTCTCAAGATTTATCAGCAGACTTAGAAGAAAATTCTCTGACCTTTTCTTTATTTGCTTAGAAAAACAAATTTTGCTAAAGGGTGTAATGACTCGTGCAGAATGGAACGAAATAAAAGATGACATCTATTTCGACTTCCTTGAAGACAATCACTTCTCAGAATTAAAAGAAGGTGAAATCTTAAGAGAAAGACTTGGTATATTACAAGACATTGATCAATATACTGGTAAATATTTCTCTCAAAAATGGATTCGTAAGAATGTATTGCGTATGACTGATGAGGATATTAAGGAAATCGAAGACGAAATCGCCGACGAAGGTGAAAACGAAGATGATGACATTGAAATTTAATTTTTTTATAAATAGGTGAAGGAGTAATTAATATGTCCGACTATACAACAAGAGATGCGGTTCAATTCGCTTTAAATAATAAAAACGCCGACTTCAAAGCTGCTATCAGCGATCTGTTAATGAATAAAGTACAAGACGCTGTTAACGTAAAAAGAATCGAAGTAGCAACGAACTTTATGGCAACGAAAGATGAAGTAGAAGTTGAACCAGAAGTCGAAGTCGAGCCAGAACAAACCCAAGGGGAAGAAGATGAGCAAGATTCAGAAGTTTAAGTCTTTTATCGCTGAAGCGCCTGCGCAAGATTATGTTGCGCCAAAGGATGACGACGAAGAAGTAAAAGATTATAAGCCACGCTCTAAAGGCGAAAAAGATTTTAAAGACGATCATGGTGCCGCCAAAGTTACGGAATATCCAGGAAAAGATCGTCAAGATGGTGCTGAAAAAGTAAAATCTGCTCCACAACCAAAAGGTAATGGAGGCAAGTAATGAAAGTATTAGGAACGGCAACACAATTATCTACGAGTACAACTAAATTTACTGAAGCATCTGCCGTATATGTTTTTAACACCGACACAGCAGCAGCTGTTCTTACTGTTCGTAATGCTGCAGATAGCGGCGACGTTGGAACGATTTATATTCCAGCTAGTAGCGGAACTGTAATTCATTTAACGCTTGGCACTGGTTTAAGAGGGGCAACAACTCTCTATGGCACACAAGTGGCTGCATCGGGGTACTAAGATGAAACTGATCTGCGAAGTAAACGAAGAAATTCATTACGTCACCGAAACGCTCGACGAAGCGACTGGTAAAAAAGGTCTCTTCATTGAAGGCGTGTTTATGCAAGGTGACATTAAAAATCGTAACGGTCGTGTTTACCCGAAAGAAGTTTTGGAAAAAGAAGTTGCTCGTTACACTAAAGAATACGTCGAAAAGAAAAGAGCCTATGGAGAGTTAGGTCATCCATCTGGTCCAACAATTAATCTTGACCGTGTATCACATATGATTACGAGTCTCAAACAAGATGGCTCAAACTTTATCGGTAAAGCCAAAATCATGACAGAAACCCCTATGGGCGCAATCGTTAAGAATCTTATGGACGAAGGTGCGCAACTCGGTGTTTCAAGTCGTGGTATGGGTTCAATCAAACAACGTGGTGGAGCCGCTGAAGTCCAACGTGACTTTTATTTGGCAACCGCTGCAGATATCGTTGCTGATCCTTCTGCACCTGATGCTTTTGTTAATGGCATTATGGAGAGCAAAGAGTGGGTATGGGACAACGGAATTATCCGTGAAGCAACCATTGCAGATTATGAAACAGACGTTAAAAAAGCGTCGAAAGCTGAACTAGAGGAAACAAAACTTCGTGTTTTCCAAGATTTTCTCTCAAAACTCTAACTTTTATAAATATAATGTAACGATTTAAGTAACTCGTTTAAAGGAGTAGATAAATGACCGACCTAAACCAAATGCAAGATGAGGAACTCGAAACAGTCCTCGACGCAGAAGAAGTTGTGGTTGATGGGTTTGAGACTGACGAAACTATCGATGAAGCAAAGTCTTCATTCGGTGATCCTTCCGAAGTTCCAGAGCCATCTACTAAACAAACTTCTCTTCCTAAAACTAAAGCTGGTATGATTGCTGCTATGGCTGATGCGATGAAAGGCAAAAAGAAAGACGAACTTACTGCTGCCTATGAAAGAATGATGAAAGCTATGGACGGCGACGAAGAAGAAGTCAAAGAAGAAACAGCTGTATCCATCAAAGAAGTTAAAAAACTTTCTAGAGAAGACATCGACGTTTCTGAAGACGTTGCTGCTATCTTTGGTGAAGAAGAACTTTCAGAAGAATTTAAAGAAAATGCAACTACAATTTTTGAAGCTGCTGTTCTCTCTAAAGTCAATGAAATTCTTGAAACCGTTTCTGTAGATTTCGAGTCAGACCTCGAAGCTGAGAAAGAAAGCATCGTTGAAGATCTTACCACGAAACTTGACGATTACCTCGAGTATGTCGCTGAAGAGTGGATGAAAGACAACGAACTTGCTGTTGAGCAAGGCATCCGTGCTGAAATCGTAGAAAACTTCATGACAGGTCTCCGTGATCTGTTCACGGAAAACTATATCGATATTCCAGAAGAAAAAGCTGACCTCGTTGACGAGATGGCTGAAAAACTTTCTGAAGTCGAATCTTCACTTAGCGAAGAAATGGACCGTAATATCGCACTTAAAAAAGAAATCGTTGGTCTCAAAAGAGAAGGCGTTTTCGAAACTATTTCTGAAGGTTTAACGCAAACACAAGTTGAGAAGTTTTCTTCACTTGCCGAAGGCGTTGACTTTGAAGACGAAGAATCTTTCAAGACTAAACTTGAAACGATTAAAGAGAACTACTTCCCAACGGAAGAAGTAATCGAATCTAATGATACTGATGAAGAGCCTCTTGATGAATCTGTCATCACAGAGGAAGCAACTACGAATGGCTCTATGGCAGGTTATATGAATGCCATTTCAAGAAGCATTAAAAAGTAACATTTTATAAATAATATCATAGGCTGATAATAATTCTAAAGGAGAACAAAATGTATCAATCCGATGAACTTCAAAAGAAGTGGCAGCCAGTTCTTGAGCATCCTGAACTTCCAGAGATCAAAGATGCACATAAAAGAGCCACAGTTGCTACACTTCTAGAAAACCAAGAAAAAGCTGCTCGTGAGCAAGCTGGTCACCAAGCTGGATCGCATGGTGTATCGCTTCTCGGAGAAGCTGCTCCAACCAACGCAATGGGCGCATCTGGCTCAGTTGCCGCTTCTGGTTCTGTCGACACTTTCGACCCAGTGCTTATCTCACTGGTTCGCCGTTCGATGCCAAACCTTATTGCTTATGACATTGCTGGCGTTCAGCCAATGTCAGGTCCAACAGGTTTGATCTTTGCTATGCGTTCACGCTATAGCAGCCAGACTGGCACCGAAGCACTCTTCAACGAAGCTGACGGCTCGTTCTCAGCTTCTGCTGCAGGTAACACAGCTTCTATCCAAGCTGCTAACGCTGCTGCTGGTACAGGTCAAACAGGAACCGATCCTAACGATCGTGCTTCTGGTTCTGGCTATACCGTTGAAACTGGTATGTCCACTGCTGACGCTGAAAAACTCGGCGACGTAGCACAAAACTCATTCAACGAAATGGCATTCTCGATCGAGAAAGTTGCAGTAACTGCAGTTAGCCGTGCGTTGAAAGCAGAATACACCATGGAACTTGCTCAAGATCTTAAAGCAATCCATGGCTTGGACGCTGAAACTGAACTTAGCAACATTCTTTCTTCGGAAATTCTTGCTGAGATCAACCGTGAAGTTGTTCGCACGATCAACTACTCAGCTGTTGCTGGTGCTCAGAAAAACACTGCAACCGCTGGTACTTTCAACCTTGACACCGATTCAAACGGTCGTTGGGCAGTTGAAAAGTTCAAAGGTCTTATGTTCCAAATCGAGCGTGACGCCAACGAAATTGCGAAAGCAACACGTCGTGGTAAAGGTAACGTCATGATCACTTCATCTGATGTGGCTTCTGCCCTTCAAATGGCTGGTGTTCTTGATTACACCCCTGCTCTTACGAACAACCTTCAAGTAGATGACACAGGTAACACATTCGCTGGTGTACTTAACGGTCGTATTAAAGTTTACATCGACCCATACTTCAGCGACACTGTAAACCAATATTACACGATCGGTTACAAAGGCACGAATGCTTTTGACGCTGGCTTGTTCTATTGCCCATACGTGCCACTACAAATGGTTCGTGCAGTTGGTGAAAACACCTTCCAGCCAAAAATCGGCTTCAAAACTCGTTACGGTATGGTTGCTAATCCTTTCGCAACTAACGATGGTAACGGTGTTGCTGCCCGTGTTGGTACTGGCGATGGTAACATCTACTACAGATTGGTTAAAGTTACCAACCTTATGTAAGAAAAAGAGTTGGGCTAACCAACCTTCGAATTACAGGGGAGAGTCTTCGGACTCTCCCTTTTTCGTTATATAAATAGTCGTAAGGAGTTTAATATGGCACTTAATAGTACACAACCAGATAGTCATAATTTTCTATCGCCTGTCGGCTTTCAGTTCGGTATTCAAAAGTTGCCGAATGTAAACTACTTTGTAACAAAAGCAAACATACCAGACATTACTCTTGGTCAGATCGACACAGTAGAAAACACGTTCATCAAAATTCCAGTTCCTGGAGATAAGTTATCGTTTGGATTGTTAAACGTTACATTTAATGTTGATGAAGACTTGAATAACTACAAAGAAATTTACGACTGGATGATTGGCTTGGGATTCCCTGACAATTTCTCACAAAGAGGTGGATTAGCAGTAGGTCAAGGGATTCAACAAGACGGTGTATATTCTGATGCTACTCTTATCGTGACTACGGCACAGTATAGACCAAACATGAACGTTAGATTTATTGACACGTATCCAGTAAATCTTACAACTCTAGAGTTTGATGTTCAATCTACAGATATTGAATATCTAACCGCTTCAGCAACGTTTGCATATAGAAAATATGAACTTGACGTTATTGTTTAATTAGTATATAATAGTATTATTTGCGTAATACAACTACAGGTGAGAATGTGAAGATTGAAGAAATTATGACCGAATGGGACAAAGACTGTAAGATTGACGAAACAGAACTTGGCTCAGAGTCTACAAAAATCCCCCAACTACATAATAAATATTTAAAGATATTCATGACAGAACGTATGCGTCTGTTAAAGATAAAATCAGAGTTTAAGAAAACAAGAAGGTTGTTGCTTGAATACTATCTTGGTGAATTAGATCAAGACGAATTACAGCAAATTGGGCGTGATCAGTTTTATAAAAAACTTTTAAAGAATGAAGTTGACGTTTATATTGATAGTGATGATATGATGACAGATATTACTATCCGTCAGGCAGCACAGCAAGAAAAGGTTGATTACATTGAAAGTATTATCAAAAGTATTAACACACGTGGGTTCCAAATTAAAAATGCTATCGAATGGAATCGTTTCATTACTGGTTAGTTTCCGTAAAGATTTTACAGAACTCGATAGAATATGTGAAGAAAATGAAAAATCTATAAAAGCTAGTAATGAAAGAGTTGAGAAAATTAAAAATGAAATTCAGTATTTGTTGGATAATGTAGAATGGTTGAGGATTCCCCTACCACCAATTTCGAAGAAAGAATCACCGCCTCCAGAAAAGACGAAGTCTACATCAGACTTGGATGCGATAAGGGCATCGCTCAGGAAATAAGTGATTACTTCACATTTGAAGTTCCAGGAGCAAAATTTATGCCTGCATATAAAAGCAGGTATTGGGACGGAAAGATCCGCCTGTTCAATAGACAGGCGATGACTCTATATTCAGGTCTACTAAAACATCTTCAAAAATTTTGTGATGAGCGCAATTACGAACTTGCGATAAATGATGACCTAGAATGCGTCAACGATATATCTACAGAAGAAGCCAAAAAGATGTTCGAAGGAATGAAGTATGTTCCTCGTGAATATCAAATAGGTGCGTTCACTCATGCAGTGCGCACAAATCGTGCTTTAATTCTCTCGCCTACGGCGAGTGGGAAATCACTTATAATTTATATGTTATGTCGCTATTACAGCGGCAGGAAACTAATCATCGTTCCGACAACCTCGTTGGTGCATCAGATGGCTAGTGACTTCGAAGATTATTCCGAAAATCAACAGATTTATTCTACTGCAAAAATACTATCAGGTCAACAGAAAAATAACACTGAAGACATTATTTTTTCAACATGGCAGTCAATATACAAAATGCCGAAGAAATGGTTTGATGCTTTTGACGTAGTAATAGGCGATGAGGCGCATTTATTTAAGGCGCAGTCGCTTACAAATATTATGACGAAACTTACTGATTGTAAATATCGCTTTGGCTTTACAGGGACTCTGGACGGCACGCAGACGCATAAGTTAGTCCTTGAGGGATTGTTTGGTCCAGTTATGAGAGTCGTTCAAACCAAGCAATTGATTGAGGATAAAACACTTTCTGACTTTAGAATCAAAGGGTTAGTGTTGAAGTATCCGCCTGAAGTATGCAAAGAGATGAAGCAGTCAACCTATCAGGATGAGATTAAGTTCTTGATATCAAATGAAAAAAGAAATATTTTCATTAAGAACTTGACTTTATCTAGAAAAGGCAATACACTACTACTATATCAAATGGTTGAAAAGCATGGTGCAATTTTGTATGACCTAATAAATAGTGAGGCAGCAGAAAACAGAAAAGTATTTTTCATACACGGAGGTGTTGACGCTGATGAGCGTGAGCAGGTCAGATCAATTACAGAGCAAGAAGATGATGCCATCATCGTTGCCTCTTATGGCACTTTTAGTACTGGCATTAATATTAAGCGCCTGCACAACGTCATCTTCGCCTCCCCCACCAAGTCCCGAGTCAGAACCCTCCAGTCAATCGGAAGAAGTCTCAGAAAAGGAGACGGGAAAAGCACAGCGACTCTTTATGACATTGCTGATAATCTTTCGTGGAAATCATGGCACAACCACACGTTAAAGCATTTTGCTGTTCGTGTTAAGATGTATAACGAAGAAGAGTTTGAATACAAGATATATAATATAAGGATAAAAAATGATTAACTTAATCAAACTTACGAATGGCGAAATGATTGTTGGTGACGTGATAGACCAAACAGATTCTCACCTGTCAATCAAAGATCCTTTAGAGGTCAAGATTACATACTTGACTGGTGCGCCCTCAATAATTGCAACTTTCTGGATCCCTATAAGCGATAAGGGAACCATTCAAGATATTCGTCAGCAACATATAATTGCGGTTGCTGAAGTAAATGAAGAGATTGAATCTTATTATATACGATCTCTTGAAAAAATTGTAAAACCATATAAAACTATGGAAGAAATAGAACTAGAAGAAAATTATGATCCTGTGGAAGAAAATCTCAGGGAAGAATATATTGACTTTGTTAGACAACGAATAGCGAATACAAGTGGTGGGATGATACATTGATATGGAAAAGAAAAAAAGACAACGACAAAATTATGTAGATAATAAAAAATTCTTGGCAGCTATGATTGAGTTTCGTGATTCGGTTATAGAAGCGGAGGAAAAGGGAGAAAGGCGACCAATGGTTCCAAACTACGTCGCTGAATGTATTATGAAGATTGCTATACATTTATCATATAAACCAAACTTCTCGAACTATACCTTTAGAGAAGATATGATTAGCGATGGCGTTGAGAATTGTCTTCAATATATTGACAATTTTAATCCAGATAAATCCAATAATCCATTTGCCTATTTTACACAAATAATATATTATGCATTCTTGAGACGTATTCAAAAGGAAAAGAAACATCTCTATACGAAGTATAAAGTCTCTGAACACGTCAATGTATTTGACATGACGAGTGAGAACCAAGAAGGCGATGATGGTAGCTATATCGAAAAGGGCAAGGCTAACGAATGGTCGCAAGAATATATGTCAGAGTTTATTGAGAACTTTGAAGAAACAAAACGCAAAAAGAAAAAGAAAAAGACTAGCGTATCAACTTTGGACAAATTTATAGCGGATGAATAAATGAAAATAGCATTGGTCACAGATACGCATTGGGGTATTCGTAACGACAGTCAAATATTCCTTGACTACTTTGAAAAATTTTATGGAAACGTTTTCTTTCCTTATCTACAAGAAAACAATATCAAAACAATTTGTCATCTTGGCGATATTGTTGATCGCCGTAAATACATCAACTATGTTACGCTTCGTCACCTCAAAAAACATTTCATCGATCGTTGTGTAAATGAGAATATTGATTTACATGTCATCGTAGGTAATCATGATGTGCCATATAAAAACACCAATGAAGTAAATGCCATGGAAGAATTGTTTGATAAAGCCAATATCAAATATTATTCTGAGGCTGAGGATGTCATGTTTGATGACACTCTTATTACCATCATGCCATGGATTAATTCGGGCAATTATTTAAACGCAATCGATCATATGAAACAAACTCCAGCGCAAGTGCTATTCGGTCACCTCGAAGTTGCTGGATGCTTGATGAATCGTGGTGTAGTAAATGACCATGGTATGGACGTTGCTGAGTTTAGTAAATTTGATGTTGTATGCTCTGGACATTTTCACACCAAGTCGCAAAGAGACAACGTACACTATTTGGGTTGCCCTTATGAATTGACTTGGGCTGATTATCAAGACCCTAAAGGATTTCACATCTTTGATACAGAGACTCGTGAGATTGAGTTTATTCGCAATCCTTATCGAATGTTTCATAAAGTTTTCTATGACGACTCTGATAAGACCATGGAAGAAATTCTAGAAAAAGACTTCTCAGGATTTACAGGAACATTCGTAAAGGTGGTCACACAAAACAAAGAGAACCCATACTGGTTCGATAAGTTTATGGATAAGATCTACCAATCAAATCCATACAACATTCAAGTTGTTGACGACCACCTCAATCTTAACCTTGAAGATGATGAAGACATTATCAACGAGGCAGAGGATACACTTACGATTCTCTCTAAATATATTGATGGCGTTGAAACAAAAGTTTCTAAAAAAAGACTTGACCTTTTAATGCGTTCATTATATAATGAAGCATATAGTATGGAGATTTGATTAGATGGATGAGTTGACATTCCATGGTAGAACTATAGAAGCTGCTCGATATGTTATCGAAAATTTCGGCACACCTGAAATGCGAGAGTTCTATAAAGACAATATGAGTTTCAACATATGGTTGGAGCAATGTGAAACCATAATGGGCTTCGGGAGAGCGAACAATTGATTCTGTTTAAAACTATTCGTTGGAAGAATTTTCTTTCAACAGGGAACGTGTTTACTGAGGTTCAACTAACACGTTCGCCAAACACTATCATTGTTGGTGAGAACGGCGCAGGGAAGTCTACTATCCTTGACGCTCTTTGCTATGTTCTATTTAACAAACCCTTTCGTAAAATCAACAAGCCACAAATGATGAACACGATCAATCAACGTGATATGATCGTTGAGATTGAGTTTTCTATTGGTAGAAGAAACTATAAAGTCGTTCGTGGTTATAAGCCGAATATATTTGAGATTTATCAGGATGATGTTTTATTAAACCAACCTGGAAGTAGTCGTGACTATCAAGCGCAACTTGAAGAAACTATCCTTAAATTAAACTATCGGTCGTTCACTCAAATTGTGGTGCTTGGCTCATCAACCTTTGTTCCCTTTATGCAATTGGCAGCGTCGCATCGCCGTGAGGTTATTGAAGATCTACTCGACATCGGCATCTTTACAAATATGGGTAAATTGTTGAAAGATCGAATTGCTGAGAACAAAGATAATATTAAAGAATCAGAATATCAATGCGAACTTATGTTGAGTAAAATTGAGACTCAAGAACAGTATATTGAAAAGCTGAAAAAGCAAAGCGAAGAAACTGTTTCTAAGTTTATGAGTCTTATTGAAGAAGCATGGGCGGAAATTGACTCGCTGGAATCTGTAAATGCTATCACTGGTGTTCAAGTAAGAGAAGCATTACAGGAAGTTGCTGAGGCTGAAAAACTTAACAAGAAGTCCACTAAGATTTTTGATCTAATCAATAAACTTAAAGAGAAACACAACAAAGCGCATAAGCGTATTGATTTCTTTGAGAACCATGATAACTGCCCGACCTGCGAGCAGTTAATTGACGCTGAAATTAAAGCAACTAAAATTCAAGAAACCAATGACATAATTGATTCGGTTAAGGGTGGCGTTTCTGACCTTGAAAAAGAATACGAAGAACTTCAGAAGCAAATAGTTGAGATGCAAAAGAAGCAAGAAGAAATATCTCAACTACAGTCATCCATAAATAATAACAGCACAGAGATTGCGACTATTAAAAAGTCTATCGATAAGAATCAGGCTGAAATTGATAAGTTGCGCCAAGAAAGTGCTGATGATAAAGATGAACTTGATAAGTTGGAATTGATAAAACAAGAACTCTTTATTTTTGAAAAGCGTAGAGAAGAACTTGTTGAAGAGCGTGAAGTATATAAAGTTGCGGCGGATATGTTGAAGGATGGTGGCATCAAGACTAGAATCATTCGTCAGTATGTTCCTGTCATGAATAAACTAATCAACAAATATCTTGCGGCACTAGACTTCTTCGTTTCATTTGAACTGGATGAGGAATTTAATGAGGTTATTAAGAGTCGCCATCGTGACGTTTTCACTTATGCTTCGTTCTCCGAAGGAGAGAAAATGCGTATCGATCTTGCGTTATTGTTTACATGGAGAGCCATCGCCAAACTTAAAAATTCCACTAATACAAATCTACTCATCCTCGACGAAGTCTTCGACGCCTCGCTCGATACGTCAGGTTGTGACGAGTTTCTTAAACTCTTGCAGGAACTTGGTGGAGAGACCAACGTCTTTGTTATCAGTCATAAAGGTGATATACTCCAAGATAAATTCAGAAGTCAAATTCGTTTTGAGAAAGTTAAAAATTTTAGTAGGATAGCGGCATGACAGATTTAATTTACAAAGTGGCAGAATCGCACGATCATAATCCAGAATTAAGAACGTGGTATTATGATGACTTCGGTAATCGTGTTGATAAGAAAACAGGTCAATTTTTGGTTCTTCTAAAAGACGAAGAAGAATTGGTAAAAGCAAAAGAAAAAAATGTAGTGTATCTACATGGATTAGAAACAGCGAGAAAGAAAGATTATGATACTAAACCTTGTGACACCGAATGATTCAGTTTTAAAGCAGGTTGCCGAGCCATTTAATTTTGACAATCCGCAAATGGATCCTACCGAGTTATTCCATAATCTTCGTGATACTATGTGTCAGAATAATGGAATCGGATTAGCTGCACCACAAGTGGGCATTCCACTTCGTGTATTCGTTATAGGAAATCCAGCAGATCCTGACAGTGCAATCCCTGTATTTAATCCTAAGATTGTTGACTTTTCGGAATTAACCGTTCCTGATGAAGAAGGGTGCTTGACTTTTCCAGGACTTTATATTAGAATAAAAAGATCAAGAACGATTCGTGCAAGATACACGACTCATGAAAACGTCACTGACACCATCAAATTCGATGGGCTGACTGCTAGAGCGTTTCAACATGAGTATGACCATCTTGACGGTGTGCTTTACTTAAATAGAGCAAACAGGTATCATATTGATAGAGCCAAAAGGCAGAAATCTAAAATGGACAAGTTAAGGGCAAAGAATGTTGGAAGATATTGAAGTTATTGAAATCAACGGACGTAAGTGGAAAAAGTTCGTTGGCAATGAAGGGCAAGATGTTTATGTTGCTCAGTTTGTTATGAATGAAGAAGATGTCATTGGCAGATATGTTGATGAAGATTCTTATGATATTCTTATTGATAAAGATTCCGACTTTTATCTCCCAACATCTTTAAACGTTTCTGATGAAGATATTTTAGATGAAACACAAATAGCATTTAAGTTTCGTAAGAACGTCTTTACTCAAGAAGAACAGCTTGGAGCATTTGAAGGTTTATTCGATGCCGCAGTTGAATCGAACAATCGTGGTATGGCGGCTGGTCCAAGAGAAGCAACGCAAAGCGGTCGTGAATGGGTGACGTCATTTCAACAAGACATTTTAAAATATTATATTGATCGCCAACCAAAAGCGATTGATGGCTCAGATCAAATCGAAACTCTTCGCAAAAAACATGAAAAAGGAAAATATGAAATTCGTGGCGGAGTTTGGTTAACGAGTAAGATTGAAGAAGAATACGACGACTATAAAAATTTCTTTCCCGAAGCAATGAAAAAAATGGCAAGTATGTCGGTCGACGACGCTGCAGAATATGCAACCAAACTTAAAAAAGAATGGGTCAGCGACACTTCATACGCAACTGCCATCTGGTCTGGTATTGCTGGCTTCTATGGTCGCTATCCTAGAATTCCTTATGGTCGTGCGACTGCTTATGTAGATCATAATCGTGAGAAGTTTGAGAAATGTTATCCATTCGCTCGTAAACTCGATAAAGAAATGGCTCGCCTTTTACCGCAACGTTATGCGGCTCAGAAAGCATATGCTGATCGATTGGATAACAAATTTCTAATTGGTGAAGATACAACCTTCACAACCATTACTGTTAACACAACTAGCAAAGATCGCAATGCTCGTATGGCTTGTCATCGTGATGCTGGCTCGCTTAATGCTGGATATTCTAATCTTACAGTTATCACCAAAGATGGTAAAGATTGGAAGGGTGGATATCTTGTAACTCCAGAAGTTCGTGCAGCGATTAATGTTCGTCCAGGAGACCTATTGCTTATTGACAATATGCGTATCATTCACGGCAATACACCAATTGAAGCGCCAGAATCTGGAGAAGATAATATGTTGCGCATGTCATTGGTATTCTACTTCCGTGAGGACATGGATAAACTTGGTTCTTGGGATTATGAAATGACTCGCCGCAACTTCGTTGACGATCGCCGACTTAATAAAGAACATCCAATGTGGCGTGAATATTGGAACGGTGTATCTCCTGATATGTGGAGCAGTAAAGAATGGTATGACTACTTGACTTTAAAGATGGGTGAGGGTATACTAAAAGAATATCATCCAGAAGCACTGGAACAAAAGGGATCGCTTGAAGGGTTTTTCTAATGTGTGCTGTGATTGGCATTAAACTTGATAACGTCGACGACCAAAGTCTGGCGTTGATTCGCCGCATTTTTATCGAGTCTCGTATTCGTGGTTTGCATGCCACAGGAGTCTCTTATCTCATGGGTGGTGAAGTTATCACTCATAAAGAGCCTATTTCAGCTGAAAAATTTATCGAAAAATATGATCCTTCCGAATGGGTCGAAGGAAACTCAATTACAGCCATAGGACACTGTCGATACAGTACCTCGAGCCTCGAGAGCAATCAACCTATTGCAAACGATGTAATGTCTGTAGTTCACAATGGAGTCATCTCTCAGGAACTTCCAGCCTTCTGGGAGGGTTTATATGGCATAAAATGCGAAACCGAGAACGACACCGAATTGCTATTTCATAGACCTGATTTAGATGAGTGGAAAGACGCTTCTATTTCGGCTATCTTTTTAACCAAAGATGGTTTAACATATGATAGAAACGGTAAAAGACCACTGTGGGTCTCTTTTGTTGACAACGGAGTTATTGTTACTTCGACTGAAGATATTGCTATCAGAAGCGGAATAGACACCGCTAAAAGAGTAGAGTTTGAAGGTGAGGATTTACAACCATGAATTATGATAAGAACACTTTTACTTGGGGCTATGAGGTTGAGTGGGGCGATATCGATCGTCGCCTGCAGATCCCTCCTCATCTAGGAAAATGGGAATATGCTGAGACTGACATTGTAAACATACATGACCCAGTTAAATATGTTGCCTGCGATCCTCTTGGTGAAGAACCTCATTTTGGAGGCGAAGTGAATACGATGCCAACCAAAACATGGGAAGAGCAAGTCGATCGTATCATGGAACTAAAACAATTCTTTGAAGACAATGGTAATCAACCATCAGCTTCATGTGTCAATCATGGGCATCTTCACGTTTACGTCCCTCAACTAAAAGAAGATCTCGATGGATTGAAACGACTCATCAAATATATCAAGGCAAATCAAGACGACGTAATTGAAAACTGCTATCGTTACTATGATGACCCAATGATGAAGAAAGCAAAGGGTGCTACCATGTATTTGAAATATGATGGTGGTCGTGCCATGCCAGATTATATGTGCGACAATATTGTAAACCTAGCAGAAAACTTCGATCATTTTATTAGACTACATGCGGCTGGTAAAGACGGTGTATCAATGGGTCGTCCATTTCGTTATGCCATCAATACATATTGTATGAAGCATACAGGAACAATCGAGTTTCGTTGTTTTCGCTCCTCTGTCAATCGTCAGGAAATTGAAGATCAATTTATTTTCGCCGAAAGATTTATTGACGCTGCATTGAACGATGGTCCAAGCGTCAGAGAAATATTGGCTGAGAGGAAATATAACTTTCCACCATTCATTTGGAATCTTAGTGAATATCTTGGTTGGGTGAAAACGAAATATGACAAAAGTCGTGGCGAAAAGAAACGTGAATATCATGATGTTGCGTAGTGTAACAGCCGAACAATTTTCAAAAGCAATAACCGAAGATCCTGCCGACAAATTCGCCAAAACATTTGTTGCTAAAGCCAACATGCAAGAGCAATGGGGTTATTGTGTTGGTGCATGGGATGGCGATGAATTGATGGGTGCCATCATTACCACAGTATCAAAAAGAAAACCTCACGTGGCGAATCTTCAATTGTTGCATACATTCGCAAAACATCGCCGCAAAGGTGTTGCTGCAAAACTCTGTGAAGATTCTTTGAAATATGCAAAGCAATTTAATGCCGAATACTTTCGTGTATCAGCTGAACCTGATGCGGTTGTATTTTATGAAAGAATAGGATTCAAATTCCTTGGAAGGCAAAAGAGCGGAGCACAGCTATCAATGTTTCGAATCGCTGGAGAAACATTCTTCGACGGAGAATATGATATAGAAGATCCAGTAATCTACAAGGCAGTCCACAAGAAGGGCAAGGGTGGATGTGTAGATTTTTTTGTTGAGAATCAAGGGCTTACAAGTTTTTTTAATTAGGTGTTTGCTTTATTGACTAATTGATGTATACTTTAATTATTGTTAACCGAATAGAGGATAAAAACATGTTAAGTAATAGTGCAAAAGTTTATGCGTGGCGCAATCAAGAATCAGGTAGAATGTATGTGGGGTTAGAACCCCCAGGAAAATCGCATTATATTTCATCATCTGGAAATGATGCTTTCTGGGAAGACTATGCGAAGGGAATTCTTAGAAGAAGCGTGCTATATGAGGGTGATCTAGATACAGCAAAAACACTAGAGTGGTTTGCCCTTCGTTATGGTACTAAGACTGCGGATATGTACAACTATAAGAACAATGCTCACTGCGTTGATGAAAGTTTACTGACTTCTGAAATGAAACAAATTGTAGTTGATTATCTTGAGGGTGGTGAGGCTCTTGCCCAAATCAATTCTTATGATAAAGAAAATCAGCGCATGTTAAAAATGCTTGACGATATTAAGAATGACGTTTACGAGACTGTACATGTTTCAAAGAATGAAGTATCAAAATATAGTGCGAATCAAGTGAGAGTAGAAGCTATCAATCCGACTCACGTTAGGAATCTGGTGAATGCTATGGAAGAGAATCCAGAGAGGACTTCTGAGTTATTTGATCCGATCATCGTTATCGTACAACAATCTGGCGATCGTACTATTGGCGATGGCAATAGCCGCAGAGCAGCGGCAATGAAGGTGCGTGGTATGTCTACTGTACCAGTTAAGTTCATTAATGATTCAGATTTTGGCGAAGATGAAAAGACTCGTAAACAGAACTACAAAATCTTTGGATTGTTAATGAACAAACAAGATGAAAAGATTCGTTTGGTCAACAACGACGAGGATATCAAACGACAGATTCATAATTTCATATATGATGAGGGTCTTGATATTTCTAAACCGCTCCAAGAAGAACGTGCCCGAAAGCTGATTTATGATCGTTTTTCCATCGTCGTTCCTTCAAAGAAAAAACTGAGTGGTCTGATCAAGTCTGTTCAAACCCGAATTAAAAAAGATGAAGCGGCTCTAAAATATCAAACAAACCTCATTGCATATGATGATGCATTTTTTGAACGTTATGAATGGGAAACCTACGAAAAAAACGATGTTGCGACTATTCATGCAACAATGTCGAAAGCGAAACACGGTCAAGCATTTGGTTATATCTGTCGTCGTATGAAAAACATTGGAGCGAATAAAGGTGCTATCATCCTACACTATACCTCTAAGCCAGAAATCGTTGAACACGAGGATGGCTTTTGGTTAAAGGATCTGAAAGATACTATAGAATTTCATAACCTAGATATTGTTATTGATGTTCTACCAGCCTTTGAGTGATTATGGATTATAGATTAAAGGAAAATCGCAGAGAAGCATTTGTAAAATGGTATGCTTGGTCTTTAGAATATAAAGACTGCGATCCAGCGGTATGGCTTACGAATTATCTCAATAAACGTTTTGAGCATAATTCCGAACAGAGAATTTGGTTCAGCTGGCTATATGGTAATACATATTATCTACCCACTGCATGGATTCTTATCAATGAATATCCAGACTTTGAATTGGCAACATATGATAGGATGAATCTCTGGAATACCGAAAACTATAAACGTCTGCGTTATCAGACTGACACAAAATGGTCAAAGGGACATTTGCCTGATATGTTCAATTCATATCAGAAGTTTGTTGGCGAACATTCTCAGCGTTTCGCATTTGAAAGATATCTTGGAGACAACGAGCATCAAAACTTCAACAATCTATATCAGATCGTTAAAGAAGAATTTTATAAGTTCGGTCGTTACTCGACATGGTTCTTTCTTCAACATCTAAATCATACAGCTGATATACCAAATGTCCCTGACACTTTGTTGCTCAATGATTATTCGGGCAGTCGTTCTCATCGTAATGGTTTGCTCTTTGCTCTTGGTATGGAAGACAAATATGATGAGAAGTTGACAGCCAAGGAATATGATCTTCTTGAAAGTCAAGCCAAAGAAATTATGATAGAGATAAAAAGTAGATTCCCCCACTTGACTTTTGAAGTAAATGCGTTTACAATGGAGACATGTTTATGTTCATTCAAGAAAATCTTTCGTGAGCATCATGGGAGATATCTTGGGTATTATAACGACCGTGTGGCTGAAGAAATAAAAAAGGTTGAGCAAGATAATTGGAATGGCATTGAATGGGAAGTTCTTTGGCAAGCACGTGAAGAAACTTTGGATAAAAAATTAAGTCGATCTAAGTCTATACAAAAGACCAAATTCTCAGAATTCTTAAATAGTGGTAACATTGATAGACTTGATTGGATGTTTGACGAAGATGAAAAAATGATGGTCGGTCTTGAAGCATTTATGTGAGGAATTATGAAACTAATTGGCATTATTGGTATTCCAGGAACTGGAAAAACGACACTGATGAAAGAATGGATGGCTTCTAAGGAATGGGTTACTGGCAGACCAGTCGAACTGCTTGACTCTCATTTAAGCGGAAACATTCGTGTTCTTGGTAAATATGAGGATGGCGAAACATTCGCTGGAACCGATCGTTTGAGCATGGCTGTTCAGCCAAAGGTTATTGAATATTTGAAAGACAACAAAACTGAAAACGTGATATTCGAGGGAGACCGATTGAGCAGTGTAAAACTATTTCAAGCGGCACAAAGCGAAGGTTATGATGTTTCTATTATCTGCCTGTCAGCTTCAAAGGATGAGGTTCAGAGAAGATACGATGAGCGTGGCTCAGATCAATCTGAGAAGTTTATACAGGGAAGGCAAACAAAAGTAGACAATATCAGGTCGACTTTTGGTCCAACGATTTTGACAGGCGAAGAAGGATGCATCATTGAAGAAACGCATCAGACACCTGAAGACACCAAAAGAATTTGTGAATTAATTGATAAGTTATTGATTTAGAACAATTTTATTTTCATCTTTTTGCTTTACTTTTAATGCGTCTTATACAATAATAAGAATATAGAGAGACGTTAGGAGAAGAGATGTCCTTAAATATTACCAGTAAAGAAGTCTTGGCGAGGTTGATGGCTAATGAGAACATCACCGTCGTTCACAAGAAAACCGAGACAGCTTCCTTTGATGTGAAGAATCGTGTTCTCACGCTTCCTCAGTGGAAAGACATGGGCAATGAGACTTATGACCATCTTGTTGGTCATGAAGTTGGGCACTCTTTATATACTCCAGCTGATGAATGGTTCGCTGCCTGTAAAGATAAAGACGAAGGGTATCGTAGTTTCGTCAACGTCATTGAAGATGCTCGTATCGAAAAATTAATTCAGCGTCGCTATCCTGGATTGCGTCGTTCATTCATCAAGTCATATCGTAAAATGTTGGCTGATGGTTTCTTCGGCAAAGACGAAGCTGAAATTAACAACTTCAAATTAATCGACCGCCTCAATGTTTTCTTCAAATGCGGTGCTTCGCTTGGTGTTGAATTTTCTTCCAACGAACGTGATTGGGTTAAGAAAATTGAAAACGCTGAGACCTTCCAAGATGTTCTTAATATCGCCAACGGTTTATATGGCGATGCCTCTGAAGAGTATGAGAAAGAACAAGAAATCAAACGACTTGCCATGTTCGGTGAAGATGGTGAAGGCGAAGACGATGAAGAAGATGGTGATGAAGTTGAAATTCCATTCGGCGGTGGTAATGACGACGACTTCGAAGACGCTGAAGAAATTGAAACCGATGAAGAAAGCGATGACACTTTCGTTGGCCAAGGTGCTGGCGAACAAGAAGTTGATGGACCGCTCTCTGAAACCGATCGTGCTTTGCAGCAAAATATCTTTAACACTTTTGTTGATGGTAATATTGAAGTCAACAATTTCTTTTTGAATGATTGTAAAATTGATGGTCTTATTGAAGACTATAAACAAATTATTGAAAAACATTCTACAGAAGAATATGCCGATCTTCGTGAAGCTGGTGCAGAGATGTTTAAGAATTTCAATCTTAACAGCAAAAACTCAATCAACTATATGGTAAAAGAATTTGAAATGCGCAAGTCTGCGGCAGCATACAGTCGTGCTAAGATTGCCAAAACTGGTGTGATTGATTCTGTGAAAATGAATAATTACAAATTCAGCGATGACATCTTTCGCAAAATGACAGTACTGCCTGAAGGTAAGAACCATGGAATGATTATGTTTATTGACTGGTCTGGTTCAATGGCTGAGCACCTGAAAAACACATTTGATCAGCTTTTGAATATGGTTCTGTTTTGTAAGCAAGTGAATATCCCATTCGAAGTCTATGCGTTTACAGATCGCCGTTCAAATAATAATTCACAAAACTTTTCTCAAACTCAAGTCGATAATCAATTGATGTATAGTTCAGAATTTGGTTTAATGAAATTTTTTGATAATAAAATGAACCGCAAACAGTTGAGTGAAATGGCTGGGATTCTTTTGGCAACAGCCACTTATTTCAATTCCAGAAAACAATATTCAATAAACTATGACTTGTGGTTGGGTGGAACACCACTTGCTGAAACGATTATGGCTGCATTTAAAGTTTATGAAAATTTCAAAAAGTCTAATCGTTGCGATATCGTCAATACAATCTTTTTGACTGATGGAGACGGGGACTATATTGATGTTGCTTTTCAAAATCAATATGGAGTTCTTAGAGAAGCAAGAGTTGGATCGTTCTTTAGCACATGGAAAGATACAACAAAAATAGTTAATCTTGTAGATCCTGTTACAAAAAAATCATATCGTGCTAATCATTCGAATGACATTTCTGCAACGTTGTTGAAAATGTATCGTGACCGCACTGGTGAAACAGTAATTGGATATCGTTTGGTTCCTTCAACTAAAGGTCGTTTTATCAGTCAAATAGGTTGGGACTTGGGTTATAGTGAAAAGTATACTGCTTGGGAAGAACTTAAAAAGCATCGTTTCACTACCATTAAATCTAAAGCATATGATGAATATTTCCTTATCCTTGGTGGTAAAAATCTGGAAACCTCAAATGGTGAAATCGAGGTGGCCAGCGACGCTTCTAAAGCCAAGATTCGGTCTGCCTTCCGCAAAGCGAATACAGGAAAGCGTGAGAGCCGTGTATTATTATCAAAATTTATTGAAAAAATTGCATAATAGGTGTTTACTTTAATTGAGAATTGCGATAATATTGTATTATAGGTTGAAAGAGAGGAATTTATATTATGAAATTGAATGCTAAACAAATTGCTTTTGTGCAGCTTGCTATTGAAAATGTTGGTGGTAATGAGATCACCAATAAGCAAATCAATGAGATCGTGAAGAACGAAAATGTCTCATATCCAAGCTGGTTGGCCAGCGACGCTTATCGTATCGGTCGTGGTCTGTATCGACTCCCCAATATCATGGGAGAAGCTGAGGTTGAAGAGACCGCCGAAGTTGCGCTTCAAACCAAACAGTTGGTTGGCGATCTGAACGTTGATACCAATGGCTTTACTGAAAACTTGGTTCCTGAAGTTGACGACCTCTTCGTTGCTTTCGGCGAGTTCAAATCAGTAAAGCAGATTCTGAAGTCAAAATTATTTTATCCGATTTACATTACTGGTCTTTCTGGTAATGGTAAGACATTTGGTGTTGAGCAAGCCTGTGCTCAGTTGAAACGTGAAGTCATCCGTGTCAACTTCACTGTTGAAACCGACGAGGATGACCTGATTGGTGGCTTCCGTCTAGTAAATGGTGACACCAAATACTTCAAAGGTCCAGTGATCAATGCTATGGAAAAAGGTGCGGTCTTGCTCCTTGATGAGATCGATCTGGCTAATCCTGCGAAGGTCATGTGCCTTCAGTCTATTCTTGAGGGTAAAGGATACTTCATCAAAAAGACTGGCGAGTTTATCAAACCTGCTAAGGGATTCACAGTCGTTGCGACTGCAAACACGAAAGGCAAGGGTTCAGAGGATGGTCGTTTCATCGGCACTAACGTAATGAACGAAGCATTCCTTGAGCGTTTCCCAATCACCTTTGAACAGGAATATGCCCCTGTTGCTGTCGAGAAAAAGATCCTCAGCAAAGTCTTTGAGAGTCTTGAAGTTGATGATGTTGAGTTTGTTGAGAAACTTGTAGACTGGGCTGACATCATTCGTAAGACTTTCTATGATGGTGGTGTTGACGAAGTTATCTCTACTCGTCGTCTGGTACACATTGCGAAAGCATACTCTATCTTTGAAGATCGTATGCGTTCCATCGAAGTTTGTATCAATCGCTTTGATGAAGATACGAAACAGTCCTTCAAAGATCTCTATACCAAGATCGATGCGGATGTGATTCCAGAGCAAGAGCAAGAAGTCGAAAATAATTTAGAAACGACTGATGAAGTTCCTTTCTAATCGACTATATAATATTGACTGGGGGGTTTACTTAAATCCCCCTTTCAGTTACAATGAATTTATTATGATAATGACAGGAGTATATAATAATGGAAATACAAATTGACTTGGAGCAGTTGCGTAAACGTAAACTGTTCGTCGCCACTCCAATGTATGGTGGGCAATGTCATGGTATGTACACTAAGTCTACAGCTGACCTTGCGAAACTCTGCCAAGCATATGGCATCGAATGTAAGTTCTTTTATCTCTTCAATGAATCACTGATCACTCGTGCACGCAACTATTGCGTTGACGAGTTTTTGCGCAGTGACTATACGCATCTGATGTTCATTGATTCGGATATTGGCTTTGATCCCAATGACGTGTTGACGCTTATGGCTTTGGCTGATCCAGATATTCAGGGCGAAGATCGGAAAGAGATTTTATGTGGACCATATCCTAAGAAAACGATTGCTTGGGAAAAAATCGTACAGGCAGTCAACAAAGGGTATGCTGACGACAATCCAGGAAACCTTGAGAAATATGTTGGTGATTATGTCTTTAATCCTAAAGGCGACCAACCATCGATTCGTATTGATGAGCCAGTGAAAGTTCTTGAGGGTGGTACAGGATTTATGATGGTTCAGCGTAGTGCTTTCGAGAAGTTTGATGATGTATATCCTGATTACAAATACAAACCTGACCATGTGCGCACCAAGCACTTCGATGGTTCACGTTATATCATGATGTATTTCCAAGCACTCATCGATCCAGACTCAGAACGTTATTTGTCTGAAGACTATATGTTCTGTCAGTGGATGGATAAGATCGGCGTTCATACTTGGATGTGTCCTTGGATGAAACTGCTTCATACAGGTTCTTATACTTTCGGTGGTAGTTTGGTTGACATTGCTCAACTTGGTGCTTCGGCAACAGCTGACGTTGAGCAAATTAAGAATATGAAGAAGTGATGAGCAAATTTAAATTTAATGAGGATAAGATCCTCAAAGAACTTTATGATTATGTGGCTGCAACCTATGATGGGCATTATGCTCTTAATAAGTTTCAGTCAACCGAGTTTATAATTGACAATGGACACGGTGAAGGATTCTGTCTTGGCAACATTATCAAATATGCGCAACGCTATGGTAAAAAAGAAGGCAAGAACAGAAAAGACTTGCTAAAAGTCGCACATTATGCTATAATTGCATTGTATATTAACTCTCTTGAAAATAATGAGGTGAATGAAGATGAAGATCAGTGAAGAAACATTTGACGTATTGAAAAACTTTTCATCAATCAATCCGTCTATTGCCATCAAACAAGGTAATGTGATTCGTACAATTTCTGAGCAGAAGAATATTTTGGCTCAAGCAGTTGTAAATGAATCCATGCCTGTAGACTATGCAATCTATGACTTGAATCAGTTTTTGGGTCTTTCGAGTTTATTCGAAGAACCAGACTTTGCTTTTGGCGAAATGGATGTGACCATTCGTGATAATAATACTCGTTCACGTTACACATTCACCGACCCAGCAATGATCACTTCTCCTCCGGAGAAAAACATTCAGTTGGATTCCCCTGAGATCGATTTCCAAATGCCGTATGCTTCTCTGAAGCGTGTTATCAATGGCGCCAATCAGCTTGGCTTGCCAGAGATCGCTGTGCGTGGTGGTGCTGGGATTATCTCTCTTGTTGCTACGAATACCAAAAACCCAACAACGAATGAGTTTAGTGTTGACGTCGGTCAAACGAATGCGAACTTCCAGATGATTTTCAAAACTGAGAATCTCAAATTTATGGCTCTTGACTATTCTGTTAAGATTTCTTCAAAGGGCGTTTCTCAATTTACCAACGAATCAAAATCAATTGATTATTGGGTTGCCACAGAAGCAGGAAGCGAGTATAATGGCTAATGTTGTTTTGTCTGAACAAGACGCAAAGAATATTTTGATTATTATTGACACCTGCTCCAAGCGTGGAGCGTTTGAGGGTGCTGAACTTGCTGGCGTTGGTCAAACTCGAAACAATGTTGTAATCGCTCTTCAAGAGTTGAGCGAAATCGTTTCGAAGGGAGAAGATGCCCAATAATTTGGAAGGACTATATTATGAAAGAAGAATTTCTCTTTGTCGAGAAATATCGACCGAAAACTGTGGAAGAAACTATTCTTCCTGATGACTTGAAAAACACCTTTCAAACTTTTGTTGACACTAAAAATATTCCAAACCTAATTCTCTCAGGCACTGCTGGTGTTGGTAAGACCACCATCGCTAAAGCAATGCTTGAGGAATTGGGCTGTGATTATATCGTCATCAATGGTTCCGATGAGGGACGATCTATCGATGTGCTTCGTAATGAGATTAAGAACTTTGCTTCTTCAGTTTCATTTGCTGGCGGTCGTAAGTATGTGATTCTTGATGAGGCAGATTATCTAAATGCCAACTCAACACAACCTGCTCTTCGCAATTTCATGGAAGAGTATAGTAAGAACTGCGGTTTTATTCTCACCTGTAATTTTCTCAATCGTATCATTGAACCATTACATTCACGTTGCTCAGTCATTCAGTTTAGATTGAGCAAAGAGGATAAGCCAAAGATGGCAGCGCAATTCTTCAAGCGTGTTCAAAATATTCTTAAAACTGAGAATATCGAATATGATGACAAAGTGGTTGCCGAACTTATCAAAAAATATTTTCCTGACAATCGTCGTGTGCTGAATGAGATTCAACGTTATTCTGTAACTGGTAAGATTGATGCTGGCATTTTAAGCAAGATGTCTGATGTCAATATATCAGAACTAATGAATGCGTTGAGAGATAAAGAGTTTAGCACAGTTCGTAAGTGGGCTGCACTTAATGTTGATGGTGAGACTACACCTATCTTCCGTAAGATCTATGATAGCATGTATGATTATGTTAAGCCAGAAAGCATTCCGCAAGTCGTTGTGACGCTCGCCGACTATCAATACAAGTCTGCATTCGTTGCCGATTATGAGATCAATATGGTTGCTTGTCTTACTGAACTGATGGTAGATTGTGAGTGGAAATGAGTAATCCGTTTGACTATGTAAATGCCATCTCTCAAACTAAAGAAAACATGGTGCGTAATACTGAAAACGACGAGTTGGCGATCAAAGGTTACAATCCATTCTTGACTAACAAATCCTTATCTTATCACATTGACACTATTGGTGTTGCAAACGAGATGAACATGCGCCACGATGCGGATGCTCGAATGCAGTTTGAATATTTACTAAATAGTGTCAGACCCAAAAAAAGGTTTGCTAAGTGGGTGAAAAGAGTTGAGGACGAAGATATATCGTCCATAAAGGAGTATTATGGATACAATGATGTTAAAGCAGAGCAAGCATTGTCTATCCTAACTCCCCAACAACTTGAACTTATTAAGCAGAAACTCTCAAAGGGTGGAAAGAATTAACTGCGTGACTAAGAAGGATAAAAAATATGTCTATCAGTTTGGAAAACTTGATTGAAGTGAGGTTGAAAGAAGACGATGATTTTCTTAAAATCCGTGAAACGCTTACAAGAATTGGTGTGGCTTCTCGTAAAGACAAGACCATCTATCAATCTTGCCACATTTTACACAAGCAAGGCAAATACTACATTGTACACTTCAAGGAACTATTTGCTCTTGATGGCAAACCCAGCAATTTTGACGAAAGCGATATCGGTCGTAGGAACGCTATAACCAAGTTGCTTGCTGAGTGGGGATTAATTGATATTGTAAGTGAGGATAAAGTAAACGATCCTGTCGCTCCAATGTCTCAGATTAAAATCCTACCATATCGTGAAAAGGATGAGTGGACGCTGACAGCAAAATATAATATTGGCAAAAAAAGATAAAATTGCCCTTGTATATGGTATTCAAAAATACTATATAATAACGTGAACGCCGAACGGTCGGGTTCATAATCAATCTTGCTTTAACAAAAAAGGAGATAACATAACATGACCAGAACACAATCTTTATTTCCGCAATCTGCGTTTATTGGTTTTGAACGTCTTTTGGATGATATGGAATTTGCAACAAAACATGCTAATGACCATTATCCTCCACATAATATCATTAAAGAAAGCGATACAGAATACACCATTGAGGTGGCTGTTGCAGGCTTTTCGAAAGAAGACATCAAAGTCGAGCAGAAAGAAAGATCACTGAAGATCACTGGCGAATACAAGTCTAAAGGGCGTGATGTAATCCATCGTGGAATTTCAACACGAAACTTCAAAAGACAATTTCGCCTTTCCGAGTATGTTCAAGTAACTGGAGCATCTTTTCGAGACGGTCTACTTGCAGTAACATTGAAGATAGAAATCCCAGAAGAGAAGCAGCCTCGTCAAATCACTATCGATTAAAACGAGGAAATACAATGACTGATTTTACAACCAATGTAATCTTTGCAGTTATCACACTGTGCATGATTACAGTAGTTTTACAACCATTAATCTTAATGTAAAACTTATATAAATAAGGGGAGGCGAAAGTCTCCCCGATTTATTTTAAACTAAGGAGTTAGCATAATGAATAGAGAATCTGTATTCGAACAATTAAAAATCGACGAAGGCGTCGAGTATGAAGTTTACAAAGACCACCTTGGTTATCCAACATTCGGTGTAGGTCATCTTATCCTCGAATCAGATCCAGAGCATGGCGCAGAAGTCGGAACTCCTGTGAGCGAAGATCGTGTTAAAGAATGCTTTGAAAAAGATCTAGACATCGCAATTGATGAGTGTAAAGTATTGTATGAAAACTGGGATGATTTTCCAGGTGAAGTACAAGAAGTTCTCGTCAACATGATGTTCAATATGGGTCGTCCACGTTTGAGTGGTTTTAAAAACTTTAAAGCGGCACTTGATGAAGGCGATTGGGCACGTGCTGGTGTTGAAGGTCGTGACTCCAGATGGTACAAACAAGTAGGCAATCGTGCTGAAAGACTTATGGCACGTCTTGAGGCTCTAGCAGACTAGGCAATAAAATGGTATAGCGTCTATCTTTCGTAGCAAATACTGTAACATATAGATGGAACGAAGAAACCCAAAACTGGGATGAAGTGACGTAAATATCGCTTTACTTTTATTCTTGATTTTTATATAATGATATTATGATCTTTTACACAAACACCTATTCCAGAGGAAACTTCGTCTACATTCGTGGCTATCACGATGGCAAACGATTCATGGACAAGATTCCGTATAAGCCAACATTTTTTGTCCCAGCGAAACAACAAACTCAATACAAAACGATTCATGGACAGTATGTCGAGCCGATAGAGCAGGGTTCGATACGTGAGGCACGTGACTTTCTTACTAAGTATGAAGACGTTGATGGATTC
>Ga0222719_10000923_pt1 | contig 29191 bp, 40 predicted proteins | sample C33_34DmetaG_FD_165039 | JGI IMG/M metagenome (GOLD analysis project Ga0222719, IMG submission 165039) | Estuarine water microbial communities from San Francisco Bay, California, United States - C33_34D | ecosystem: Environmental > Aquatic > Marine > Unclassified | place: USA: California...
CAGACTATTCAATGAGTTCGAAACTCAAATGAATTCTGCAACAAATTCACAAGGCTATCCACCATACAACATCAGTAAAGACGGTGATGATCTGTATTCCATTACATTGGCTATTGCAGGATTTAAAAAGTCCGAAATAGACGTAGAGCTGGAAGACGGTAATTTACTTATTACTGGTACTATTAAACCAGACGAATCTGGGGCAATGGACAACATCGAGTTTTTACATAAAGGTATTGCAGAGCGAGACTTTGTGAGAAGTTTTAAACTTGCTGAGTATGTGGAGGTTAAAAGTGCAAAACTAGAAGACGGTCTTCTAAAAGTCGAACTATTCAGAAATGTTCCTGACGCACTTAAACCACAAAAAATCAAAGTATCTTAAACTTTGACATAAATATAGGGGAGAGGGGAAATATACTCTCCCCACTTATATATTATGGCAAGCAAAAGTAATAAAAAGAAAGTATTGGTGTATATGATACCTGAAGGTGAGTCCAGAGACCATCACACTTATCATTATACAGCAGTAAAAACCAAAACTCTTATACAAGAGAACAGGAAACTTAAAATGAAAAAGTATAATCCTGTAAAAAGAAAACATGAGATGTTTGTGGAGGCAAAACTACCTAAGCATCAAAAGTAATTCTTGACATTTACGCAGTTTGACCGTATAATACTACTAAAGGTAAAATATGGCAAGATCGAAATCTAAAACAATACAAAAAACTGAACTAAAGTACCCAGATAGGTTTAATGTAGTCATTATGAATGACGACTATACTCCTATGGAATTTGTTATTAAATTGCTACTAGAAATATTTAATAAGAATATTGAAGAGGCAAAACATCTCACTATAGAAATACATGAAAAAGGTAAAGCAATAGCAGGTTCATATAATCAGGAAATTGGTGAACAAAAGGTTCAGGAAGTTACTTTAATATCTAGACATAATGGGTATCCTTTAAAATCCTTATTGGAAAAGATCTAATAAGTAATGGAGATAATAGTTGAGTAACCTAGACACTCTTGCTAACAATAAGTATACAGCAGGTTTTAATACCGTCACAGACACAGAAGATTTTGAGCCTGGCTTAACAGAAGAAACGGTACAAAAACTAAGTGCTATTAAAAACGAACCAGAATGGGTTACAGAATTTAGACTAAAAGCATTTAGATATCTGCAAACTATCAAAGAGCCTACCTGGGCTCATGTGAACTATGCACCAATAGACTATCAAGCATTGAGTTATTACTCAGCACCCAGGTTTAGGAATAAAGATGAGATACCACCTGAAATATTAGAAACATTTGATAAGTTGGGGGTGCCATTACAAGAACGTGATGCATTATTAGGTATAGAAACAAAAGATCCTAACATTATTCCCACAGTAGCAGTTGACGTTGTATTTGATAGTGTTAGTATTGCTACAACATTTCAGAAAGAATTAAAGAAACATGGCATTATATTTTGCAGTATAAGTGAAGCCATACAAGAACACCCCGAACTCGTAAAAGAGTATTTAGGTAGTGTTATCCCTTATAAGGATAACTACTTTGCTTGCCTAAATAGTGCTGTCTTTACTGACGGCACCTTTTGTTATATTCCAAAGGGAGTTAAATGCCCAATGGAGTTGAACACATACTTCCGCATCAATGCTCGTAATACAGGTCAGTTCGAAAGAACCCTTATTATAGCAGATGCGGATAGTTTTGTTAGTTACTTGGAAGGTTGTACTGCACCAGCATATGATGAGAATACATTACATGCGGCTGTTGTAGAATTGGTAACACACGATAGAGCAGAGATTAAATATTCAACAGTACAAAATTGGTATCCAGGAGATGAAAATGGTGTAGGTGGTGTACTAAATTTTGTAACAAAGAGAGGTATATGTAAAGGTGAAAGCAGTAAAATTAGTTGGACACAAGTTGAGACAGGTAGTGCCGTTACTTGGAAATATCCAAGTTGTATATTACGAGGCGACAATAGTGTTGGTGAGTTTTATAGTGTTGCGGTAACAAAAGGAAAACAAATGGCTGATACTGGAACAAAGATGTTGCATGTTGGCAAGAACACTAAGAGCACAATTATTAGTAAAGGTATAAGTTTTGGAGACAGTAGTAATACTTATAGAGGACAAGTTCGTATAGGAAAGAAAGCAGACAATAGTAGGAACTATACACAATGTGACAGCCTTATGTTAGATAACAGTAAGGCAATTACACTACCTGTTGTACAACAATATAACAATAGTAGTATAGTAGAGCATGAAGCAAGTACAGGAAAGTTATCAGAAGAAGCTCTATACTATTTACAGAGTAGAGGACTAGATGAAGAAGACGCAGTAAGTTGTGTAGTAAACGGATTTTGTAAAGATGTATTCCAAAAACTACCTTTAGAATTTGCCGCAGAAGCCAATCAATTATTAAAAGTTACACTAGAAGGAGCAGTAGGATAATGTTAGTAACACAAGAGTTTAGCATAAAAATAGATGGGTATTATCCTATACTAAACGACATGCATTTGGAATATGGCCCTGGTGTTCATATTATAATGGGACCTAATGGTGTAGGCAAGAGTACATTTGCTCATGCTCTAATGGGCTCCCCTAGTTTAGAGACAGAGGGTGCGGTAGAATTTAACGGAAAAGACTTATTAGCCATGGAGACATATGAACGTGCAAGAGCAGGTTTATTTGTGAGCTTTCAGAACCCTACACCAATAGAAGGTTTAAGTAATTTTCAGTTTATGAGACAAGCATTAAACTCTAGGCAGTCAACAGATAAACTGGGTGACAGTTTAAATAAATTTAAAGTACTAGCACAAGAGCTAGGACTTTCAGACACTTGGGATAAGAAACAGTTAAATGTAGAAGCAAGTGGCGGCGAGAAAAAGAAGAACGAACTAATACAATTAGATATGTTAGACCCACAAGTTGCAATACTAGATGAACCAGATAGTGGTTTAGATATAGACGCAATTAAGGTGCTTATACAAAAACTAAACGATTTCTCTCAACAAGAAGGTAAAGTATTAATTATAATAAGTCATTATGCACAATTAATTACTGGTCTTAATCCTGATACTGTTACAGTATTTAATAAAGAAGGCTATGCTAAACAATACAACAATACAGATGTTGCATATGATATTTTAGAGAACGGGTTTGATGGCTAATTTAGAATACAGTTTATCTGAATTACATACTTTATTTGAGTTAGGTTTGCGTAAAAGTATGTATCTTAATGAAAAGTCTGAAATGTATGACGTTGCTGTTAGGAATAAAGATAGTATTTTAAAACACGGAAACCCTGTTCTTAATAAACTTTATAAAAATATGAAGGTAAGTGTATTAGATGATCATTTAAATCTTGCTAGTACAGAAAATGTAGTAAAAACTATAGACACAGAAGGCTATGATATACTTATAGACGATGGACATATAGAAAGTCTGCATGATGCTATCTCTAATACTTTTTCACCATATAAATTAATTACACCATACTCATCCAGAAATAATTTATCTAAATATCAGCCATATTTTGAACCAACTGGAAGAATATCTGATTTTGCTACAGCTCATTCTATAGGTACTGTGGGAGTAAGTTTTTCTGCAAACAAAAAAAATAGTACAAGTATAGCATACCACGATTTCTATCAGGATAATGATTTAAATTGCGTGTCTGTTATAATAGATATAGGCAAAAATTCTATAGTCAACATAGACGAAACTTTTTTAAACAAAGATGGTTTAAAAATATATAAAATTATATATTTGATAAGAGACTTTGCTACACTAAATTTGACACGGAACCAGGATAACAATAGTAAAGACACTGGTGCTAATATAATAGAATCTAACGTAATACAATTTCCAAACAGTAAATTTAATTATAAAGTATCAGGAGAAGGCAACAAATACAATCAGGACTTAATGTATATAGATGTATACAAAAATTGTAAAACGGACATAACAGGAATGTTTGATCTCTATGGAAATTATATAAACAATGTATTAGTAGACGTACATCATATAGGGCCAGATAGCACTAGCAGGATAAATGTAAAGAGTATTATAGATGATACTTCGCATAGCAGTTTCCTAGGTTCTATTACTGTGGATAAAGATGCAATAAATACAGATGCCCAATTAGTAAATAAAAATCTATTGTTAAGCAGTAAAGCCACAGCAATTACAGAGCCACAGTTAGATATAAACACAAAAGAAATTGCTTGTTCACATGGTTGTACTGTGAGTAATATAAATGAAGATCAACTATACCTTTTAGAAAGCAGAGGAATAGAAACAAACATAGCCGAGGAAACTTTAAAACAATGCTTTTTAGTAACATAAAAAACGAATTCCCTACTCTAAAAAACGATTCTGACCTAGTCTATTTAGATAGTGCCGCAAGTACACAAACTCATCAAAGAGTTCTAGACAAGATGACTGAATATTATGAGCACAAAAGGTGTAATGTAAATAGGGGAGACTTTAAAATAAGCCAGGAAGTATCTCAGGAAATGGAAGATGCTAGACTGTCTGTAGCAAAACTTATAAAAGCAAAACCAGAACAGATAATGTTTACAGCAGGAGCAACTGAAGGCTTAAACATAATAGCAGAATGGTATAAGGATGTGCCAGTTGTGATTATTACTGAAGCAGAGCATACTGCAAACATTTTGCCTTGGGTAGCACAAGGTAGAACTATAGAAAACGGCAGACTAGTTGTACTTCCTATTACTGATAGAGGAACTTTAAACACACAAGAAGCAATTAAAGAACTTGAAAAGTGGCCTTACTCTGTATTGGCAATCCATAGCCATAGTAATGTTACAGGTATAGGTACAGATATAAAACGACTTACCAAAGCCGCACATGGTTATGGTATAAAGGTAATAGTAGACGGTTGTCAAACACTAGGCACACACGAATTTGATACCTATACAGTTGATCACGCAGTTTTTAGTGGGCATAAGATGTATGGCCCAACTGGTATAGGATTTATGTATAACAGACTACCATTAGAGCGTATGCGTAGTGTACGAATGGGAGGCGGCTCGGTTAGTCATTATGATTTTAATGGTAATGTGGAGTTTTATGATGGTCCTGCCAAACACGAAGTAGGTACACCAAACATAGCAGGTATACTAGGACTAGGTGTTGCGGCTGAATGGATAAATTTTATTGGCTACGACAACATGACCAAACATTTTACAGACTTAGATTTTGCTATGAGTGACACAGACATTTTTAACATAAAAGGACTAAATTTAATATACTCCTCATACAGACAAAATGGCAGATACGTTTACAGTTTTACATGTGACGGATATCATCCAAGTGATGTCAGTGCATTAGTTGGCTTAGATAATATTGCTGTCAGAGTCGGTAAGTTATGTGCTCATCCTATTGTAAATAAGGTTAGTGGCGGTAAAGGAGTAATAAGAGTAAGTCCAGGTATATATAATACAAAACAGGATATAGAAAAACTATCACAGTCATTATGCAAAGCGATAAAGAAATTAGTATAGAGGATAAGGTACGCAGAAACCTTCGCAGAGTAATTGATCCTGAAATAGGAATCAATATAGTTGACCTAGGACTCATATACGATATAGATGTAAACGAAGAAAACGATGTGCAAGTGTTAATGACACTCACTGCACCTAATTGTCCTTTTGGTGACATGATCATGATGGAATCAGAGTTTGCAGTTAGAAGTACAGAAGGCGTAAACATAATAAAACTAAACCTAACATTTGATCCTCCCTGGAATCCTGATATTCATGTATCAGATGAAGCCAAATATCAAATGGGTATACTTTAAAAAATTATAAATATGGTTTTTAAAAGGAGAAGAAATAATGGCATTTGATATAGTAGTACCAAACGTTACATTTAAAACTAGACGAGAAATAGAAGAAGCACCAGGATTTGAGTGGTATGATCTTACATCTGTAGAAATGTTTGAAAATAAAAGAGTAATATTATTTGCCTTGCCAGGAGCATTTACACCCACTTGTTCAAGTACACACTTACCTGGATATGAGCAAGAATACGATAAATTTAAAGAACTAGGTATAGATGAAGTATATTGCCTTAGTATTAATGATACCTTTGTAATGAACTCCTGGATGAACTCTCAGGAAATTACTAAAGTAAAGCCTGTACCAGATGGCACAGGTGAGTTTACTAGACGTTTAGGCTTTTTAGTTGACAAATCAAACATTGGATTTGGTATGAGAAGTTGGAGATACAGCATGGTTATTAATAACGGAGTTGTAGAGCAAATGTTTGTTGAACAAGGATTAACGGATAATGCAGACGGTGATCCATTTGAAGTATCTGACGCCTATACTATGTTAGAATACCTAAACGACGAGTAATTATAAAATAAGTTTGACGTATATATTTGCATCTGATGTTTCAGTAACAATATAATCGCCCACAGTCTCAAAACCAAATTTTGTATAGGCTGGCAGGGCAGTTTTTCTTGGAATGCTCCAAATCATTTCACACCCTTCCAGTATTGCTTGATGTTGTGTCATAGCAAATAACTTATCTGCATATCCTTTACCTCTATGTTCAGGCTCTATCCAAATTCCTCTACTTCTGTATTGTGTGTCTGAAGTTTTATGTCCTGAGTTTACTCCCACAAGTTTCTCATCAATAAATAACCCCCAAAACGTAGCAGGATATTTAAACACATTCATATCGTATTCTTCTGGCGCACCTTCAAACGGCCAAGTCATAGCACTATGACTTTCTATTGCACTCTCTCTGGCTGGCCATAAATGTGTACTCCAGATATCATTTATTTGTTTAAATGTTAGCCGTTCTATCTTCATTATAATATTTATAGTCTATAAATAGTACAAATGAGTATAAACGAAATAAATCCCAAATGGGAAAATACATCTGTAAACTATGACTTAGACAACCACAATTGGCCTAAATATTGGTTAGGCGTGGCAAAAGAACAATACCCTGGTATAGAGTCTTTAGAAACAGTACATAAAACACTTAAACCTAACCAGATAGTTAAGTTAGTAAAACATCTACAAAAAGCGACAGGCAGTAAAGAATTTATTCAAAGAGTAGATCGTTATTATGAATCTATTATTCCTGATCTTATAGAAGAAAACGAATACATGATACAAAGATTTTTTACTGTAAGAATAGTAATACCAAACCAATCAAAATCAGGCAGACTCTTACAATTTCATAAGGATGAATGGACTGGAAACGGATTAGGTATACTTACCGTTTGGACTCCAATAACTAAATGTTATGGTACAAACTCTATGCAAATTTTATCATGCGAAGATTCAGACTATATCACAAACGAATGTTATGAAAACCGATGGAACTTTGATAAACTGCAATCTGAATCTGTGCAGAGATCTTTTCCTGTAGAGTTACAGCCAGGACAGGCACATTTATTTCAGCAACATCATATACATGGCAACGTAAATAATGATACAGATATTTCTAGATGGAGTATGGACGGCAGGATACTTCCTAAAGGCGGAGAATATCACAGGAAGTTACCAGGAGGATACTTTAGGTTTATAGGCGAGACGCCAGATACCAGGCCTATAGACCCTGAAAAAGAATATATAAGTTATGCAGGGTGGAATAACAGTTGGAGTGGAGGCATACCATTGCCAATGCAGAGGGCAACAATAAACGAATACTGTAAAAACAATAACATACGAATAAACGATTACCAATTCGAAAACGAATTTTTAGATTGGTACCCTGCACTGGAACAATTTATAACAAGTTATAATATAGATGCTATAGTATTATGTAGTATATATTCTTTACCTGATGACCCTTTTAGACGCCTTACATTGCTACAGTTAGCAATAGATAATAATGTAGAGCTACACTTTGCTAATGAATTATGCAGTATAAGGGAACAAAACGATATAACTCACATACAAAAAGTATTAGGATATAAAATATGAAACAGATGTCTTTATTTTCTCATTTAAGGTCGCCCACAGAAGATTATATAATTGTAACTGCTTTACCCTCAGAGTTACCAGAAGCACAACCAGAACGAATACTATTTACAGGTGTAGGTAAACTTAATGCGACTTATGTTTTGACTAGGTACTTAATAAGCCATCCTGAAATAAAAACAGTAATAAATTATGGTACAGCCGGAGGTGCTCATCAAGTATCCAAAGGAGAGTTAGTAAAGTGTACTACATTTTTGCAGGGAGATATGGACTGTGGCGATATGGTTGATGGCCCTGGTATTACATTTGGTGATGATATAGCAACACAAGGTATAATACAATTTGGTACTGAAGGAAAGATATGTAGAACACAGGACCAATTTGTTACTGATGTGGATGCTTTAGATATGTTTCAACATTTAGTAATGGATAATAAATTTAATGTTGTAGATATGGAAGCCTATGCACTTGCTAAGGTATGCACAATGCTACATAAAGACTTTCACTGTTATAAATACATTTCAGATGATGCTAATAGTGATGCAGAAAACGATTGGCAAGAAAATGTAGCAAAAGGTGAACCATTATTTTATGAGGCACTTAAAAATAATCATGGATACAAACACATAAATGGTTAAAAGTAAAAAATACTATTATCATGTGGTTTACGGAGAAGGTTTTGTAGATTACTTTGGCAGTAATGTAAGTACAGAATACTTTTGGCATTATACACCAAATAAATTATTAAATGAACAAGATACTCAGGTAATAACTTTTGAACTTAATGACTTGCCACTAACTAAAAAGTTTATAACAGCATATAAAAACAAAATATGGGCAACAACATACGATCATAAAATAAGAGGCAACCAGAAAGCATTTGAAATGATTAGTGATGTCTACCGAGGCCTTACAGCAGACTGGATACTGGAAAGCAGAGTTAAAGTAAACGAAATTATAGATTTCTTTAATACTCATTGGATTGGTAAAGAGTTAGGCTTTCAGTTTCCAGAAGAGCTTAAATTAAATGAACATGATGTTTTAGATAATAGGCTTCCAAGTTTAAATACTTTACATGAACTCTTTGAAACCCATATGGAGACATTATCAGAATACATACTAGATAAAAAAATGGATATTTCAGACGACAGTCATGATATGGTATGGAATAAGTTACAAAGTATAAATTTAATAGTTCATTATAACGAAAAAATAGAGGTACTTAAAGAAAAAATATGGTCATCGCCACCGGCATATTTTACAAGTTTAAAGTTTAATGCTAATACTAAAACAGAATGGTTATTAGAGCCTGAGGACTACAAGCACTTTACTGGAGTTAGGCCAATTGGTGGACTACAATTAGATTTTGGTACTGTGGGCAAGGATTTATGGCATTGTTCTAATACAAACGATATCGAATTAGTAAAACAAAAGATGGTAAGTCAACAATGGGAATTAAATCCATGGGTACAATATGATTGGAAAAAATGTACAGAAACTGAATGGCTAAAAGGCAAGGAAATATTTAAAGAATGGTGTCATAAAAATAATGTAGGCGAATATTATGATTTATCAGAACCTAGATTTAATCCAGGCAGGCACCAGTTAGGCGAATGTGTAAGCCATAGTTTTACTGGCCCAGAAGACTTTGTAGAGCAGATTATAAACAAAACACCCAAAATAAAATATTTTTGTATAACAGAGGAAGATAGACATTTTGATCATATATTATAATGAAAGACTATAATCAGTTAGCAAGAGAAATAATCACAGAACCTGAGTTTAGAGAGGGAGGCTTTGTGTACAAACATATACATGAAGCCAAGTCAGACGCTCTGATAAGTATCAAGAGTGCTGTAGATAATATGAGTGACTTGTACGATCTCGAACGAGACGATATTGGTCAAATAAGCGAAATTATATTAAGGAAGTTTACTGATAAACAACAGTAACAGTAGCATTACCCTGCGTAGCAGTACCCTGAGTTACATAAGTCTTAATAGTATTAGCACTATCTAATGTGCCTGTGTAAATGTAATTTGGATTTACAACATAAGAGCCTAATGATGTTAAGTCAACATAATCATTACTAAACAGTCTGTCAGTATCAGTATCATCACCTACAGTTATTCCAGCACTAGCACTATCAAATACTGTATTAACAGTAATTGTGACCTCAACAACCTTGCTACCATTACTCACGTTACCTAATGTTACATTACCACTAGTGTGTATAACATCTTGTGTCAATGTACCAGCATCAACTGTAGCACTATCTCTAGTTGTAAGTGTAGTTAAGTGGCTTGCCTGAGTAGGAGCATCTTGATTAGCAACATAAACAGCATACTCACCATCACCTGCATCTGTTACAACAAGTAGGTCACCAGTATTTATATCACTGTCTGCATATACAGCCGCCAAGTTGGCTTTAAATAGTGTAACACTTGATCCACTTGCTTCTGCACTAATACCCGTACTGCCTACATATCTAGCACCACTAACATGAATTACATTACTGGTTCCTGTACCAATGTCTGTTGGCAAGTTAGTTCCTATAAAGTGTAATACACCAGATTGATAATCAAAGTACCACTGGTCATCATTGCCTGAACCTGTCTCAAATAATTGTGTGCCACTTGATTGTACATTACTGGCACCACTTCCAGCCGCATAAACCTTTAATTGGTATGTAGCACCAAAGCCTGGTGGTACCCAATTGGTTGAATTTGTTTTCCAAGTTCTATTATCAGATGCTGTGGTATCTTCTGTACATTCCAAAGTGCCACTTATACTGTCAGTATATACATGAACTATACTGCTGTTAGCACTAGGTATAACACTGGGTATGCTACCTGACTGCGACCATATCTGATCTGTTTTAACTACAAAGTCTGATGTAATGGCTTCGTTAGGTGCTTTTTTATTCGCATTGGTGTCGGTCTTCATTTTGCCGAAGCCGACCTTTTTCCAAAGTAAATCAACCTTTTGACTATCTGATATTGCCATTAGTTGCTCCTCGATACATCTAAACTTGTTAGATAATCGCCACTTGCTAATTTTATCCTTACAAGAATATTATTACCTGTAGAGCTTGTTGCATTCTGATCTCCTAATGTCAATGTAAATACATCACCACTACTATATACTGTACCAGTTGGTACTCTATCACCTGATGTAAATGCACAACCATTTGAACCATTACCACCATTGCCTGTATCAGCACCTGGTGTACCAGCACCACCATATGTGGTACTTGCATCTAACCAACCATTAAGTGTACTTGCACTATCAATGTCAGTACCAGGCGCCGCAATCCATACACCGCTTAATTTACCTGCAAAGTGAAAATCAAAGTTTGCAACATTGGTTCTTCTAAATGCAAAAGTAAAGTATTGAGCACCACTTCTGCCTGTTGCTAAGTCTGGACCTACTGGCAAGTAACCTGAACTTAAATCTGTATCATAATGTTTAATGGTATTAAATCTATTAACTGCTTCTAAAGTACCTGCTATAGTTTCTGCACCACTCCAAGCATTTGCTGTGTAATTATTAACACTATTATCAAATGCAGGTGTATCTGAACTACTACCAAATCCTGTTATTCTAACTCCATCGTCATCAAATCCTGCACCTAAATTATCTGCTACTAGAATAGCAGTTTCATCTAATGTAGGAGTTATTCTCCAAACTTGAATTTGTTGTGAGGTATCTGATGTTGCAGAACTTGTACCCATTAAATTCTCTATAGTAAATTTAATTGGTTCCACAGTATTAACACTACTTGTTGAAATGTCTATACTTACATTACCTAATGTGTAAGCACTTCCAACACCAACGTTAGCAACAGGAATACCACCACTTAACATTGTTACTGCACCGTCTATTTGTGCATAACTTCTGCCTTCAACCTGAACTGCTGAACCTGAACCTTCTGTGTTAGTACCACTCTGTATATTAAAAATAGCACTATCATCTTTGTATGCTTGTCCAACTAAATTTGTTACAGTAGTACCTACTAATTTTACAGTTGGGCTACCTGAGTTGTAATAAGGAACACCACTTACATATCTAAGTGAACCATTTGTTTCTTCTTGTAAAGTTGCTCCACTTATATCTAATGTAGGTACAGTATTTACATTATCGTATATCACATTAACATTGTTAGTATCGCCTGTGCTGTCATGGCCTATGTACATTGTATGTACGCCATGGTTTAAACTGCTTATGTCTTTTGTAATTCTGCCTGTGAATACCTGATAAAAGTTATCAGGATATTGTGCTGAACCTATTTCGTTGTGTGCATCACCCTCACTGGTAATAACCAGTGATGTAAATGTTCCTGTTTCACCTGTAGCAGATGTAAATTGTTTTGTTCCGTCAGCAACACCATCTATATATGCTGATACATTTCCGTTGTAACTGTTATAAGCATCGCTGATTAAATCTGTACTGATACTTGTAGTAGTATCGTATCTTCTTGCTGTATCAGTGTTTAAGGCTGTACCTGCACTTAGTCCGCTACCAGCATTATCTACTGCTCCAGAAGCCAATTTAGAATTTGTTGTATGATTTCCATTTGTTCCTAAATGTAGAGTTTTACTACTAACACCTGCTGGTGCACTTGGTACTGCTCTCAATGTAAATGTTTCAGTATCAGTTGATGTTTGAGCAGTAATATCAGGAGTACCACTTGCAGTCATTGTTAATGTATAACTTGTATTTGCTTCACCTAAATAACTGTGAGTAATATTACCCCCGCCTACAAAACCAGCACCACTAGTTATATTAGCATCTGTGTCTCCATCGCCCCAAACGTAAGTAAAACTATCGCCGTTTTGGCTATTATTAACCACAGTAACTTCTGCTCTGTCAGTACCGCTTAAATCTGTACCATTGTAAATGTCTCTAACACCATGATCACTTTCACTTAAATCACTTGTAGTACTTGTACCTGTAATATCTGCTCTTACATCTGGTTCAACATGAACAGTAAAGTTTGAACTTGTAAAAGGTGATCCAGTATGTGATGAATAAACTTGTAAGTTACCAGTATAATCTACAGATGTACCTGCTGATTGTTCTCCTGAACTTAATGTATAAGTATGGTTAATTGCCTGTCCAGTATCACCTGCGGCACCGCCACCTGTTGATACTGTTGATGTTGTACCATCACCCCAATTATACACATAGTAGATGCCAAATGCTGTGTTACTGCCAATAGTGTTTTCTGTATTATTAGTAAATGCTACTTGTAATCCACTTGTAGATTCTTCATTAACACCTGACGTGGTACTTAATGCTACTTCTGGAGTATGTGTATCATATACTTTTATAACTGCTGAGGTATTGTTTGGTATAACACTTGGGTCAGCAGTACTATGAGTTTCTAATGTTAGTTTCACAGTATATTGTTGATCTTCTTCTGTTGAGGTAGTAAATGTATGAGCAAGTCTATTACCTTGTGTGCCACCTGCATCAGTGTCAGCAGAAATATCTGAGTTTGCTGAACTATCTCCCCATTCTATAGTGTAGGTTGCATCAGCACTTCCAATATTTGTTGTATCATTATCAAAATACAATGCTGTACCATCATCAACAATGCTGACTGGTAAGCCACCTGTGTTAGCCGCATACATATTGAAGTCAGCAACTGGGTTAGCAGTATAAAGAGTTATAAAGTTACTCTTAGTAAATGTTGTTGTACTGCCTTCACCAGCACCGTTTTCATTATATGCAGTCACACTTACATCAAATGGTGACTGTGAATTGTTTGAATATGTATGAGTAGGAGTAGAGTCTGTGGTTGCTGTAGTTGATGTTCCGTCACCCCAATTAACAGTATAATGTGTTGGATTACCTGTAGTGCTGATTGTCAATGTACTAACTAAAGGAGCACCACCAGTTGCATTATCCACATTAAAATTAACATCTCTCACAAAAGTATTTGCGTAGATATTGTATGTGGCTTCGTTTAATCTGTCAAGAGCTTCAGAAACATTTGTTGAATTTGTAAAACTGGTTACAGCACCTTGTCTTATAACAGATGTATTACCAGCATAGTCACCTTGGCCAGGCGTAATGTGCCAATCTAAATCACCATTGGCGTCTATGTTTCCTAACAGAATACCAAACCCACTACCTGATAGTTCAAGACTTAAAGCATCTAATTGAGCTTTAGTAACTAGATGTGATGCTGATGTTCCGTTTGCGGCTTCTAAGGTTGTTAAAGTGATTCCACTTTCTGTTGTAAGTGAAAATGTACCGGCATCTGTATTGCCGAGAAGTTTTGGTCCCTGCTTACCTATTTGCAGAGAATTACCTACACCTATTAAACCATAATTTTTGACTTGCGCCATTAAGTACTCCAATTTATAAATGTATTTATCATATTTTTGTATTGACATTTTGGCGTATAATTGCTATAATATACACTTAAAATAAACACCTGGGAGGGCCTGTTTAGTAAATACAAGATATGAAATACTTAGTGATAGGAGACGTACATGCGGACTATAGCCCATTTGGGAAGGCTATAGATTATGCAACACAAAACGATTTGCATTTAATCTGTGTAGGGGATCTTATTGATAACGGAGAGGACGGTGCTGTATGTGTGTCTGAAATGTTAAAACTTTTAGACTCAGGTAAAGCAACCATGATTAAAGGTAACCATGAGCATAAAATCATTAGACATCTCAACGGTGCTAATGTTCTTTTAGGCCCTCCAAACATGGTTACCTTAGATCAAATGCAGACAGATAAAATATTTGAAGCAGATTTCAGACATATGGTAGAAAATTACTGTAAAGAATATGTCAAATTAAATGATAACATATACATAACTCATGGCGGAATGCATCAGGACTTTTGGGAGGCAGAAAAGTCAGGAGATATTACACGCAAAATGACTGACAACATGATGTTTGGACAAGCAGATTATAAAAAGACATTCACACATAAAGGCCAAGATTATCCATACAGAACATATGACTGGAAAGATAGTGTGCCTTCAGGTATCAAATTGTTTGTGGGACATGATCCAGCACCATTATCTGGTGAGCCAGACTTTGATAACTTTCAGCCAGAGCCATTAGTATATACAAATGAGCTAGGCGGAACAGTTGTTTGGCTTGATTGTGGTGCCGGAAAGGGCGGAAAATTATTTGGTATGGTGGTAAATAGTAGCACAAATGAAATTGAGGATACAATAGACTTTAGCCATGATTGATTATACAGTGATTGCATTAGTTTTAATGTTTCTCTTATTCATTTATTTTAACGATAAAAATAACAGACCAAAACATTGAAAACAATACAAGCAACAATAGTAGTCGAAGTTCCATACAGTAATGAACTGTTGAACTACGGCGGCAAGTTAGATGCAGAACTGAGAAGGGTCATAGACAAAACACAGTTCTTAAATTGTAAAGTAGTTGCTGGTGACAATTTAGACAGCAATGGTTTGCCTGTTATCAGAGATACAGATGAAGAATTGGTGGAATAGGCTTATTACAAAAAAGTTTCACATTGGTTGGGTATTCCTGTTTTTGTTATCTAGTATGGCTGTTTGCATATACTTGTTAGCACAGGCAATCTAATGAAACTAGATTATAAAGACTGTGGCAACATAGGATTTACCTGTAGCACGTTTGATCTGCTACATGCAGGACATGTTGTAATGCTGGAAGAAGCAAAACGACATTGTGATTATTTAATTGTTGGGTTACAAATAGACCCTACACTAGACAGAAATCATAAAAACGCACCAATACAAAGTATTGTGGAGAGACAGATACAATTATCAGCAATCAAATATGTAGATGAGATTGTAATTTATAACACAGAGGCAGACTTAGAAGATTTATTATTAACATTACCCATCAACGTGAAGGTTATGGGAGAAGAATATAAAGGCAAGGACTTTACAGGTAAACAAATTTGTAAGGACAGAGGAATAAAATTAGTCTACAACGGTAGAGACCATTCCTTTAGTAGTACCAGTTTAAGAAAAAGAGTCTATAATATAGAAAATGAACGGAACAATTAAAGCAGGAATAATATTATTTGGTGCTCTGGTATTGAGCAGACTACTTCCTCTACCTGCCAATAGTGAACCACTACTAGGATTAGCAGTATTAACTCCTTACCTATCTAAAAACAATTTAGCATTCTTATTTCCATTAGGAGTTATGTTTGTGTCAGATATATTTTTAGGTTTAGGCAGTTGGTTGTTAATGACATATTCAGCATTAGCAATAGCACCTTTTATCAGTAAAGCAATCGATAACAAATATTTGGCATTAGGCGGCAGTTGGTTAATGTGGCATGTAATGGCAAATGCAGGACAATGGTATCCACCCCTTAGCCCTGAAGCATTATTACTTGATGTAAGATTTTTATTAAGTGGATTAACCGTCGTAGTATTATACGACATAATGAGGAAATTATGGCAGACAGCATCAACAGAAGCATAGCAAAAACAATAACATGGCGTATTATCGCAGTATGTATTACCATGTTGGTAACATACTTTGTGCTTAAAGGTATACATCCAGAGTGGTCTTCTCATCAATACAGAGAGGCATCTATGATAGTGGGTGCGGCAGATTTATTTATTAAAATGTTTGCATACTTTGTACATGAAAGGATATGGACCAAAGTTAAATGAAGTCTGTAAACAGGAAACTTATGATACTAGAAGCACTAGTGGACACATTAGAGCAACCTCATATGCAATCAGTAACTACAAAAATACTAGCAGAGAAATGTGACATTACTGAGTCAGCATTATACAAACACTACAAAAACAAACAAGAGATATTTGAGCAACTATTTAGGCATGTAGAGCAGACTATAATGGATAAAACAAATGAGGTAAAGTTCAAGTTTACTCATCCCACAGAAAGAATCAGAAACCTTTTTATGTTTTTAGTAATGTATATGGATATTAATCCAGGCTTTTGCCGATTGCTGAACAGAGAAGGTATGTTACACACAGAGCAAGAGATTAAAACATTAGTAAATATGCTATTAGCACAAATAGAATCAGAGTTTGCAATGTTTACTAACAATAAAAATACTGCAAGACTCATAATGATACAGTTTGAGGGTATTGTAAACAGATACATTCGCACAGAGTTTCAGGAAAAGCCCAGCACTTATGTAGAAGAAAGTTGGCAATTTATAAACAGAAACATATTGTAATGATTCCCAAACGAATAGCAATACTTGGCGACAGTTGGTCACACGGAGAATGGTCTGTGATAAGTGATGCCGAAACGGCATTTTCTAAAGTTACTCATCCTGGCTTACAACATTTTTTATTAAACGAGTGGCCAGACCTAGAGGTAGTAAACTTTGGTATTGCAGGAGGAGGAAACTTATATCAACTAGACCAATTACAACTAGTACTAGGCAGTAAACCAGCAACTGATGTATTTGATCTTATTATATGTTTTTGGACTAATCCAGGTAGAGATGTATACAATACAATTAAAGATAATACAGATCAGTTTTTGATAGAGTACACCATAGAACAATATGAAGAAAGTTGTATGCTGGCAAACAAAGAGCATCACAAGGCATTGGAAGATCTAAACATACCAGTAATTTTAATAGGCGGACAAGTAAGTCTACCATTGTTACCTACTACAAAAAACTTAATACCATTAGTTCCACGTATGGCTAATTGTGTTACTCATCCGTTTTGGGATATGGATAAGATGGAAGAAGAAAAAGGTACTATAGATAACTGCATAGATTACGAACAATTAACAATGATACCATCAGGAAAATTTAATGATAAATTTAAAGTCCAATTAGATGAGAAAATAAAGCAAGACTATTGTTTAAATTACAATTACTTTAACGACCTAGGACACGGTAATAGGAAATTACACAGGATAGTTGCAGATAAAGTTATAAAAGAAGTAGGGCAATGGAAGTAAAATATTATACAGAGCCATTTAAGTTAAAGGAGATACCACTTAAAGACATATATGTTATAGATAATTGGTGCCCACAAGATTTATGGGATAATTTTTGTAAACTTGTACATGAAAACGGACACTGGAATTTTACAAATAATGTTACTTGGGAAGATGTAGGCACAACTGAAATAACCTGGATGTATCCTTTTTATACTAAACATAAAAAACCATATGGAAATTATTCTAGATTCGTTGACCCCATAATAGATAAAATGTGTGAGGACTTTGGTTTTGAGTTTCAGCAATTTGATTATGCAGGTATAAATGGCCAAACAACGGATCAGCAAGGTACCATACACAAAGATAATTACAGAAAAAAGAACTTATCTATTATGTGGCATATGAATCCGGAATGGGGTGAGCATTGGAAGGGTGCCTTTAGAGTATACAAAAAAGATGCCATAGAGCAAGGCCAACGTGGATTTAGCGACAGATTGGTACAGGATTGGCAAATAGCACAGGTAGAATATAAGCCAAACAGATTAATTATAATGGACGGCAGTTACCCGCATAGTGCAGACGCACCAAGTAGATCAAGTGGATTTACATTAAGAAAGACATTAGTTGTTTTCGGAAATTCAATAAAACTAGTTGACAAATAGGTTAAATATAGTATAATAACTGGAAAGGTTTAAAATATGAGCGTAAAAAGTACAACACAAATGACAAAGGCAGAGTTGCTGGATGTAATAAACGATAAGAACAGAGTAATTGCTGAACTTAATGATAAAATAGATGAATTATCAGCAATGTCTATTGCCAGTCAGGCTAAAGTATTAGATGCTGACACCAGCAGACTGTTAAGTACAATGAGTGCCAGAATAAAAGATTTAGAAGAAAAAGTACATGGATAATTTTTTTAATCAACCAGATATGGAAAAATATTCTGCTGACATTGATAAATGTAATCAGGTATTTGTTTATGGTACGCTCAAAACTGGTGGTAAGATACGAGGATTAAACAATCTTGGTTTAAATGTAATCCCAATAGGTAAAGCAAAAACATCTTATGCTGATTATGAAATGTTAGACCTGGGATCATTTCCTGGATTACTAAAAGGAAACAATTACATTGTTGGAGAAGTTTGGGAAGTTGATGCTGAGGCACTTGATACACTAGATGGAATAGAAGGTTTCGACAGAGATGAACTACCAGTAAAATGGCAATCACCTAATTTTGGTGATGCAGATGTAAATAATTTTTACACAAGAGCTATTATAGAAACAAGCCAAGGTAAGGCATGGGTATATTTCTTAGGAGAAGAAGAATACGGCAAATACCGAGACCTGGAATCAAATAATATACAAAATATAGACAATACACTCACCTGGCAAAACTAATTTAATTATGTTTCACGATGCCCTTCCCCTTTTGATAGGATTTTTAACAAAACACATGATTGCTGATTATTATATGCAATATAGTTGGATGATCAAACATAAAGGCACTTATGGTCATTGGAAGGGACTGGCACACAGTAAGTTTCACGGCCTTTTAACTTTTTTATTAATGTGGTGGTTTGGATTTGGTATCGGTTGGTCATTTGTTATGGGAGTATTAGATGCTTTAATACACTACCATATTGATTGGACTAAAAATAATATTTGGAAAACAAAAAAATTTACACCAAACGATCAGACTTACTGGATAATACACGGAACAGATCAGTTTTTACATATGATGACTTATATATTAATATTAACTCTTTCATTATAGATCAGAAATAATAATTATTAAAACAGTAGTTAATAAATAGTTAGATGGATATAAAAAACGAAATACTTAAATACAATACTCGAAACGGTGTTGAGCCTGAGTTAAGTCCCTGGTTTTCTAGTATGTTAGACGAACAGATTAAACTAGGTATTTTTAGTGGCAAAATATCTGAAATCAGAGACGGTTTAGTAAAAGATTTAGAACAATACAGAACAGATTATGGAGTATCTAATATAGTATTAGGTATGAGTGGAGGTATAGATAGTGCCTTAACAGCCGCCTTGTTTAAGGCAGGTGGATGGACGGTAACAGGGTGTACATTACCCATACACCAAAATCCAGAAGAGACAGACAGAGGCATAGAAGCCTGTGAAGCTCTGGGAATAGAACACAAACAAATAGATTTATCCGAGGCATATGATAACCTTTGCTCTCACCTTGACGATGGGACAGACGACAAGTCAGGTAAAATAAGAAGAGGAAATATCAGAGCCAGACTCAGGATGATTACACTTTATAACGAAGCCGCAAAGCAAAAAGGAATAGTAGGAAGTACAGATAACTTCAGTGAGCTTTCGGCAGGTTTTTGGACATTACACGGTGATGTAGGAGATGTTGCTCCTATACAATCACTCAGTAAGAGTTGGGAAGTACCAGCATTAGCAGAGCTAATGGGCGTACCACCCAAAACAATTTCGGCTACACCAACGGATGGGTTGGGCGTAGATGCAGGAGATGAGGCTCAGTTTGGGTTTAGTTACTTGCAGTTTGATCTAGTACTACTTGGAATATTAGCAGACATGGAGCATGGTACTCCTAGTGCAGAAGATTTAGAAGTAGTTGAGATGGTTAAAACGAAAGTGAAGTCCACAGGTTATAAAAGAGTAAATCCTGTAAACTTCAACCATCCATTGGTAGGTAATACACTTTATAGTGCATTATCAAATTTAGACGATAAACTATTAAAAGGAGAATAACCATGGAAAATTCAATTGGTATAGTTATTGGAATCGTTATTGTAGGATTTGTTGCATACAACTTTTTCTTTAAATCAGATTCAAGTGCATCAGCACCTGCGCCTGTGAAAGCAAAAGCACCAGCACCTGCAAAGGCTCCTGTCAAGGAAGTGAAAGAGGTAGTAGAAGTTGTTAAGGCTCCTACAAAAGCTCAATTAAGTTCTAAGACAAAAAAGGAGATTGACGATCTTGCTAAAAACGAATGGGGTATCAAACTTGATGCCAGAGAGACTAAAGATAAAATGGTCGCTCAATTTGTTAAAGAAGCAAAAGCAATAGCAAAAAAATAAATCTTAAAGATTTCAGTTAGGCCCACTTTAGTGGGCTTTTCTTGTTAAATAGTACTATGAAAATAAGCCTGGTACAACCAAACTTCCGTCAGGGAGGTTCAGCATTTAGTGGCTACTGGCTACCATATTCTGTTGGTTGTGTGTATAGTTATTCAGCACAGTCCCCAGAGTTCAAAGACAAATTAGAATTAAATCAACTTGTATTCCGCAGAGAGAAGATAGAATGGGCAAGTGATAACATGTCTAACGATGACATAGTGTTGTTTAGTTGTTACATGTGGAATTGGGAATACAGTAAAGCATTAGCAAAGATACTCAAAGAGAAGTCCCCACAAACACAGATAGTATTTGGTGGTCCACAAGTAACAGAGTTTAGAAGTGCTGAACAAATACAGCAACTACCCTATGTAGATACATTTATTATCTCAGAAGGAGAACTAAGTGTACACGAATACTTAACAGACTTTGAGAATGGTAATACAAAAAAATTATATTCAGCAAACAGAGTAAACGATTTAGATATACCTAGTCCTTATCTGACAGGAGTATTTGATAAAATTATAGCAGAGAATCCTGATATAAAATGGAGTACCACACTGGAAACCAATAGAGGTTGTCCGTTTAGTTGTACGTTTTGTGATTGGGGTAGTTTAACCTATGCAAAAGTCAAGAAGTTTCCTATGGAAAAAGTATATCAGGAAATAGAATGGTTAGGTATAAACAAAATAGAATATATCTTTATGGCAGACGCAAACTTTGGAATATTCCCAGAAAGAGATATGCCTATAACAGATTACATATTGGATGTGCAAAAACGCACAGGATTTCCTGCTACTGTTAATGCTAACTGGCACAAGAATGCAAAACAAAACGTCCTAGAAATAGTTAAAAAGTTTATCAGTAATGGCTTCAACAGAGGCATGACATTATCAGTACAAAGTATGGACGATGATGTATTAAAAGTAATCAAACGAAAGAACATGGAAAGCAGTCACTTGGGCGACATGATGGCTGTATTAAACAAAGAAGGCATAGGAAGTTATACAGAACTAATACTGCCATTGCCATTAGAAACAACAGACAGTTGGCGTCAGGGCTTGGCAGATGTATTAGATATAGGACAGCATAACAGCATAGAGATCTGGTTCCATCAGGTGTTAGAAAATGCTACTAGTAATTTGCCTGAACACAAAAACGAATACGGATTTAAAACGATTGAGCTACCTGACTATGTTGCAGGAGATCGTGAACCAGATCATGATCAGCATATATCTGAGATAACTGAGATAGTAAAAGAGACCAACACTATGCCCTATCAGGAGTTTTTAGATAACTGGATGTATGCCTGGATGATAATTAATTTCCATTGTGGAGGTTGGGCTCAGATAATTACCAGAGTATGGGATAAACTAAACAAACAGTCTTACAAACAAAGTTATGATCAGTTGTTTGAAGCAATACAGAACGATACAGGCATAGTAGGTGACAAGTACAGGGAAACCAGACAGATACTGGACACTTATATGACAACCGGTAAAATGACAGAAGGTGCATACGGGCACACATTATTTTGGTATGCTAACCAGGATTTTCACAGAAACTATGACGCAGTGATGGAGTTTATAGGCAATACATTTGATACCAGAGACAAACGCAGTGGATTATTAGAGACACAAAAGGCATTTGTAAGTAACTTAACAGACACATACCCAAAACAGTTTGAAGCAAAATGGAACTATTTAGATTATATTAATGATGCAGATGCAGAACTACTACCAGCACATTATAAATGGGAAGTAGATATAGAAAAGAAATGGAGCTCAGACGAACAATACTTAGAATGGTTATACTTTAGACGCAGACAGGGATTTGGAAAAACGAAATGGCACCAGAAGATTTAAAACAATTACTAAGTAAAGAGTCGGGACTGCCTGAAGAATCATTTGATGTAGAACAAAACAGAATTCTTTTACATATCAATATGTGTGGTGTTCCACTACCTGAGGGGGAATGTGAGAATTTTATATTCTTTTACGAGCCTTTAATAAACAGATGTATTGCAAATGGTATAGACTTTAATACCACTAAACTCGTATTTAATCACCCTTTTGAAAGTAATATGCTCTTAATTAATAACGAATGGTGGTTTAACGAAGCACATAAAATTGCAAATAAATATAATATCAATCCAGAAAATGTTACAATTATAACAGGTAATTGGAAGATATTTTGGCTATATCAGAAATGGCACAGAGGATTTTATCCCAGACAACCCATGTTTAATTTAGAAGCTCATATGCAGATGCTTTGGTGTTATGCCCCAAACATTTACAATAGTGATAGTATAGGAGAAGGAGATGTGTTTGATACCTGGGGAGAAGAAATGCAGTTTGATTACTGTGACCCTGCACAGGATAAACCATTAGGCTATACATTTAATACTTTAAACAGAGTACCTCGCAGAAACAGGATGCATTTATATCATTTATTAAGAGATAACAATTTATTAAAGGATGGATTATGTAGTTTTAATGAAGTAGGATACGCAGATTTAACAGGTATGATGCCAGACGAACTATTTGCAGACTTACCACTCACATTAGACAAACCTGAGGGTATTACAGCACAGGAATGGATATACGAATCAGTAAACAGACACCAGTATTATGACGATGTAAACAAACACGAAAACCAATATGCACCTATATTAAATAACAGTTTAGTCAGTGTGGTTGCTGAAACAGGAGGAGGAACGCCAGAAAACATTCCTGAAGATTGGCCTGATAACAATTGGTTTAGTTATTATGAAGAAGGATTTATTACTGAGAAAACATTTAGGACTATAGCAAACGGACATCCTGTCATCTGGGTAGCAGAGTATGGTACAACAAAAGTGATGCAACGATTAGGATTTAAAACATACTCAGAGTTCTGGGACGAAAGTTATGATGCGATCAGAGATCCTGTAGACAGAATTAACGCAGTAATTGATGTATTAAAGCAATTAATTAAATTAAATGCTCAGGAAAGGCAAGAATTATGGCAACGAATGGTGCCCACACTACAACATAATCAGCAATTAATACTTAATTTAAGGGAAATACCTAAATTAACCTGGACTGATTACCACGATTACTTAAAATATAACATATGATTAAAACAAAAACATTTGATTTGATTAATTATGCAAATAATTTAACTGATTTCTCTGATAATTTTTGGGACGGTAAACTTAAAACAGACATTATTCATTTTATTACCAGGGAAAAACAAGTAGCTCAAGATAATTTAAAGGTAATTATCAGTCATCCTTATGAAGGCAATGTAATAATTATAGATGGAGAATATATTTTTTATTATATTCACACATTATGTACAGAATTTAATTTAAATCCAGCACAATTTACATTTATTACCAGTAATTGGCAAATATTTAAACAATATAATCACTGGAAGGAACATAATTTTACTGATGCAGGTGTAATTAATTTAGAATGTCAGTTTTTATTGAGCAAAATATATGCACCGCAACTGTTTGATATACCAAATAAGTTAGGTAATATACCTGAAATATCTTATGAGCAAATACCAAACGAACCTGTAGATAAAAAATATGTATATAACTGTTTAAATAAGAAACCAAACAGACACAGAATGACCGTGTATCAGCATTTAAAGGAAAAACAACTGATTCACAAGGGTATAGTTACATTTAACAGACCAGGATACACTACAATAAGAGGAACATTACCAGAGCATTTACAAAATCAATTACCACTTACATATGATGTTCCTAAAGAATCTGATCAGCCAATAATGAGTTATGGAGATATAGAATATACTCAGGCAGTTGAACAAAGTAAGGACAATAATATACAAAATCCTTTCTCTGTATTTTATCAGAACTCACACCTAACAGTTGTAACTGAAACACTTTTAGGTAATATGGATAACGATTTTAACGATTGCAGTAGCAGAACGCCACACACAAACGACTGTAATGCATTAATGGAATATGATTTCAATTTAAATAAAATGATTTGTCCTGTTTGTGCATGTGAAAAACAGGATGTGCCTGAATGGGTAAAGTATTATTATTGTGGGTTCATTACTGAGAAAACATTTAGACAATTCCTTAATGGACATCCTATGCTCTGGATTGCTCCACCTTACACAATTAAAATGCTAAAACATTTAGGATTTAAAACATTTAATACTGTTTGGTCAGAAGATTATGATGAAATTATAAATCCCACACACAGAATTAGCAGGGTAATTACTATATTAACTGACTTATGCAACAGGAACCAAGCAGAATGGCAGGTAATTAATCGTAAATTAATACCAATACTCAAACATAATCAGGAATTAATGCTTAATTTAACGGAAGTGCCCACACTAAATTGGAATAATTACTTGACAGACTCCTAAATTCTGCTATAATAGTTGTATATTTAGAAAATTAGGAGTAATATATGAATATGTCAGAAATAAAACAAGCAGTAAACAGAGGTAATTTTACTACATCTGAATTACAATCATTAATGTCTTACACAAGAACAGTAATGGAAACACAAACAAAAGCCACATTAAATGTTGGTGACGATGTTTTTGTTGTGCAAAAAACAAAAAGGACACCTGGTGTTATTAAAAAAGTAAACATCAAACGTTGTATTGTTGAAATGCAAGGCAGTAGTTACAATGTGCCATTGAGCATGATAGAGGCGGCATAATGAAAAATATTATTTTTATTTGTTTAGCAGGTATTTTAGTTACTGCATGTGGCAGTGATGTAAAAGAGCAACCTGAAGTGAAAGAGATTACTAACTCTAAATTTTATAAAATAGATTCTGTAGGTAATTCAAAATATGAATTTTATGATTTTGCTACAGATTTATCTGGAACTTCGGCAGGATATGTGAAAGTTATAGGAAAGACTACAGAATATTTTGGATATCTTGTAGAATGCGAGGATACTAAACCATATTCTGTAAAATATGTACATCCTTTTGAAGGAGAGCCAGTATATAGTTTTGTAAAAGGCTCGTCAATGTATAACATATCGAAATCGATTTGTTGGATGCATTACTTGGCTAAAAATGAAATAAATTATACACAATATCTGAGTAAATCATAATGTCAATAGATACAATTTATTTAAAAGAAACTATTAAGGAGAAGAATAGAGTACAAAAAATCTATGCTTTTCCTAATGGTTACGGTGCAAGTGTAATAAAAGGTCAAGGCACTTATGGTGGCGATAAAGGACTTTGGGAAGTTGCACCCTGGACAAATGACACTCAGGAATTTATAGGCCAGAGTGGTTTGGGTTGGTATGATGACGTGAAAGGACATCTTAACGACCCTGAAGTAGATGAAGTTTTGTTAAAAATATCCTATCTAACAGACGCAGATGTATATTGCAAATGGAACTGTGGAGATACTGTAGCAGATTGCACAGGATATAAATGCTGGGAGAGATAATGTACGATAAACCAGAAAACAAACAACTATCCAGAAGGGAAAGAGTTTTACTCGACCCTCTTAGTGCAAGTAACAAAAGCCTTAAAAAAAGCAAAGAAGAAGAAAAAGAAGGCAGTTTCTATGGCTATAACGAAAAGAGCGACAATTACGTTCCTGGGTTGGACGACTAATGCCTAACTGGTGCAGTAATCATATCAGACTGGAAGGTCCTAAATCTGAAATAGACAGAATATGGAATATTTTGGAAGACGATAAAGTTGATGATGGCTTACTAACTGCTATAGCACCACTGGAAGGTGGATGGGAATACCACTCAGCAATTGATAATTGGGGGACTAAATGGGACGTCAAAGATCATGGTTTATCACAGGAAGAATACGAACACAACGGTTCAGTCAGAGGAGTATTAGAAGGATACTTTGAATCAGCATGGGGACCTCCCACAGAAGCAGTTGAAACCTGGTTAAACAGCAGTGAAGATCATGAAGCAGACATACTTTGGTATGAGCCTGCTAACGATTTTTGTGGTGCACTACTGAGCGGAGAGTTTAATCAGTATGAGTGCTCAACACTAACAGAAGAGTTTCTAACGCAAGACGATGTAGGAGAAGCATTAGACGAAGCATTCGGTATAATGGAAGACAGACAGATGTGGCGTGAGGAAGAGGAAGAAGAGGCACTAAAAGAGCCATTAACACTAGAAGATCCAGAGGACGGATATCTCAATAAGATCTTATAACAAAGGGAACGATATGAAAAAGATGTCAACAAAAGCCAGAGCATTTAATACCAAAAAAGCAAATGCTGGGCATGATAAACAAAAAGCCAGACGAGTGCATAAACAGAAACTGATCATGCAATTACAAGCACAGGAACGTTATTACAGACGTACCAGAGGCAGAGAGGAAACTATAGTATTATAATGTCTGAATACTTTAAACAAATTGAAGCCAGAGTTATGCCTGTGTTGGAGCAACACCACCGAATAGGTATAATGTTTAGCGGAGGACTGGATAGTGGTACACTGACCTGGTGTATATTAAAGTGTATACAGGACAATCAACTGGATAATAAAATAACATTATACACAACCCCCAGAGAAGATAACAGTTTGGTACATTCTCAAAAGATAAAAGAGATATTACAAGCAGATTTTGGTATCAAACTGAAACACAAAGCCAGAGGCGATATTAATTTACCACACTGGCATCAGGTTTCCCATGGTTTACAGTATGCACAAACAGAGAATGATCAGATTTTTATAGCAGAAAACCGTCAGCCAGATCATTTACTGACAGACCATTTTTCTCGTATCAGACTGGACGAACCACACAGAAAGGTATCACAGCCTTTCTTTGATGAAACCAAAGACTTTATTGTGGGATTAGCAATAGAATGTGGTTTAACTGACATAATGGAATACAGTCACAGTTGCACTGAAACACCAGACTTCAGATGTAATGAATGCTGGTGGTGTCAGGAAAGAGCATGGGCATTTGAACAACACAATTACACAGATCCTGGCAGATATTAATAAAACATATGAAAGCAATTAAACCTGTAGCATCAGAATATATCAATTTAAAAGAATATATTGCTGACATGCAGACATATTATAAACAAATGGGCAAAAATCCCTACAAAGTGGCACCACATGTATACAAAGAAATGGGTATTTACAGCATTTCAGACCTGTTAGAGCATCGTGAAGCCAATCCCTGGAGCAGAGTGGACTTATGATAGGTAATTGTAAAGTATGTAGTAAAGAATTTAAATACTTTCCTAGTCAGTCCAAAGGTAAATATTGTAGTCTCGCCTGTCAGGGCGAACTGAGGGCAAAAGAGGCATTAGACCACTTTAAGGAAAAATTTAATGAAGGCATAGACATAGGCAGACCCAGACAATATCAAATACTGAAGGAATTGCATGGAAACCAGTGTTCAGTATGCAGTTTATCAGGAACAGACTGGCAAGGTAAACCTATCAGGCTTCAGGTGGATCACAAAGACGGCAATGCTGAAAACAACGACAAAGAGAACCTGAGACTCATTTGTCCTAATTGCCACAGTCAAACAGACACCTTTGCTGGAGGTAATAGAGGTAATGGCAGATGGAATAAAGGACTCAAAGAAAAAGCTCTAAAAGGCCTGGACACCAGCAATGGACATCCTTATTCCCATGGAACATACAGGAAAGGCAGAAAGAACTTATGTTGACTTGTAATCAGATCCACAGTATAATATCATAATGCATACAGAATATATAACAGATTTAAAGGACAGTGGCTACACAAACACAGCCAACTGGATACTATCAGACGGCTTAATAGAAGCAGAGTATTTAGACGGTTCAGAAGCAGAAAGCCCAGGAACCTATGTGTGGGTCAGCGGTGATTCAGAAGTATTATACATAGGAGAGTACGGATATTATGTGAAGTATCGTATGAATCAGCACTGGAGTAGTTGGAGTAAAACTACCAGAAGCAATCAGAAAATGGACGAAAGCAAACTGCAAAAGGGTGACATAATCCTGGAGCATCTGATGGCAGGCAAATCAGTTAAAATATACAGCAAACCAGCCAGTGTTGTGCATATTGAAGCACCACATCCGCTCAAAAGTCATCAGACTGATGTGCCAGACATGTTGAGACTGGATACAAAAAGCAATGATGAAGCCAATCTGATAGACGCATTTATTAAAACATATGAAACAAAACCTG
>Ga0222719_10000924_pt1 | contig 29188 bp, 32 predicted proteins | sample C33_34DmetaG_FD_165039 | JGI IMG/M metagenome (GOLD analysis project Ga0222719, IMG submission 165039) | Estuarine water microbial communities from San Francisco Bay, California, United States - C33_34D | ecosystem: Environmental > Aquatic > Marine > Unclassified | place: USA: California...
TTTCCTTAACGGTAGTTTTAGCAACAATTTCAGGATCATATACAGAAACACTATATGTAACACCTCCTATATTGCGCACAGTATCAATTGGTTTAACGGTTTCGCGAATTGTTGTTTTTGCATCATCATCGGAAATAGTATAACCACCGTCAGTTGCTTTTATATTAGTATGTCCACTGTCGTGTATCAATGTTTCTTTTACAGTAGTTTTAGCTTGATCTGTTATAGTAGAGTAAGTTTCTTTATTTCCAGACAAATTAGTCATTTCGCTATCATGAATAGTTGTTTCTTTTACAGTAGTTTTCATAATATGATTATCAGGATCATACATTGTAGCTTTTTCTGGTATTTGTATACTTGGATTACCAACTCCTCTTTCAGATTCAACAGTATATTCCTTCATAGTATATTTTAATGCATCAACAATGGGTGATACAATTGCTTTTACTATACTGGTTACATTTGAAACAACAGTATTAGTTTCTGTACTCGCTCGCTCATTATTATAAGTTATTATATTGCCTTTACCATAATCATCGCTTAAACCAGCATTAGCATCATTTAAAGATACACCACCTTGATAATCAACGTGAGATTCTTGACGTGTAGTTGGACGAATATTTTGTGCGGGACGCAAAGAATCCTTGTTTACAGATCCTGTTGTTTTCAACCACATGTCTTCATTTTGTTCATATACTGTTTCGGGGCGATTTTTATCAAGTGGCATTTGTACACCTCGTTGATCAGGACCTTTAATATGACCTTTAACAGGTATTTTGAAAGTAGTTTCTTTTTGATTAATTTTACTTCTTAATTCATTTAAATTTTTAGGTCGCGCTAATGTATTGGTTTCAGTTTGATGAAATCCACCAACACCCTTGGATTCGTAACCTTGGTTTAACCCCGGACCTACCTTAATTTGTTCTATCGGAAAAAAATTGTTAGCCTTTTCCTTGAAATCCAAACGAGATTTAAAAAAATCGTCATTATTTTTCATACCACATATATTACCGCCACTATTAGCCTGGGGCTTAAACATACACGGGACTTCTTTTTTGGTTTGCCAGAATTGATTGCCCCCTGTTCTATTATCAAGAAACGGGGACATGGATTCTAAATTAGTATTTTGTGTGATATTTTTACGTAAAAAAGGTGTCATATTGCTATGCGTAAACGAATCTTTGTCAATTTTATTACCAGATAAAGATTGTATATATTGTTGATTATTACTATTATCAGGAATGGTATAATTCATTTTTTTAAACATATCCGAAGTAGCGGGCATTGTTACAATACCTGTATTAAATGGGGTTTTTGCTCTATTATACATATTATCACTTCTTTTTTGTTCATCTTGCTTAACTTGATTCCAATATGTAGAATCATAAATATTTTTCATTGATGGTATATCAGTGGATAATTCCATTATTGACCTCTAATCAATAAAGGATAAAAAATACATTAATATATACAACATTTATATTAGTTTTTGCAAGAAACACCAGTATACATAGAACCGTAGGGATATCCAGGTGTATATAATTTATTATCTTTATTGCGCATCTTCCAATCTTCTAATTTATTCATGTCCTTGCCATTATTTGGCTGGAACATAGATTGGTCAAATGGTTCTTCTATACATGGTACATGATTATCCTTGGCCACCATTCTATAATTTACAGGTATTCTATCAAAACCTTCTATGGCTCTTTCTTGTGGATCAAAACATAACCATTCCCATCTATTTATACCAGTTTCTTTTAAAGTACATGGTGGATTAGATAAGCGGGTATCTTCGCGTGGAGCAGTGCACGCACGAGGGTCGGTATCACCTCTTATAAAACAACCGGATTTTTCGTATTTACCAGGTATATATTCATTTGCATTACATTTGGTATTTTTATAATTTAGACCACGTAATTCACTAGAATCATCAACCGCTTTTTTCATAGAGCAAGTATTTTGACCATAATTTTGATATCTTAATGATGGATCACCTGGTATATCTTGCGAGCAATCATTACAATCATTGTATGGTGATTCTAATTGATATAAACCGGGACCAACAGTTCTTCTTAATTTTTCTTTATAGCTACAACTATCATAATTTAATCGGGTATCTATATATTTATCCATATCTAATAAAATCATATATTATTTTATATATCAAATAAATAGATATGTTATTGTTAGTTGAAAAATTCAATAATCAAGATGAAAACTCAAAATATAATTCAATAGAAACAATTTATTTATATTTAAATGGATATAATCCAGAATACTTATACAGATGGACTTTAATAGATAATTTGTTTATAGCTTTACTTTATATTATAACATTGCTAATATCAGTTGGTGCAGCATATTTATCATTTTCATGTAAATGGGGTGGAATAGTTAATAATATATTTATTAGAATATTATTTGCATTTGCAGCGTTTATGTTGGGTCCGATATATTTATTATATTATCTCATATTTAATTACTTTGGAAAATTATGTTAAAAAAATAATTAGCATTTATTATAATTTATTTTAGGAGGCATAGGTACCTCGCGATACATTATAGATTGGCATGCAGGTAAATGAAGCATTGTCGTGTCAATTGGTTTTGTTTTATCATTTTTGATAATACCGTCATCTGTTGGTAAATATTGGTTTGTATTACATTTAGATACTATTCTTGTTTGGCCTCGTAATTCACTATCTAGATCTACTAAATTGCCTTTTATATGTGATACAGAAGTGCCTCCAATAAATCCCAATTGATGTCTGCATTTATTAGTGTGTTCATATCTGTATGGAGATAGTAAATATTGTAAAGTGCTCACATTACCTTGTAATTCTTGTTTATATGAACAATTATCGTATGTTGTTCTATTAAAACTCATATCTTCTATAATATAAGATTTTTTTAATTATGTTGAAATATTGTTATTTCTACCTCCCCAATTGCAGTTTTTATTGAATTCCGCCCTATTTATATAAGAGCGAGTATCCTCGCCGCCGTTTACCCATATAGGTACGATATTTTCATGATTTTGTACATCTTTTACACAATCAAGTAAAGGTATCATATTATTCATCTCTTCTTCCATAATTTGTTTTCTACACTTAACCGTATTAGTATCCTCTCCTTCTATTAATTCTAATTCCTTGTCTATGTGTGTTTTTCCACATCTAAGATTAGGACCCGATGTAAATATACGACTAAATAATTGTATTTTACATTTATCATGTGTCAACATAGAAGGGTGATTTCTTAGAGATGAATAATTGTCAATTAAACAATCATCCGCCAAACCATAACCAGGGCGTCCTCTTAGATTGGTGTGATTTAAATACATATCAGCCATTCTTACATGTGGACTAGTACAATCAACGGGATTATTAGGATATATATTATACCCCTCTATTTTTTTGTTATGTAATTCCTTGGCAACTTTCCAACAACTATCATTGCATATATTAGTTGAGCTATCAAAAGTATTATTACTCATTATCTATCTATTCTTAAATAATATATAAAAATTTTATTTATAGGTTAAATGTTTAGTTTTATATTTTTCCAACATATCATAATTAATGTCTAGTTTAATATTATCATATTCTTTTTTATACGATTTATCTAAATTATAATTTGTATATTCCTGCACATCCCAATCTTTTTTATTGCAACTGTGACCGACCACCTCATTAACATCAGTATCGTTTTTATATAATTCATTGAATGTCTCGTTGTTTGTTATTTCCCCTCCCGTTAAGTCATTCTTAACAATTTTCTTATAAGTTAATAACTTTTCTATATCATCTGTCATTTTTGAATACTTATTATATTCTATTTTGCTTTCATTAGTATCATCATCATTTACCTGATGAGAATAAGTTATACTAATTTTTTCCTTCATTTAAATTTAAATATTAAAAACATTATTTATTTATATATAAAAATGATTAATTATTATAATTAATAAGCAAAATATTAAAGATCTAAAAACCAAGAACAAAAAGATTAACTAATGTTGTATTGAAATTGCAAAAAAATAATTATAATATTAAATTTAATAAATAGAATTCTTAGAAAAAAAAAGGTTTTACGAAAATTATTCCAAAGATTAAATTTGTACATTATTTTTGATATCGTTATATAAATTATTATAACATTTTGAACCATTGCCTTCTTTGCACGATGGGCCTCTGTTGTAAAGCCAATCGCCTAACCTTTCTCTATTATTAGGTATGGTAGTTGACGGAACAGTATAAAATTGTCTATCTAATGCTGATTTATCGTATATATCATCGGCATTCCTGAATATTTTTTCATAAAAGTATTTATTAATATTTTTATTAATATTTTTATTGTGTATAGAACACGCGGCATATTCTTGATTTCCTTTTTTTGTAGTTAATATGTTAGGATTCATAAATGGATTATTTTCGGTCGGTTTGATACATTTTTTATTATCTACTATATCCAAATCATTTAAATCTAAATATTTTTCTATTTTCTTATTTTTATCATATTGATAATTTATAATTAATATTGAAACAATCATTATAATGATAATAAATAATATATATCGTGTATCATTAAATATCAGGGTACATATTAACCCGACAAAAATAATTGCTCTTATAATAGCATTAATTTTTTCTTCAATTGTCATGTTTATATCTGGTATAATTATAGGATTCATTAATTCAGATATATTGTCCAGCCAAAACATTTTGTTTATTACTCTAAATATTTACATTATTTTTATTCATCAGAAACTTCTTGGTTCTCTTCTCTGCGTTTAGCCAATTTAGCTTTTAGTTTATTTGATGCCATCGCTTTTTTATACGCATTTTTATTGAATGCAGTTTTGCTACCAGTTTTTTTCCCTTTATCACCACCCATCATATCATTAAATGCTCCCATACCTTCCTTATTATTCATCATATTATTCATCATGTTCATCATATTCATCATATTTTTTTGCTGATTATTACCCTTGTTACCTTTATTTCCTGGATTTCCTCCAAATAATCCAGGCATTGTAGACGCAAATTTCATGGCGTCTTGTAATAGATTTTCTTGTTTCAATTCACCATTTGATATCTTCGTAGCCATTTTTCTACTTACATTTGAAATAAGATCACTAAAACCACTATCGGGGTCTCCAATAGCTTGTAGCAAATCGCCTTTATCCCCCATAGATTGTTGCAATTTATCAACATCAACATCTTCCAATATTTCTTTTGCTAATTTACCAAGCATAGTATCTTCCATCCCAGCCATATTTACACCACTTTTAGTTTTGATATTCTTCTTCTTTAACTCATTTAATCGCAATAAAAGGGTTTTATGTTGTTCATTTTCAATACCTTCGTATAATTCTTCTTTAAATGATTCTTGTAGTATAGAAACGTATTTTTTGACTTGTTCTTCATTTAACTCATTTTTAAATAAATAAAAAACACTTATGAAATGATGACACAAGTAATCGTCGTTAATTATTGTACGAATATTTGACATCGATATACTTTGATATAATTCAACATCTTTGACTTCGTCCTTTTCAAACCATTCGCCAATTTTATCTTCTTCAACCTCAATGTAAGTTTTCCATACTTCTTCTGGCAGTTTATTAACATATACAATATACTCATCAGAAGATTTATCAAGAGTAACATAATTATTTTTAATAGATTTTGTAATAGCCTTAGCTAATTCGTAATTAGCATTATCTTTATCGTCATCTTTGATGCTCTTTGCTGTTTTTTTAAGTCTTTTAATGAGGTCTATATAATACTGATTAAAAACATATTGATTTGACATTTTATTATATAAAAATATTGGTGATATTCCTTATATGTTTTCATTAGTCAAATTTAATATTATCTCTTAATTTTTTTAGTTCATCTAATGAAGGCAATTTCTTGCCTTCACTTTCAGATATTGTTAGACTTCCGACACCATCTGATATATTATTATTATTAGTAATATAATCCCAATTATACCCTTTGTCTCTACATTCAGCATTATTTTCTTCATCTATGGACGAAAACTTATCTGAAAAATTAAAACCATTTAATACAAACGCAGATGGTTCATCTGGATTTTCTTTAATATCTAATGGTTTTGTCGCATTAATATCGTCTATATCTTGGTTATTTTTAGTTGGTCTTTCAATGCGGGTACTTTGCCCCCCACACAATATTCCTCTACCGGGCATTATCAAATGATCAAAAACAGCCTTACCATACAACACTTCCTTTGAAGGCATTAACATAAATGCTGGTACAGAATGTATTTTCTTTTCTATTTCTATATTTTCCGAAATTAAATCATTTATACAAACCAGCTTAATTTTCTTATCCTTATCATATCTTTTTATATTATCTATTAACATGTTACAATGATTACATTGAGGGCTATAAAATAAAATCATCTTAATTATAAATAAAAAAATAAATATGCTCTTATATACGAATCTCTTAATTAAACCTTTTTAAATATACACCATCTATTAAAGAAACTAAACTTCTTCTGTACGGGGTCTTTATCTAATTCCATGACAATTTTATGAATTGCTTCCTTATCACTATCATCTTCAGGGATTTCTGATTTAATTTTATTGAAGTATTCAGAGAACAATTCGCTTTCTACCAATTCTAATTTGTGAGTTTTACATTTTTCAACTAATAATTCATATGATACTAAATATTCTGGTATAAATTTACTTGTTGATTCTATAAACACATCAATCTTTTTATTATACCTATCAATTGTATCCTTATTATATCTTCTAATAATGGCCCAAATTGGCACCTTGTTTTTAATATCAATTTCAGTATTTTTAACTCCTTCAATCATATCTCCGCCATTACTATTAATTTCATCTTCTATTCTTTTACCGTCCATGAAAGTACAGAAGAAAGTTCCATTGTTTTTTAACAAAGAGCTCACATTATTTAAATAGGTATCTAATGTTTCTTCGCTTTTAAAGAAATAATGAATGCTAAACATGCACGAACAAACATCAAAGCCATTGGCGCCTTGCCCAATGATATTAGAATAATGTTTTTGCATATCATTGCGCTTTTTATTTAAAACATTTTTTAATACATTGAAACTTTCTTGATCGTCAATTGATAATGAACATTCTCCGTCTGTAATATTTTTTCCACAATCACCTGCTACAAATACCATATTGGGAAATGATACTTTATCCTTGACATTATGATTTCTGAAAAATCGCTTTCTATTTTCTAACATTCTACTATATGCTCCTGTGCGAGGACCATATATATTATTCTTTACCAAATCAATACCAAGAATAAATTTATATCCATTGTCAATCCATCTTGACATATCACCTCCTTCCCCGCATGCTAACTCAATTAAACTATTTTTACTACTAGGTTTCTTGTACAGCATTCTCTTAATACCTAAATTATGAAATTGAAGCATATTATACGAAAACATTGCATCTCTTGGTACATTTCTAGAATAATATATATCATCTGCCTCTAATAATCTCTCACTTTCACTATCGTTTACATCCATATTTGCCACCTGTTTATTTCCTCTAATAATACTCTCTGTTACTGGATTATGAATAGAACGCCATATATTAATTGCTACACTCATATCATTAGCCGTTTTTGATAATTCCCCCATTTTATAAATCCGTATTTTATCCTCCCGTAATCTCATTGGACTCCATCTCATATTCGCAGGAATCTTACGATCCATATTATAAATACATTCTATAATTACATCACCCTCGAGTATATCACCATTTTCACATCTAACTTTCCCATTGGAATCTAATTTAACAAGTAATTTTTCAATACCTTTCTCATAATATATATTTGGTTGGAATAATTTAGGCATATATGATTTCTTTTTATCTTGTGTCATCAATCTATATTCCTTATTATATGCAATCTTTAAAGCCTCGTCTATTGTATAAGGTTCCCACTGAGACGCATTATATCCTACATATAACAAAAACTCTTTATATTTTATACCATCGATAGTTATAGTTCGCGCCTGCTTTGCTAAGAAATCAATAGTATTCTGTTCGGGTGGCTTCCATTTAAATACCCTATCCCATTTAACATTATCAGTTATAGGCATCGCCTTATTCGCATAATATGAATATAATGCTAATTTAGCAGGAGTAAATATTAAACCATCAATATCATAAGGATATTGTTTTTTTCCCGATAATATTTCGTCACAATCCATTAAAATATCATTGTTATATAGATGTTCCTTTACAATATAGTCAATAGAATATTCAGTTTTTTTCATACCATTAGCAGTTCGCAATAAATACATATATCTGGATTTAACCTTATTATCTTTATCTATCAATGGTAGCGATGTAATTTTTTCACCACCGTAATAATAAATATCAAATGCAGCAAATAAACCTTTCGATGAATTATCAATTCTATTATTACATGCAATATATTCGCCATCAATCAAACTATTGTTTAACTCTTTAATAGCAGTAATTCCCGTATCCATTACTCTATATGTATTATTAATTAGATATACTTTCCCAATATTATCAATATACATAAGTAATCTTTCACCATCTGCTTTTTCTGTAACAGTATATTCTGATAATATACTAATAATACCATATTCATCGGGATTGAGAACATTAATTTTTTCTAATGTAACAGGTTTAGGTGTTATTAATGGAGGTTTATTGGGATTTTTATTGTTATACGACTTAATAGTAATATCATTTTTAACAAGTTCATAATATTTTTTTATAATATCTTGTTGTTGTGTTTTGGATATAACATATGTTGATAAATATAATGCTTGTTCCATTTTAATTAATGCCGGTAATATATAATCTTTATCAGTTTTTGTTATATCAACATAAAACTCGTATTTTTGCGTTGACGATAATATGCCGGAATAATTTAAATTATAATACATGTCTGAATCATTTGCTTCATCATATTCCAAGCCATTTCCCTTTGTTATACTAATAATAAACTTAATATTTGTATCTGGATCGGTGTATTTTATTTTTTTTGTTATTTTATAAAATTTTCTGATATCATTCCAATTCACAGGAATGCTTGCATCTGATGATAAATTGCTTTTAATAGAATAAAAATTTAATTTAGAGTCTAATAAATCATCAACAATATCTTTTGAAATTACTTTGTTTTTATGCCACTCAAAGTTTTTACTATTATACTTGGAATTATGACAATATTTAATAATATTAGTATTTCCAGATACTTTTAATAATGTTTCATCGCAGTATATTTCTAGCTTCTGTTTATCTATTTCTTCTTCATAATTATAAGATTTCATAACATTTATAAAATTTTCATATGCACTATCACTCCAATTTAATGCATTAGTAAATTTTATATATGTTACACAATCTTCTTCAATTAAGGAATAGTGCTTATCAATTATAGAAAATATAGAATGATCCTTGGAAATTTCCATATTGCGTCTCTAATAAATAAAGATATTATAGATTTATATATCAATTTTTATATATAAATAAAAAAAATGATTATATTCTTATAGATTATATTACTATAGCAATGTCAACGATGTTTATGCCAATCAAGTTTAATACTACTGTTATTTTAACTCCAAAAGAATTTAATAAAAATTTTGACAACACAATATTATTGAAACTTAAAACAACCCTTGAAAATAATTGTAGTAAACATGGATTCATTAAAAAAGATAGTATCAAAATTATTAAAAGAACTGCTGGGTATTTTAAGGAGTCGCATTTAAATGGAAATATAGCATATGATTTAAGTTGTATCGCTGAAATATGTAACCCAACACAAGACTCTATAATTAAATGTATCATTAAAGCTAAAAATAATTTGGGTCTCAGAGCAATTGGTACATTTGAAGATATGTCTATACTTGAAGTTATTATTCCGCGCATTACATCCGGGATACAATCTGAGATAAATATTGATGATGTCAATATTGGAGACAATGTAAATGTTCGCGTATGTGGCAAAAAGTTTACCCTATATGATAAAATGATATCTATTGTTGGTAAAATTATTAAAGATAAACAGGAAATCATTGAAATAGTAGAAGATATTGAAGAAGACAATCAATCAGATTTTGAAGAGCAAGAAGATGATGATGATTTTATAGATATTTTAAATAAAGAAGATGAAGAAGACGAAAATGAAGATGAAGATGACGAAGAAGATATCAAAAGAATTAAAATAGATGCGATATCATTAAAAGAAGAAGATGACGATGATGACGAAGATGACGACGAAGATGACGACGAAGATGACGACGAAGAATTAGATGATTTAGACGAAGATGTAGAAGAAGATTTTGAAGAAGATTTTGAAGATATTTAATATATAAATATATAAAATTATTATATAGTAAAAATGAATAAACATGAATTATGTAGATTAATAAAAGGAAATGTTATAAAGTTAACGCATAATGAAATAACAGAATTATTTAAAATAATAAAAAATTGTAATGTTAATTATACAAAAAATAATAATGGTGTTTTTTTAAACTTAAACTGGTTATCAAAAGAGAACCTCGTGAAAATGAACAATTATATTTCTTTCTGTATTAAATCACAAAATGAAATAAGTAAATATGAATTAATGAAAAATTTGTTAAATGATACAATTGATAACACTAATAAAGAAGATACGCAAAAAGAAGAATCCAATATAATACAAACCGAATTGGGAAATAATGTAAAACAGAAATTCTCATCTAGTATGAAATTTTATTTGTTAAAGAAAAAGTTTAGTAAACAAAATACATTAATTTACAATCTCTACGATAATGAATTAAAGTACGAAAATTATTTAATAACATAAAAAATGATATAGAAAGTATTAATATTATATATATAATAATTATGATTAAAATATTATATGACAAAATAAATCACTCTAATGACAATAGAACATTATGGAAACCAGATAATATTAGTATATATAATAAGTTTACGCAAAATATAGATTATATTGAACCTGTTATTCAAGAAAAGGTTCGAGTAGAAAATATTACAATAAAACCTAAAAAAATGCCAAAAAAGGCTTTATTGAAACCAATGGATATAATTATGAAGGAATCTAATACTTTTGATGATTTTAAAGAAAATATTAAAGCAAAATTAATTGAATTTGTTTCACAAAAAGAATTTAGTAAGGTTTTTGGTATAACAAAAAGTTCAGAAGTCATGTCCGGTATTGTTAATAATAGATGGAATAAAGCGACGGCATTGTTTATATCCTTCTTATTTAGTAAATCAATTGAGTACAATGATGCAATAGTATCATATAATAAAGATACTTATAAAGAAATAATAGTTTTAACTATCTAGGTTTATATAATGGCAATAATAATAATTTATTTTTTTCTAATAATTTATTTGCAATATGATTACAATATATTTTCTTATTTTTGAATTTGTAATTATCACCATTTGTTTTATTTATTTGATTTAAGAATTTATTATGATCGGTATCGTAATATGTTTCACATACACGACCTGTTTTCTTGCCTTTTCCAATTACAGGATCCGTTGAGAAAATTTTAAGTTTATTTATAAATGTATCTTTATTTTTAAAAGGTTCTAAAAATCCCCAAGGCATTTCTTCCAATGACATATCTTTTGGTAAAATATAAGGTATCTTTCTCATTTTAGCAAATTCATCTCTTTCACGTTTAGTAATATCCATATTAAACACATCAGTATCCTTAACATGAAGATTAATATCTAGTTTATCAATATTATTATCTTTATTGGTAATATCGTATATATTTATATATCCTATGTACTTATTATCATTCTTCTTGTAAGAAGGTATTTCCTCTTTTTTTATTAACACTCCTTGTTCATACAAACACTTCTCTAAAAATAGTATTCTATCATCACTGCTTTTATTTGTCAATATCAATTGTATTAAAGCTAAAAATTGCTTATTATCTAGATTTAAATACATTGATATTGTAGTACTATTTTTATTTTCGGTGTCAATATCAATATTCTTAATAACATTTTCAATATTTGACGATTTATTATCACTACTGGCTTTTACTATTTTATCTTCATCGCCAAATATTATACTTAATTTATTAATTTTTTTACTAACGTTTTTAATTATTTTAATACCATCTTTATGTATTATAATATAATAATCATTAATAATTATAAATGGATATATTGATTTTCTAATAGTATATAGTAATAAATCATCATCAATATCTAATTTTTTCTTGATATCATCATAAACAATATAAAAAATCCCATCCTTAATATATTTTGATAATAATCCCTTCAAAGAGTTTTGTGTTCGTTTCAATAGATGTTTATAAGCTTCGCTATTATATCCATCAGAGTCTACATCATTTTTTTTATCATAACATGCTGGCTCAATTTTATCATCGTCTCCAAATTCATATTCATAAAATTTATTTTGAGAGGTATTGAGTTTTACTTTTCCAATATTAAATATTGATTTGGGAAAATAATTTATATTTTTCATTAATATACAATCAAGGGAATTATCTCTTATAATTTTATCTACCTTGATGCTATCAATATATTTACGAGTTGATATTCTGAGAGCGTGAATATCAATAGTTTCCTTAGTTTCGTTATCATTTATACTAGCATGTAGGTAAACAGTAGTATTTCTATCTTCAAGTGGTAAATTTTGATGCCTACAATTTCTAATACCTCTGCCAATAATTTGTTCAGGTCTATTAAAATGATACCATGGTTCGATTAAATGTATTTCGCGAGCATTAAAAAAACTAAGTCCTTCACTTGCAACCGGTGTTATTAATATAACTTTAACTAATTCACCATTAATATTTTCTGGCTTATTTATTTTTCTTATTAAAGTATCTATTTGTGTAGAACCCATAATCTCCTTATTATCACTTGTTAATATACAGTACTTTGGCGATTTAATATTATCATATACAGGTTTGTCTTTAATTATTTCAGCATTATTTAGTATATTATTTGTACCTTCTCTTGTAAAACCCATATGCTCCAAACAAATAGCAAATGGCAATATACCAGAATATACAAATCTAGAATATATAACAATTACGCCTTTTGATTTTTTTATAATATCGCATATATTCATAAACTTTCCAGAATATTTACCCAATTTACTTTCATCTGGCATTAAGGCATTTTCATATTTTTTATTATATTTAACAAGTAACGGATCGCTATCTCTCGTTTTTGTAAAAAAAGTGAAAAACCCTTTATTTCCTATTTCATCATCGTATACTATATTCATCGGTTGTAATAATTTCATATTTTGATTTTTATTTTCAACAGATTCATTATCATCAGATATATCATCACTTTCACTTTCATCTATTTTTTCTTTATTATATCCTAATTTTTCTATTTTAATTTTTTGTGATAAACTGAGTTTAGATGTTACGATACCATTATCAATGTTATCTATCCATTTTAATTCATTTGTTGGTATAGCTTTATTAGAAGGGTCTTTAATAGGTGTTTTCCTTAATACCCTAATTCCACTATTCTCGGGATTTAACTTTAATGCAAAAGTAAATGGATTTTTACCTCTTAGATATGATATATATGTAGAAGATAGCTTTTTAATCAATTCTACAACAGTATCATCAATATTTAATTTTTGATTACCAAATATTTTTGCATATTTTGCAAGTATATTTTCACGCTTATCATTTAACAACATTAATTTGAATAAGTCAAGTATATCTCTTGGTTCATTATACATAGGTGTAGCCGATAATAAAACTAACTTGTTATTTGCCCCCGAACTTAATATATTTGTTAATGTAATATAAGAATCCTTATCTTTTTTATTTGTACTTCTTATGTTATGTGCTTCATCTATAATAATTACTTTGTTTTCAACTTTTTTATCCTTATAATTATCTATAATATATTTGGAAAATCCATCATAAGTAAATAATCTATATCTATTTTTTAATATTTTCTTCAATTCATTATTAAGTAACTTCTTATTATCAAATGATGATTTATAAATATTTAATAGTTTCACATAAGTATCCCCGGTACATTGATCCATAATATTTTTAAATGTATGAGTATCTATATCAAAAATCTGCGATTTAAAACTTTGCTTCAATGATTGTGGCATAATTACCCAAATCATAGGCTCTTTGTTATCATGTGCTATTAATAGTGATTCTGACATTGTTATTGCTGAACATGTTTTACCTACACCAACCCCATGATATAATAGTATACTATTATAAGGTGTTTTATAAGATATATATTGGCTAACAAAATGTTGATATAAAGAGGTTTCAAATGAACCACATAATTTATCAGCAACATTATTGAAATCTTCAATATTTTCAATAATAGGAAATTTAGGTATTTTATGAATTGCAAAATTCATATTTCTAGAAATTTTGTTAGGAAAGTCATCTTCTTTTAAATCCGGGTAATATAAAGAAAATGATGTCGGACTAGACGATTTAGATAGTTTTGATGTTATCACAACAGGTTCTAATTTTTCTATCTTAGTATCTTTAACACATTTCCCAGTTTTAACATCTCTAATCTTCCCTTTTTCACATATTTTAACACATCTTCCAGATATTGGATTAATTTCTTTTCCCTCGGGGCATGCTATATTTTTATCTTTAACACATTTCCCAGTTTTAACATCTCTAATCTTCCCTTTTTCACATATTTTAACACATCTTCCAGATATTGGATTAATTTCTGTTCCTTCCGGACAAACAATTTTCTTGGCTGTTTTGCCTTTTAACATTATCCTATTAAAAATAAAGATATATTATAATAAACTACTTATAATACTATGTGCCTTTTTAAATATTTTGATTCTTTCAATATTGTGAGTTTTAATATGACTTAGAACTTCACTATATGTAAACCATTTTAAAGCTCTGACCTCTCTAATCTGCTCCATACATGTTTTATTAATAAGTAATTCTGCGTCATCTTTAATAATTTTTGCTATATAATAAACGTGTTTATATAGTACATTATTTGTGCCAAAAAATATTTCCTGAAAAGGTATAACATCTGTATTAATTGAAATATCATCTTTATATAATTGTGTTTCCTCGCAAAATTCTCTAATCGCACAATCAATATCATATTCTTTTATTTTTTTTCTACCTTTGGGAAATCCCCATTCTTGCTCCGTATAATTACTTTTAACATTTTTAACAGCCAATATATTTTTTAAATTATTATTATTTATATTATGTTCAAATTTGGCTTTTGAATCCAGATATTCTTTTGTTTGTTTAAAATTAGTATGATGTGATTGACACCATGTATAATTCCATATTTGATCAAAACTATTATTCATAATCATGTGTTTTTCATTTTCTGTCATGTACTCTATAAGTTGTTTTAAGTAATTTTGATCTTCGGCATTATATTTGCCTCTAACAAATTCCATAAATGATAAACTATCTTTTCGCTGTATCATAACATATTTAATTTTACCATCAATTATTTTATAACAAATAATTCCAAAACTCATAATAGGATGAGGGCAATCTTTATATAAATGACCATTTAACCCACAATTTCTACAAGTTTGTGGCTTAAAATAAGTATTATTTTTTTTACTTGTCTCATCTTCTTTTTTTTTCATTACTCAACATTATAATAATATATTAAACGATTTCTTAAATATATTTATAAAAAAAACTAATTATTGAATAGGTGAGTAAAAACTTGTGTTAGCATTATTGTCAAATCCACTTAGTTCTTTATTTACAACCGGTGGCATTAGGTGACGAGGTTCTTCGCGAGGTTTTTCGCGAGGTTCTTCGTGGTGTTGGAAATGTGGCTCTTTGTTACTTACATGATGAACATCGTTATTTACCATATTTTTAACATTGGTTGTATTACCATTTACCATGTTTTTATCGTCTTCATATTGCTTAATTACATTTTTAGCATATTCATCGGCAGTTTTAGAATCAATTTTATTATTTTCTGCGCTATTATTGGCTCTTTGGTTAGCTAATTCAAAGCTAGACATAGACATTAATAACGATAAAATAATCATTAAACAGTATAATATTATAACAATCGATATGACCCACGCGAGTAACCAACACCACCATCGCGTATTCGCATTACCACCTGTTACTATACAAGTTAATTCAAATAAAGACATTAATATAGATGGTATTGATAAAATTATTATAAATATAACAAATGCTAGCCTTTGATCAATAGGTATTTTACTACTGGAAAATAATATAGCTAAACATAATACAAATATTGTACCAAATAATGCAATTCCAGCATACTTAGATTGTTCAGAACCAAAAAATAAAGCGTTTAAACTTATTTGTGGACTACTATTTTTATACATTATATTCTCTAATTAGATATCAAGAAAAATAAAAAATGATTATCATATAAATATTTATTAGCTTAAATATTAAAATGGGCATTCCTTATTATTTTTACAAATTATCACAAAAGTATAATAATATTGTAAGTAGCAAAAAACCGGAAAATATCGATATATATTGTATAGATTTTAATGGCATTATTCATAATGTGGCGCAGGAAATAATATATGAAAAGGATATTGTCGATGTCGAAGATAAAATCATTGAAGGTGTATGGAATAAGATTTTATATTATATAGATATTTATAAAGCAAAAAAATATATAATATGCGCCGATGGAGTTGCGCCAGCAGCTAAAATGTCTCAACAGCGAAAGCGACGTTACTTATCTATATATAGAAACGTTATTGACAATGAACATATTACTAAAAAACCACAATGGGATACGAACGCAATTACACCAGGAACACAATTCATGAATAATTTAAATGTTTTTATCAGCAAAAAAATTAGATATTCTACATTTTCAATAGATATTATATATAGTGGAAGTAATGAAACTGGTGAAGGAGAACATAAAATATTCAAAAAATTAAAAATAGAAAATGATTACAATAATATTATTATTAATGGTCTAGATGCTGATTTAATTATATTGTCATTAATTTCACATAAAAAAAATATATTTTTAATGAGAGAAACAAAGGATAGAGATACTGGTGATATCATATTCAATTATTTAAATATAGATAATCTTAAAAATGCTATTTTATGCGAAGTTAAAGAAAAATGGAATATGGAAATATCATATGAAAGTTATAATGATATTGATATTATTGAAACTTATTGTACGATGACATCTATTCTTGGTAATGATTTCATTCCACACTTATTGACAATTGAACTTAAAACAGATGGAATTGATAAATTAATATCTGCTACAAAAATATCAATTGAGCAACACGGCTTGTTGATATATAACGGAAAAATAAATTATAATACATTAAAGTCTATATTTAAATACTTATCTACAACAGAAGATAAGGATATACATTATGTTTGTGAAAAATACATAAATAAAAGAATAATGGGTGATGCTAAATTGCCAAGTGATTGTTATGCGTTAAAAAATAAAGATAGCTTATCGCATTATATTTATAATAATCCGGGAAATTGGCACAAAGAATATTATAAGCAAATATTCAACACTAACATTACATTAGATTCAACAGATATGTTTAATGCTTGCAATAATTATATAAAAGGGATTTATTGGGTGTATTCTTATTATAAAGGCTCTGATATAGATTGTGAATGGTTCTATCCATACAACTATCCACCTACTTTAAAAGATTTAACTAATCATTCTATTGCATACGAAGAACCTATTATTAATAGCAACAATAATTTTGTATCACCAAATATGCAATTACTTATTGTATTGCCAAAAGAAAGTTCACACCTTTTAAAACCTAAATATAAAAAATATATGGATGATATATATATGGGATTATTCCATATGTATCCTAAAAAATATAAAATACAAACATTCCTCAAAACTCATTTATGGGAATGTTGCCCCATATTACCTCTTATTAATTTAAATCATATTAAAAGAATTTTAGAATTAAATACTGTTACCTAATTTAATAATTTTATCTTTATTTGTATTATTTGAAAAGTAATACCATGATTTTAGAGCCGGGTCCCATCTTGCTCCCAATTTTTTTACTTGATCTTTACTTTTAAAAGGTATTTTGATATATACTTTTTCAGATTCTTCAATAATTGGTGGCAAATCTTTATTCTCAATACAAGATAACTCTATAACTCCAATTGCCATTTTATTTTCTTCACTTATATCATCGTCATAATACCATCTTCTTTCATCTTTATCCCATTTAGCACCTAATTTTTTAACGTCATCTTTATAATTATAAGATACGGTTATATAATTCCTTTTATTTACAACTTTATCTTTAACATCAACACCTATTGCCAAATTAGCTAACCTGTCAGCATGATAATTCCCGATTGAATGCTCGTCTTCAAAATTAGTATGAGCTTTGATATGATGTAATTTAATATTTTCTTTATTTTCTTTATTCATAAGTTCATGAATTTTTTTCAATAACTTTAAATTTGGTGGGATTTTATTTGTTGATGTTTTCCATTCATTCTTTGCAAGTCTTTCTGTATAATATCCCGCGCATTTAATTACATATTCCGAATCTGTATAAATATTAATTCTAATATTTTCATCTTTCAAAATCTCCAAGGCTCTTATAAATGCTGTTAACTCTCCTGTATTATTTGTTTGTTTACCCTCTACTCTATTATATTCGTTTTTTTCATCATCTTCTTTGAAATATACACCATAACCAGCAACTGCATTTTCCTTTCCATTGTTAATACAAGAGCCGTCGATGTAAACATTAATAAATTCCATTGTTAATATAAAAATATAAATTAATAAATCAATTTTTACACATTTACGTCATTATTTCACCTTTAATTGATTTATCTATACTGTTTGGGTTGTTACATTATCATATTTTTTGATTTACTAATTCTAAATCTACAACATAGATATTTGCTAAATATATGTAATAAACAATAATGATAAGGACATTTGCTATATAATTTTTCTATATCTTTGTTCGTGGATCATTATTATTTATCATTTTTATCTTCTTATATTATCATTTAAACATTTTATATTCAACTTCGTTATCATATTCTACAACGAATCCTTGCTTCTCATAAAAAGTTAACAAAAAATCTGTATTTCCTTTATTTTTATCAACAAAAAGATAAATAGTGCCTTTTAATATATCTGTTGCCATTTTTATTAATTTCGTTGCATAACCGCGATTTCTGTAATTTTTATCAATACACAATTGATTTAAATAATTATCATGGCTTATGCCCAAAAATCCTACAATAATATTATCACTATAATATAATATTGCCTTTTCATATGTATTAATACGACTAGATATGAAGTTATTTTTTATTAAATTATTGCATTTAATTAATTCATATTCATCTATATCCACTATATTCTTAATTATTATCATATTTATCTTTTATTAATTTTTTTATGTTTATTATAAAACTATCTTTTGTTATATGTTTTGGTTTCCAACCCAATTTTATTATTTTATCACTATTTATATTATATCTATTATCATTAAATGGCCTATCTTTGATATATTCTATTTTTGAATCACTACCACATTCTTTCAAAATTAATTTAGCTAATTCTAATATTGTTATGGGATTTTCATAACCTATATTATATATATTTTGATTAACGCCTTTATTCATTAAAACTATTATCGCGTCTATAATATCGCTTATATACACAAAATCTCGTATTTTATCACCATTACCATGGATATATAATGGTTTATTATTAAAAGCATAATTAATAAAACAAGGTATTACTTTTTCATTATGTTGATTAGATCCATATATATTATTACATCTAACGATAATAATATTAATATTATAAGATTTAATATAAGAGTTTATTAATAATTCAGCAGCTGCCTTTGTAGCAGCATAAGGATTTGTTGGATTATAATTATCAGTTTCAGCAAATTTAGTATTATTAGATTCGCCGTATATTTCATCTGTTGAAAAAAATATAATTGGTATCTTATTCGCTTTCAACGATTCTAACAATATATGCGTTGCTGTAATATTATTATCTATAAAATTCATTAAACAATTATAAGATTTATCAACATGTGTTTCACCAGCTAAATGCACAATATAATTTATATTATATTTATTATATGTATCTTGCAAATTATGATAAATAATATCTTCATTTATAAAAATAACATTATCTTTATCTAAAATATTTTTAATATTATTTTTATTACCAGCATAAGTAATCTTATCTATAATAATTAATTTATTTACTTTATTATAAATATAATTGCAAAAATTAGAACCAATAAATCCACAACCACCTGTTACCAATATATTTGTTTTTTCCAAATTCATATTTATTTGAGTATATAAATCAATACTTATATAAAAAATATAAATATATAAATATATAAATATATAAATATATAAATATATAAATATATAAATATATAAATATATAAATATGTAATGATATTTAAGCTATACAATACTTGCGGCAGATAAATCTCGCTTTATGGCGACAGTCGCATTGGCATTTTCGCATACCATATAAGTTCTTGTTGGTAATATCGGGCGACGCATGCTCCATTGGCAATTCAGTCCAAACACTTAGCGTGCGTGGTTTGTTATTTTTGTGGGCTTCACAGCAGTTACATTTTGCAAGTCTTTCAACTTCGGCTTCGGGAGTGGTGGTATCGGGAACAAGTTTGCAACAAACCATATTCGTCAGATAGATTGGTGCTTAATATAAAAATAATAATAATCAATTTTTTATTATAATAGTACATTTTTATTCTAGCTTAATTGTAATATTATTAAAATATATATTAATATATTCGGTTGGTATTTTTTCAAATGATACAAGAGACATATTAAAATTATATTTATCAATTATATTGTTTTCTGCTAAAAATACCATTCTTTCTTCATTTGACATTTTAGCAAGCATTACAGCTTTATCTTTGGTTATACTACTTGAAATTCTAGGAATATTATCACTTCTATCACCATATATAGCTTTAAACTGTAAATCAATTTTCGGATCATCATAACCACGTGTCTTCAATTCTTTATACTGCATATTATAAACAAGAACGTTAAAATCTACCAACTGTAAGAAATCATTATCGTTAGTAATAATTATGATATTTTCATTAGTTTCATTTTTAATATTTTTTTGCGTAATATAAACAATATCATCCCCTTCAAGACGGTCTGATGATATATTTTTAATATTTAATTTCTTAATATATTCGGCAAATATAGTAAAAATTTTTTTATTAAAGTTATTTTTCTGTGTACGTGTAGATTTATATTTATCATATAGATCATTTCTCCAAATATCACTTCTAACACAATCATTGCATAAAACTATATTATCCTTTGTTGTTTTCCAAAATTTACAGATTTTCTTAATATCATTATTAATATGCTTATAAAATGCATTTATAAATACTTCATTATCTACAATATTTTCAATATCAACTTCTATTTTTTGAAAACTAAACCATCTATATGTAGCAAAATATCTATGAAATATATAATAGCTACAATCAATAAGAATAATATTTTTATTCTTGTTTAAGGGCAAAGTAATCATTAATATAATTATATTATATGTCTAATATTTAAATATTAGCAATCAATTTTTACTTGCTTTTGTCTATTTTTTTTAGGGAGAGAATCCTTTGTTTCTTCAAACCATTTTTTCGCATCAACCATAGCATCTTTTTGTTTTTTAATATCCTTTTTTAAATCCTGCCATTCTGATCTTACTAAATCAAAATTACTTTTATTTGTTTTATTGTTTGACTGACTTTTTAATGTAAATAATCTATATTTAATATAGATATTGTAGTCTGTTGGACTATTTGCATTTTTTTCCGTTATTTCATTATTAGAAGGCATTTCATCTACATCATTAATAAGAGGTTCTTCTTTTGTAATCCTAACAATATTATCTTTTCTAATCCATACTTTTTTATTATTTTTTATTTCTACAACCCACAAATTTTTATCATAACCTTCCATTGAAGAATTAGTATCATAGCCTTCGGCCGATAATCCAAAATGTAAGGGCGATTGTTCATTTCCTGTGTAAAACATTTTAGGACAGTTAATGCATGCTCTTTTTTTCACAGACATAATATTAAAACACTTATTAATATGACTATAATCAATTTTTATATAACTATATTAACTTTTGCTCTTATTAATATAAAAATTGAATATTCTTCTTATATTTATGTCATTTATGTCATTTATTGATATTATCAATAATAAATTTGAAGAAATAATAAATGACAATTTTCATAATGATTTTACTAAAATAACAGATATTACATATATTGAATCTGATATCATATCATTATTTAAGAAAAACAATTTTAACAAAGATTTTGATGATAATGTTGAACAAATATTTTCAAGTATTATAGCTAAATATATAGAACATAAAGATTGTTTTAATAATTTAGTCAATGATATTAAAAAAGAATATAATATATATCTCAATAATTTAGAAAAAAAGCATATGGAATTAATTAAAACAAAAACGTATTTAATTGATACACAATAATTATGCTTCAATTAAATAAAGAGGTGTATAAATATGGCTGCTAAACTAAATATTGTAAATATTTTGGTATATTTTTGGATTTTTTGCCTTTATATTCTAATATCAAAAGTCATGTTCGGTTTATTTTGGTTATTTTATAAACTAATGGGTTGGCTCGGAATTGATATAGAATCCACATTGCATTATACAGCAAGTTACAATTCCCCTGTATTAGGAGGTCCTTCGCATATGTATGATATTATTACATCAGGTTCTATGATGATATTCTGGGCTGCGGCATTTTTTATAATAACTGTTGTAATTTTATTTTTGATGATGATTTGGCTGATATTAGGGGGTCTATTTTTTTTAAACGAAGTATCTCCGTGGAAAGAATTAAGGCCAGTATTTAATGCAATTTTAAATAAAACATCTTTTAAAAGTTTATTCAATAAATATGGTGGCGAATTAACATTAATATTGCAAGAAAAATTAAGAAAATATAGAAAAGGCATAATTGAAAATTTTGCAGATAAAGAAGTTGTTGAAGAATTTTCAACAAATAAAAAACACATTGACAATGATTATTATAATGAAATCAAAAAATATTATAAATTAAAAGATAATTATTATATTGGTGCCTATAAAAGTTATAAACATAGCGATGAAGCAACATTATATAAATCATATAAAATTATATTACCAGGTATGGATGACAACGAAGTATCCGGAATTATTAGTGAAAACTCTACAATTATGGGAAAAATATTAGCACATTCAATAATGAATAAAAAAATGAAAATATGATATAATAAAATATAACATTTATATCTTATTAAAAGTAGAGTATAATATTATCTATGGAATATTTCTCAGGAAACAGAGATGTAAAACTATATGCGGAAAAAGCACCCAAAGAAAGTTCAGGGAGTATGATAGATTATTTAAAGTATCTAATATTTGCTACTGCCATAATAACCGGATTAGTATTTATATATAAGTATATTGAGGAAAAAAATATAATACAATTTTATTATTATGCAACGCAATATCAACTATATGATGTTTATAAATCAAAAATAGCATATTATGATATATTATTCAATATCGCATTTGTATTTATAGTTAGTATACTATCTATTGTATCATATTGGAATACTGTCTACAAAAATGCTAAACGTATCTCTAATTGTAATAATATTATTAAAATAATTGATGAAAATAGTGTTAGCAAAACTCCTTATATATATAGTATTATAATTATAAATAGTGATAAAATAGCATTATCATCCCATAATTTTTTAATTAAAATTACATATAATTTTAAAACTAAAAATACTAAATTTGAATATGGTACCGATAAAGGTACAGATAATAATATTTTCAATGTAATGGGACATAAATATGATGAAATTTTGGAAACAGTTAATAAAATTCAAGATTCAATAGATGCTATCGATAAAGGCTCTGCCATAACAGATGAATCACATCATATAAGAAAATACATCTATCAAAAAAATACTATTCATGACATAATTAATGACCTTGATAGTATTGATAATGATAATTTAGAATCCGAATTAATGAAAATATTTAATGATAGTGATAGTGCAAAAAATCAAATATTTAGATTTTTAAAATTATATGATAATGATAAAGCAATACGTTCAAATGATATTTTTAACAAATATGAAAATTTAATTTATGAAAACCTTGATGATATAGATAAAATTAAAGGATATATCAAAAATATTTATAACGAATTATTAGAATTATCGGGTATATCACAATATCAATCTGATAAGATGGCGAGAATTAATCTAATTAAAGGTTCGGATTTATATAAAAAAGCTGAAATATATAAAAAAACAAAGGGTTCGTATAAAAATTTTAATTACTTTGATTTACGTACAATGTCTAATATATCTGATTCTAGTATCAATATGGCTGCAATTAATAGTAATAAATATAAATATTTATGTACTGATAAAAATGGTAATATAATTAAAACATATACGGCAAATAAATTAGTTGAGTTTACAAAAGAATTTTCTAATAACAGTTCTTATAATACTACAATAATACATAATATTCTATTTGCAAATAAAAATAAAGATAAAATATCATTATAAAAGTAGATTATAATGAGTAATAATAATTTAGTCAATTTGGTATTTGACGCACTTAGAAAAATTTTAATAAATATAGAAGCAAATGCACAATATGTATTTTATACATTATCATTAGTTAAAACTAATACAACTAATTTAACGTATTATCAACACTTTATTAATTTATTATTTATATTTATAGTTATTGTAATTTTTTATATTCTATACAGAGATTTAGTATATAGAGATGCAAGCAATATTAAAAGATGTAGAGAAATAGAAGATACTATTGAGATAAATAACTATTACGAAAAACCGTACGTATATAGAATATATATTATAGAAAAGAGTTTATCGCGCGATATTCTTAATAATTTCAGTATATGTCTAGAATATGATTTTATTAACGAAAATACAAATGTGATTTTTGGTAAACCTGAAAATGTAAATAGTTTTACGTTCTCAGATTATGTTTCTGAAACTGATTCAAAAAATATTAATAAATCTAGGTTTTCAAATGCTTTCTCTTTTTTTAATTTGGATAAATTGGATACTGAGTTTTTAATGTATTATAATGGCGACAAATCATTTTATATTGATAAAAAAATAATAACTGGTGAAAATTATATATATATTATAGCTGAATCTGATAACAAAAAAATATTAAAGGATAAGTATGCTAAACAATTATCTAGATTTATAAGAAAATATGGTTTTGATAATTCAACTGAGTTGTCTCCTATATATAATATTTTATACGCAATTGAACATAAAAAAAATAGTGTTTCTATATAAACACATCATTTAAAGCTTTTTCTAATTCACTGACTTTACTTTGGTTTTTAATTTTGGGATAATCAATCATAAATTCTATATACATATTACCTTTATTTTTACTATTTAATTTTGGCATCCCTTTGCCTTCCATTAAATACTTCTTACCATTATGAACAACACCAAATATCCTCGTATTAATTTCTATTTTTTCTTTAAAATATGGAATAGTAATATCTTCACCAATTATTGATTTAATAAATGGTAAACTCTTTTTATAGTACAAATCGTCTCCTTTTCTTTCAAAATGCTTATGATTCTCTATCTTGATACCAATTACTAAATCTCCGGGTTTTATATCTTTTTTTTTTGGTTGTTCTCCAAGCTCCGGAAAAGCTGTTTTGTAATTTTCATCCACTCCTTTTGGTATGATTAGTGTAGCACGCTTTTCTTTATTATATGTTCCTTTGCCATTACATATTTTACAATTCTGTTTTCCCTTGATTATGCTCCCGTCTCCCTCACACCCACCACATGTTGTTTGAAATACTGTTTGCATGATACCCATATTTTGTATACGATGAACGACGCCTTTTCCATCACAATCCGGACAAACAGCATTACAATCCGTGCAATATTTTTGAATTGTTATATTTAATTCTTTTTTAATACCATCATATACGTCTTCTAATGTTAAATTAAAAGTTTTTTCAATGGATCCAGCCTTTGCTGGTCTTCTCTGTCCTCCTCTACCAAATCCGCCAAAATTACCAAAAAAATCTTCTTCAAATCCTCCTCTACCATGATTTCTAAAAATAGCTTCGAATATATCATTAGGATTACTCATTGGCCCTTCATTACCACCACCATTATTATACTTCTCATCGCCAAACTTATCATACTTTTGTTTTTCTTCACTATTACCTAATATATTGTATGCATTTGATATTTCCTTAAATTTCTTCTCTGCTTCTTCGTTACCTTTATTTTTATCTGGATGATATTTCATTGCAAGTTTATGATAAGCCTTTTTAATATCATTGTCAGATGTATTCTTATCTACACCAAGAGTTTCGTATAGTTTAAAATTTCCCATTTATAATTTAAATAATTTATCTTTTATATAATATATTTTGAGTACATAATTTATAAAATCTCTTGAATTTCAAAAAGTTTATAAAAATCATAGAAAAATAAAATTATGTACTCTCTTTTTAATTAAGAAGTAATTATATAGATATATCAATATAAATCATATGAATTCTAGTGATATTAAAAAAAGAATTGATGAAACTGCCAGAATTAGAGCAAAATATCCTGAACGTGTCCCTATAATTGTCAAAAAAGCAGCAGGGTCCACATTAAAAGATATTGATAAGAGTAAATATCTTGCGCCTGTTGATATGACTCTAAGTCAATTTATTATTATCATAAGAAAGCGTGTGAAAATTGAATCTGACAAGGCTATATTTGTTTTTATTGACAATGTTCTACCTCCACTTTCAGCATCAATGATATATCTATATGAAAATATGAAAAGCCAAGACGGGTTTTTATATATTTATTACAACGGCGAATCAACTTTCGGGGGGATAAATATGTTCAGTAATAATAAAAAAATGATATAACAAGTTTTTTCTAAAACTACAAAACAAACAACGGAGACGGAAAAGGACAAATCCAAAAGGCACCAACGCAGTTTATTCGGAAACTTCACAACAAAGCAATGTTTTCAGTTACCAGGAACAACGGAGAAAAGTATGATATCTTCAAAATCAAAAAAACCAAAAAAATAAACCGCAGAACCAATGCGAAAATTTATATCATCACAGAAGATGATAACTCTTCTGACTCAGAAGAAGTCTATGATAACATCTACGACCCTTCCGATTATGACACGCTATCTGACCTCGACTAAGATATTAGCTCTTTATATCCGCCAACAAACTTGGCATCTTTGAATATCATTGGGAAATGTATATATTTTATCTTTGTATGTTTTTGTATTTTTTTATAAAACGCATCTCTATCCCTCAAACTTAATATATAGTCGTCGCAATTAATAATTTTTTTATCAGTCTTAATCTCATTACAAGATAGTTTGCAGTATTTACAATTTGATATACAATATACAGTATAGCCTTTTTTGTAAGGCGGAATAAATCGCTTGCTCATACTTCTCTAAAAATAAAGCAATTTAATAAAATAATTATTTTTTATTTTTGCTCCAATTACCCGCAGCTTTTTTGAAAGCTTGCTGGTGACTTAATTTAGGATCATCATTTTTTACCTTTTTAATTTCTGTTTTCATAAACTTGTTATAATCAGATATTTTACGCTTTTTGGTTGTAGTAGATTTCTTTCTTTTTTTCGCACCTCCGTCTTGATTATTTGAATCACAATTACAATTACTACCGCCAGTAGCCATTATAATACTTACTTTATACTTATAAGCAATATTTTTTTTTAACATATAAGGCATTTCCCCATCCATTTGTTGTATATTCTGTTAATATTCTTTTAAATTTATATTGAATTAAAAAACTATCCATATCAGTTATGATAGGATTATTTTCATATAATTCTTTTGTATATATTTTAGTATAGATAATATCAACACTATCTATATTTTTTATGCCACCACGCAAAGCATTTAATTCAGAACCTTGTAAGCATATATTCCACATATTATATTTCATAGGATCTATATTATTCTTAATATAAATAGAATCAAGTGTAATTGATTTGATTTTATTCGTATTTGTGTAATAAATATCAGGATATTCATCACCGTGTATTTTGATATTATACAATGAAGACGATTCGCCATTATTAGATATATTAAAATCAAACTCTATATTATCTTTATCTGACACTAAATACTTATAGACATTTTCCCTTAATGGATTTGCATCAATCCACATTACATCATTTATATTAATGGATTTGTAAAAATCAGCTTCTTCGCATTGGTGAGCACCAATATGAATAACACCTTTAATGTTAAAAAGTTTAATAGTATCAGCCCAATTATATATTATCATTCTTAGATATCAATAGGTTTTTATGCTTTTTACTGTTTATATGCCTATAAATATGAAAGTCTCTAAAACAAATATATGATATTCCACATTCGCATTCTACTGTATTTTGCTTTTTTTTTAAGTTATAATTCTCCTTAGCTTTTTCTTTATATTTTTTTTGTGAAGACAAAGTAATAATTCTACAATCATTACAATACAAATAGAATATTTTATCTTTTGTGTTTTTATAAGAATATTCATCAAAATTTTTAACTTTATGACATTTAGTACATTCCATTGGATAAATTATTACATTTTTTAAATAACAATATTATCAATTTTTAATCTCGGCAAATAGATATAAATATATAACCAATTATAGAAATAATGTTGAAGGAGTTTTTATTACTAACCTTATTTTACGGTCTTGAATTATTTAAAGTGCATAATAATATAGCAAGTTTGAAAAGATATAATATTTTAAACGAAAAGGTTTCCCTGCTAAATTACAGTATAACAAATATGTATAAATGTATTAATAAAACTAATATTATAATACTATCTAAGTAATATATTTATCATATAATAGAAAAGGATGGATTATGAGATTATCAAAGGGACTAAGTATAAAAAATGTAAAGAACATCAAGAAAGACATCCAAAAACTCTTAGAT